>ERZ772961.596-NODE-596-length-14348-cov-4.180928_pt1 | contig 14348 bp, 13 predicted proteins | sample MGYA00580677_ERZ772961 | MGnify/ENA primary metagenome ERZ772961 (study PRJEB29015, sample SAMEA2738088) | human oral metagenome | biome: human oral; feature: human-associated habitat; material: saliva | place: China | collected 2227 ... | reverse complement strand
TAGGAAATGTAGAAATAGGAAAATCTTCTGGAGATGAAATAAATAAAGATTTAGATTCTATGACAGAAGTAACCAAAGATGAAGATACAAAGACAAATGTATTTGTAGAATCACAAACAATAAGGTATGCAGTAAATCCTGATAGCTTTAAAGAAGATTTACAAAAGGCTAAGAATGAAATACACGATATTTACCATGCAGTAGATAGTACAGTAAATTTACAAGGAAAAGAAGATAGAAATATATCAGAACAAGTTGGAGAAGTAAGACAAGCTAAGGTAATATATAATTTAATAGATTCAAGATTGCAAGAAGCAGAAAATCAAGAAGATATTGCAAAAGCCTTTGAAGAAGCATCAGAAGATTTAGGTTATAAGGTAAAGGTAATCTATACAGATCCAAGTAAATCTCCACAATTAATTGGAGTAGATAAAAATGGCAATAAATATATAATTAATAGGTCTGGTACATGTTTAATGCTACTTCAAGACAAAGCTTATATACGTGTTGGCTCACCAAGTTCTACACCCGGTAAAAAAAGTGCCTTTTCAGCAATAGAAATAACAAGTGGAAAAATTTTAATGAAGACTACATCATTTGATGTAGACGCTGAGAACGTTACTCTTGGAAGGCACGGACAATACCTATTAGGTACTGCTGTTTCCAGTCCATTCGCTGCGGAAGGAAGAAATTTCTACCCAGTAAGGTCAATTCAGGTTTAAAATATGAAAAAACAAAAACGAAGCTTTATAGACAAAGTATATGATACATATTTATCTGATGACTTCAAAGTTGGTATAGATAACTTAAACCCAATAAGAGAAATAGCGCCTACAGATGCTGCATCTTTAGATGACCAAATAGCGGAAGTATATGCTGCCTTAGCTAAAAGGGTAGCTAAGCTAAAAGAAGATGTATCCACTATTATAGACGAAGAGCCCGAAAAGATTTATACTGGTAATTCAAAATCTGAAACTAATGCGGGAAAAGATGACTCTAAAAAGAATGATTTAGTAAAACAAGTTGGTGGTACTAAAGATAAACTAGTAGCTATACCATCTATGGAGGACGACACTGACCCTCTATCACTAGAGCTAGAACTAATGATATTACAGTTAGCTCTTCAGTCTTCTTTGGGAGATGATAGCGATGGACAAGGTCAAAATAACAATCCTAAAAAGAGCGCTGGAGAACCAGATGAATTACCATTTGATTGTGATTGTGATGATGAAACAAAAGAGCTAAAACAAACCTCAAGAAAAGCTGGACAGGACGGTGGTGCCGGAGGTGGTGGTGCTGGTGGAAGTTCTGCTGCAGGTGAAGATGATAGCTCTGATGATTCTTCAGAAGATGGTGGAGGCGGAAGCAGCGGTGGAAGTAAAGATGATAAAGACGAAGCTAAAGGCGACGAAAATGAACCGCAAACTTTCTTATCAAATATAAATGATGCAGTAGATGATGCATTAGCCGAAGCTGATAAAGCATCAAGAAAAAATGAAGCTACAATGAGGCAGTGCGCTCTCGCTGAGATAGGCTTCCTAAAAGCTATACTAGCAGTTTTAAAAATCATTAAGATGGTTAAAAAAATGCTAGACCCACTTCTTGGTATTATAATGGAGGCGATACAGATAGTTCAACTTGCCGCTGGATGCTGGATAAATCCAACTAATATTGCTGTTCTTATACAAAGAATAATGCAGGTTATTCTAGCAATAGTTATTGGTTTAGTAGCTTCATTGCTATCCCAATTATGGGCTTTATTAGGTCTAGACTGTTTAACAGCGCAAACTCAACAATTAATAGATGAAATAAAAGAAGCACTTGCTGCAATAGGTGGAATAATTGGTGAATTCAATCCTACTGGAATAATTATGGATATGTCCACTGTTGTTGGAGCAGTTGCTGACCAAACAGATTCAACAGTTAAAAAAGTTAAAAATCTAAAAGACGAATTTAAGGACTCACTAAAGCAAACTGAAGATGGGCTAAAAGAAACCGTAAAAACCTCTCTTGGTCTTACTGATGAAGATTTCGAAGACTTTATGGGAAGTTCTGCTTCAAGACAACGCGCGTTAGGTATTCTAAAAAAGACTGCCCCTCAACAAGCTTCTAAGATAGAAGCTATGGTCAATCAAGTTCTTAGCCTCTATGAAACTATAGAGCCAATAGTTGAGAAATCTAAAGGCTATGCTAATGTGTTACCTGCTGGCCAACAGTTAATAGCATCATTTAAAAAATTCAAAAAAATAGGGAAAGACGAGTAGCGAACTAATTAATTTTAAGGAAATTAAAATTTGGGCAGTACTACTCTAACTTATGATGACCTTCTTACTGGTAGCTCAGCTTTATCCTATAAAGGAAGAGTTGCTGGTAAAAGAGCAATAAATGATTTAGCAAGAAAAATATCATATAATCATGCGTATTCTCCAGCATCGGCAGCAACTTTATCCCAATTTCTTGGGTTAAGAAAATCTGATTCATATAAATCTGTTTCCACCGCAATATCTACTGCTACAACTTTAGCTAGCGATTGGAAAACAAGAATAGCCGATGAAGAAACGCTGTCTCTACTCGATTCCATTCAAGGTGAAGCTATAAAAGAAGCTATAAATAATTTTTATAATTCATATATGGCCTCTTCCAATAGCGATGCAATCTATAGACTGGGACAAGTTACAAGAGTAAAACATTTATATACCAATGTTACTGATATATACGGAAGACAGAAGCAAACATCTAGAAATACTTCTTCTGTGTTAGGACAAACAGACGCTTATGGTAGAATGGACACTACTTCTAACATGCGTACTAGAATAGACATAGATGGATGCTTTTCTAGAACTGGCCAAGCTATTGCTGCTGGGTATTCAGAATACTATGTTAACTTTTTCTTCCCACCATTTACAAATGAAAATTTTAATCCTGACCTTATTGCTGCTGAAATGGCAAAAAATATTGCTGCTACTAAAGAAGCTTCTTCTAAGAAATCTCAACAGTTTATTGATGTTCAAAAAAACTTTGCTAAAAAAATAGCGGAAGCTGCAACTAAAAACGCTCTAGCAACTAAAGACCCAAATAAAGATATAACTATTCCTACTTATGACTATCAAAATTTAATGTGCGCTAGAGATGGCTTTACTTATAGAACTGCTGCCTTTAAATCTGTTAATGATAATATACATTTTTTACAATACATTTTTGAGCAAATTTCCGGTATAGTTTCTACCTATCTCACTGAGTGGGATTTGTCAATCTATATGCAGGAAGGCTTACTATCAAACTATCAGACCAATAATAATGTATGGCTTTGTAATCGCTTAACATTAGACAACCCACAAGGACTAAGAGGTGATAGTGCCTATGTATGGGGCGCTCTTAATTCTTGTGTATCTAAACTACCAGTTGATGGTGAAAGCGCTTCAAATATTAAGTCGTGGATTCCAGGTTACTATTACGCTTCTATGTACTGGTGGCCTTATAGCTATACTGATAGGGGTGATGGTTTACAAAAATTCTGGGACTATGCTCTAGACTCTGCCGGTAGGTATATGACCAGAACTAGGGAATTATGTAAGTCCGTAGCTGGAAGAATAAGACATGATGATGAAACTTATGCTGCTTTTGCTGGTTGGCAAAAACTAGATGATATATCATATTACCAAATACTATATACTACGCCGGATGATGGCTTATCTAAAATAGACGCTGTTCATATGCAAGAAGCCTCAGATGGATATTCTTCTCTTACTGAAGAGCTAAAAGCCGTTATGGACGGTGTATATGCTGAAGACCCAAAACTTGGTTTTCCAGATACTAACCTCTTAGAAACTTATGGCTCTGATACTGACGATGTAACCCGTTCAGTGTGGTCTTCAAGACGTGGCATATCAATAGCTTATAATAAAAAAATTATAAAATATAAAATGGACGATATTTATGACTCCAATAGTAAACGAATAGAAAATACTACTTACTATTGTAGAGGTTTATTAGTTCATGTTACCGATGGTGATGGAAATGACATAACTGGTGATTCTGCTAGTAAGGCTACTGATTCTGTATCTATGGATTCTAATGGTAACCTTACGATTATGGGATGTCCAATTCCTGGCTCTTCTATAATAAAAGCTTTTCTTAATAAAAATTCCTCTAAAGATAAAGCTATGTCTATAGCTAATAAAGCCAATTCAAAAACTGGATTCTGGAACCCATCTGGTAAAAAATCTGAAGATGACCCAAATTCTGCTCAAAGTGGTGGTGCTATTGGTGAGGGCTTTAATAAGAATCCATACGAGTCAGAACACTATAGTAATCCAATGGGAATACCAAGATTATCTCCAGCTTTATATGGTGGACCACATGGTGCTTTTAGTTCACCTCAAGCACTGCAGTCATATTTTGAACCAGAAAACCCTTTCTTAAGACCAATAGCACGTATTGACCCAACAATTACTGATTGGCATAATCCAGATATTGACTCATATTATAAAGGCATAGAATCTCAATATAGAATAACTGCTGGTTTACAATCTGGCGCTACTAAGGCAGCACATTTAGGAAGAAGCCCATCACATTCAATGCACATATTACAAACAGGCTATTGTGAAACTGTTCCAGCAGTAATGTACGTATATGAAAGAACTAGACAATTTATAGCTGGGCATGTAGAGTATGTCTGGGATTACCCTAGATGGTGGGGACGATTTTCTTGGTTTGATTATACAGTATCATTCTTTGGTGGTTGGCCTACAGCTTATACTAGAACTGTATTTCCAACACACTTAGGAAGAAATAGATATAATAATGGGCCAGACTATGTAGAATATGAAAACTATTATTCTTACGACTATAGATGGATGCCAGTGTATACTGCTAGTTGGGGTAGTGTCTACTGGGCTAATGACTGGCATATAGGGTGTCATGCCCATTATGGTGGACAATGCGGAGCAGTAACCTGTGATAATCCTTGGGCGCCTTGGTATCATAGAACGTATTCTTTGAGAGTTTATACCTATGTTCCACTAAGAATTGGTACTTATGGAAATTTTGTCTATAAAGTATTTAACCGCCCACTAATGCACTCAAATCCATATTTAAGGTGGCAGATTGCTATGTATAGAATGGCAAGATTTGAACCTAAATATGACAGACCTTCATACTTTATGCAGTTCTTAAAACTAAAGTGGGGAATAAACAGAAATTACCATTTTGCTACACAATATTTTCATATAAATAGAAGTTATTCCACAGCATTTTATCGGCTGACTACGCCATATAATGGTGAAATAAGTAGAGTAAATGTAGTATGGTATGGACCAATCACTGACTCTGAATATCCGGCGCCATCTTACTATTCATATATTGAAAGACGTAGTGGTGAACAAGAAATAATTGATTATATGCTGGCTAATGCTTCTAACCCCACTGCTTGGCACTACCCATTCTATTGTGTTATGGATAATATTGGCTATGGTGAGTTTATCAACAGAATTACTAGAGGTCCAAGATACTTAGCGCAGATTCCTACAAGACTGAGGTCTGTTACAGTAGGTTATATGCAAATAGACCATACTGATAGACGCAGACGGTGCCATTCTTACTGTCATTACTGGAATACTTATCATACTGCTAGCTACTCGTTTATAGAGGTAGACTTGGAGAAAGCTATTTCCTTCTGGGCATCATCCAACTATGTTAATAAAGTATTTGAGGCAGACGCATCTAAAACGGATATAATGGCTGATTGGCCTACACAAGATTCTTTCTTACCTTATTCTGGTGGTCATCCTGTTTCTGGATTATTTGATATGGTAAAACCGGCTAGTAATATGTATCCATTTAATTTCGCTGGTGAAGGACAAGGACAAGAACAGAACCATGGTTTATTCGGCATTGGAATCTACTCTGCTATACCAGGCCTTAATACTAATATCCCGGAGCAAAAGTCATTTGAAGATGGTAATGAATACTTAAATATATCTAATCTTATGGATGGTGTAAATATGAATGGCTGGAGAGCTACTCATACTCCAATACGTCATCTGCCACTTCTATGTACTAGAATATCCTCATTCGGTTCTCCTGGCCAAACATATAGTGATGTTCCAAACACTAGATTCTATGTTATGGGTGGTAGACGATACTATGAACGCTCGCTTATGGGTCCATATTATGGTGCTAATATAAGATTCCCATTAACTGGTATAAATGCTGACCCAGGAATGGACAACTTTTTGAAGAATTTGTATTTAACTGCTACTTTATTTATACCTAATAAGTACGCTACTCTTCAAAATAATTTAAGTCCGTTTGTTACTAACGTTTCCTCTTGCATTAGAACCGCAGTTAAAATGGCTAAGCATCAGAGAGCCTACCTAGTATATGGAAAAGAACTATTCCAAAATGTTATAGACCCTAATGAAGTTATAAACCTTATCATAAAAACTGTAGATAAACGTGTTTCATCTACATCATGTAAACATTGGCCCCTACGTTCTGGGCAAAAAAACAGATACTATGATGCTACTAGTCCCTTCTATAATTATTGGATTGAGAAAGCCTATGATTTATACATGGGTCTAAATACTATTACTGGAAATAAACAAAGTGAACCACTAAGAGCGTTACTTAATGCTTTTGATGCTAGAATTTCGTTTATAGATAGCTTCACAAATGACATTGCACAATTTATAAATAACAATAACGGTGGATATACTAAAATTTCTTCTGATTCCTGGTCATATGCTGACTTTAAGAAAGTATACGAAATTTTTGGTAATTTCAAACGAATGGTTGAAAATCCTGACCAAATGATTGAAGAGTATTTTTATAGCTATCTTAATGTACTGTATGAGTATAGAAAGTTCTATATTAATAAACGCTGTAATAAACAAGATGGTACATTATGGGCATGTAGACATTTGGAGTCTATAATACCTATTCTTAATACGGCTAAAACAACAACGCCAGATTTTGATTCGCCGCTTATTTCTACTTCTGATAGTGATACCAATCAATATAATATTATTATGAAGGGCTTACAAAATACTGCTGCTATGAAAGCAAAAGCTATAGCTAATAAAACACAATTACCAACTGATAGAATATGCAGACTTTATATGACAGTTGAATTTAGTAATAAGCGGGAATTTGATAATTTTATTACACTACTAGTATCTGGCGCCCCAGTTGACCAAGAAATTATTCAATGTCAAAAATGGGATAAGAAAAAAGCCTACTATACTACAGTATATGTTAAAAAGCCAAAAAATGCAACTTATAGGCTTATATCTAGAGAGTATATGCGAAATAAAAAAGCTAAAAATTTCAATGATAGTTTATTGGCTCTTTTTAGAAAAGGCACTATAGATAGTATCACATATGAAAATAGAAAACAGTATACTGATGAAAATATTCTTGACTGTATCTTCCCAATAGTCTGGAATAAAAATGAAGGAAACATAGCATTAGCTGAATACCTAAAATCATGTAATACAGTTAAAGAAGCAGAAGCTAAACAAGAAACTAGTAGAGTCTACTATAATGAGAGACAAACTGCTCTTAAAGATTTAATTAATTCTAATAAACCAATAAGAGAACAGTATGATAATGACTACTTAGCTAAATCTGCTGCTTTTACTGAAAATGTCAATGTGCTGAAAGAACATCACAAGTATGGTAAAAAATTCTTTAATGTTATTATGGTTAACACTTATGAATCAATAGAATCAGCTACTAAAAATAATTTCTTCTATGAATTAGAGAATTATGTTAGGGGGCAAATTCAATTCGAGAATTTAAGTGGATTTATAAAAAAGTACTTAGAAAGTATAAGTAAAGAAGACCTATATAATAATATGCTACTTTATTATGAAAGAGCTAATAAGAACAAGGCACTCAAAATTTCTATGAATAAAGCTTTAGAAGCAAAAAATAAAATTTATAAAAAATGTGATAAAGCCGAAGCAGTAATAGATAAGCAAGTAAAAGCTGGCAAAAAAGAGTATGACTCAGATGTACTTCTTTATAATAAAGCAGTAGATGAAAATAAAAAAGCAAAAGAAACTTATGATAAATCTATATCTGGAAAAACTAGAGAACAGTATGAGGCTGAATATACTTGGAAAAACCCTGGTGATTATGACCCATTACATCCTACTATAGCGTGGAATGTTCCTTCTGGTGTAGATGTATCTAATATTGACAATAAAACTGCCGACTTAGACGCAATGAATAAGCTTTGTGCTTTAAAGAAATATAAAGATTACTGGGTAATAACTATACCCGAATCTTCTTGGCCTTATGATATTGGTTATGACAATGATTTGAAAATAAAAACTTATGAGCCAGATGCTAAAGACGCAGAAAAATATAATGCTGATAGATTAACAACTATAGCAGGACCATTTGCATATGCGCTATTCCCTATAACTGAAAATCAAAACGGTGCAATAGCATCTGTTGGAAGTGAAATGAGCGACTTAGCAGAACGTATAAAAGCAACCTTCAACTAAGACCCTGGTGTACCATAAGCCGGTTTATGGTACATATCAATGTCTACAGCTAATTTTAGGGCTTCATTTGTCATCTCTCGAAGGTCCTTTATCCTTTCCTCTATTTGTCTCATTACATTTTCGAAATAATAATTAACTGCATCTACCGCAGTAGGAAAGCAATAATGGTGAATGGTCTCGTCTGAATGAGTACCTCTAAAACCTGACCCTGTTTTTTTTAAGTATAGGTCTTCTACTTCATAATTAGAATTTCCATGTTTAGTTATATATACATCAGATACAACACATTCATCTACAAGAAGCTTCCCATCTTCTATATTGTAGGTATATAATTTATCGCCCTTATGATACTTGGTTTTAAAATTACTAAAAACTAAAACTTCTGGGCCCTCAGGTTCAAACTTTCTCCCTTGATGTACCTTAATGCCTAACTTATCTGCATCATCTATAATCTTATCTAGAAGAACTGGACTTGTTAACAAACAATAAAAAAATGTTCTATCATCCGATAGCTTAACATTATACTTTTTAAAAAATTCTTCATTAGTTGGTTCACTATTTACAACTGAAGAGCTGCTTTCCATTGAAGACATAATCCATACCCCACATCGTTATTTGTTGTTTCTAAATCTTGCAAAATAAAATTATTATAACAAACGCCAACTTTAGTTGAGTTACTCACCTTAGAAAGAAATTTATCATAATAACCCATACCATGCCCTAAGCGTTTACCAGATAAAGTAAAAAATAATCCTGGAATAAATATAAGTAAATTACTAAGATCTAATAAAATTTCACCAACTGCTGGCTCTAATATCTTATAACCACTTAACTTAAAATTTGAATCATTAGTTGCTTTATAAAAACTTAAAGAATTATTTTCAACTTTTGGAAAAAATATGTTCTTTCCTTTAAGATTAAAAAAGAAATTATGAATAGCTGGCTCTTTACCTATAGAATGATAAATTAAAATATTAGTATACTTACTTATTAAATCTTCTAATAAAGAAAAATCAAAATCGTACTCTACTGCTTTAATATAGCTATAATTATTTCTTAGTTCATCTTTAGTCGCACACAACTTCCCAAAGAAAATTAAAAAGTATTAACCACATTAGGGGCATTAATAAAACTATCAACGATATTTAAATATTTAAGTAGTATAGCTGCAAAAACTAATAAAGGAAAACGCAATTTAGCCATTAAAAAATTACCTTATAGAAAATTAAAAATTTTAAAGTGCCAAATCTAAACTTTTGGCACTTTAATTATACACTTTTAAATTAGCAGATTACTTCCATTTTATAGAAGAAATCTTGCCTAAACCTTTTTCTGCATACTCTAAATTTTTAACCTTAGTAGAGAATCCAATACCCTTAGATTTATCATAATCATAGCTACGTATTACTATACCCTCTGCTTGAGCATAATCTTCCCATAATTTTTCATCTTTAGGAATATAACAGAACTCAACTTTTCCATCCTTAATTCGCCAATATTGTTCTTCAGCAAATTTAACAAGAGAGGACAAGTCTGACGCTATTTTAGAAAATTTGAATTCTCCAACAAAAGGAACAGTTTCTATACCAAGCATAGAGGCTACTTCTTTAACCTTATCCCAAGATAATTGAATACATTCTTTCGTCTTTGGATTATAGGTTTTTACAGTATATATAAACCAAGTAAGCTCTTTAAACTTGTAAATGTTATTTTGTATAGAAGGCCCACACTGTTCCATCTGAAGAATGTAAAAAAGACCAGTTGCTTTATACAACTTCTTAAGCTTCTCTTCAATAGAGTATTTTTGTGCTGCTTCCCAAAAGTTATTACCTGGACCAGCGTACGCATTATTTCTTGAACATACTAAAAGCCGATGCTTTCTATTATCAATATCAAGTAATGCAGTCGCACTTTGACCTTCGAGCTTCTGAGTTACATATACTGTGCCGTCTTTAAATTTTTCTAAAACGGACTTCATATTTTGCACGGCAGTTTCATCAGATTTTTCTATATACTTACTAGGAAACTGTAAAGCAGCTTTAACATTAAATTTCTGCCATATTCTGCCAATCCAGCGAAGCCAAAACTTTGATAAACAAAACTTTACCCAAGCAGGATAAGCTTTATTACTACTACTCTTTTGGTTAGGAGAAGCATCTTCTTCAGGTTCATATTTTCTAATATTTAAAGCATCTGTAACATCGTCTCCTGCTTTTAAAACAGATACTTCCTGCTTAGACAATGGCAAGTCTGATAATGGAATGACTACTCCCCAAGATTTAATAGAAGAAAATTTCAACGGCTTGATAACAAATCCATTTACAGGCTCTTTATAGCAACGTTTACGCAGCCATTCCCATGCATCTATTACTGGGAGAATTGCGCCTTCTTGAATAAAGCAAACAAGCATGCCTGGCGTAATATCCTTAGATACCATAGCCTCAAACCCATTTTCAACCATGGAGCATCCCTGTACTCTATCTTTATTTTCAAGAGGCCATACTTTATCAATAGTACAAATACTCGCTAAATCTCGCATATTGTCTCTCCTACTTAAGTAATATATTTTAAGCCAATTCTTTATAAGCTTCTAAATTTTCATCTATAATAGAATTTGATAGCTCTAGTAGTTCGTCATCCTCTAAATACTCAACTTCTTCCATATATAATTATATGTTTCACAAAGATAACGATTTTAATTGTTCACTGAGTTCATTTAGAATATTCCAGCTAGCCTCAGTAGAATTATTAAAATATCTACCACTGCTATATGATGGCCCTTTACTATCTAGCCTTATATAAAATATACTTTCATTATAAGCATTAAGCTGGACAAATATAGCTCCAATAGTACAATAATCTGTACAGATTAATTTTACTTTAAATAGTAAACTATTATTTTGTAAGAAATAGTATAATGTTCTAGAAAAACAAATAGAAAAACCTTTTATCTTATTAACCCTATCTCTAAACTCATCATGCAGCTTATCTGATACTACCATAGCATCATAGTGACTATCGTATATATCAATATCCCAATTTACTCTTTTAAGGCCTTCCTCAAAATTTTTCTGTAAAAGTTTAAGTGTTACAGCAAATGCTAATGGCTCTATTACCTGGCTTTTTGTATTACTTTCAAATACTTTAAATATAATATCTTCGGCTATTTTTAAAGCGTAGTTAAAACCTTCTATATATAAATGATTAAGATTATCTACCATTCGCACCCCTATTAGAATACAATATTAAAACCTGAAGTTCTTAATATATCTATGAGAATAAAATTCTGTTTTGTTGGCAAACTACTATATTTAATTTTTACTACTCGAGAACCTAGTATTCCTGAATTAAAATCTACCATTATAGTAGCGTATTCATAATCACTAAAATTAAGATTTATTTTTGCAGTATTATTAGCTACACTTATAAGTATAGGAAAAAAAGTTTTTTTATATAATTCAAAAGCCAAATTTGGGTCTACATCTATAATTGGACCATACGTATTTTTTAATCTCTCAAAAGACTCATAGTATCCAAGTGGCAAAGACATATTATTATAGCATTCATGTATAGATTCTATATCTGAATTGGCAGTTAAAAAATATAAAGTCTTATTAGTTTCTACAAATGTATAAAATATCATATTATCTGGTTTTAAAAGATGACATAAAATAGCAGCAAAAACAGGGATATCCTTAGTTGAAATTACTTTATACAGTTCATAATAGGTAAGATTATTGAATACTGCTAATTCTAAAGCTGCATTTAGAAGTCTGTTTTCCATATAACATATCCAAAAATTAATATGTTTTTATTAGCTCGCGCCTTAATAAAACATATTAAAAATTATCGGGGGTATTCTATGGAAAGTATTTTCTTAAATATTGCTTTTTTCTTTTTAGTGGTATTCTGTAATCCGCTTTCTTTATTTTGCATTATTTATCTAAGTCCTTTAAGACATAAGATTAGGGGCTTATTTAAAGGAACTAAAAAAGTTACTAAATCAAGTAAAAAATTGAAAGACTATTCAGCTATACCAGCTAGTCCTAGATGGATAGTAGTGGGAAGGGAAAATTAAAAATGAAAAAGTGTTTAGTATTTTTTTATCTATTTTTGGCTACAATATGTTTTTGTTGTCTTTAAATAAAGAATGGCAATGTATAAGAACAGAACAAAAAAGTGTAAATGTGGTAGAAAATGAGCAGGTAGAATTAAATAGGTTAGAGCAAGATATTAAAGATGTTTATAAAGACTGTATAATTATAATTAAAGAGGCTTATTATATTAAAGCCGATTTAAAAAGTAATAATTGTTCTCATAATATGCATGAAGAATTTAAATACATAAATATAAAAGAATGTGGACTTTTTATTATAGATAGGCAATTTGTTTTACCTACTTATAGTTTTATAGTAAGTGTTAAATTTAAAGTACAATAGAAGGAGATTTTGATGATAAATTATTCTGTAATAATTAAGTGGATTATAGCCATAATAGTTTTAGCTATTCCGTTAACAATTTTTATTTTATTAAAAACTTTTAAAAGGAAGATTGAAAATGCCAGAGATGAGTTTTATGAAAAAACTACAGGTAAAGAAACACCAGTAGATGAAGTTACTCGTAATTTTAAAAAGTATAAATTTTTTGACTTTTTAATGGGTATTCTGGAAGGCGACTCTCTTCTTACTATATTCCTTGCAATAATAACCTTTATATGTTCATTATTATGTTTATGTTGCTTTTTAGGATTTATAATTTCTTTTGCACAAGAAACAAGTTTTATAAAACATTGGCCTGAAGTATACCAGAAATATGAAAGTAATAATAATCCTAGTAGAAAAGATTGTGAAACAGCGGAAAGCTTAAATTCCGATTTAGATGATCTTAATTATTATATCAATATGAACAATCTAAAAAGAATAAATACTATAAGACTATGGAATAGATTTGAAAAGAATGTTAAAGAATATAAGGATTAGAATAAAGGGCTTAAAATGAAGACTGTCTTATTACTATTAGTAATTATATTTCCATTTGTATTTATATACTCTTTCTTAGGCAGATTGTGGCTTAAATTTATAGAGTATCTGTATGATGAATATGATATAAATATACTATATCTATTGCCACTTTCTTCTAAAGATGAAAGTATAATTGTAACATTTTGGATAGCTATTATGCCTCTTCATCTAACTTTACTTTTAGTAAGATTACCTTTTGCTCTAAGTAAACAGGCATTAGAATTCATAGCCAATATACCAAGTAAATGCAGAAAATTTAAAATTAAAAAGCTATTAAAACAAAATAAAAAAGAATAAATAATAATAGCCGCTTATATATAACAAAAATATAGGTGGCTTATAGTAAATAACCAATCTTAAAATCTTATCTATAAAAAGAATCTAAAAATAGGGCTTTATATAAGAATATACATAAGAATAATATAAAATATACTTACTATAGAAAAGACCACTACTATATAATATGTTCTTTAATAGTTTATAAAATTCTAATATTGTTTCTTAAGAAAAAACTAATTTGCGGCTATTATATAAACAGATAATATAAATAAAAATATATACTATATACTAGTAAAAATAAATTATAATATAATACACTCCAAAATAACCTAATGCACTAGTGATTTTAATAGCATATCTAAAAGAATCTCATGTAGAAAACAATTTATTGCTCTAAATAACAGATTTATAAAAGAAATATAATAGATAATAAGAAGTAAAGTAAATATATACCAACTAAAGTAACTACAAAACACACTTTTAGAAAGTTTTTGTGTAGAACAAACTAGGAATATTATTAAAGAATTAAATAAAA
>ERZ772961.595-NODE-595-length-14354-cov-3.114553_pt1 | contig 14354 bp, 15 predicted proteins | sample MGYA00580677_ERZ772961 | MGnify/ENA primary metagenome ERZ772961 (study PRJEB29015, sample SAMEA2738088) | human oral metagenome | biome: human oral; feature: human-associated habitat; material: saliva | place: China | collected 2227 ... | reverse complement strand
TCGTCAACTTCCTCGGCACCCTCCAGAACGAGTGGGCGGGCGCCCAGGCCTTCTCCTCCTTCGACACCTACATGGCGCCCTTCGTCCGTCTGGACGACATGACCTACGAGCAGGTCAAGCAGTGCATGCAGGAGCTCATCTTCAACCTCAACGTCCCCTCGCGCTGGGGCACCCAGACGCCCTTCACCAACCTCACCTTCGACTGGACCTGCCCCGCGGACCTGGCCGACGAGCACCCCCTCGTCGGCGACGACGTCTGCGACTTCGCCTACGGCGACCTCCAGGCGGAGATGGACCTCATCAACCGCGCCTTCATGGAGGTCATGACCGAGGGCGACGCCGAGGGCCGCGTCTTCACCTTCCCCATCCCCACCTACAACATCACCCGTGACTTCGACTGGGACGCCCCCAACACCGAGCTCCTGTTCACCATGACCGCGAAGTACGGCCTGCCCTACTTCCAGAACTTCATCAACTCCGAGCTCGACCCCGGCATGATCCGCTCCATGTGCTGCCGTCTCCAGCTCGACCTGCGCGAGCTGCTCAAGCGCGGCAACGGCCTGTTCGGCTCGGCCGAGCAGACCGGGTCGGTCGGCGTCGTCACCATCAACATGGCCCGGCTCGGCTACCTCTACGCCGACGACGAGGCCGCCCTGACCGCCCGGCTCGACGAGCTGCTCGAGATCGGCCGCGACACCCTCGAGCTCAAGCGCACCGTCATCCAGCACCACATCGACGCCGGCCTGTTCCCCTTCACCAAGCGGTACCTGGGCACCCTGGACAACCACTTCTCCACCCTGGGCGTCAACGGCATGAACGAGATGGTCCGCAACTTCACCCACGACACCTACGACCTGACCGACCCGCGCGGCCACGCCATGTGCGTGCGCCTCCTGGACCACGTGCGGGACAAGATGGTCGAGTTCCAGGAGGCCACCGGCCACCTCTACAACCTCGAGGCCACGCCGGCCGAGGGCACCACCTATCGCTTCGCCAAGGAGGACCGCAAGCGCTACCCCGGCATCCTCCAGGCCGGCACGGAGACTAACCCCTACTACACGAACTCCTCCCAGGTCCCGGTGGGCTACACCGACGACCCCTTCGAGGCCCAGGAGATGCAGGAGGAGCTCCAGACCAAGTACACCGGCGGCACCGTCCTGCACCTGTACATGAACGAGCGCATCTCCTCGGCCGCCGCCTGCAAGGAGCTCGTGCGCCGCTCCCTGACCGCCTTCCGCACGCCCTACATCACCATCACGCCGACCTTCTCCATCTGCCCGGTCCACGGCTACCTCGTGGGAGAGCACCTCACCTGCGACAAGTGCGCCGAGCTCCATCCCGAGGCCGAGCCGGTCGAGTGCGAGGTGTGGACGCGCGTCATGGGCTACTTCCGCCCGGTGCGCTCCTTCAACATCGGCAAGAAGGGCGAGTACGCCGAGCGGCAGATGTTCACCGAGGTCGCCGCCGGCGGCCACGGCCCGGCCGTCTCGCGCCTGAGCGCGGTCAGCGCCTGAGAGGACCCGCCGGGACCGCTGGGTGCCGTCGGATGATCCGGCGACGGCGCCCAGCGGGCTCGGTGTCGCGACGACAAGACGTGAGAGGAGCAGTTGTGACCTCCCTGCTGAGGGGCTCGCATGCCTCCGCATCCGTTCCGACGGCGAGGGAGAACCCCGACCGCCGGCCCGCCGACGACCTGGTGATCGCCGGGCTCGTCCCCATGAGCACGGTCGACTGGCCCGACCACCTGACCGCGACCGTCTTCCTGCAGGGCTGCCCCTGGAACTGCTTCTACTGCCACAACCAGGCCCTCATCCCCGCCCGCACGCCCGGCCAGGTGGCGTGGGAGGAGGTGCGCGCCCTGCTGCGCCGCCGGCGCGGGCTGCTCGACGGCGTCGTCCTCACCGGCGGCGAGGCGCTGCGCCAGGACGCCCTGGCCGACGCCGCCCGCGAGGTCATCGACATGGGTTTCCAGGTGGGGCTGCACACGGCCGGGCCCTACCCGCGGCGGCTGCGGGACATGATCGAGGCCGGGCTCGTCGACTGGGTGGGGCTGGACATCAAGGCGCTGCCCGAGCACTACGGGCAGGTGGTCGGCCGGGCGAACGCGGCCACGAAGGCCTGGGACAGCCTGGAGGTGCTCATCGAGGTGGCCGACCGCGGCGGGCCGGACTTCGAGGTGCGCACCACCGTGGTGCCCGGGGACGTGACGGCCGACGACGCCGTCGAGGTGGCCCGGCGGGTGCATGCTGCGGGGGCGCGGGTCTACGCCCTCCAGCAGGCTCGCTCCGAGGGGACGACCGGCGAGTTTGACGTCGTGGCGCCCGGCTGGGACGGGATGTGCGAGCGCATGGCCGAGCGCATCGAGGCCCTGGGCTGGGACCGCTTCACCTACCGCCCGGCATAGGGCGGCTCGTGTGGGGAGCGGTGTCCATGGTCGGGCGGTGGGTGCGCTACTAGCCTCGGGGCATGAGCTACGACATTCTGATTTTCGAGCCGGCGGCGGTCTCAGACGAGGAATTCCCGCAGTGGTGGGAACAGGTCTCCCGGTGGGAGGAGCCGCGCGACTACGACACCACCGACGGCTCTACCCCGGCGATCAGGTCCTTCTACCGAGACCTCATCCGCTCCTTCCCCCCGTTCAACGGCCCCGACGCGCTGAGTGAGGAGGAGCTCGAAGAGCGGGAGGACAAGGGGCTGCCGGTCGCCGAATACACCATCGGCGCCGACCACATCTACATCAGTGTCGGCTGGTCGGACGCGAACGCGCTCGTCAAGATCGTCGGCCAGATGGCCTGGACGCAGCGGCTTGCAGTCGCCTACGTCAGTGACGACAGTTCGATCGTCCGGCCGTAGCGGCGGGCGGGGCCGCGGCGCCACGCGGACCTCTCATAAGCGCGGGTGTCTTGTCCGATAACGACCGACTGGTTAGGCTCCTCGTATCCGCTGGAAGGGTTCCCGCATCAAAGGAGACGACCGTGAAACCCGCACGAGTAACCCAGCTCCTCATGACCGCAGGTCTTGCCGTGGCGACGGCCACCGCCTGCTTCCCGGTCCAGCCCCAGGGCGCAGATCCGGGCGCCGCGGCGTCGTCGACCAGTGTCGGCACCGAACAGGCATCCCCCAGCGGCCCGGCCAGCGTGGCGACCTCGGCGACGCCGGCCAGTGACGCCTCCGCGCCGGTGGCTCCGTCGTCGAGCATGGGGCAGCCGACCACTGCTGCCCCGTCCGGTGAGCCCTCCGCCTCACCGAGTGGGACTGCCGCCTCCCCGTCCGACGCCGGAACCGCCTCGCCCTCGCAACCCTCCGAAGGCTCGGGCCGGGGACGCTCCGAGGCTGAGATCAACGGCTGGAGCATCGACTACTTCGAGGGCTTCGACGCTTCCTTCGAGGACACGAAATGGGGGCACTACGGCTTGGATAGGGCTGCCGTCGGCCATGGTGCCATGGGAATCATGTCGGATGAGAACTCACTTGTTGAGAACGGCAATCTCATTATCCGCACCCAGTACCGGGATGGACAGTGGAGCGCCGGCGGCGCCTCGAGCGCTGATGCCTTTGCGGCTTCGCGCGGCCGCTGGGAGGTGCGCGCCAAGTTCCCCCGGGCCAAAGGGATCGGCTACGCGATGTTGCTGTGGCCGGAGGATAAGAGCTGGCCGCCGGAGGTCGACTTCGCCGAGGGGCGCGTCAACGGGCCGCGGGTGTCGGGCACCTACCACTGGGGCGACTCCACTCCGGAGGGGCACAAGCAGGAGCAGCGGGTCTTCGACAACCCGGATATGAACGGCTGGCACACCTACGGCGCCATCGTGGAGGACGACTACATCGTCTTCACTTTCGACGGCCAGGAGTGGGGCCGGATCACCCGAGACGACGTCGGCGAGGGCATCACCGACAAGCGGATGTGGTTCGGGGTCCAGACCGGCGCGATGGATCCCAATGGGACGGCGAAGCAGTACGAGACCGTCGACGGCGGTGTCCCCGGCCCGCTCACTCCGGCCGTCTCCGACATTCAGATCGACTACGTCGCCCACTACACCAGGGGGTAACTCCCGTATCTGGAGGTGAGCGCAGTTCCGAATTCGTCTCGCTCCCGCACGCCTCCCAGACAGCCCAGGAGAACAGATGGCCGCCTCTGCAGCAGACTTCACCGACGAGTACCTACGCTCATGGATCGAGCCCGATCCGGAACGACGTCGCGACCTCATCATGAATATGTGGGCACCGGACGGGAGGTTGACCGTCTCCTCGCCGGCGATGGTTGTGGAGGGCGTTGACCGCATCGTCGATCATGTCGCCAGTCTTTACGATGCCCTGAAGGATCTGGACTTCGTCTACGACCAGCAGATCGAGTCGGGGGATGCGCTGCTTCTGCGCTGGTCGATGTCCACCCCTGCCGGGGAGCTGGTCAAACGCGGTGTCAACATCGTCTTCCGCAATGCTCAAGGGCGGGTGAGCCGAGTGCACATGTTCATGGACGTTGACTAGCTCGGCGTACCGGCGTGGTGCTGCCCACCAGGCGGTGGGAGGCGCCCGAGGGGTTCGACCTTGAGCAGTTCCTCCTCGGTGAGCGCGAGGAGGACAGGTGATCTACCTCGACACCTCAGTGGCGCTGCTCGCCCTCCTCGGCCAGCCCGGAGCCGATGAGGCTGCGCGGCTCATCATGGATGCCCGCGTGAAGGAGGGGCTGGCCTCCTCCTGCCTTCTCAAGGTGGAAATGGCGCGGGTGGCGCATCGCGATCACTTCGACGTCCGTGTGGTCGATAAGTTCATCGTGGGAGTGGAGCTCATCGAGATCGATCCGGATGTTATTGAGCGCGCCAGCGCCCTGACCGGTGAGCTCAAGCCTCTCGACGCCATTCACCTGGCCACCGCGACACTGCTGGACGCCCCTCGTCACCCCGTCACAGTTCTGACTCACGACGCCCGCCTGGCCGGTGCCGCTCGGGCCCGGGGGCTGGGTGTGATCGACCCGCTGGGCTCATAGCACCCGATAGACCTCCTCGAAGGGCAGGCGCGGGTTTCGCTCCTGGTAGGCGTCCGGCCCCGGGTGACCGACGTTGATGACCAACAGAACCTCCACGTCGTGACCGGCGAAGAACTCGGCCGCCAACGCCTCGGCGTCATCGCCGTTCATGGGGCCGGCTGCCAGCCCGACGGCGCGAATCGCCTGGATGACGTAGGCCGTCTGGATCAGCGCTGAGGTGCGCGCCCAACGCGCCCGCATCTCCGCCCCGCCCTCCTCCAGCAGCCGCTGGTAGCGCTCGCCGCGCGGGTGCAGCCGTGGCAGGGACCCGGCGAAGGAGCGGTCGGCTGCGCAGACGAGTGTGAGAGGCGCCCCCGCGGCCTGCTCGCGATTGCCGCGAGGAAGACAGGGCAGTAACCGCTCCCGGGCGGCGGGGGACTGCACGGCCGCCACCCGCAACGGCTGGGCGTTGACCGCCGTCGGCGCCCACTTGGCCAGCTCGTGGATCGCCCGCAGCTGGGCGTCCGTCACCGGTTCGTCGGTGAAGGTGTAGGCGGTGCGTGCCCCGCTGAACAGCAGCGAAGCGTCGGACTCGGTCAGGATGGACTCGCCGGGCACGGGGCCCGGAACCGGAACGGGGGAGACGACTGCCATGCCTCGATTGAAGCACGTGTCGTCTCCCCCGCGGTGGAATGGCCGGTCGGGTACCGGCCCTTCGGACGGTGACCAGTCCTTAGGCAGCCTTACTGGCCGCCGCCCGACGTTATGGATGATGTCTCCCGAGGTGTTCTTGTCGTTGCTCTGTGCCTCCTCCCTTCCTGCTTCTTCTGACTTTCCTTGGCCAGGTGGGCGGGTGTGCGCCGTCCTGTGGACATCAGACAACACGAGGGGGTGTTGTGGTGGTGTTGAGGCTATTGCTTATGTCGTTGCAACATGCGAACCCTCCGGGACATCTCGGTGGGTGCGTCGACCCTGCAGATATGTGACTGCGGCTTACGGGTGGCGGTGTCGTGGCCTGCTCAAACGAATGGCCCTGACCAGGGAGGCGACCAGAAGGGTCACGGTGATGGCTACCGCTCCGCTGCCTCCGATCGCTAGACCCAGCCACGGGCTGGCGGTGGTGCCCGCAATCGTGGCCAGGCCGACGACGACCATCGAGATGCCCGCGCTGCGGCTCATCGAGCGTTGAGCGACGATGAGGGCATTGAGCCAGGAGTCATTCGTCTCGACGTCGGACTGCGCGATGGGGAGATAGATACCCAGAAGGACCAGCAGGGCGCCTAGGCTCATCGCCACCAGCGTGAGCGCGGAGGTCTCGGACCCCGTGTGGAGGCCGACGACGAAGACGTGCACGGCGCACATCACTAGGCAAAGCCCGGCCTGCGTCGCGGTGCGGACCCGTGCGGTACTGCGGTCGTTGCGGGGCATTGGCATGCCGGTGAGGGAGGAGAACTTCGCGTTCACCCAGGGGCTGATCGCCATCAGCGAGGAGACCAGCACGAGGGTCACCGGCATTGCCGACGCGCTAAAGCCTCGGGGGATGATGCTCGCGCCGTGGCTGCCGCCGGCCTCCCGTGTGACGATGGTGGGCGCCATCTCCGGCCAGTGCACGGCGCTCCAGGCGATCATGAAGGCCAGGGCGATCGCCGCAGCGATAACAACTCCGGCGGGAAAACGAGTTGAGCGGTTCTCGGTTGTCATGGTTCTCTCCTTTCCTGAGCGAGGCGGACGGTGGGATCGGGGGCTTTGAGCGTGCCGCCCAGGGAGGCGAGCAGCAGCATGGCCTCGTCAATGAGGGTGAGGTTGACGCGGTACTGGATCTCGGTGCCGCGGCGACGGGTGTCGACCAGCTCGGCCTCGCGCAGCGTGCGCAGGTGGCCCGACAGGGTTGATCCTGAGACGCCGACGGCGTCGGCGATCTCGCCGACCTTGACGTAGTCGTGATCGCGCAGAAAGGCCAGGATCGCGCGCCGTGTGGGGTGCCCCAGGGCGGCGAAGACTCCTGATTCGTTATTTCGCGACATACCGAAATAGTACTCCGGGCGCCGTCGGCCCGCGCGTTGAACGAACCGGAAACGGGCCCGGAGCGGAAGGTGAGTGTGATGCGTTCAGTGCAGGAGGAGGGGCAGGAAGGCGCTGAGGTTGTTGAGGCAGTGGATGCTCGCCGGGTAGAGCAGGTTGCGGTCGGTCTTGACATAGAGCAGCCCGCAGCTGAGCCCGAAGAAGGCGTGCGGGATGATGCTCAGTACCTCGGAGAGCGTGAACGAGTGCATGTGCAGCGCACCGAACAGAACGCTGGAGACGACAACAGCCACCCAGGTCGGCGCGAAACGCTCGATGAGCCCAATGAGGAACTGGCGGAAGAACATCTCCTCCACAATCGGCCCCACGATCCCGAGCACGACGACGATGACGATCGGCGGGAACATCCGTATGGCTTCGCCAATGCTGGAGTCGTTCTGCAGGGTTGCTCCGGACAGGCCGGCGAGGTTGAGCAGGGCCGAGGACGCCAGGTCGCCGACGAGCTCGATGGCCAGGGTGGCGAGTCCGCCCACGATGAGAGTGAGGACGGCCCGCCGCTTACGGGCCGCTACCTGACGGGCGGCCAGGGCCAGTGGGTGGCGGAAGGCGACGCAGCCGACGGCGAAGAGAGCGATGTAGAGCGCGAGGCCGGTTGAGGGGCCGGCGTCCCCGGGGATGAGAAAGTGGCCGAGGTGGAGGAGGAAGAAGAAGGCGTAGACGCTCGTGAAGATGACCAGCGCAACGGTGTTCAGTCGGTCGGGGCGGGTGCTAGCGGTCGGAGTCGAGACCGGAGCGGAGCTCGGGGCGGAGTCGGACGGCGCCGGATCCGGTGCTCCGGAGGCGGTCGGCGTCTGCTGGGACAGGGACGTGCGGGAGGTGCTCATGGCCGGAAGTGTGCGGTGGCCGGCCCGCGAGCCACATCGCCCCGGCGGCCTAACCCAACGGCGTGCGTCAGACCCTGGTTCGTCAGACTCCGGTTCGACTCCCCGGGCCTGTCATTGCCGCTACTTGACCACGACCGAGTCGGCGTTCTCCTTGGTGATCCAGGTGGCCTTGGTGTAGTTGACCTTCTCCACCGACTTGCCGTTGATGAGCGATACGACTGTGTCCACGGCCATTCGCCCCATTCCGGCCGTGTCCTGTGAGACGGTCCCGTCAATGCCGCCGCTCTTGATCGAGTTCAGGCCGTCGTCGGTCGCGTCCACTCCGTAGACCGCGATCTCCTGGCTCTTGCCTGCGTTGTCGATCGCCTTTTGCGCACCGATCGCCATGGAGTCGTTCTGAGCCACGATCGCGTTGATGGTCTTTCCTGTGGACAGCCAGTTCTCGGTGACCTTAAGCGCCTCAGCCGTGTCCCAGTTGGCGGTTTGCTGGAAGGCCAGCGTGACGTCGGGGTGGCTCTTGAGGACCTCGTCGTAGCCGGTCTTTCGCAGTACCTGTCCGTCGGAGCCCATCGGTCCGTAGAGCACGGCCACCGTTCCCTTGCCGCCCATCGCGGATATGGCCTGCTCCATCTCGAGCTTGCCGGCGGCCGTGTCGTCCCCGCCGACGAAGGAGCTGGCCCGCTCCTGCTGCTTGGCCTTCTGGGCCACGGTGATGATCGGAATGTCTGCCTCCTTAGCGGCCTTGAGCCCCGGGGCGACTCCCTCCTGCGATACCGGCTCCACGATGATGCCCTTGTAGCCCTGGCTGACGGCGGACTCGATCTGATTGAGCTGGTTGGACGCGTCCTTCTTCCCGTCGAACACGGTCACGGAGACTCCTGCAGCGGCACCCTGCTCCTTGGCGGAGTTGGCCAGCGTCGTCGTGAAGGAGTTGCTCATGTGGCTCATGATGAGCGCGATCCGGACCTTGCCCGATGAGTTGTTCGCGCAGGCGCTGAGCATGACGCCGGCGAGGATGAGGCTGCACAGCGTGGCCAGAACCTTCTTCATTGAGGTGCCTTTCATGAGGGCGTGCGGTGCGGGTCCAGCGCCGCACACGGGGTGCGTCCGGTGGTCGTGGCTACTTCTGGCGGCGGGTCTTGACGTCCAGCAGGACGGCTAGAACGATGATGAGGCCCTTGACGACCTTCTGGAAGTTCGCGTCGATGCCCAGGATGTCGAGCCCGTTGGCGATGACTGCGATCATGAGTGCACCGATGATGACGCCGAGTGCCTTGCCGCGACCGCCGGTCATCGAGACCCCACCAATGACGACGGCGGCGATCGCGTCGAGCTCGTAGGACTCGCCGTCCGTGGGTGAGCCGGTGATGGTGCGTGAGGCGAGCAGCACGCCGCAGAAACCGGCGAGGAGTCCGGCGACGACGAACACGGAGACCTTGTAGCGCTTGACGTTGATGCCGGAGATCTCGGCCGCCGTCGGATTGCCGCCGACGGCGTAGAGTCGCCGCCCGTAGACCGTCCTGTGAATGATGAAGGCGAACAGGGCCGCGATGACGATGAAGTAGACCGCCATGATTGGGAACCTGCCGATTCGGACGCTCGCGATCGCCTCGAAGGCGCTGGAGACGTCGAAGACCGGCGCGCCCCCGGAGAGCATGAGCGCCAGCCCTCGTACCGCTGTCATGGAGCCCAGGGTGATGATGAATGAGGGGATTGCTCCATAGGCGACACCGACTCCGTTGACCAGTCCGACGACGGCGCCGACCGCGATCCCGGCGACGATGGGGACGATGAGCGGGAACTGCCCCGGATGGGCGAGCATCGCTGCCGTGACGCCGGACAACGCGATCGTTGAGCCGACTGAGAGGTCGATCTCTCCGGAGATGATCACGTACATCATGCCCATGGCCAGGATCCCGTTGATCGCGGTCTGAATGAGAATGAGCAGGATGTTGTTGAGGGACAGGAACTGGTGGTCGGGCGATACCGCCCAGAGAGTGGCGACGAGTGCCAGGAAGACGACGAGTATCCCGGCGTCCTTGAGCGAGAGGGTGAGCTTGTTGGTCAGAGCGTTGTTCATTGGTGGTCCTCGAATCGTGAGGCGAGCTCCATGATTGCTTCCTGGGAGAAGTCCTGACGTTCGAGGACTCCTGTGGTACGTCCTTCGGTGAGGACCATGATTCGATCGGCGAGCCCCATGAGTTCACCCATCTCCGAGGAGATGAGGATGATTGACTTGCCCTGTTCGACGAGGGCTCCGATGAGCTCGTAGATGTCGCGCTTGGCTCCGACGTCGATGCCGCGTGTGGGGTCGTCGAGGATGATGAGGTCTGGATCCGTCTCCAACCACTTGGCCAGAACGACCTTCTGCTGGTTGCCTCCGGAGAGTGTTGAGATGAGCTGTCTTTGAGAAGACGTCTTGATCTTGAGGGAGTCGATGTACTTGCCGGCGATGCGCGACTCGACACCGCGGGAGATAAGCCCGTTGCTGAAGAGCCTTCCCAGGGAGGGCAGGGTGATGTTGTCAGCCACCGAGCCCTCCAGATTGAGGCCGGTGCGCTTGCGATCCTCGGTGATGAGGGCTGCCCCCAGAGCGATGGCGTCGGAGGGGCGTCGGATACGGACCTCGTCCCCGTTTCGAAGAATGCGTCCGCGTTCATGCGGTCTGGCGCCGAAGAATGACTCGACCAGCTCGGAGCGACCGGCTCCCACCAGGCCACTGATCCCCAGGATCTCGCCACGGCGGACGGTGAAGCTGACGTCCTTGACCTTGGGTGGGGCGCTCCACCCCTGCACCTCGAAGACCGTTTCGCCCAGGGGCACCTCCCGCTTGGGGAAGACGTCGTCGAGCTCGCGGCCGACCATCATGGTGATGAGCTTCTTCTCCGTGAGGGATGAGGCCGAGTCCGTGCCGATGAGCGTGCCGTCGCGTAGGACAGTGATCCGGTCCGCGATCTGGAAGATCTCGTTCATCTTGTGCGAGATGTAGATGATGCCGACGCCGTTGTCAGTGAGCTCGCGGATCTGCTCGAACAGGTTGCCGACGTCATCCTCCGTGATGGCCGAGGTGGGTTCGTCCATGACAATGATGCGAGCATCCTGGGAGATGGCCTTGGCGATCTCGATCTGCTGCTGCTGGGCGACTGAGAGGTCTCGCATGAGGGCGTCGGTCGGGATGCTCAGATGCAGGGACTCGAGGAGCTCGGCGGTCCTTGCCTCCATGGTGCGGCGGTCTGCGAGGACGCCTCCGGAGCGAAGCTCACGGCCCAGGAAGATGTTCTCGTAGACGGGAGTGTCCAGGACCGGGTTGAGCTCCTGGTGGATCATGGCGATACCGTGTCTGATGGCCTGCCCGGGGGAGGAGATGGTGACCGGTTCGCCGGCGATCTTGATCGTCCCCCTGTCTGCGGCGTAGATGCCCATGAGGATCTTCATAAGGGTGGACTTCCCGGCACCGTTCTCGCCCATGAGGGCGTGGACCTCGCCGGGGTACAGGTCGAGGGAGACATTGTCCAGGACCCTTACACCGGGAAACGACTTGTCGATACCGATCATCTCAAGCCTGGGAGCGCTCATGATCAAGCCTTCTGCGGCTACGGTGCCGCGACGCGGTTGTCTCTAACGAGGAGGAAATGGTGGGTTGGGTGGTTTGAAGACATTGACAAGGTACAACGAAACCTGATGGATGGTAGGGTCAATGGTCCTGACAAAGTCTCCGAATGTTCCCGAACGGAGGCACTGCTGCTTGGCGCTGTCGAGCCGACACCCGCTCTACGAATAGTGAAAATAAAGAAAAATTGCCAAGCAACTGCACTTCAATTTTTTACTCGCAGCAACAGTGAAAAATGTGTGTATCAATGCGATTGCATTTTATGGCTGCGTGAGTTATTACTGCCCCTGGAGTGCTTCAATTCTATCGGCTAGCCGCCCACCATCCCTTCTCCTGACTCGAGGCTCTCGTGAACGCGCCCTTTTTGTCCCCTATTCCTCCCATATTTTCCCGTTCGTCTGTTTCATCAGTGTCTTCCTCGACGTCGAAACGGCGGGGGCTGCTGAGGACCTCGGCTCCTGTGCTCCTCGCCCTGGCTCTTGGTGTTGGAATCGCCGGCTGCGACGACACCGCCAGCACCAGCAGTGATGCTCCGTCTTCGACTGCGCCGGCCGAGTCGCAGCAGGACTCCGGCAGTGACGGCTCCGCTGACTCCGAGGAGGCGCCTGCTGAGGAGCCCGCTGCGGAGCCGACGGACGACTCGTCTGGCTGGAGCGGCTGGTTCGGTGGCGGTGACTCGGGCTCTGGGGAGGGCTCCGAGGAGGAGGCAACCCCCGAGTCTGAGCCTCAGAAGGAGTTCTACGCCAACTGCAAGGAGGCTAAGGCTGCTGGGGCAGCGCCTCTGTACAAGGGCGACCCTGGCTATCGCTCCGACCTGGATAGAGACGGAGACGGTATCGCCTGCGAGAAGTAAGACCTGACTATTGCTGCGGCGAGCCAACATCGGCTCTCGCTACTCCAGATTTCATCTTCACGTGTCCCGTCATGCCGCGTCGAGTGCTATGCGGCATGACGTAGCGCAATACATTGTCTTTCACTTTTCCTTTTCGAGGCTCTTATGAAGAATTTCCCTGTCTACTCCGTCTCTTTGCGATCGTTCCACGCCGGTGCTGGTCGGCCGGCAACTCCGATGTCCCGTCGCCAGAAGACGATGGTGAGGCCGGCGTCTGCGGCCCTGGCCATCGCGGTCTGCGCCGGACTGGCCGGGTGCGGGGTTCCGTCGTCGGCTGACGATGTGGACTCGCCGGTACCGGCACCCTCGCCGACGGCGACTGTTTCGGCGTCGCCGTCACCTACTCCGACTCCGTCCCCCACTCCGACCCCGACGCCGAGTCCCACCCCGACGCCTACGCCGACGCCCACGCCGTCACCGAGCCCGACGACGCAGGCCCCGCCCCCCGAGCCCTCGACGCCGCCTGAGACGCAGGAGCCCGAGCCGACGCCGGAGACGGATACGCAGGGTGGCGGTGGTGGGGCGGCTCCCGCACCCGCTCCGGAGCCGAAGCAGGAGAGCACGTACTACCCCAACTGCAAGGCTGCGAAGGCAGCAGGCGCTGCTCCCTTGTACCAAGGCGAACCCGGCTATCGGCCTGAGCTGGATCGAGACAAGGATGGCGTCGCCTGCGAGATCAAGTAAGGCTCCGTTGACGCCTGCCGTCTAGAACGGGGACACCGCCAGAGGCATCCACCAGTTCCATGTGCTTCGTTCGCAGCGTCTACGCGCTGCGAACGAAGCACATCCGGTTGGACGGTCTGTGGGATCTTGTATAAGGAGCACGACGTTCGCTCACGTCACGTGAGCTGAGGTGGCGCGGATTGAGCGGCGGTGGACCGAGTGAGCAGGAGTATCGGGATGCGTTAAATCCGCAGTAGCCAGAGGGGTACAAAGGGAATGAGCTTCAGTGGCTAAGTCGTCTTTGTACTTCTGGAGACAACTGTAGGTTGCGGTATGATTTCATTTTCCGATATTTCAGGACGCTGGATTCGTTGAGGTGCTTTAATCTTCTCGACTAGCCGTAATGATCCTTTCTCGCGACCTGAGGCAACATGAGCGTACCCCCTTCTCCTCCATATTCGTCAGCATATTCCTATGTTGGTCCCAGCCAATACTACAGTCCGATGCCGAGGCGTCGGACGAATTTGAGGAGATTTGTCCCCTATATTGTGACGTTTGTTCTTGGGGCTGGGCTTGGCGCTGCTGGCGCGTCGGACGATGCTCCGTCCCAGCCGACGGCGGCGTCGACGCCCACTGTGGTGTATTCACCAACCCCTGTTCCCACGGTTGTCTACAGTCCGTCGCCAGTACCAACAGTTGTCTATTCACCGTCACCGGTGCCAGCGACTGAGGCTCCCGCCCCTCCGGCGACGGTTCCCGCTGCGCCGGTGTCGGAGCCGACGCCGGAGACGAGTGAAGAAAATTCCGGAGGCGGTACCTCGTCTGGCACAGGTGAGGAACCGACTCGGTCGGAAGCCGACTCGAGCGGTGTCTACTACCGCAACTGCAAGGCGGCTCGCGATGCCGGTGTGGCGCCGCTCTATCGAGGGCAGTCCGGTTACCGGCGTGAGCTGGACCGTGATAACGATGGCATCGCTTGTGAGTAGAAAAAGCGATTGACTGCGGAGTAATCGCATTGGAATTCCGAGTGTCTTCAGTCGCTCAGGGGAGGAGATGAAAATTCGGCTGTGCACTGGTAGATACGGTGGAGGCGCAACTGGGTGTGTCTACTTGGGAGTGCCCTTATGATAACTTCTGTAGATTAGAACGCGTTGGACTGCGGCACCACTGGATGAGTGTCCGCTCGATTTGAATGAAATGTGCATACTGCGTTGGTATGTTACTGAAAGTGAGTGGGACTTTCGGTTGGTTTGAAAGAAGGAGGCTTATTCATGGGGGTGTTTAGGGTGTTTAAAGGGGGGTGTGTCGTTGAGTAAGGTG
>ERZ772961.592-NODE-592-length-14376-cov-7.579429_pt1 | contig 14376 bp, 76 predicted proteins | sample MGYA00580677_ERZ772961 | MGnify/ENA primary metagenome ERZ772961 (study PRJEB29015, sample SAMEA2738088) | human oral metagenome | biome: human oral; feature: human-associated habitat; material: saliva | place: China | collected 2227 ... | reverse complement strand
TGGAATGGAATGGAATGGAATGGAACTGAATGGAATGGAATTGAACGGAGTGTAATGGATTGGAGTGGAATGGAAAGGAGTGGAGCAAAGTGTAGTGGAATGGAATGGAATGCAATAGATTGGATTGGAATGGAGGGGAGTGGAATGGAATGGAGAGGAGTGGAGTGGAATGTAAAAAAGGAATGGAATGGAGTGGAGTGTGATGGATTGGAGTCGAGTGGAATGTAATAGAATGGAGTGGTGTGGAGTGGTTTGGAGTGGATTTGAATGTAGTGCTGTGGAATAGAATGGAGTGCAGAGCAGTTTAGTGGAAATGAATGGATTCGAGTGGATTGGAATGCAGCAAAATTGGGAGAAGTGGAATGGAATGGAGTGGAGAGGTATGGGAGGGAATGGAGTGGAATAGAGTGGGAGGGAATGGAGTGGATTGGAGAGTGGTGGAATGAGTAGGAGTGGAGTGGAATGGAATGGACAGGAGTGGTGTGGAGTGGAATGGAATGGAGTAGAAAGGAAAGGACTGGAGAGGAATGGAATGGAATTGAGTGGAATGGAATGGAGGGGAATGGAGTGGAGTGGAACGGATTGGAAAGGAATAGAGTGGAGTGGAATGGAGTGGAGTGGAATGGAATTTAGTAGTATGGAGTGGAGTGGAGTGGAGTGGAGTGGAGTGGAGTGGAATGGAATGGAATACAATGGAGTGCAATGGAGTGGAGTGGAGTGGAGTGGAATGGAGTGGAATGGTGTGGAATGGACTGGAATAGAATTTAATGGAATGGAATGGAGTGGAGCCGAGTGGAGTGGAGTGGAGTGGAATAGATTGGAATGGACTGGAATATAATTTAATGGAATGGAATGGAGTGGAGCAGAGTGGAGTGGAGTGGAGTGGAATAGAGTGTAGTGTAGTGGAAAGGAATGGATTGGAATGGAATGGAATGGAATGGATTTAAACGGAATGGAGTGGAATGGAATGGATTAGAATGGAATGGAGTGCAGTGGATTTGAATAGAATGGAATGGAATGAAGTGGAAGGGAATAGAATGGAATGGAATGGAGTGGATTGGAATGCAATGGAATGGAATGGAGAGGAATGGAATGGAGAGGAGTGGATAGGAGTGGAGTGGAATAGAACGGAGGGGATTAGAGTGGAATGGAGTGGAGTGGACTGGAATGGAATGGAGTGAAGTGGAATGGAGTGGAATGGAATGGAGTGGAATGCAGTGGAGTAGAGTTTAGTGTACTGGAATGGAATGGAATGGATTAGAGTGTAGTGGAGTGAGTGGAGTGGAGTGGAGTGGAATGGAATGGAATGGAAGGAATGGAATGGAATGGAATGGATTGGAGTGGAAAGAAGTGGAGTGGAATGGAATGGAATGGAATGGAGTGGAATGTAATGGAAGGGAATGGAATGTAATCGAGTGGAGTGGAATGGAATGGAATGGATTCGAATGTAATGTAATGGAGTGGAGAAGAGTGGAGTGGAGTGGAATAGCATGGAATGGAATTTAATTGAATGGAATGGAGTGGAGTGGAGTGGAATGGAGTGGAGTGGAGTGGAATGGAATTGAGTGGAATGGTATCGATTGGAATGGAATGGAGCGGAGTGGAGTGGAGTGAAAAGGGGTGGGATGTAATGGAGTGGAGTGGAGTAGAGAAGATTGGAGTGGAGAGGACTCGCATGGAATGGAATGGAATGGAATGGAGTTAAATGGAATGGAGTGAAATGGAACCGAATGGAATGGAATGGAATAGAATGGAGTGAAGTGGAGTGGAATGGAATGTAATGGAATGGATTGGAATGGAAGGAATGGAGTTGAGTGGAGTTGAATGGAATGGAGTGGAGTGGAGTGGAAATGAGTAGAGTTGAGTGGAATTGAGTGACATGAAGTGGAGGGGAGTGGAGTTTATTGAGGTGGAATTCAGTGGAACATAATGGAAGAAAATGAATTGAATGGAATGGAGTTAAATGAAATGGAGTGTAATGGAATGGAGTGGAATGGAATGGATTGCAGTGGCATGGAATGGAATGGAGTGGATTTTAATGGAATGAAATGGAATGGAATGGAATGGAATGGGGTGGAGTGGAGCCGAGTGGAAAGGAATGGAGTATAGTCTTGCCGAGTTGAGTGAAGTGAAGTGGAGTGGAGTGGAATGGAATGGAATGAAGTGGAGTGCACTGGAGTGGAGTGGAATGGAATTGAGTGGAATTGAGTGGAATGATATGGAATGGAATGGAGTGGAATAGAGTGGAGTGGAATGGGATGGGATGTAATGGAGTGGAGTGATGTGCAGAAGAGTGGAGTGGAGAGGAATTGCATGGAATGGAATGGAATGAAATGGAGTTAAATGGGATGGAGTGGAACGGTATGGAGTGGAATTGAATGAAACGAAATGGAGTGGAGTGGAATGGAATGGAATGGAATATATTGGAATGGAGTTGAGTGGAGTTGAATGGAATGGAGTGGAGTGGAGTGAAACAGTGTGGGGTGGAATGGAGTGGAGTGGAGTAGAGAGAAGTGGAATGGAATGCAGTAGAGTGGAATGGAATGGAGTGGAGTGGAGTGGAATTCAGTGGAATGAAGTGGAGTGGATTTCAGTGAGGTGGAGTCAAGTGGAAGAGAATGGAATGGAAAGGAATGGAATGGAATGGAGTCGAATGGAATGGAACGGAATGGAGTTAAATGAAATGGAGTGGAATGGAATGGAGTGGAACGGAATGGAGTGCAGTGGCATGGAATGGAATGGAGTGGAGTGGAATGGAATGAAAGTGGATGGAATGGAATGGGGTGGATTGGAGTAGAGTGGAAGAAAATGGAGTAGAGTCTTGTAGAGTTGATTGAAGTGGAGTGGAATGGAGTGGAAAGGAATGGAATGGAGTGGGGTGGAGAGGATTGGAGTGGAATGGAATGGAGTGTAGTGAAATGGAGTGGAGTCAAGAGGAATGGAAAGGTATGGAGTGAAGAGGAATGAAAGGGAATGGAGTGGAATGGAGTGGATTGGAATGGAGATGAATGGACTGGGGGGAATGGAGTGAAGTGGAGAGGATTGGAATGGAGTGGAGTGGAATGGAATGGAGTGGAATGGATTGGAATTTAGTGGAATGGATTGGAATGAAATGGAATGGAATGGAGCGGAGTGGATTAGACTAGAGTGGAATGGAATGAAGAGGAGCAGAGTGGAGTGAAGTGGAGTGGATGGTAGTGGGATGGAATGGAATGGAGTTTAGTGGAGTGGAGAAGAATGGAATGAAGTGGAATGGTGTGGAGTGAAGGGGAGTGCAGTGGAGTGGAATCGAGTGGAATGGAATGGAGTCGGGTGAAGTGAAATAAAATGGAATGGGGTGGAATGGAGTGGAATGGAATGGAATGGAATGCAATGGATTGGAATGTAGAGGAGTTTAGAGCAGTAGAGTGGAGTGGAATGGAATGGAATTGAATGGAGTAGAGGGGAGTGGTGTGGAGTTGAGTTTAGTGTAGTGGAATGGAGAGGAGTGGGGAAACGTGGAGTTGAGTGGAGTGGAGTGGAATGCAACGGAGTGTAATGGAATGGAAGGGAATGGAGTGGAGTGGAATGGAATGGAATGGAATGGAATTGAATGGAATGGAACGGAACGGAATGGATTGGAGTGGAATGGAGTTTAGTGTAGTGGAATGGAATTGAGTGAATGGAATGGAATGGAGTGGAGTGGAGTGGAATGGAATGGAATTGAGAAGAAAGGTATGGAATGGAATGCAGTGGAGTGGAGTGGAATGGGATGGGATGGAATGGAGTGGAATGCAGTGGAGAAAATTGGAGTGGGGTGGAATGGCATGGAATGGAATGTAAAGGAATGGAGATAAATGGAATGGAGTGGAATGGAATGGAGTGTAGTGGAATGGAAAGGAATGGAGTCGAGTGGAAAGGAATGGAATGGAATGGAGTGGAGAGGAGATGAATGGATTGGAGTGGAGTGGAGTGGAGTGAAGCAGAGTGCTGTGAAATGGAGAGAAGTGGAGTGGAGTGGAGAAGAATGGAATGGAGTGGAGTGGAGTGGAAATGAATGGAGTGAAGAGGACTGGACTGGAGTTTAGTAACTTGGAGTTGCGTGGAACTGAATGGAATGGAAAGGAATGGAATGGAGTAGAATGGAGTGGAATAGAATGGAATGGATTTAAATGGAATGGAGTTGAATCGAATGCAGTGGAACAGAATGGAGTGCAGTGGCATGGAATGGAATGTAGTGCAGTGGAACGGAATGAAAACGGATGGAATGGAATGGAGTGGAGTGGAGTAGAGTGGAATGGAAAGGAGTGGAGTCTTGTGGATTTGAGTGAAGTGGAGTGGAATGGAGTGGAATGGAATGGAATGGTGTGGGGCAGAAGGAGTGAAGTGGAAAGGAATGGAGTGGAGTGGAGTGAAATGGTTTGGAGCCGAGAAGAATGGAAAGGAGTGGAGTAAAGTGGAAGAAAATTGAATGGAGTGGAATGGAGTGGATTGGAATCGAGTGGAATGGACCGGAGTGGAATGGAATGAAGTGGAGAGGATTGGAATGGAATGGAATGGAATGGAATGTAGTGGAGTGGATTGGAATGAAATGGAATTGAATGGATTGGAGTGGAGTGGAGAGGACTGGAATGGAATGGAATGGAGTGGAGTGGAGAGGAGTGAAGTGGAGTGGAGGATAGTGGGATGGAATGGAATGGAGTTTAGTGGAGTGGAGAAGAATGGAATGGAGTGCACTGGAGTGGAATGGAGAGGAGTGAAGTGGAAAGGAGTGAAGTGGAGTGGAGTGAATTGGAGTGGAGTTGAGTGGAATCGAGTGGAATGTAATGGAGTGGAGTGAAGAGGAATAAAATGGAATGGAGTGGAATGGAGTGGAATGGAATGGAACGGAGAGGAGTTTAGAGCAGTGGAGTGGAGTGGATTGGAATGGAATCGAATTGAATGGAGTGGAGGGGAGTGCCATGGACTTGAGTTTAGTGTAGTGGAATGGAGTGGAGTGGGGTAGCGTGGAGTTGAGTGGAGTGGAGTGGAATGGAATGGAGTGTAACGGAGTGGAGTGGAATGGAGTGCATTGGAGTGGAATGGAATGGAATCGAATCGAATCAAATGGAGTGGAAAGGAATGGAATTTAGTGGATTGGAAAGGAATTGAGTGGAATGGTATGGAATGGAATGGAATGGAGTAGAGTGGAGTGGAGTCGAATGGAAATGAGTGGAATGGTGTGGAATGGAATTGAATGGAGTGGAGTAGAGTGGAATGGAGTGGAACGGGATGGGATGCAATGGAGTAGAGTGCAGTGGAGAATATTGGAGTGCAGTGGAATGGCATGGAATGGAATGGAATGGAATGTAAAGGAACTGAGTTAAATGGAATGGAGTGGAATGGAATGGAGTGCAATGGAATAGGGTGGAGTGGAGTGGAAAGGAATGGAGTGGAGTGGAATGGAAGGGAATGGAATGGAGTGGAGTGGAGTTGAATGGATTGGAGTGGCGTGGAATGGAATGCAATGAAGCGGAGTGGTGTTGAATGGAGAGCAGTGGAGTGTAGTGGAGTGGAATGGAATGCAGTAGAGTGGAAAGGAATGGAGTGGAGTTGAAAGGATCGGAGTGGAGAGGAGTAGAATTGAGTGGAGTGAAGAGGAGTGGACTGGAGTTTAGTGGCGTGGAGTCGCGTGGAACAGAATGGAACGGAAAGGAATGGAATGGAGTAGAATGGAGTGGAATGGAATGGAATGGAGTTAAATGGAATGGAGTTGAACGGAATGGAGTAGAATGGAATGGAGTGAGGGGGAATGGAATGGAATGTAGTGGAGTGGAACGGAATTGAATCAGATGGAATGGAATGAGGTGGAGTGGAGCCGAGTGGAATGGAATTGAGGGGAGTCTTGTGGAGTGGAGTGATGTGGAGTGGATTGGAGTGGAAAGGAATAGAATAGAGTGGAGCGGAGTGGAGTGGAGTGGAATGGAATGGAGTGGAGTGGAGTGAAATGGAGTGGGGTTAAGGGGAATGGAAAGGAGTGGATTGAATTGGAATGAAATGGATTGGAGTGGTATGGAGTGGACTGGAATGGACTGGAAGGGACTGGAGTGGAAAGGAATGAAGTGGAGAGGATTGGAATGGAATGGAATGGAGTGCAGTGGAGTGGAAGGGAATAGGGTGGAATGACATAGTGCAGAAAGAGTGGAGGAGAATGGAAAGGAAGGTAATGGAGTTGAGTGGAAGAAAGTGAAATATTGTGGAGGGGAATGGAGTGGAATGGAGTGAAAAGGAGTGGAATTTAATGGAATGGAATAGAATGGAAAGTAGTGGTGTGGAGTGGAGTGGAGTGGATTAGAGTGGTGTGGAAAGGAATGTAATGAAATGGAATGGAAAGGATTGGAATGGAACTGAATGGAATGGAACGGAATGCAATGGAATTAAATGAAATGGAATGGAATGGATTGGTTTGGAGTGGAATGAAGTGGAATGGAATGGAGTGTAGTGGAATTGAATGGAATGGAGTGGTGCAGAAAGGAATTGAATAGAATGGAATGCAATGGAATGGAGTAGAGTGGAATGGAACTGAAAGGAGTTAAGTGAATGGAATGGAGTGGATAGTAGAGGAGTGGTGTGGAGTGGACTGGAGTGGAGTGGATTTGAGTAGAGTGGAATGGAGAGGAATGGAGTGGAATGGAATGGAATGGCGTTGAGTGGAGTGGAATGGAGTGCAGTGGAGAGGAATGGAATGCACTGAATTGGGGAAGAGTGGAATGGAATGGAATGTGGTTTGAAAAGGAATGAAATGGAATTGAGTGCAGTGGAGTGTAATGGGGTGGAATGGAATGGAGAGGAATGGAGTGGAGTCGAGTGAAGTGCATTGGAATGGAATGGAATGTAGTGGAGAGAAGTGGACTAAAGTGGAGTGGTCGGAATGGAATGGAATGCAGTGGAATGGAATGCAATGGAATGGAATGTAGTGGAGTGGAGTGGAATGGAGTGTAATGGAGTGGAATGGAATTGAGAGGAACGGTATGGAACGGAATGGAGTGGACTGGAGTGGAGTAGAGTGGAGTGGAGTGGAAAGGAATGAGATGGAGTAGATTGCAATGGAATGGAGTGGAATGGAATGCCGTTAAATGGAATGGAGTGGAATAAAATGGAGTGGAGGGGAATGGAACGGAATGGAGTGGAATGGAATGAAATGGGATGGAATGGAATGGAATGGAATGGAGTGGAGTGGAGTGGAGTTGAATGGAATGGAGTGGAGTGGAGTGGAGAGGAGTGAAGCGGAGTGGAGTGGAGTGGAATGGAATGAAGTGTAGTGGAGTGGAGTGGATTGGAGTGGAAATGAGTGGAGTGAAGTGGAGTGGAGTTTATTGAGCTGGAGTCGAGTGGAACAGAATGGAATGGAATGAATGGAATGAAATGGAATGGAAGAGACGGAAGTTAAAAGGAATGGAGTGGAATGGAATGGAGGGCAGTGGCATGGAATGGAATGGACTGGAGTGGAATGGAATGAAAAGGAATGGAATGGAATGGAATGGAGGGGAGAGGAATCGAGAGGAATGCAATGGAGTATAGTCTTGTGGAGTGGAGTGGAGTAGAGTGGAATGGAATGGAGTGGAGTGCAGTGGAATGCAGTGAAGTCGTGAGGAATGGAATGGAGTTGAGTGAAGTGGAATAAAATGGAGTGGATTTTAATTGAGTGGAATGGAATGGAGTGGAATGGAGAGAACTGGAGTGGATTGGAATGGAATGGAATGGAGTGGAGTGCAGTGGAATGGAACGGGGTGGAATGGAATAGAGTGGAAAGAGTGGATTGGAATGGAAAGGAATGTAATGGAGTTGAGCGGAATAAAGCGGAATATTGTGAATTGGATTGGAGTGGAATGGAGTGGAATGGAATGGAATTGAGTGGAATGAGGTTAAAAGGAGTGGAATATAATAGAATGGAACAGAATGTAATGTAGTGGCATGGAGTGAAGTGGAGTGGATTGCAGTGCTGTAGAATGGAATGCAATGGAAAGGAAAGGAATGGAATGGAATGGAATGGACTGAAATGAAATGGAATGGAATGGAATGGAGTGGAGTGGAATGAAGTGGAATGGAATGGAGTCGAGTGGAATGGAATGTCATGGAGTGGACTGGAATGGAATGGAATGGAATGCAAAGGAATAGAATACAGTAGAGTTGAATGGAACTGAAAGGAGATAAGTGAAATAGAGTGGAGTAGAGTCGAGTGGAGAGGAGTGGAGTGGAGAGGAGTGCAGTGGGGTGGAGTGGAATGGAGTGGATGGAGTGGAAAGGAATGGAAAGCAGTACAGTGGAATGGAATGGAGTGGAGTGGAATTGAGTACAGTGGAATGGAGTGGAGTGGAGAGGAATGCAGTGGATTGGATTGGAGGAGAGTGGAATAGAATGGAATGTAGAGGAGTGGAATGGAAGGAAATGGAATTGAATGTGGTGGAGTGGAATGGGGTGGAATGGAGTGGAGTTGAGTGAATGGGATGTAATGGAAAGGAATGGAATGGAATGGGATGGAATGGAAAGGAATGGAATGGAATGCAATGGAATGGAATGGAATGGAGTGGAATGGAATGGAGTGGAACAAAATGGAGAGGAGAGGAAAGGAATAGAATTAAGTGTAGTGGAATGGAAAGAAATGGAATGGCATGGAGTGGACTGGAGTGGAGTGGAAGGTAATGGAGTGGAGTAGAGTGGAGTGAAGTGTAGAGAAGTGGAGTGGAATGGAATGGAATAGAGTGGAATGGAGTGGAATAGAATGGAGTGGAGCAAAGTTGAATGGAGAGGAGTGAAGTGGAGTGGAGTGGAGTCAAGTGTAATGGAATGGATTTGAGTGAAGTTGATTAAATTGGAAAGGAGTGGAATGGAGTGGATAGGAATGGAGTGGAATGGAGCGAAGTTTAGAGGACTGGAGTGGAGTGGATTGGAGTGGAATGGAATGGAATGGATTGGAGTGGAGTGGAGTGGCATGGAGTTGAGTAGAGTGGTGTGAAATGGTGTGGTTTCGATTGTGGTGGAATGGAATTTCATGGAGAGGAATGGAATGGATTTGAAGGCAAAGAAATGGAATGGAATGCAATGGAATGGAATGGAGTGGTATAGAATGGAGTGCAATGGAATGGAGGGGAAAGGAGTGAAGTGGAGTGAAATGGAATGGAATGGAATGGAGTGGAATAGATTGGAATGGAAAGGAATGGATTGGGGTAGAATGGAGTGGAATGGAATGGAATGGAATGGAATGGAATGGAATGGAGCGGAGTGGAATGGAACTCGGTGGAATGGATTGGAATGCAGTGGATTGGAATGGAATGGAATGGAATGGAATGGAATGGAATGGAATAGAATAGAATAGAAAGGAATGGAATGGAATAGATGGTAGTGGAGTGGAATGTAATGGAGTGGAGTGGACTGGAATGTAGTGGAGTGGAATAGAATGGAGTGGAGAGGAGTGCAGTGCAGTGGAATGGAATGGAATAGAATGGAAAGGAATGGAATAGAATGGAATGGAATAGAATAGAATGAAATGGAGTGGAATCAAATGGAGTGGAAGGGAATTTAGAGGAGTGGAATGGAATGGAATGGAGTGGAGTGGAGTGGAATGGAATAAAATGGAATGGAACGGACTGGAGTGGAGTGGCGTGGAATGTAATGGAGTGGAGTAGAGTGGAGTGAAGTGTAAGGGAGTGGAGTGGAATGGAAAGGAACTGAGTGGAATGGAGTGGATTGGAATTGAATGGAGTGGAGTAGAGGGGAATGGAGTGGAGTGAAGTGGAGTGGAGTGGATTGGAGTCAAGTGGAAGAGAATTGAGATGAGGGAAGTTGAATAAAATAGAAAGGAGTGGAATGGAGAGGAATGGAAAGGAGTGGAATGGAGAGGAATTTAGAGGACTGGAGTGGAGTGGATTAGAGTGGAATGGAATGGATTGGAATGTAGTGGAGTGGAGTGGCGCAGAATTGTATGGAGTGGAGTGGAATGGAGTCTTTGGGATTTTGGTGGAATGGAAGGTATTTTTAGTGGAATGGAGTGGAATGGAATGGAATGGAGTGGAATGGAATGGAATGGAATGGAAAGTAATGGAATGGAATGAAATGAAATGGAATGGAATGGAATGGAATTTAAAGGAAAGGAGTGGAATGGAATGGAGTAGAATGGAGTGAAGAGGAATGCAGTGGAGTGTAGTGGAAAGCAATCGAGTGGAAAAGAATGGAATGGAGTGGAATAGATTGGAATGGAATGGAATGGAGTGTGGTGGAATGGAGTGTAATGAAGTAGAATGAATGGAATGGATTGGAATGGAATGGAATTGAAGGGAATGAAATGGAGTGGAATGGTGTGGAAGGGAATGGAATGGGGTGGAATGGATTAGAATGAGGTGGATTGTAGTGGAATGGAATTGAATGGAGTGGAGTGGAATGGAATGAAATAGAATGGAATTGAATGGAATGGAATGGAAAGGAATGGAATGTAAAAGAATGGAATGGAAAGGAATGTAATGGAATGTAGTGGAGTGGATTGGAATGGAGTGTCGTGGAATGGAATGGAGTGGTGTGGAATTGAATGGAGTGGAGTGGAGTGGAATGGAATGGAATGGTGTGGATAGCAGTGGCGTGGAGTGGAGTGGAATGGAATGGAATGGAATGGAACGGAGTAGAATGGAATGGTGTGGAAGTCAATGGAGTCCAATGCAATGGGGTAGAATGTAGTTGAATGAAATGCTGTGGAGTGGAATGTAATGAAATGGTATGCAATGGAACGGGGTGGAATGGAGTGGAATGGTTTGGAATGAAATGAAACGGAGATGAGTGGAGTGGAGTGCATTGGAATGGAGTGGAGTGCATTGGAATGGAGTGGAATGCATTGTAATGTTATGGAATGGAATGGAGTGAAGTGGAAAGGAGTGGAGTGGAGAGGAATGGAATGGAATGAAATGAAATGGAGTGGAGTGGAGTGGAATGGAATGGAGTGGTATGTAGTGGTGTGGAGAGGAAATTAATGGAATGGAGTGGATTGGAATGGAATGGAAAGTGGAGTAGAGTTGAATGCGATGGAATGGAATGGAATGGAATTCAGTTAAAAGGAATGGAGTGGATTGGAATTCAGTGGAATAGAATGGAAAGGAGTGGTGTGGAATGGAATGGAATGGAGTGGAGTGGATTTGAATGAAATTGAATGGAATGGAATGCAGGGGAGTGGAGTGGAGTGGAATGGAATGGAGTTGAGTGGAGTGGAGAGGAGTGGAGTGAAGTGGATCGGAGTAGAGTGTAATGGAATAGAACGGATTTCAGTGGAGTGGAGTGGAATGGAATGGAGTGGAGTTGAGTGGAATGGATTGGAGTGGAGTGGAGGCGAGTGGAGTGGAATTGATTGGAGTGAAGTAGAATAAAAAGGAATGGTGTGGATGGAGTGTATTTGAATGGATTGGAACGGAATGGAGTTTAGAGGCGTGGAGTGGAATGGAGTGGATTAGAAAGGAATGGAGTGGAGTGGAATGCATTGGAGTGGCGTGGAGTCAAGTGGAGTGGAGTGGAATGGAGTGGTTCTTATGGTGGTGGAATAGAATGGAATGGAGTGGAATGGAATGGAATGGTGTAGAATAGAAAGGAATGGAAGTGAAAGTAAGGGAGTGGAATAGAATGGATTGGAATGCAGTGGATTGCAATGGAATGGAATGGAGTGGAGTGGAATGGAATGGAATTCAATGGAATTGAGTGGAGAGGAGTTTAATGGAATAAAATGGAGTGGTATAGAATTGAATGGAATGGAGTAGAGTGGAGTGGAGTGAAATGCAATGGAGGGGAGTGAAGGGGAATGAAATAGAATGCAATGGAATGGAATTGTATGGAATGGAGTGGAGGTGAAAGGGATCGAGAGGAGTGAAATTGAATGGAAAGGAATGTTATGGAATTGAAAGCAACGGAATGGAAGGGAGTGGATTGCAATGGAATGGAATGGAATGGAGTGGAATGGAGTGGAGTGGAGAGCAGTGGAATGGAACGGTGTCGAGTGGAGTGGGGTGGAACAGAGTGGAATGGAATGGAGTGGAGTGGAATGGAGTCGAGTGGATTCGAATCGAGTGGAATAGAATGGAAACGAATGGAATGGAAAGGGATGCAGAAGAGAGGAATGCAGTGGAATGGGTTGGAGTGGAATGCACTGCAGTGGAGTGGATTGGAAAGGAATGGAGTGGAATAGAATGTAGTAGAATGGAGTGGAGTGAAGTGGAATGGAATGGAGTGAAATGGATAGGAGTGGAAAGGAGTGGAACGGTTTGGAGTAGAATGTAGTGGAATCAAGTGGAGTGGAAAGGAATGGAACGGAATGCATTAGAATGGAATGGAATGGAGTGGAATTGAGTGGAGAGGAATGGAATGGAATAGAATGAAATGGAATGGAACAGAGTGGAATGGAATGTAATGGAATGTAGTGGAGTAGAGTGGAATATAATGGAAAGTACGGAAGTGGAATGGAATGGAGTGGAATGGAATGGAATCGAATGCAATTTATTGGAATAGAGTGGAATGGAATGGAATGGATTGGAATGGAATGGAGTGGAGAGGTATGGACTGGAAGGGAGAGGATTGGAGTGGAGAAAAGTGCAGTGGAATCGTGTAGAATGGAGTGAAATATAACGGAATCTATAGGAGTGGAATGGAATGGAGTGGAGTGGAATGGAATGGAGTGGAGTGGAATGTAATGGACAGGAATGATATGGAGAGAAATGGAGTTGAGTGGAATGGAAAGTAATGGAGTGAAATGGCATGGAATGGAATCGAGTGGAGTTGAATGGAATGGAATGGAGTGGAATTGAGAGGAGTGGAGTGGAGTGGAATGGATTGCACTGGAATGGAAGGGAATTCTCTTGAATGGAATAAAATGGAATGGAATGGAGTGGAATGGAATGGATAGGAATGAAGTGCAGTTGTGAGGAATGGAATGGAATGGAGTGCAACGGATTGGAGTGGAATGAGGTGGAATGAAATTAATTAGAGTGGAATGGATTGGAATGGAATGGAATGGACTGCAATCGAGTGGCGTGGGTGGAATGCAATGAAATGGAATGGAGCGGAGTGGAGTGGAGTGGAACGGAATGGAATGCAGTGGATTAGAGTGGCACGGTTGGAATTGAATGAAATGGAATGGAGTGGAGTGCAGTGGAATGCAATGGTGTAGAGTGGTGTGGAGGGGAGTGGAGTGGAGTGAAATGTTGTGGAGTGGAGTGGAATGGAGAAAAACGGAATGGAATGGAGTGGAATCGAATGGAGAGGAATGGAATGGAGTGGAATGGAGTGGAATGGAATGGAATGGAATGGACTGGAATAGAATGGAATGGAATGCTATTGATCGAATGGAATGGAGTGTATTTGAATGGAAGGCAATGGAATGGAATGGACTGGCGGTTGGTGGAGTGGTGTAGACTGGAGTTGAATGGAATGGAATGGAATGGAGTAGAATGGAATGGAATGCAATGGAATAAAGGGGAATGGAATGGAATGGAAAGGAGTGGAGGGGAATGGAATCAAAAGGAATGAAAAGGAATTTTGGGGAGTGGAATGGAAATGAAAGGAATAAAATGCAATGGAGTGGATTGGAGTCGAGTGAAGTGGAATGGAATGGAGTGTAATGGAGTGGTATAGAATGGAATGGAATGGAGTGGAGTGGAGAGAAAGGAGTGGAGTGGAGTGGAAGGGAGTGGAGTGGAAGGGATTGGAATGGAATGCAATGCAGTGGAATAGAATGGAATCAATAGGAGTGGAATGGAATGGAGTGGAATGGAATGCAGGCGAGTGGAATGGAATGAGCTGGAATGGAATGTAGAGAAATGGATTGGGGTGGAAGGGAATGAAATGGAGTGGAATGGAGTGCAGTGGAATGGTGTGAAGTGGAATGGAATTAAACGGAATGGAATGGAGCGGAGTGCACTGAAGAGGAATGGAGTGGAGTGCAATGGAATGGAATGGACTGAAATGGAATTGTTTGGAATGGAAAGGAATGTGGTGGAATGTAACGGAATGGAGAGGAATGGATTGGAGTGGAATGGAATGGAGTGGAAAGGAATGGAAAGTAATGGAGTTTACTGGAATGCAATGGAATGAAATGGAATGGAATGGAATGCAACTGAAAGGAGTGGAATGCAATGGAATGGAATCGAGTGGATTGGATTGGAATGGAATGGAATAGAATGGAACAGATCGGAACGGAATGGAGTGGAACGGAATGGATTGTAATGGAATGGAATGGAATCGAATCGAATCGAATGGAATGGAAGGGAAGGAAAAGGAATAGAATGGAATGGATTAGAATGGAAGGGAGTGGAGTGGAATGGAATGGAATCGAGTGTAGTGGAATGGAATGGAGTGGAATGGATTGGAATGGAATGGAATGGAATGGAATGG
>ERZ772961.588-NODE-588-length-14458-cov-2.873499_pt1 | contig 14458 bp, 10 predicted proteins | sample MGYA00580677_ERZ772961 | MGnify/ENA primary metagenome ERZ772961 (study PRJEB29015, sample SAMEA2738088) | human oral metagenome | biome: human oral; feature: human-associated habitat; material: saliva | place: China | collected 2227 ... | reverse complement strand
ATCTGTTGTATTTACATGCTGGCCACCTGCACCCGAAGACCTATATGTATCTATTTTTAGGTCTGCCTGGTTTATCTCCACACTTATATCCTCATTTAATTCAGGTATTACATCAATCGATGCAAAGGAGGTGTGTCTCTTGCCTGATGAATCAAATGGAGATATCCTAACCAACCTATGGACCCCCTTTTCACTTTTGAGGTAACCATAGGCATTTTGCCCCTGGACTAGTATGGTTGCTGCCTTTATACCTGCCTCAGGGTCAGAACTTAAATCGATAAGCTTGACCTTGTATCCACTGGATTCAGACCACCTAATATACATTCTCAAGAGCATTTGAGCCCAGTCTTGGGCATCTAATCCTCCAGTCCCAGAATTCACAGATAAAATTGCATTATTAGAGTCATACTGGCCACTAAAGAGCATTTCCATTGTCATACGGTCCAGATTTTTCCTGGCATCCTTCACCTGGTCGATGATTGAACTTTCCATTTCCTGGTCTTGCTCTGACCCTTCATCCTCACTTAGCTCTAGTAGTATATTTATGTCCTCTATAGACGTTATCAGCTGACTATACTGTGTCAGCTTGACTTCTATTGTCTTATTTTCTTGAAGTATTTTGTTGGACTTGTCAGTATCCTCCCAAAAGTCTTGTTGGGCCATCAATTTCTCAATGGTCTTCTTCCTTTTCTCTAGACCCCTTAGGTCAAAGTGACTCACCCAATTCTTTGGCCTTTTTAATCATTTCTTCGTATTCAGACTTATAATCTTGAATATTAATCAACCTTATCACCCCTCTACACTTTTCATTTTTCATTTTCTTATTATAACACAAATGCACGCCATAAAATATGGCGTGCATTGATAAAAAAAATTAAAATTTTAGAAAGGCTCTTGCCTAATTAAGCATTCATACAGTTCTGAACTTTACCAGTTTCGATTTCTACCTTAAGGTTGTCAAGGGCAGTTGAAACCATATTATCTACTGCAGTTTCAGTAAAGAATGCGAAATGTCCTGTCAACACAACATTGTCCATTGACATTAGCGTTTCAACTACTGTTCCTTCTATCTTCTTAGGATCTATCTTCTGGTTTACGTATAGAGTTTCGCATTCTAGAACGTCTAGAGCTGCTCCCTTTAGCTTTCCAGTTTCTAGAGCTTCTACTACATCGTCTATGTTTACTAGACCACCTCTACCAGTGTTAACTAGGATTGCATGATCCTTCATGTGCTTTATTCTATCCTTGTTTATGATATGGTGAGTTCCATCAGTTAGTGGTAAGTGAAGTGAAACAACGTCAGATTCTTCTAGTAAAGCTTCTATTGTATCTCTATATTCTAGGATTCCTTCTGCACCTGGGTTTCTGAATTCATCAAAACCTATTACTTTAGCGCCTAATCCCTTGAATAATGTTGCAGCTGTAAGACCTATTCTACCAGTACCTACGATACCTACTGTACAGCTTCTGATTTCCTTAGAGATAAGGTCCTTATTCCAAGTGAAGTCACCCTTAAACTGAGCTGATCTAATATGTCCGATATTTCTAAGTAGTGTCATAGCATGTGTAACAGCTAATTCAGCTATTGCATTTGGAGAATATCTTGGTACATTTGTTATAGAGATTCCGTATTTTCTTGCAGTCTTAAGGTCAAACATGTCAACACCAGCAGTTCTAGATGCTATCTGAGTTAGTCCAAATTCCTTCATCTTCTTGAAGATTTCTTCATCCTTAACTGGTATAACCTGCTGAGTAGTTATTCCGTCATAGTCCTTAGCCTTTTCGATTGATTCTGGTGTGATTAGACCATATTCTAAGTCTACCTGAACTCCATTTTCTTCTGACCATTTTTTAAATGCTTTTTCTTCGTAACCCTGTACATGATATGCTAAAATTTTCATAATGCTGCCTCCTAATACACATAAATTTACTTTAAACTAATAAAAACATTAACTAATAATTTTGATTTTTCTTTTTTTAAATATTTTTCTATTGATTAAAACGTTTTCTTTACTTCTTACTTAATAACACAATTTTATAAACACATAAACATTAAAAACACAAATTTTATATCACTTTTATGATAATAATAAATTTTTAACTATCAATATTAAAAAAACACAGCTGAATTAATATTTCAGTTAAAAACTATGGCAATAGGTCGCCATATACTAGATACGGCGACACAACTACCACTATATAGTTTGTAGATTAAAAATTCTACTTAAATTACTTAACAGCCTTTAAAGCTTCAAGTATTTCTGGTATTACCTTGTAAAGGTCACCAACTATACCATAATCAGCAACACCGAATATTGGAGCATCTGGATCCTTGTTTATAGCTATTATAAGGTCAGATTCCTTCATACCAGCTAAGTGCTGTATAGCTCCAGATATACCACAAGCTACATATAGGTTAGGCTTAACAGTAACACCTGTCTGTCCTACCTGGTGAGATCTGTCTATCCAACCAGCGTCAACAGCTGCTCTTGAAGAACCAACTACACCGCCTAAAGCTTCTGCTAATTCAGCTATAACCTTGAATCCATCTGGATTTCCTAGTCCCTTACCTCCAGATACGATTATGTTAGCATCTGTTAAAGATACCTTTTCGTTAGCAGACTTAACGATTTCTAACACCTTAGTTCTGATATCAGATTCCTTAAGATCTATGTTTAGCTTAACAACTTCACCAGTTCTAGAGTCGTCCTTTGTAGCCTTGTCCATAACGCCAGGTCTAACTGTAGACATCTGAGGTCTGTTGTCTGGGCATATGATAGTAGCCATTATGTTACCACCAAATGCTGGTCTTGTCTGCTTAATCTTACCATCTTCAGGATCTATTTCTAACTTAGTACAGTCAGCTGTAAGACCAGTGTTTAGTCTAGAAGCTATTCTTGGAGCAAGGTCTCTACCTATATGAGTAGCACCAACTAAAACTATTTCTGGCTTGATTTCGTGAACAGCATCAACTATAACCTTAGTGTAGGCATCAGTTGTGTAGTTCTTTAAAAGAGCATCATCAGCTACATATACAGTTTCAGCACCGTAGCTAATTAATTCTTTTGCTAGTTCGTCCATATCCTGACCAAGAAGTATAGCGTTTAACTTAACTCCTCTAACATCAGCTAATTTTCTACCTTCTCCTAGTAATTCAATTACAACTGGAGTAAGTTTTCCCTGTCTCTGTTCAGCATAGACCCAAATGTTCTTGTACTGATTCAATTCATTTCTATCCATAATACTCTTCTCCTATAAACAATTAAATTATATAATATGTACAGCCTTTAATTCGTTTACAACCTTAGCTGCAACTTCCTTTTCAGTTCCTTCTAGTATAACTCCCTGACCCTTCACTTCTGGTGTAAATGATCTAAATACTCTTGTAGGTGATGCCTTAAGACCAACTTCAGTCTTTTCTATATCAACATCATCTATTGAAAGAACCTTAATTTCCTTTTCATAGGCTTCGAATATTTTATCTATGTACATATGTCTTGGTTCGTTAAGTTCCTTAACAGCTGTTAGTAGAGCTGGCATCTGTAATTCGATCATTTCATATCCATCTTCTAACTGTCTCTTAACTGTAAGCTTCTTACCGTCAACTTCTAGACCTTCTACATATGTAACCTGTGGTATTCCAAGCTTTTCAGATATCTGAGGACCAACCTGAGCTGTATCTCCGTCTATCGCCTGTCTACCAGCTAATATTAAATCATAATCTCCAATAGCTCTAATTCCTGCTGCTATTGCATTTGAAGTAGCCCATGTATCTGAACCACCGAAAGCTCTATCTGATAGTAGAACTGCTTCGTCAGCTCCCATAGCTAAACACTCTCTAAGCATTACATCTGCCTGTGGAGGCCCCATTGACACTACTGTGATATGAACATCTTCATTAGCATCCTTGAATGCTAGAGCCTGTTCCAACGCGTTTGCATCGTCTGGGTTTAATATACTTGGTACACCTTCTCTTATTAATGTGTTTGTTTCTTTATCAATTCTAACTTCTGTTGTATCTGGTACTTGCTTTACGCATACTATGATCTTCAAAATTCACACCACCCTCTTATTTTAATACGTTTCCTGCGATTACTATCTGCTGAACCTGAGAAGTTCCTTCATAGATAGAAAGGATTCTAGCATCTCTGTAGATTCTTTCTATTCTGTAGTCCTTAACAAATCCGTATCCACCATGTAACTGTAATGCCTTGTAAGCAACTTCATTAGCTACTTCTGCAGCATAGTACTTAGCCATAGATGATAGAAGAGCAGGGCTCTGCTTGTTATCCTTTAACTGAGCTGCCTGATGTACTAAAAGTCTAGCAGCTTCAACCTTAGTAGCCATATCAGCTATTGTAAACTGAGTGTTCTGGAACTTAGAAAGTGTCTTACCAAACTGAACTCTTTCCTTAGTGTACTTTATTGCTTCATCTAGAGCAGACTGAGCAACACCAACTGCCTGAGCAGCAACACCTATTCTACCAGCTTCAAGAGTATTCATCATTACCTTGAAACCTCCGCCTAGCTTACCAAGTAAATTTTCCTTTGGAACTTTAACATTTTCAAATATAAGGTCTGATGTTCTAGTACCTCTGATACCCATCTTATCTTCGTGTGCACCATGAGAGAATCCTTCCCACTTAGCTTCTACTATGAAAGTAGATATTCCTCTAGTTCCTTTACCCTTTTCTGTCACAGCAGTAACTATAGCGAAATCACAGAAAGGACCATTAGTTATCCAGCATTTTCTACCATTTAGTATATAGTAGTCGCCTTCAAGTACTGCAGTTGTCTGAGTAGCACCGGCATCTGAACCAGCTCCTGGCTCTGTAAGACCGAATGCACCTACAAGCTTACCTTCTGCAAGTGGCTTAAGGTACTTCTGCTTCTGTTCTTCAGTACCGAAGTTAATTAGTGGAAGTGCAACCAATGATGCACCTGCAGTTACGTAAGTACCACAAGAAGCATCTGCTCTTGATAATTCTTCCATTATTAGCGCGTATGAAACATAATCTGCTCCCGCACCGCCATATTCCTTTGGTACGATTGGGCAAGAGAATTTGTACTTAGATAGCTTGTCAATGAACTCCTGTGGCATATCAAGGCCTTCTCTGTCCATTTTTTCAGCTAAATCAGTATCATACAATTCACGCTGGCAAAAATCACTAACTGATTTTTTTACTAATTCATGCTCTTTTTTTAGTATCATTTTTAACCTCCAAAAATTTGATTACAATTACGCTAATATTTCAGCGAATGTTTGTATTCTTGTTCTAATTTGTTCTATGCTAGTTGTTCCCTGTTCAATCTCAATAAATAGGTGAGGTACTCCTGCCCCTTCCATATCCTTCTTGAAGATTGGATAGTCATACTCTTCTGGGTCACAGAATTTCATTAGTGCGTAAACAACGCCATCAGCGCCTAGCTTCTTAGCATCTTCTACTACCATTCTTCCCCTTAGCTTAGCAGGGTCATATGCTAGTGAACATCCTTCAACGTCAGCCCACCACTGTGCCATTCTTTCTAATGCACTTCCACCTTCTGGAACTAGAGTTCTGAACTGTCTAGTTTCCTGAGCAACATCATCAGCCACTATAGCCATGTTGTTTGCCTCGAATACTTCTAACAAGCCCTTATCATCTAGTACTATACCAGAAGTTATTATCTTCTTGCCCTTAAAGTCTTCCTTAGGCATAGCCTTTAGGCCAGCAATTAAATCTTTAACTAAAGCTGTATGTTCTTCAACCTTCATAAAGTGAGCACTCTTTAATACGTAATTTCTTACTCTAGGAGTGATTGTATTTAGATAGTCAGGAACCAACTTAACAAACTCATTCATTGCCTTTCTGTGTTCATTGTAAACTTCTATACTTGCCTGGATGCTTTCATCAGTTATTTCATGGCCACAGATTTCTTCTAACTTAGTCTTAACTGTATTGTATTCGCTAACTAAGTAGTCTTTACCAGCCTGGATCTTTCTGTTCTGAGGGAAGGCAAAACCTATCATAGGTATGTCCTTAACACCAGACTTCCAGTTCTGAGTAAGTGTTATAAGTGTATCACAGTGACATGGTATTATAGCACCTGACAAGCCCTTAAAGCTTCCCTTTAGACCATATTCCATGATAGCCTGGATGATAGAACAACAGAATGCTGGGAAGTATTCCTTAGCCCTTTCTATTGAAGTATTACCACCCCATGTTCCCATTGGTATCATTCCACCTGCGTGAACTATTTCTCTTGGAGTGTATACTGGGAAACATCCTATAACTTTCTTACCTTCTTTTAGATATTCATCTAATAATGCATTTGGGTTATTTGCAGCATATTCGAATTTTGCAATCAATTCTTTAACAGTCATTACTGAGCACCTCCATTGTTCTTTCTTTCTTCCATAACTTCTACTAGTCCTTCTAGTCTTGTTTCAAACTGTGCCTTAGCGAAGTTTCTTGGGTCGGCCTGGTCACCATCAAATCCTGCATATGGTAATCCAGTCTGCTCAGCTACTCTTCTCTGCATCTCGTACTGTATAAAAGACATCAACTTACAGCTTCTGTTCATATGATAGAAAGCACCATCACAGTTTCCACCCTTAAGAGCGTTAACTCTGTACTCTACCATAGTTTCTATATTAACATTGTTGAACATTGTACTATAAGCTCTGGCCATTCCATCTAGGTCGTTCACATCGTAAATCAATGCCCATGCGTGTGGATAAACTGAACCAGTCATGTTTACACCCTGCTTAGATAGAGACTTCATCTTGTAACCGATATGTGGCCAACATGGGATACCTTCTAGCATAATTCTGAACTTTTCTTCACCTCTAAATGAAGTCTGTCCAGTCTTAGCATTTTCTTCAAGCTCTTCTATAAGTAGCTTAAATGCTTCAGTAGTTTCCTTTTTACCTCTAGCTGCAACTATAGCTGCCATGTAGTTGAATAGGTCGAAACCATTCATTGGAGACGGGAAGTTACCTTCTGGTAGACTCATTGAGTACTTCCATAACTTACCATTTTCAGAAGATATCTTCATAACTTCTTCTAATCTCTTTGGATCGAATTTCTTGCCTGAAATCTCTTCAAACTGTCTTATAGCTTCTTCAAACTGTCCTCTTAGGTACTTGATTCTATTTTCAGTAACCTCAGATTCTAGGTTGTAAGCTGTGTCTATCATTATAAGAGGTATGTTTAATTCTCTAGAGATATTTTCATACCACTTTATAACTTCGTTACAAATGTTGTTACAACAACATAGGAAATCTGGCTTTGGCATTGGTAGAGCATCTGAGTGTCCCTTTAAAAGAACACCAAAGTTTGTTCTAGCGTATGCACATAAGTCATTTGAGTAACCTTCGCCTTCAGATAGCTCGCAAAGTTCTAGTGATTCTCTCTTTGCCGCAACACCTGCTGCGTGGTTTTCAGGATATAATAACTGAAGATCAAATATTTCAGCTAATTCCTGAGGGAAAACTCATGTTGACCAACCAACTGGTCTACCAGCTTCCTTTTCTTTAAATGCATTATCGTACTGTGCCTGCAATAAGTCAGCTATGGCTGTCTTTGCATCTTTCTTTACATTTGCTTCCATCTTCAACACCTCCAAAATTCTTTACTTAATGATACCTTTTTCCTTTAATTCATCGAATTCAGCACCACTAACACCAGCACCTTCAAGTACTTCCTTAGTATGTTCACCAAACTTAGGAGCTCTTATGTATTCGCCTCTCTTGTTTTCTGTGAACATAACTGGTGTGTTGAATACAACACCTTCATTACCACTTTCAAATGTATGTTTGATTAAGACATCATTAGCCCAGCACTGTTCGTCATTAAGTATTTCGTCAGTTGTAGCTAGCTTTTCATAAGGGATACCAGCTGCCTGAAGTCTTGCACACCATTCATCTATAGGTCTCTTTATAAATTCTTTTTCTAATATTTCAACAAATTCTTCTACATAGTTTACCGCACTCTTAAGTGTACTATACTTTCCGCCGATTAAGTCAGGTCTTTCGATTACTGTATTACAGAAGTTAGCAAACCACTTGTCATACTGCATGAAGGCGATCTGTAACCATCTATCATCTGCACACTTGAATGTAGTGTTGATTGGGTTAGGTGGGTTCTTTCTAGTGATTGGCATTCTGTATCCGTAATGAGCTGCAGATACCATGATACCCATACCAAACACTGCTGTATGGAATAGAGAAACTGTTACTCTTTCTCCCTTGCCAGTCTGTTCTTTTTTACGTAGGGCTGCTAGTACACCTGCTGCCAAACTCATACCTGCATAGTGGTCACCTAGACCTGCTACTGGGTTACATGGAGAACCGTCTTTTTCCATCAAACTCATTGCTACACCACCTCTAGCGAAGTAAGCTGTATAGTCGAATGCTGGATTGTCCTTGGCTGGTCCATTTTCACCGTATCCTAGTAAGTGAGCATATATAATGTGTGGAGCTCTCTTCTTAACTTCTTCATAGTTAAGACCACTTCTGTCAAGAGCCTTCTGTCTTGTATTTGTCAAGAAAATATCTGCATCATCAAGTAACTTGTAGATAACTTCAACACCTTCCTTAGTACCAGTGTCAATTACTATACCCTTCTTACCTGAGTTTTCGATTTCAAACATTGGATTTTCTTTTTCATCAGTTGGGAAACACCACTGTATACCAACAAATCTCATTGTGTCTCCGAATGTAGGTTCAATCTTTATAACTTCCGCACCCCAGTCAGCTAGCAATCTACCACATATTGGCGCTGCAACGAAGTTTGCGTACTCAATTACTCTTACACCTTCCAAAGGTAATCCTATTTTTGTCATTTTCTCTACCTCCCAAAAAATTGATAATTTAATATAATTTGAAGTCCCTGACTTTCTACCTCTTATATAAGCAAATACCATGCCAACTTTTCAACTTATACCTTTTACAAATAATTTTTCATATTTTTTATAAATATATAGCTGCATATATTTTTACTAAAGCTACTGAATCTAATAGGCTAGTATGAGGTAGGCAAAGCTTTGCCAAATATAAAAAAGACTTTTCACAAAGAAAAAACACCCATTTTGAGCTTATTTTTATTGAAATTAATTATTATTATATGGCATTTTGCAAATATATGAGGTTTGTTTTTGCATTTTGCAAATAAACTTTTTTTTAAAACTGAAATATTATTTTGTACAGGTTAATAAAATAACATTTTTCTATCTTTTATTAACTTAATGATGTTTTTTTAGTAAAAAGCCATATTTTATTTCTTAAAAGCCTTTTTTCTGTAAAAAGAGGATATTTGCATTTTGCAAATACCCCCTAAAAATACTAATTTTTGTTTAATATTCTACACTTATTTTTAAATTTGCTGGAGATTACTCTACTTCCTCACCATCTAGAACTCTCTGTCCATACCACTTATGGTCTGGATGTTCTCTCTTGAACTTTCTATTTTTGTAGACTCCAATTGTCAAGAATGGTATTACTATAACGAATATACCTAGGTAACCACAGTAACCATATCCAAATTTAACTATGTTTGTAAGACCTGTAGATGAGATAAACACTGCAACTATTATGATCATCGCTGCTGTAAATACCCTTCTCTTCTGCCTAGTCTTTAAGAAAGTTAGCTTTTCGTGTTCTTCAAACCTATTAACCAAACCGAATATGCATGTTACACCTGTTGATATCAAGCATAGGAATAGGGATATCTGGTAGGCAACTGCTATAGCAGGGCTACCTGTATGCTTAGCAACGAATAAAGTTGGAAGAGTCATCTGACCTGCCGCACTAAACTCCTTGAACCAACCTAGTAGCATTGTAACTGCTAGACACAAGGCAACTGCATTCATTAGGAAAGAAAGTGCCATCGCTGCTGTAGCCTGCTTTTCATTCTTTAATAGTTCTCTAGAAGCCGCAGCCAGTGATGGTATTACAACTGACTGGAATCCGGCATATGTAAAGATTAGGATAAATGGTTTAATAGAAGAACCTCCCCAAACCTCTCTAGCTGATATGATACGTCCAATTTCACCAGTTCTCATGCTAATACCTGTTAGGAATATGGCCAAACAACATATCATGATTATAATTGACATTACACCTGCTGCACTAGATACAACCACTGCACCGTATACAGTAAGGATTAACAATACAAGACCTACTATTATAATAGATACGATGTAAGGAACACCCATTGTCTGGAATACTGCTGCTGCACCCGCGATTACCGCGCCAACAGCAATTATAACCATTAGGTAATAATAGATTTCCCATAGTATTTCTAGCTTTGGATATGGGTCCCAAAGATGCTTGAATAATTCCTTATAATTCTTACAGTCGTAGTTATTGTACATTACAATCGCTTCTCTTAGAGTAACTGTCAACAATACCATGGCTAAGATCGCAGTAATTGGTGCTGTCCAACCAAACTGAACATAATACTGTGTCTCCTGGTTTCCTGTAGCAAAACCTCCGCCTGCGTGCGAACCAAATAATACGGCCGCTACACCAAATATAGCGCCAAATGATCCAATCGTTTTAGCTTTTTTCATGTCAAAATTCCTCCTTAAATTATTGAAAGGTAAATATAATTCCTCTCACATTTATTTAAGGCAAATTTTATGCCAAAATCTATGTTTTTTATAAATCGCCTTAGCCAGTTTATTAATCAAATTTATGCTAGCTAAGGCGAATATTTAAAATATATTGTAATTTGTATTTTCTTTTACTTTCTAAAGATGCTAAAAGAAGTATTAATTATATTAATCCTGTTCTTTTCTCCTCTTAGACAATAGGCCTATACCACCTAGTATAGAAAGTCCTCCTATGGCAAGTAGACTATCATTTTTACTAGTACCAGTCTTTGCTAACCTCTTACTATAGTCGTAATCAACCTTTTTCTTTTCCACCTGAGTCCTTGGCTGAGGCTGTGGGTCTGGTTTTACATCCGGCTGTGGATCTGGTTTTACATCCGGTTGTGGGTCTGGTTTCACATCTGGCTGTGGATCTGGCTTTACATCCGGTTGTGGATTTGGCTGTGGGTTTGGTTGAGGATCTGGTTTTACATATCCAAGTTCCAAAACATTAGATTCAACCTTTTTAATTGGTAGTGCACTAGATAATGTTAGAAAACTAATTCTACCTGCATTGGCAAAAACATTCCCTTCCACGGATCCCTTTACTGTTAAAACTGTTTGACCATTAGTTTCTGCCAACTCTTTTGCCTTATCCTGGGTAATACGGATTACCATCTTATTGATTTCTTCATCGCTCTTTGTTGGGAACAACTTCTTAAGATCAGCTGATGTAAGCGAACGAAGTGTCATATTACGCACAATAGTTTCTGCTATAGACTTGCCCTCATCTGCTACTACATCACTTTCAGCAATACGTTCATTGGCTCCACTATCGCTATCATAATTGTTTAAAGACCTAACAATCACCCTGATTGTTATATTCTTATACCCCTTAGTTTCTATACCAAAAGTAACCTTAGGGTCCTTATTGCTTATTAAACTATTAAAGCTATCCTTTGTATTTCCTAAGGCCAAATCACTTGGAGAAAACACATTTAGGACTTCTTTATTTTCGCCATTTACACCTAGGGCATATAATGGTCTCCATGAGTAGCCATTAAACTCTGCAAAGAACTTATCTGGTACAACCATATCCTTATCTAGGTTTACATTTAAGTCTACATAAGTATAAGTTTTGTCATTTTTATCAATGCTAAAGTTATTACCCTTGTAAGTATTTGATAAAACTGGACCAACATAACCTACATGAGGGTTACGATATACTAGCATAGCAGTAGTCTTATCCATTTCAAACTCAGAAGTTAATACAACTTCATTTACCTTTGTAGTATCATTATTTTCTGGCTTATATACATCAAGAATTTTACGAGTGTCACCAGTAATAGTTTCTTTCTTTAGGTTGGTGTTTGGTAAAACATCATCTGCCTTCACACCAGCATCAATCTTTACCTTGTTATCCTCGATTGCAAACTTATCCATTCCACTAAGAAGACTTAAACCCATACCAAATGTACTGTCCGGTAATGGTGTATCCTGGTCATTTAAACTAGAGTACACTCCATATAGCTTTGAGTCCCCTCCTATACCATTAGGAAAGGCTGTTGCAACAGTATCTTCTGGAGAAAACAGTCTGGCTCCTTCAGCTATCTTTCCATCTACCGGTGGCTTATCAGACCATCCAAGAAAGGTCTTTGCAATACCACGGAATAGGCCTGGATTAGCAAGTGGGCTACCTAGCTTATCCGTTCCTGTAGTATAATTACCTACTGTATCATTTTTAACCCTAGATTCATTTGTCCACTGACCGATAAGGCTTACAGACCCATTATAATTGGCTGTTGGAGTACTTGCTGGGGCACTCGTCGGAGTACTTGCTGGAGTACTTCTAGCAACCCTCCTAGATCTTGTAGGACTTGCAGACTCCAGGCTATCATTAGCCTGACCACTAGCTGTAGTCGTTTCTGAAGAGCCTGCTAGGCCACCAGCTTCTTTAGTCTCTGTTGATGTAGCTGGACTTTCACTAGAGCCTTCAGCCACCTTGTTACTGCTGTTTGAAGCAGAGTTTGTATTGTTTATATTACTTGTCTGGCTAGCTCTTGTTGATTCTGCTGAACCTCTATCAGAGCTCACTAGCCTAGTTTCATTATTACTAATATTAGCTGTCTTATTTGTTTCGCTAGCTATAACTGTAGCAGTTTCTCCCGTTTCTAAGGCATGTATATTTACTTCACTATTTGCGAAAAATACCATTGCTGTAACAGCAACACCTACTACACCAAGCTGGTGTCTTTTTATGGAGTGACGCGATGTCTTGTCTCCATTTACTTTTCTTTTCATCTCCTTCATTTAATTCCTCCATCTCTCCGTTTTAATATATTAAAATAAAATATATTATATTCTATTCTATTCCCTCTTTTATACCTTGTAAATCACTTATATAAATAAAAATACCCTAAAAAAGAGAATTTTTATTATTTTTATATAGGGTAGATGGATTTATAGCTATCAAGTCGATTTTTTATTTATATTTCAGAATTTTTCAATGATTTCGAGATATATCACAAATATATTTCAAATATTTATAGCTTTATATATCCACTTTTAATTTTTCTATACACAGTGGACGGATTTATACCCACTGCCTTGGCAGCCTTAGTTATATTTCCATATTTTTTAACTGCATTCTTAAGGATTTCTTGTTCAACCAGCCTATGGGCATCATCTATATTCATAATATCCTTTATCACCAGGCTAGTATTCCCCCTATCACCTCTTATAGTAGAGGGCTTATCTTCAAGCTTTTTTCTTTCTATTATATCCTCATTACTTTCAAGAGTAAGAATCCTTTCGACCTGTTCCAGGTAGATATTTTCCTGTGGTGACAGGATAACCAGTCTTTCTACCACGTTTTTAAGCTCTCTTATATTACCCTTCCAGTCGTTTTCTACCATCCTAGCCCTGGCCTCAGTTGACAAGCTTACATTCCTATTATACCTTTCATTGAAGTAGTTTATATAATAGTCTGTAATAGGCAGGATATCATCCCTCCTGTCTCTTAGAGGTGGCACAACTACTGGTATTACATTTAGTCTATAGTAAAGGTCCTGCCTGAAGATTCTTTCATCCCTCAACTCATCAAGGGTCTTGTTTGTAGCACATACATACCTTACATCTATATGCTTGGACTTGGTGCTACCAATCCTCATTATGGCATTTTCCTGGATGGCACGCAGGAACTTTTTCTGGGTCTTAAGTGGCATCTCTCCTATCTCATCCAAGAATAGGGTGCCGCCATCAGCAGCCTCCATAAGCCCCATCTTACCTTCCTTATTGGCCCCGGTAAAGGCTCCCTTTTCATAACCAAAGAGCTCTGACTCTATCAGTTCCTCAGGTATAGAGGCGCAGTTAATGCTTACAAAAGGACCATTACACCTCTTACTCTTAGACCAGAGGCTCCTAGCTATTATTTCCTTACCAACGCCAGATTCTCCCATTATAAAGATGGAGGCATCTGAAGGTGCAACCCTCTCTACTATGGCCTTTACCTGCTTCATCTCTTCACTGGCACTGATATATTCAACTACATTTTCATTATTTTCACTAGATATCTTGGCTAGGTTTATCAACCTGGATACATCACGGCCTGTCAAAACTCCACCCTTGAAGTTGCCATTTACATCATAGTGGGGAATCGCAGTATAGGATATAACCTTGCCATTTGGGTATACGATCTCCCTATAGACCTTCTTCTTTTTTTCTATCATCTCAGTAATGACAGGATTCGAAACTTTGCCATCTTTAACTAACTCATCTATGCTTTTTTTCAAAACATCCTTTCTCTTAAAGGGTAGGATCTGGTCGCAGATGCTATTCATCTTCTGCAATATACCCATTTCATTGAAGACAACGATTATCTCAT
>ERZ772961.582-NODE-582-length-14614-cov-6.366646_pt1 | contig 14614 bp, 13 predicted proteins | sample MGYA00580677_ERZ772961 | MGnify/ENA primary metagenome ERZ772961 (study PRJEB29015, sample SAMEA2738088) | human oral metagenome | biome: human oral; feature: human-associated habitat; material: saliva | place: China | collected 2227 ... | reverse complement strand
GGAACGCCCTACTTGCAACGCCAGTCTAACCACACAACCCACCGAAAGTCTAACCTTTTGGCACATTTCCTCCGAGGTGTCCCACTGCGAATCACCATACCGTGCCCAACTAGTACGAACGAGCTCCTTATTCGTCAGCATCCATTGCTGTCACGACGGGTCCATGCCGGTGGCCCGACCGCCCAAGCCTCACCCTCACACCGTTCGCGCGCAGCGAGATGGGAGGGAACAATGGAGGCATGGCAGAAGAACGTGAGTCAAAGGACCTCCAGTCGGGCACGCTCGTTATCGGACTGGGTCGCTTCGGGTCAGCCGTCGCGGTGACGCAGGACCAGCTCGGCTACGAGATCCTGGCCGTGGAAAAGAACCCTGCGCGCGTGCAGGCCTTCGCGGGCCGATTCCCCCTGGTCGAAGCTGACGCCACGTCCAAGGACGCGCTCGAGCAGCTAGGGGCGCGCGAGTTCCGCAGCGCCGTCGTCGGCGTGGGCTCCTCCCTCGAGGCCGCCGTGCTCATCACCGCCAACCTTGTCGACATGGGCATCTCCTCCATCTGGGTCAAGGCAACCTCCTCCCAGCACGGGCGCATCCTGCGTCGAGTCGGCGCCCACCACGTCGTCTACCCCGACCTGGACGCGGGCAAGCGCACCGCGCACCTCGTCGGCGGCCGCATGGTCGACTACATCGAGATGGAAAAAGACGGTTTTTCCATCATGAAGCTGCGCCCACCCAAAGAGGTGCACGGCTTCTCGCTGGAGGAGCTGGACCTGCGCGGCCGCTACGGAGTCAACGTCCTGGCCATTCGCCGTCCCAAGCAGCGTTTCGAGTACGCGGATGCCTCGACGCGCATCAACGCGGACGACGAAATCATCGTCTCCGGGGACTCGCATCTGCTGGAGTATTTCGCCAACAGGCCCTGACCCGCCCGCGCCCATGCCAGCCGCCCCCACCCAGCCACGGCCTCGTGACCAGGACCGGTCCCTGACGGGGATCCCCCACGCGCCCACGCGCTACGTCCAACTCCTGACGCCGCGGCGCGCCCGCGCATTCCTGACCAACGCGACTAGCGGCGGGTTCTGCAGGGCCTACGTCCAAGGGTTCTTCCTCCAGGCAGACGCCCTCCCCGATCGCCCCACCGCATCCTCGATCCTCCAGCTCATGGACCTGGGCTGGCTCTGCGAGTCCGGCACGCTCGCCTCCTTTTCGGGCCCACTCCCCACCGCGCAGGGCCTCCCCCCGGCTACGGACGCCCCCTGGGACGAGGAGGACCCATCGTGCGTCTATCTCCTGCGCTTCGATGTCCTCCCCGACATCGAGGCCTCCCTCACCCGACAGGACCCGCCCGGTGCCACCCCCGCCTCGGCCCCCTGGTGGCACTCGGGAGAGCCCATGGCCCTCCTGCCCGGCGCCCGCATCGAAGCCGTCGATGAGGAGGGCAACTCCCGGGTCCTCGCGCACTGGAACGCCGAGGCGAACGGCCTGTGGCACTGGGGAGGCCTCGGAAACCCGGGCGACTTCTCGACGCTCGCGACGATCTTCGAACGCACCTTTGTACGAGGCCATGGCTGGGTCCCCGTCCGACCGATCGACCGGCGCCGCGGCCTGACCCACGCGACAGACCGCCGCGTCCTGCGCTTAACGCTCGGGCCCGCGCTCTCCCAATCTGGTGTCGCGGTCAGCGCGTGGGGCGTCGTTGACCTGGCGGCAACCGACACGCTCGTGTGCACGACGCGCGTCCTCCACTGGGGCATCACCGGCGTCCTGACCGGCCTGCACCCCGACGCGAAGGGGGACACGATGGCGTCGATGAGCGCCCACGTGCCCTGGTGCCCCGCCGTCGAAGAAGCGGGCATGTGGGGCGACGAGATGGGCGGCTTCCACGCCGACATTCCGGCCTTGGAGGCCGGGCCCTACGCCCACGAGTCCATGGTTGCGCCCGCGCGACCCTCCCCGGGTCCCCTCGAGGAGCTTTCCATCCCCTGGAGTGGGACCCGGCAGGAACGCTGGCACACAGACTTCATCGAACTCCCCTCGGGTACGCGCGTACCCGTCACCGTCACCGAGGAGGGCCGTATCCACGCCGAGGCACCCGACCCTCGCGCCGTCGACATCCTGTTCCCAGGACCCGCCTCCTTCGTCCCGGGGCCCGGGCCACACGTGTGGGTGGACGTGACCGACCAGGGCGGCGTCCTCCTCGAAGCCACGACGACTGGCCAGGTCTTCGGAGCGGCGCGCCTGAGCGCGCCCATCGTCGGCGAATCCGAACACGAGTGGCATTACCACACGCCCTCGCTCCTGCGGCGCGTCGACCCCACGTCGCGCCCACCCCACTGGGGCGCCAAACGACTGATCACCAAGCTCCGCGAGCGCCTCACTCCTCGGCAGGGCGAGACCAACGCTCCTTGACGCGCAACCCCATCCATCACATATGATGGGGCGTTCTCAACCGGAGGAGAGAGTCGTGCACCTCGCACCGTACCGCCGCCCACTCTCGGCGTCAGTGGCCCTGCTCGTCGCCGCCATCGCGTGTGGCGGCTGCATCCCGCTGCGCTTCAGCGGTTCCACCCCTTCCCCGTCGACCGAAATCTCCGGGATGAGGAACATCCCGAGCGAGCAAAAGCGAGAGTTTACCAGGCAGCTGCGCAACGCCACGGGCGCGCAGGAGGCGGCCATCCTCGAGAAGGCGCGGGCGCTCAACGACATGGTCGGCACCCAGCTCGTCGCGTCCTCCCCCTCCACGATTCGCCATCAGCGCTTCAAGCTCGGCAGCGGCGGCAGCGTCGTCGTCGACAAGCGCGACGAGGTGTATCAGCTGATGTCCGCGACCGCCTACTGGCGCCTCGGACAGGACACCTACGACCTGTGCGTCGAGCACGACTGCGAGTACTACTCGTCGTGGACCGTGGAGGTTGAGGGCTCCGGTCCCAACCTGACCTACGTGTGGACCTTGAAGATCGACGGGCCCGAGCAGCCGCAGACCCCCATCGTCCGCCGCTTCACCGTCGCCAAGTAGCCCCCGGCGCCTCGCCGGTCCGTTACTTCCTGTGGTAGCGCGGGCTCGTGCCCAGGTGCGTCGGGTAGCTGTGCGATCGACTGAAGGCGATCCGCTCGTCGAGGCCCCGGTATGCGTAGGAATTATCCGCGTTGATCTGGCGGGGATCCACGAGGCCGTCCGCGTAGTCCTGGACGTCCTGCCGGGTCGGAGTCGACTCGTACCCCTTGTTCATGAAGGGATTCTCGTCTGGGAACCTCGTCGGATTCGTCGTCAGCATCAGGTAGGGGTCCAGCGCCCCGTATCCCGTGTAGGCGTTCCAGTTGCCGCCGTCTCCGCCGACACCCGTGCGCGCGAGGCCCTGCAGGATCTGGTTGCCCGTCGCGCGCGGCCATCGCTGCATCGACAGGGCCAGGGAGGCGGCGACCGTCGGTGACGCGAAGGAGGTGCCGTACCAGTTTAAGCGCTCCCACGAGACGCCTGAGCGCGCATACGGTCTGCCCAGGGCGGCCGTCGAGACGAAGTCTCCGTAGTTCGAGTACGAGGCGAGGGAGCCGTCCGTTTCGATGGAGGCGACGCCGACGACGCCGGAGAAGCGCGCGAGTGTCGTCTCCGGGTTGTAGGTGGAGTCGTTCCCCATCGAGACCACGACCGGCACCTGCTCGTGGATAGCGCGAGCGAGCGCCCAGCGCATCCCGTCGTAGTCGGACAGATACGTGGAGGAGATGGAGATGACGTCTACGCCGTCGTTCAACGCGAGCTCGATCAGGACCGAAGTGTCGGAGTAGCCCCGCGCCCAGCCGCCGATCGCGCAGTCGTCGCCCGCGGTATCGCCCTTGAGCGAGACCGTGTATCGGTTCAGGGTTGCCCCGGGGGCGATCCCGAAGTTCGGAGCCACCATTACCTGGGCGATGGTCGTCCCATGTTCCCAGGAGTCGTCGCTGGACTCGACGGTGCAGCGGCTCTTGAATTCAATGTTCGCACCCTGCAGCTCGGGAATCTTCGTGTTGACGGGCCCGTCGAGCAGGCCGATCGTCACGCCTGTGCCGGTGTAGCCCGAGGAGTGGAGGGAGTTCAGGTAGTAGTAGGAATAGTACTCCTGCTCGTCGGCCGTAATCGGAGTGCGCGCGGCCGAGGCCGGGGGTGCGGGAACCACCAGCGCCGCTACAGCGAGTGCGCCGGCGAGCCCGATGCTTGCGCTACGCCGCGCGAGGCGCCTCAAGTCGTGCGTCATCACCGTGTCCTTTCGCCGCGCGTGCAGGTACGCAACGGGTCATTTTACCACCCGGTTATGTCCGGCTCCAAGCCCGGCCCAAGGCGCGTGCCATGTCTGTGCGACGGCGCCCGTCCCCTGCCCGCGCGGGCGGGACGCAGATGTGGGCGCCTCGCGTTACCGTGGGGGCATGGCGAAAGAGAAGATCACCTACCGTTGCTCCGACTGCGGATGGACCTCCCCCAAGTGGGTGGGTCAGTGCCGCGAGTGCGGGGCGTGGGGCACGGTCGACCAGGCGGGCGAGGCCTCGGGCGGGCCGCGCGCGTCCGCGACTCCTCCGCGTCGCCCCGCCCTGCCGATCGGCGAGGTGGACGGGGAACGGGCCTCGTCGCGTTCGACGGGTGTGGGCGAGCTGGACCGGGTCCTCGGTGGCGGCATCGTGCCCGGCGCCGTGATTCTCTTGGCAGGCGAGCCCGGCGTCGGTAAGTCGACGCTGCTGTTGGACGTGGCCGCGAAGGCGGCGCGCACGGCGGCGGCCGGCGGGCGCGGTCCCGTCCTGTACGTGACGGGCGAGGAGTCGGCGGCGCAGGTGCGCGGACGCGCGGAACGCATCGGGGCGCTGGAACCGAACCTGCTGATCGCGGATGAGACGGAGCTCGGCGTCGTCCTCGGGCACGTGCAGCAGGCATCGCCTTCTCTCCTTATCGTCGACTCGGTGCAGACGATCTCCTCCGCCCAGGTCGAGGGCGGGGCCGGGGGCGTCGCCCAGGTGCGCGCCGTCGCCGCCTCCCTCATTCGGGTCGCCAAGGAATCCGACCTTCCCACCCTCCTGGTCGGCCACGTCACCAAGGACGGTGGTATCGCGGGCCCGCGCGTGCTCGAGCACCTCGTGGACGTGGTCTGCCAGTTCGAGGGCGACCGTCATTCGCGCCTGCGCCTGCTGCGCGCGGTGAAAAACCGCTACGGCCCTACGGACGAAGTCGGCTGCTTCGAGCTGACCGACTCGGGGATCTATGGCCTCGCCGACCCTTCCGGGCTGTTCCTGTCGCGCACGACGCGCGGCGTGCCCGGCACCTGCGCGGCAGTTTCCCTCGAGGGCAGGCGCCCGCTGCCCACCGAGATCCAGTCCCTCGTCGCCCCCTCCTCCGGGGGTTCCCCCCGGCGCACCACGTCGGGCGTCGACCACGCGCGCGTCGCCATGATCCTGGCCGTCCTACAGGCCCGCATCGGGGCGGACACCTCGGGGGCGGACGTCTACGTGTCCACCGTCGGTGGGGCGCGCACCGTCGAGCCCGCCATCGACCTGGCGATGGCCATCTCCATCGTGTCTTCACTCAAAGGCACTCCGCCGCGCCCCGACCTCGTCGCTGTCGGGGAAATCTCCCTCACCGGCGAGGTCCGGGCCTGCACGGGCACCCAGCGCCGCCTCGCCGAGGCCGCCCGCCTGGGCTTTTCCGCCGCCATCGTCCCAGCTCAGGGCAGCGAGGACCTCGCCCGCGTCGAGGGCATCACCGTGTTCACTGTCTCTGATTTAGCGACGGCGATTCGCGTCGCTTTTCCCACAGACTCGCAATAATAGAGGGCGAACCTACTCATTCGGGAGGGAAGCACTTTGACGTCCGACGCAGCGATCCTTCGAGAAGCACTGCGCGCAGTCGCGCCCGGTACACCACTGCGTGAGGGACTGGAACGAATCCAGCGCTCCCACACGGGCGCCCTAATCGTCCTCGGCTACACGCCCGAGGTGCAGGCCATGTGCTCGGGCGGCTTCGACCTCGACATCGCCTTCACGGCCGCGCGCCTGCGCGAACTGTGCAAAATGGACGGCGCCGTCATCATCGACCCCGACCTGTGGCGCATCCGCAAGGCCAACGTCCAGCTCTTCCCCGACCCCACGATCCCCACCGACGAATCCGGCATGCGTCACCGCACCGCCCAGCGCACCGCGCGCCAGACGCACCTGCCCGTCCTGTCACTCTCGGCGTCCATGCGCATGATCTCCATCTACGTGGGAACCGAACACCGCCTCGTCGAAGAACCCGAGGCCCTCCTGTCGCGCGCCAACCTGGCCGTGGACACGCTGGATCGCTACAGCCAGCGCCTCAACGAGGTCCTCCAGACCCTCACGATCCTCGAGATGCGTGACAGCGCGACCGTGCGCGACGTCGCCACCGTCATGCAGCGTATGGAGATGATCCGCCGCATCACCTCCGAGATCACCGAATACCTGGAAGAGCTGGGCTCCGAGGGACGCCTGCTCGCCCTGCAAGTCGAGGACCTCGTGCGCGGCTCTGCCTCCGAGCGTGCCCTCGTCATGCGCGACTACATCCGCGACCCCGAGGACGTCGCCCGCGTCGAGGCTGAATTGTCTTCGCTGGGCTCCGAGCGGATCGTGGACTTGACCGCCATTGCGAACATCCTCGGCCTGGACGTGTACGAGGTCGCGGACCTGGACCGCGAGATTACGCCCCGGGGCGTTCGTGCCCTCTCCCTGGTCCCCCACCTGTCCTGGAACGCCATCAAGGCCGTCTCCGCGCACTTTGCCACCCTCACGCAGCTGCGCGCCGCGTCCGTCGCCGACATTGAGGTCATCGACGGTGTCGGCCACTACCGCGCTCAGCTGATAGTCGAAAACCTGGCTCACCAGGCGCAGGCGATCGGCGCGGGAGTCGTCGGCTGGTAGCGCGTGGCACGGCGGCCGGGATGGGAGCCCCGGCCCGCTAGCGCGTGCGCTGCTCGCCCGACTGGGCCCCCGACTGGGCGCCGGACTGCGCCCCCGACTGGGGCACGGGAGCGGGCGTGACGTCAACGACGGTCGATCCGACCTCGCGCCCACCCATGGTGATGGCGACCTTGTAGGTGCCCGGCTCGGCGGCGTTCGCGCCTCCCGGGGGCGGCGTGCACCCGTCCGTGTACACGTAGCCGTCCCAGCTCACAGAACCCGTCCACGTGCCGTTTGGGCGCAGCAGGAGCGTCGTGGAGGACTGCTGATCCTGTGCGCAACGCGCGGAGTTGTAGACCTGATGGTCGCCCGTGGTCACCTGCAGGGAGAAACTCGACAGGGATGTCGAGCAGGCCACTGAGCCGCGGTTTTCTAGGGTCAGGGTGACGGGCATCGCGGAGCCGGACGAGGCCTCGGACGCCTTGGCGCTGACCCTGATGTCGCGCTCGAGGCAGGCGGGAATATCGATCTCGGTGCCGTTGGTGAGGAGGCCGTCGGCGGTGGCTTCCTGGCCGCCTGTGAGCGTGTAGCCGGAGGCGTCAACCGAGCCGGATTGGACGGACTGCGGGCTGGACTGCGCGGCGGGGTCTGGGCTGGCGGCGCCGATGGCGGCGCGCACGAGCGCGACGATTCCCCACCCGATGAGAGCCAGAATCATGAGCAAGCCCAGGCCCGTGATAATGCGCCTTGGCCACAGATTCACCGGGGGGCGTGTGCCGCCACCCGACGAGGATCCCTTGGTGCCCCGCGCCTTCGACGACGCGGAACGCTGACCTGTGCGCTGCGACGAGGACGTCCTGGTAGACGAGGCCCTGGCGCCCGCCGCTCGCGACGTGCGGTCTGCCGTGCGCCCGGAGGCGCCGGAGGGCGAAGGACGCCGGGATGAGGAACGCTTGGGGGATTTCTTACGCTGGTCAGCCACGCCTCAACGATACCGGGCCGCGGCGCCGGGCCGCGCCTAACGCTCGGGGCGGGCGATACATTCGTGCCGAGAAGCCGACTTGCGGCGCCGTGTCACGCGGCTGCGTTGCGCTTGTTCGAGCTCGGGGAGTCGTCATCGGGGTTGATGACGCACCAGCGTTCGACGGCAACAGCGACAATCACCCACACGACGCCGACAAGGGAGCTGATGCCAGAGCCGATCGCGTTAGCGACCATCGCGGGGGCCTCCAGCTGCATGAGAGACACGGCCATGACGCCGAGGAGGATACCGGTCAGGCCGGCCCCCACCAGGGCCGAGGTGCGCGCGAACACGGCGACGCGCATGGCGCCAATCGCGTCGATCCACGTGTCTTTCCCGGCGCGCAGGCGACGCACGGCCATGCCGGACCAGATCAGAGCGGCCGTGGCCAGGGCGAAGACGACGGCAGGACCGGGCGTGACGATCATGGGGGTGCCGCCCGCGCGCATGTGCGCGAAAAAGCCAAGAAAGCTCATGACGGCGCACGCGACGCCGACCAACAGCACCCAGGTGATCGCCAGTGGTTTCATTTAGCGCCTCTTGACGATGGGAATCGCTCCGGTCATCGTGGGTCGCACGACGACGCGACGCAGGATACCGGTCTGGGTAGCCTCGTCGTCCGGGATGGGGCCGACGGGGGTGTTGTCGGGCAGCCCGGGGGCCAGGATCGTGGAGCGGCCGTCGGCGTGCACGGTCGGCTTGGGCGGCTCCTCCTCGTGGGACAGGCCGCTACGGTCGTCGACGACGCGCACGTCATGGGCGGCGCCCACGGAGAAGTTCCAGTCGGGCAGCTTGAAGTCGGCCCGCGAATCGGGGCGCTTGTGCTGGAAGACGGGCGCCCAGCGCGGCTTCTCCTCGCCGCTGGGCGTGTAGGTGCCCGAACCGATCCTTCGGGTCATGCGCCCGGCCGGGGAATCCGCGGGCACGGAGGAGACGGGGTGCCACGCGGGACGAGACGAGGCCGGTGCCGCCTGCGCGCGAGCGGGCGCGTCGTCCGTGGGCTCACCCTCGCCTGTAGAGGCCTGGGCCTGGGTGCTCGGGGCGGGCTCGAAGTCGGGGAACTCGGCGACGACCTCGATGGCACCGGTCTGGGCGTCCGCGTCGTCGGGGAAGGCGACGGGTTCCTCGGCTGCCTCGGCGACCCGTAGGGCGCGCTGCGCGGGCGTCTCGGGCTGGGGAATGGGCAGCTGGGAGTCCTCGGTCTGAGCGGCGTCTGCTGTCTCCTCGGCGAGGGCCTGGACACCCGTCACGTCGGCGTTGTCTTCGTCGGCGTCGGTGAAAGACCAGCGGCCGCGCAGGCTGTTCCAGGCGGGCTCGGCGCCGGCGGACCCCTCCTGACCGGTGTCCTCCAGCGCGTCCTCAAGGCTCGAGTTTTCAGGGGCGGGCGCGGGAGCCTCGCCGAAGGGGGCGCCGGGGCGGCCGACCAGGTCGGCGACCTGACTGATCTCGCCGGTCAGCGTCTCGAGGAGCTCGCGCATGTCCGCGCTGGCCTTCTCGGCGCGCTGGGCAAGGAGCTGGTCGGAGTCGGCCATGACGGCGGCCGGGTCTTCGAGCCAGTCGTCGACGGCGTCGATGATGCCCTCTCGGTCGGGCGTGGTGGCGAGCAGGTCGCACACGCGGCCGACGCCCTCGAGGACCGCGTCCGGCTCGCACAGGAGCCAGGGCGCCAGCACGAAAGCGCGCTCCTTGGCGCGCGGGTGGGGCAGCGTGAGAACGGGGTCGGAGGAGGCCAAGCCTTCGACCTGAATGATGTCGATGTCGACGCTGCGAGCGCCCCAGCGCTCGTGGCGTTCGCGGCCCAGCTCGCGCTCGATGCGGCTGGTCTGGGCGAAAAGCTCGTCGGGGGTGGCGATGGCCGAGCCCACGACGACGGCGTTCCAGTAGTCGGGCTGGGGTGCCTGGCCGGGGGCCAGGACGGGCTTGGTGCGCATGATCGGGGAGACGTCCTCGATCTGGAAGCCCTCCATGTAGGACAGGGCCTCGACCGTGTGCATGAGGGTGACGGGAACGTCGCCGAGGTTGCCGCCGATGGCCAGCACGACGCGGCGGGCGCGCAGGTGGGTGGGCAGGGAGGAATCCTCCTCGCGGGGCGCGGCGTGTTCCCCGCGGCGCCGGCGCGAGGGGGCGGACTGCTTCTGCTGCGCGGGGCTGGGCGCCTGGGCGCGGCCGTAGGCCTCGATTTCGCCGGTGAGCACGGAGCCGTCCTCGGCCTCGTAAATTCCCTTGAGGGACAGGGAGAGGGGCAGGGCCTCGGTCTCGCCAGCGCGCACGGTGACGGACACGTCCGAGAAGGGGTGGCCGATGGGGGCGTCGGGCTTGTGGACGGTCACCTCCGTACCGACCACGCCCTCGTGACTCATGACGCGCGAGGCGATGGTCTCAGCGAGGGTTTCAATGAGGTCCACGGGGTTGCCGGTCAGGATCGCCATGGTTTCGTCGGCGATGTCGGCGTAGGAGACGGTGGCAGTAATGTCGTCGGTTGTGCCCGCGGTCTCGACCCACATGACGACGTCGGCGCTGAAGCGCTGCTCCTGGGTGCGCTCGAAGTCGTAAACGCCGTGATTGGCCAACGCCCCCAGTCCCTTGAGGGCGATGATGACGCGTCTGCTATTCAACGTCCTTCTCCTTTCGAGCGATGGCCGCCGCGGTGGCAGCCACGTCGTGGACCCGAACAGCCCACGCGCCCGCTCGGACGCTGTGGGCGGCGATGGCTGCGCTGTCTATGTCGACGTCGCCTCCGAGGGCCTTGACGAAACGCTTACGCGACGCTCCGACGAGTACAGGGTACCCACAGGAGGTCAGGCGCGGCAGTTCGGACAGGATCTGCCAGCACTGGTCGTTCGTCAGCGAGAAGCCCAGGCCCGGGTCGATAACAATTTTATCAGCTGTCACACCCGCATCAAGGGCGGCTCCAACCTGCGAACTCAGGCGCTCCACGAGCGTGCCCACCAGGTCATCCCCGTAGTCGAAGGACTCCCCCGGCATTCCCGGCAGCGCCCGATAATGCTGCACCACGTAGGCGCAGCCCGAAGCCGCAACCGTGTCGTTCATCTGCGGATCCCAGCGCCCGCCGCTCACGTCGTTGATGATCGCCGCTCCCGCCTCGGCCGCCGCGCGGGCCGTCGACGCGTGCAGCGTGTCCACGGACACGACGATTCCGTCACCCGCCAACGCCTCGACGATTGCCCCGATGCGCCCCCACTCCTCGTCCGCGCTGATGCGCGTCGAATTCGGGCGCGTCGACTCCCCACCCACGTCGATCAGGTCGGCGCCGGCAGCCACCATCGCTCGCGCGTGCGCGAGCGCCGTAGGCACGTCCGTGTAGCGGCCCCCATCCGAGAAGGAATCGGGGGTGACGTTGAGGATGCCCATGATTGCAGCGCGCGAGGCGGGCAGCGTCAAGGACCCGGGCAGCGTCGGGGGCACGGGAGTCACGGACGAGGCCGGGGCTGGGGGCAGGGGCAGGACGGACACGTCAACGGCTCCCGGACAGGACGAGAGCCATCATCTCCGCGCGGGTCGCGCCGTCGCTCATGATGCCGCGCAACGCGCTCGTCACGGTCGAGGAGCCCGGCTTGGAGATGCCTCGCATCGACATGCACATGTGTTCCGCCTCGATGACGACGATGACGCCCTGAGGATCCAGGACCTCGGCGATAGCGTCGGCGACCTGCGCGGTCAGGCGCTCCTGCACCTGGGGGCGCCGCGCATAGCCCTCGACCAGGCGCGCGAGCTTCGACAGCCCCGTCACGACGCCGCCGCGCGGAATGTAGCCCACGTGCGCGCGACCGTAGAAGGGCAGCAGATGATGCTCGCACACCGAGTGGAAGGTAATGTCACGGACAAGCACCAGCTCGTCCGTGCCCGCATGGAACTGCGTGCGCAGGTGCTCGCGGGGGTCCTCGAAGAGGCCGGAGCACATCTCGCGCCACGCGCGCGCCATGCGATCAGGAGTGCCGATCAGGCCCTCACGCTCAGGGTCCTCGCCGATCGCGACCAGCAGGTCGCGCGAGGCCTTCTCCACGGCAGCGGCATCGTAAGTCACGCCTGCTCCTCTTCCTCGCCCGCGACGGCCGAGCTCACGCCGACCGGGTTGCCCAGGAGGGCGCCGGGAACGGCCGCGTCCGACTGGTAGTTCCACACGGGGCGCTCGGGCGCCTTGCGGACGTCCTTGAAGATCTCCGCGAGCTGCGCCTCATCGAGGGTCTCCTCCTCGAGGAGGCGGCCGGCCAGGGTGTCCAGGATCGCGCGATTATTCGTCAGAATCTCCCACGCCTCGCGCATCGCGTTGTCCAGGAGGCGGCGAACCTCCTCGTCGATGATCGCAGCCGTCTCGTCAGAGAAGGAGCGCGGGCCCTCACCCGAGCCGTGGCCGAAGGCCTCGGTGTCGGCGTCGCCGAGCTTGACCATGCCGATGCGGTCGCTCATGCCGTAGTCGGTGACCATCGCGCGGGCCGTCTTCGTGGCCTGCTGAATGTCGTTCGCGGGACCGGTCGAGGGATCGCGGAAGACGATCTCCTCGGCGACGCGCCCACCCATGCCGTACACCAGGTCGTCGAGGAGCTGGTTGCGCGTCTTGTTGAAACGATCTTCCGTGGGCATGACCATCGTGTAGCCCAGCGCGCGCCCGCGCGGCAGGATCGTCACCTTCGTGACCGGGTCCGTGTAGTTCAACGCCGCGGCAGCCAGGGCGTGGCCGGCCTCGTGGTAGGCGGTCACGGCCTTATCGTGGTCGTTCATGACACGGGTACGCTTCTGGGGACCGGCGATGACTCGGTCGATGGCCTCGTCGATGGCGCGCTCGTCGATGAACTGCATGTTGGAGCGTGCGGTGAGCAGCGCCGCCTCGTTGAGGACGTTCGCCAAGTCCGCGCCCGTGAAACCGGGCGTGCGCTTGGCGATCTGGCGAAGATCCACCTGCTGCGTGAGGGGCTTACCCTGCGCGTGCACCTTCAGAATCGCCTCGCGACCCTTCAGGTCCGGCGCCTCGACGGCGATCTGACGGTCGAATCGGCCCGGGCGCAGCAGCGCCGGATCCAGGATGTCGGGGCGGTTGGTCGCCGCGATGAGAATAATGTTGGCTCGCTCGTCGAAGCCATCCATCTCGACGAGGAGCTGGTTGAGCGTCTGCTCGCGCTCGTCGTTGCCGCCGCCGATGCCGCTACCGCGGTGACGACCCACCGCGTCGATCTCGTCAACGAAGATGATGGCCGGCGCGTTTTTCTTGGCGCGCTCGAAGAGCTCGCGCACGCGGGAGGCACCCACGCCGACGTAGAGCTCCATGAACTCCGAACCGGAGATCGAGAAGAAGGGGGCCTTAGCTTCGCCGGCGACAGCCTTGGCGAGGAGGGTCTTACCCGTGCCGGGAGGGCCGTAGAGCAGGACGCCGCGCGGGATGCGCGCACCCACCTTGTGGAACTTGTCCGGGGAGGCCAGGAACTCTCGGATCTCCTCGAGCTCCTCCACGGCCTCGTCCTCACCGGCGACGTCCGCGAAGGTCACGTCCGGGCGCTCCTGGTTGAATTCCTTGGCGCGAGACTGGGTGAAACCGCCCATCATCCGCGAGCCCGACATGGAGCGCATGATGAAGTAGAAGGCGCCCATGAGGATCAGAAGCGGAACGATCAGCTGGAACATGGCGCCCAGGGCGCTGGACTGGGGGCGCACCGCGTTCCAGCCCTTAGCGGGCCCCTGGGCTGCCACCGTGTCCAAAATGTCCTTCGTCTGAACGTAGGAGTACGTGAAATAGACGTTCTTCCCCAGGTTCGCGGAGGGATCACCCACGCCGGTACTCTGGTGGTGGTAGTCCTCGCTCAGCGTCAGGTTCACCTGCTGGGTGCCCTCGTTGAGGACGACCTTCTCGACAGTGGTCCCCGAGATGAGCGCCATACCCTCGGAGGTGGAAATCGCGCGAGGCTGGAACGCCTGCCAGAGGAACCATCCGCCCGCGAGCAGGATGACGAGCGGAATCGTCACCCACGCCAGGCTCGGGCGCTTATTCTTCGTCTTGTCGTTCACGTATGTCCCTTATCAGGTTCCGAAGTTATCAGTTGGTGTAGACGTGGGGCTGGAGCGTCCCAACGAAGGGCAGGTTGCGGTACTTCTCCGCATAATCGAGTCCGTATCCGACGACGAACTCGTCGGGAATGTCGAAGCCCACGTAGGCCACGTCGATGTCCACCTTCGCGGCGGCGGGCTTGCGCAGCGCGGTCGCGATGTTGACGGAGGCGGCTCCACGTCCAATGAGATTGGCCTGCAGCCAGGACAGCGTCAGGCCCGAGTCGATAATATCCTCGACGATCAGGACGTGGCGCCCCGCGACGTCCTGGTCGAGGTCCTTGAGGATGCGCACGACGCCCGAGCTCTTAGTGCCCGAGCCGTAGGAGGAGACGGCCATCCAGTCCATCTCGAGGGGCGTGTGCAGCTTGCGGGCCAGGTCGGCCATCACCATGACGGCGCCACGCAGGACACCGACGATGAGCAGTTCCTGGCCGGCATAGTCGCGGTCAATCTGCTCGGCCATCTCGCCGAGCCTACGGTCCATATCCTCGGCGGTGACGAGAATTTCTTTCAGATCGTTTCCCATGTCGGTGGCGTCCACCGTGTCCTCTTTTCGTGTCGGTGCTCCGCGAGCGGTTGCACTATAAGCGTGCCATATAACCGCATGTTTGTGCCAGGAAGGCATAGATTCTCACTGTCAGCGCAACATCGTGTGAGCACGCTCGCGGC
>ERZ772961.580-NODE-580-length-14650-cov-10.492086_pt1 | contig 14650 bp, 15 predicted proteins | sample MGYA00580677_ERZ772961 | MGnify/ENA primary metagenome ERZ772961 (study PRJEB29015, sample SAMEA2738088) | human oral metagenome | biome: human oral; feature: human-associated habitat; material: saliva | place: China | collected 2227 ... | reverse complement strand
CCTGGCAGATCGCGTCGGCCTCGCGGATGTTGGCGAGGAACTGGTTGCCCAGGCCTTCACCCTCGGAGGCGCCGCGCACGATGCCTGCGATGTCCACGAAGGAGACGGTGGCAGGCAGGATGCGCTGGGAGCCGAAGATCTCCGCGAGCTTGTTCAGGCGCGGGTCGGGCAGGGGCACGACGCCGACGTTGGGCTCGATGGTCGCGAAGGGGTAGTTCGCGGCGAGCACGGTCGCGCGGGTCAGGGCGTTGAACAGGGTGGACTTGCCGACGTTGGGCAGTCCAGCGATACCGATAGTAAGAGACACGCCCCCATCCTATCGGAGCAGGCCGGACGGCGTAGCACCCACGCGCTACGTCACGCCGACGCTCAGGGCAGCACACCGAGCTAGTCGCGCGGGTAGAAAGCCTTCATTTCCTCGAAGCTTCCGAGCCGGAGCCGCAGCCCGAGGAGTGTATCGACGCTAAGGGCGCGCTCTCCAACGCGGAAGAATCGCGTGTAGGCGAAATGACTGGTGGTGCGCCCCGCGAAGGCTGGCCCGACCATGTTTGTCAGCGTGGTACACAGCTGCCAGGCGGCACCCGCCACCTGTTGGTCGTCGTTCCACTCCTCGCCTTCGGCGGGGGAGACGATGATCGCCCATTCGCCGTTGTGCTCGGGCTGGTAGGCCGCCCAATCAGTGCAGACGATGGCCTGCTTTGTCAGGTAGGTGCCGTTTTCCCCGCCCAGTCCGCGTGTCAGGAGGTCGGCGATGGGCGCACCGCCCAGCCACTGCTGGACGAGCCACTGGAGCTGCTCGGTCGTCAGGCCTGCGCGCATGGGCACGGGGTTGTCCCGCGTGGTACGAGGCCTGGGTTCCTCCTCAGCGTCGCCCGCGGCCAGTGCAACGGCGGTACGCAGGTCGTCGAAGGTCAGGCCGGGACATCGGTTGTGCTCGGTGTCGGGGCCAAACTCGTCCCAGTTGTGCTCTTCCATCCACGCGATCTGTTGGAGCAGTTCGGGGGTTTCCCGTCCCGTCAGGCTTGTGGGACCGATGCTGAAGCCGCGGGATTCCAGGAAGCGTACGTCGCGCAGCGGTGCCCCTTGCGCGAGGCCCGCGAGGATCCGCCCGATTCCCATCTGGAAGCCGGGCGGCAGCGTAACGGAGTCGCCGGTGACGTCACTGGAGATCTGGACCCCGTCGACGGTGGCACGCACGGTGACGACGCCCAGGGCGGTGACACTCATGTCCCACTGGTAGACGATCTGCGGACGCCACGCGGGTGGGAGTTTCGCCAGGTCGTGGGGCAAGGACCGGAAGACGGGATCGAAGACCTCGTCGAAGAGTTCCCAGTTGTAGCACAGGCATCCGCAGCGCTTAACCCAGGCATCTTCCGGCGTTTCGGGGCCGAGAAGAATCGCCCAGTGGAAGGGCGTGTCCTGCATGAGGCCCCACTTAACCTCGCGGAACTCCTCGTCCTCGGCGTGCTCGGTGTCCACGAAGCTCACCGACACCAGGGGCATGTCGGGTCTGTCGCCGCCGCTGATCGCAAGCGTGCGCCCGCCGACCCGCCAGCGCACCTCGCTCCCGTACCTGCCTCCGCCGACGATGACAGGGTGTGCGGGTGTGAGGAGGGCCGCTGCATCCAGGAGGAACTGGTGGTAGTCCTCGAGCGTCAGGTCACGCCCAGCCAGGGCGGCGACAGAGTTGCTGACTCGTTCGATGGGATCCATGCACAACCTCCGCGTTGGCTCGACAATCGACGAATACTCGTCCTTGCACGCCACTTTACCGCACTGTCAGACGGTCGGAGGTGGCGGTCTCAACTGGTGTGGTCGGGTCCAGCGACGCGGGGTGCGTGGGGGCGAGCGGGTGCCATGCCGGCCTTCTTCAGGTCGGCGCGCAGGTCGCGGGGCAGTGCGAAGGTCGTCGATTCGGTCTCGGTACGGGCCACCTCGACGGTGGGGAATCCGCGGTTCTGCAGCCATTCGATGACGTCGCGCACGAGGATTTCGGGAACGGACGCGCCGGAGGTGAGCCCGACGGTGCGGGCGCCTTCGAACCAGGACTCATCGAGTTCCTCCGCCTTGTCGACGCGGTACGCGGACCCCGCCCCGGCCTCGAGCGCGACCTCGACGAGGCGCACGGAGTTCGAGGAGTTGGCCGAGCCGACGACGACCATGACGTCCACCTGGGGCGCGATGAATTTCACGGCGCCCTGGCGGTTCTGGGTGGCGTAGCAGATGTCGTCCGACGGCGGGTCGATGAGCTGCGGGAAGCGCTGGCGCAGGCGGTCCACGGTCTCGCGGGTCTCGTCGACGGAGAGTGTGGTCTGGGAGATCCACACGACGCGCGAAGGGTCGCGCACGACAACGTTGTCGACCTCGTCGGGGGTGCCGACGACCTGGATGTGGCCGGGGGCCTCGCCGAAGGTGCCCTCGACTTCCTCGTGCCCCTGGTGGCCGACAAGGATGATGTCGTAGTCTTCCTTCGAGAAGCGCACGGCCTCGCGGTGCACCTTGGTCACCAGCGGGCAGGTCGCGTCGATCGTGGCAAGGTGGCGGGTGGCGGCGGCCTCGTGGACGGCCGGGGAGACGCCGTGCGCGGAGAAGACGACGCGGGCACCCTCGGGCACCTCGTCGGTCTCCTGGACGAAGATCGCGCCGCGCTTGGTCAGCGACTCGACGACGAACTTGTTGTGGACGATCTCTTTGCGCACGTACACGGGTGCGCCGTAGAGCTCGAGGGCTTTTTCGACGACGTCGACGGCGCGGTCCACGCCGGCGCAGTATCCGCGGGGGGCCGCAAGGAGAATGCGACCGCTTCCCTCTCCGTGGGGGGCGGGCAGGGGGGTCTCGGCGCTGGCTCGCAGGTCGACGTTTTCATTCATGCGTCCACCCTAGCGCCCGAGGGCGAGGGCGTGCGCGGGGGCGTGGGAATCACACATTGTCACCTCCGGAACGAGGCCTGGGCACGCCCACGCTGCCGACTTCCCACACGCTTGTGGGCGGGGACGCAGACGGGGGCGGCGTGTGGCATCCTGTGGGAGTGACCTCGCCTTATGCCCCTTCCTCCCCCACAGCGGGGACCGCGCACGCTCCCGCGCGTCCGCCCGCTGCGAAAGCTGCCGACACGACGCGGGATAATCCGTGGCCGCTGCGCAGGCTGACGGAGAACATCAAGGTGTACGTGGACCGCATGAGCCCCCTGTGGGTGGAGGGCCAGGTCGTCGAGTACAAGGTGCGCCCGGGCGCGAAGATGCACTTTTTGACGCTGCGCGACCTGGAGACGGACACGTCGATGACGGTGACCGCGTGGGCGGGCATCATGGAATCCACGCCGCTCACCGAGGGTGCGCGCGTGGTGACGCGCGTGAAACCCGTGTTTTGGGAGCGCTCGGGCCGGCTCAACCTACAGGCGGCGGAGATTCACCTGCAGGGCGTGGGCGACCTGCTGGCCCAGATTGAGGCACTGCGTGCCCGCCTGGCCGCCGAAGGTCTGTTCTCGGATACGCGCAAGAAGCCGTTGCCGTTCCTGCCGCGCACGATTGGACTGATCTGCGGTCGGAGCGCGAAAGCGAAAGACGACGTGGTCGTCAACGCCTCGGATCGCTGGCCAGACGCACGCTTCGAGATCCGTGAGGTCGCCGTCCAGGGCGATCACTGTGTGCCCGAGGTGGGCCGAGCACTGCTCGAGCTGGACGCCATGGACGACGTGGACGTCATCGTGATCGCGCGCGGCGGCGGAGCGGTCGAGGACCTCCTCCCCTTCTCCGACGAACGCCTCGTGCGCGCGGTCGCCGACGCCCGCACCCCCGTCGTGTCCGCCATCGGCCACGAGGGCGACTCTCCCCTGCTGGACCTCGTCGCGGATTACCGCGCCTCAACCCCGACGGACGCGGCGCGCCGCATCGTCCCGGACCGTGCCCGCGAGCGCGACGGTGTCGCCCAGGCCGTCTCCCGCATGCGTGGAGCGTTGGCCGGTCGCCTCATGACGGAACGATCTCACCTGTCGCTCCTGACATCGCGGCCGGTTCTCCAGGGGCCGGGGGCCATCGTCGACGGGCATCGCGCGGCCCTCGACCAGCGCGTGACCGCGCTGCGCACGGCGGTCGAGCGCCGCCTGGCGTCGGAGCGTCAGAGCCTGACCCGTGCACGCGCCACGCTGACTGCCTTGTCCCCACAGGCGACGCTGGATCGCGGCTACGCGCTGCTGAAAACCCCGTCGGGCCAGCTCATCACCTCCTCGGCACAAGTGAAGAAGGGGGACCTCATCGAAGGCATCCTCGCGTCTGGCCGCATGGTCGCCCAGGTCGTGGGTGCCACCGCCCCCACTGCGCCAACCGAATCGTGACCCGGGACCTCAGCCCCAGCCTCGTCCCACCCGCCCATCAATCGTAAGGAAAAACACAATGACACCGACCGATCAGCTTCCCGACCCCCAGTCCTTGGGATACGAGGCCGCGCGCGACGAATTGGTGCGTATTGTCCAGACACTTGAGAGTGGCCAAGCACCGTTGGAAGACACGCTGACACTCTGGGAGCGCGGGGAAGCGCTGGCAGCTCGCTGCTCACAAATCCTCGACGGGGCACAGTCTCGCCTGGCGGAGCGCACGGGGACGCAGGCGGTCGACGCCCGCTAGGCTGGTTTCTGGACGTTTTCGGACCGCAAGCGAGGAGACCAGATGACACAGCCCATCCCCCACGTGCTCGCAATCGGCGAAGCCCTCATCGATGTCATGATCACGCACGATCAGCCGGAATTCCCCGTGGAAATCCCGGGTGGATCCCCCGCGAACGTCGCGCTGACCCTCGGGCGGCTCGGACGGCCAGTTGAGCTGGCGACGTGGATCGGCTCGGACGCGCGTGGACGCCTCATCGAGTTCCATATGGCCGATTCGGGCGTGCACATCACCGACGCCTCGCGCGGCGCTTCGCACACGTCGTCCGCGTTGGCGCACCTGGACGCAAACGGTGCGGCCTCCTACACCTTCGACTTGGAGTGGGCACCCACCGCCCCCATTGCGGTTCCCGAGACAGCTCAGATTCTCGAGGCCGGTTCCATTTCGGCGATCATTGAACCGGGCGCGTCGGCTGTCCTGGATGCGCTGGAGCGCGGACGCGAGCACGCACTCGTGTGCTTCGACCCGAACGCGCGCCCCTCGATCATGGGCGATCCTAAGACGGCGCTCGCCTCGATTGAGCGCTTCATCGCTCTGTCTGACGTCGTCAAGGTGTCGGACGAAGACATCGACTGGCTGACGGGCGGGGCTTCCATCGACGAGGTCGTGGAACGTTGGCTGGGCTTGGGTCCGTCGCTCGTGGTCGTCACGCGTGGCAAGCACGGTTGCCTGGTTGCCACGGCCTCGGGCCTGCGTTTCACGAAGACGCCGGGCGACGTCACGGTCGTCGACACGGTCGGTGCGGGCGATTCCTTCATGGGCGGCATGATTGATGCGCTGTGGGGCATGGGACTGCGTGGCACGGGCGCACGCGAGGCGCTGCGCGTCCTCCCGGAGGAACAGGTGCGCGCCATCATCGACCGCGCCAGCGCCGTCTCCGACGTGACCGTGTCACGCAGCGGCGCAAATCCGCCCTGGGCGCACGAACTTGCCTGAGCAGGTACCGTCTGGCGCCTCCAGATTCACCAACGAGGCCGGGTCCCGTGATGGGATCCCGGCCTCGTTGGTTGGTGGGCGCGGCTACTTGCCCATGCGGCGCTCACGCTGGGCGTAGGAGCGCAGGGCGCGCAGGAAGTCGACGCGACGGAAGTCCGGCCAGTAGACCTCACAGAAGTAGTATTCGGAGTGCACGGACTGCCACAGCATGAAGCCGGAGAGACGCTGTTCTCCCGAGGTTCGGATGACGAGGTCGGGGTCGGGCTGATCCTTCGTGTACACGTGGGCGGTGATGTCCGCGTCGGTGAAAGAGTCGGCGAGTTCGTCAAGGGTGAGTCCCTTTGCCGAGGCCTCGTGCATCATGGCACGCACAGCCTCAGTGATCTCGTGGCGGCCACCGTAGCCGACCGCGACGTTGACGGTCATACCCTGCACGCTTGCGGTGCGTGCGACGGATGCACGCAGGTCCTCACTCACCTGCTCAGGCAGCAGAGCTAGGTCGCCGACGACGGCCAGCTTCCAGCGTCCCTGGTCCGCCAGGAGGGAGACGGCCTCGCAGATGATGCGCAGCAGCTCACCCAGCTCGCCCTCGTCGCGCGCCAGGTTGTCGGTAGACAGAAGCCACAGCGTGACGATGGAGACCCCAGCGTCCTCGGACCAATCGAGAAACTCGGCGATCTTGCCGGCTCCCGCGCGGTGTCCCTGCGAGGCGGTTGCCCCCAGCGACTTCGCCCAGCGCCGATTTCCATCCAGGATGACGCCGATGTGTTTGGGGACTGCTGCATCGGACAGCTCGGCTTTGAGGCGACGCTCGTACATGTCGTAGAGCATGTTCCACTGGCCCATGTCGTCTCTCCTTCGTGTCGCACAGGCCGAAGCGGCCTACTCTTATAACAGTAAGGGTATCGCGCCGTTCGTCACGGGGAAACAGAAATACTCTCGCAGTGCGAGAACAGGCCAAACCCCGGAATTAACGCCATAGTAACCTACGGTAGCGTAAGAAATTGATGAGGTGAAGAGATGAAAATCGCATCGCTCACGCCCAAGCAGTGGGCGTCCGGACAGCTCGTCCAAATCAAGCCGAAGCTGCGCGGCTGGCTCCACCTGGCAGCCGCCCCCCTGTCGCTGGCCGCATCCATCGTGCTCGTGTGCTTGGCCCCCACGACCCCGACCAAAATCGGGTCGGCCGTCTATCTGGCATGCTCCCTCATTCTCTTCGGCGTCTCCGCGACCTACCACCGCTTCTACTGGGCCCCGCGCTGGGAGATCATGTGGAAGCGACTGGATCACTCCAACATCTTCCTACTCATCGCGGGCACGTACACGCCGCTGACCATCGCGCTCCTAAGCCGCTCCGACGCCACGATCCTCCTGTCCGTCGTCTGGGGAGGCGCGATCATCGGCATCCTCCTCAACCTCTTCTGGCCCACCGCACCGCGCTGGCTCAGCACCCTCGTGTACGTCGCCCTCGGCTGGGTCGCCGTCTGGTACCTGCCTCAGCTGTGGGCAGGAGGCGGCCCCGCCATCGTGTGGCTCATTGTCGCGGGCGGTGTCCTCTACACGCTGGGAGCTGTCGTCTACGGCGCGAAGAAACCCGACCCCTCCCCCACCTGGTTCGGCTTCCACGAGATCTTCCACGCCTTCACCGTCGCCGCGTGGGCCTGCCACTGCATCGCCGTCTACCTGGCAGTCCTAGGTTCCTAACGCGACGACCGTGCATGCCGACCGCGTCGTCATGCACATTGTTGCTACACTCAACACCGTGCGCGCCGACACCCACGTGTCGGCGCTCAATCGACTGACACACGTCAATGGAGGAACCATGGCCGACACTCAATGGCTTACGCAGGCCCAGTACGACCTGCTCGCGTACGAACTCAAGGAACGCATCGAGGTCAAGCGAGTCGAGATCGCACGCCTGATCGATGCAGCCCGCCAGGAAGGCGACCTGCGCGAGAACGGCGGCTACCACGCCGCGCGCAACGAGCAGTCCATGAACGAGACGCGCATCCAGGTCCTCCAGGAGATGCTCGAGCACGCCGAGGTTGGCGACACCCCCGCCGACGACGGCATCGTCGAACCTGGAATGGTTGTCACCGCCATCGTGGCCGGTCGCGAGCAGACGTTCCTGCTCGGCTCTCGCGACGCCGGAGGCGACCTGGGCATTCAGGTCTTCTCCGCGCAGGCACCCCTCGGTGCCGCCGTCATCGGTCACAAGGCAGGCGACAAGCTTTCCTTCGAGGCTCCCACCGGCCGCATGATCGACGTTGAGATCATCGAGGCCAAGCCTTTCGAAGGCTGAGCCTGCGCGCAGCGTTCGCGCTGCCGAGTGCTACATACGAAACGAGTGGGTCCCACCATCAGGTGGGACCCACTCGCGTCTCCGTATTCGAAAGGGAGGATCAGGCCTCCACGTGGGGCGTCGGGGGTTCGCCCGACTTCTCCCCCGCAGATTCGGCAACCGCACCGGAGGGGGCGGGCGCCTCCCGCTCCACGCGAACCTCGGCGTGAGCGTCCACGGATGCCACGACCTCGTCCCCATCGGCCTCGAGGACCGACATGTAGGGACGCGTATCAGGCTTACCAGCGTACGTCGCGGCGATCTGCTTCTCGAGCGTTCCCGGGGGGCCTCCCGGCCGGTCCTGCGCCGTGGCCAACTCAGGCATTGGGTCGTAGCCGTGCAGGTACATGACCGTCGCGTTAATGAAGGCCGCAATCGGCACGGAGAAGACCGCGCCCGCGATGCCCGCGATCGCTGATCCCGCGGTGATAACCAGCATGACGGCCACGGGATGCAGGGACACCGCGTTCGACATCATGAAGGGCTGCAAGATGTTGGACTCGATCTGCTGGACGACCAGGATGATGATCAGCATGATGATCGCCTTCGACAGACCGCCGTTCAGCGCAGCAACCATCACCGCGATGACACCCGAGGTCAAGGCACCCAGAATCGGCACGAATGCCGCGAAGAACGTGATAACACCGATCGGGATGGCGAGGGGCACACCCAGAAAGAACGCGCCCAGTGCAATGCCGACCGCATCGATGGCCGCCACCTGGATCTGCGTACGAACGTAGGAGCCGAAGGTCGCCCAACCGCGGATCGCGCTCTCGTGGACGGGAACGCGCGCGGGAGCGGGCAGCAGGCGCACGCACCACAGCCAGATCGAGCGCCCTTCCTTCAGAAAGAAGAACAGACAGAAAAGCATCGTCAGGCCGGAGGTGGCCAGCGTGCCCACCGACGACGTGATGTTAAGAGCACCGGTCGCCAGCGTCTCCTTGTTCGTGTTGAGCCAGTTCATCACCTCACTGCGCATCTGGTCGGCCGCCTGGTTCAACATGGTCGTGTCGAGTTTGAGCGGGCCATTCTTCAGGTAGTCGTTGGTCGAGATCATCTGGATGAGGGTGCCAAAGCCCTCTGCAGCCTGCACGGCCAGCTGTGGGACCTGCTGGATGAGCTCGGCAGCTGCCTGACTCAGCGCCCCGGCAACGGCGAAGAAGAAAACGAGGAGGCCGACGGCTGCGGCCAGGGACGAGGGGAAGTGCAGCTTGCGCCGCATCCATGAAACGAGGGGTTCGAGCAACACGGCGAGAGTCAAGGCAATCGCGACCGGCATGATGACAAGCGTGAGCCAGGCGGCGGCCCACAGGACAGCGGTGACCAACCCGACGACGACGAGCGTGCGCCACGAGAAGGCCGCGGCCACGCGCAGGGTACGCGGCACCAAGGCGGAGGCATCAAGTTCATCGTAGTTTTCCTCGCGCACCGAGAGAACCACGGGGGCGGGAGCATGCATCTCGCCGGAGAATGCTCCTCTTCCGACATTCTTCGCGGGTAGCGCTGCGTTCAGCCGCCCCATCAGGTCCGACAGATTCCAGCGCGGTCGTTTAGGTGCTGTAGCCACTGGTTCTCCTTTTCTCACGCCCCAAGACTACCCGCGCCTGTCACTTTTTCCCGTCTTTACGCGCTCATCGGGCGCATGTGGGGGTGGCGGTGGTCAAATGTGAGACATGGATACTTTCTTTCGTCTGGCACGGACGGGGGTCCGTTCCTCCGTACACGCCGTGTTTGGGACGCCTCTCATTGACGAGGCCGGGGCCGGCCAGGAGGTTATCTTCCTGGCCGCGGGGTGCTTCTGGGGTGTCGAGAAGGCACTGTGGAATGCGCCCGGTGTCGTCTCGACGGCGGTGGGCTACATGGGCGGGCACTTCCCCGATCCGTCCTACCGGCAGGTGTGTTCGCATTCGACGGGCCACGCGGAGACGGTGCGCGCCGTCTTCGATACGTCGGTGACCAGCGCGGTCAACCTGATCCGTCTCTTCTTCGAGATTCACGACCCCACGCAGGTGGGCGGCCAGGGCAACGACATCGGCGACCAGTATCGCTCGCAGATCTGGACGACCACGCCTGACCAGCTGCGCGTCGGACAGGCCCTGCGCGAGGCCTACCAGGAGGTGCTCAGTGCGCGCGGCTTCGGCCCGATCCAGACGGTGATATCTCCGGCTCCCTCGCCCGAGTCGAACGCCCGCTTCTGGATAGCCGAGGAGTACCACCAGCAGTACCTGGTGAAGAATCCTGGCGGCTACGAGTGCCACGCTCGCACCGGGGTTGCCTGCCCGGCGCTTCCCCACGAGTAATTGGAGGACGCCTCACGTACGCCGGGAGAGGAATTCCTCAGCCTGTGGGTTACAGTGCTGGCCCGCCCCGTTTGTCAGCTGTGATCAGTTCACGCCCAGGATGTCCGTGACGAACACGAGGGTTGCGCCGCCGGGGATGCCTGCCTGCGGGACGCCGCGCGCGCCGTAGCCAAGCTCAGCGGGGATGGACAGCAGGACGCGGTCACCCACGCGCTTGCCGACCAGGCCCTCGTCCCAGCCGGGGATGACCATACCCACGCCGATCTGGAAGGACAGGGCACCGCCGCGATCAAAGGAGTTGTCGAAGTCGGTGGCGGAGCCGAAGACCGCGCCGTAGTAGTGGCAGGTAATCGTGTCGCCGGCCTCGACCACCTGGCCGTCGCCCGCGCGCAGGACCTCAACGACGAGTTCGTCGGAGGGGTGCCCTCAAAAGCGAGGGCGGGCTTGCGGCCAAATTCGCCGGTGACAGAAATGTTCTCCATGGTGTCTTTCCTTGTTGGTGTAGGGGTCGCTGAGAGGGAGGGCCGTCAGTCGCGGCGCATGAAGTAGGACAGGAGCTTGAGGATCTCGAGGTAGATCCAGATGACGTCCGTCATGATCGCGAAGGTGCACAGCCACGAGTACTTGACGGGCACGCCGGTGTTCACGCCAACCTTGACGGCGTCGAAGTCGCGAACGAGGCACAGGACGCCGATGATAATCGCGATCACGCCGATGATGACCCCGAGCGGAATAAAGCCGAACACCTTGTAGTTGTTGACGGCCGTCATGTCAACCGCGCCCGAACGAGACAGGACAAGGCTGATCATGTAGTAGAAGAAGAACGAGATCGAGCCGATGGTCGCAATGCGGGTAACCGCGCCCGAGTTGCGGATAAAGCCGAAGCTGAAGGCCCCCAGCGTCACGCCGATAACAACGAGGGTCGCCAAGACCGCGGTCACCACGATGCCCGGATACACGATCTCGAAGAAGCAGGACAGCGCACCAAGCACCACGCCCTCAATGAGCGAGTAGGCAATGATTGCGCCGGGGCGCACCTTCTTCGAGAACTGGACGAACAGGCCGAGGCCCAGGGTCACGAGGCAGCCGACGAACATGCTGGTCACCGCGATGAAGGGCGACGCGAGACTCATCATCCAGCCGACGGTCGCACCTGCCAGGAGCAGGCCGAAACAGATGAGGGACTTGACCACGACATCGTCGTAGGTCATGCGGCCGCGATCCACCGCATCGGCGGCGGGAGCGGTCATCATAGCCTCATAGGAGGCCATCGGATCACCGTACGCTCCCTGCTGCTGGCCGTAGGCCTGCGGATTGCCGTAACCGGTCGGCTGACCGTACGCCGGAGCCTGCTGGGCCGCGTACGGGTTCGCCTGTCCGGCGTACGGGTTGGGAGCCTGCTGCGAGGCGGGCTGGTAGCCGGGCATGGTCGGGTATCCGGCGGGGGTTGTCTGCTGGGTGGACCAGTCTTTGACGATCGAGTTCATCACCGGGTTGGCCATATTTCCTCCTTGTTCAGTGATGTATTGCCTCTAGTCTCGCACGGAGGCACGCGCGGAGGGAAACGTACCGTTATGCGTACAACGAAACTGGCCTCCGCCTGGGACGCGCACACGCGCAAGGAGCCACGGCCTCGTCCATGAGGCGCACGTGACAGTACCCCCGGTGGGACTCGAACCCACAACACACCGATTTTAAGTCGGTTGCCTCTGCCAATTGGGCCACGGGGGCGGGACGCTACCAGCCTACGGGAGGCTGGCGCGCGCATCAAGCCTGGTCGACCATCGCCATCGCGATACCGTCGAGGATGTCGTGCTCGGAGGTGATGATGTCGCTGATGGGGTGCCCGGCCGCCTCCGCGCGCGCAAGGACGCGGGTCACGATGCGGCTCCAGATGAGCGCGCCTGCGGCGATGACGTCCTCGCGGCCCTCGGGCATGAAGCCCAGGGATGCTTTGACGGAGGTCGGTTGGTCGACCATGAAACGCACGGCCCGGTCGAACTGGGCGGCGCTCAGACGGGCACCGTGAATGCGCTCGGGCTGGTAGGAGGTCAAGCCCAGGGCCTGCGCGGTCAGCGTCGTGACGGTCCCCGCGACCCCCACGAGGGAGCGCACGCGCGCAAGGTCCACCGCTTTCTCGGCACCGTCCAGCTGCTCGTCGATCCACGCGATCGCGCGGACCTGGTCCTCGGCAGGCACGCCTCCGGACGGATCCACGTGGGCGAAAAACTTCTCCGTGACGCGCACGGCACCCATGTCGATGGAGATCGCCTGCTTGACGCTCGTCGACCCCAGCACCAGCTCGGTTGAGCCTCCGCCGATGTCGACAACCAGCATGGGTGTGCGCGCGGCACCCCCCAGCCCGCCGACGGCACCGCGGAAGGACAGCGAGGCCTCCTCCGTGCCGACGATAACCTCGGGTTCGACGCCGATGACGGCCTTGATCTGGCGGACGAATTCGGCGCTGTTAGAGGCATCGCGCGTCGCCGACGTCGCAACGAAGCGGGTGCGCGTCGCACCAAGTTTCTCGATCATCCGCTGGTATTCGATGGTGGCTTCCACGGTCCGCAAAATCGCGCCCGGGTCCAGGTAGCCGCGCGCGTCCACCCCCTTACCCAGGCGCACGATACGCATCTGGCGCGTCAGGTCGGCGAGGCGGGTGCGACCGTCCTCGCCGACGGTCGCGTCGGCGACGAGCAGTCGGATTGAGTTTGTTCCACAGTCAATGGCAGCTACGCGGGTCATCGCTTCGTTTCTCGTGTATGTCGTCCCGGACGAGGCCGGGGCTAGCTTCGGTGGGCGCGGTCAGCAGGAGCAGCGCGCGGTCGAAAAGAGACCGCGTTCCTCCAGCATTGCGAGTGCCCGGTCTCCGATGGGGTTCACGCCGGGACCCGCGGCCAGGGAATGGCCGACGAGGGCGTGCAGGCACTTGACGCGCGTGGGCATGCCGCCGGCGCTGACGCCGGAAATCTCGGGGACGTCGCCCAGGGTCAGGCGCGCGTCGATGTAGGCCTGGTGGGCACGCGCGTAAGCAGCTCGCAGCTCCTCGTCGGCGGCGAGTTCCTCGTTGAGGGTCTCCATAACGTGCTCGGCCTCAAGCGTCGAGGCACCCTTGACGGCGGCCGGGTGGGTCAGGTAGTAGGTCGTGGGGAACGGAGTCCCGTCGGGCAGGCGCGGAGCCGTTGCGACGACCGTGGGACGCCCGCACACGCAGCGCGCGGCGATACCGACGACGCCTCGGGGCACGCGGCCCAGCTGGTCGCGCAGGACCTCAAGGTCCGCTTCGGTGGCGTCCGTGGTGTTAACGAGGCTCATTCTTCGCTTTCTTCGCCGGTGGTGTTCTCCTGTCCCGACTCGCCGGTATCAGCAGACGGGATGGGATTCGAGGTGGGCGGCTGGTCCGCCTTCCCCACTAGGATAGCGACCTGCTGCACCCAGGGGCGTGCGGGTCCGGTGGGCGTCGCCGCAGCTGCCATGGCGGAGTCCTGATATTGCGGCCCCGGATCAACCACCGTGTATTGAGTTTCACCCGGACGCACGTATCCCAAGCGTTCGCGTGCCTTCGTTGAGATGTAGTCGGGGTCGTTCCACAGGTCAAGCTGACGCTGCATGTCGGCATTCTTCTTCTGCTGCTCAGCAACCTGTGACTTGATCTGCACGAGTTCGCGTTCCTGCTGCCACCACTGGAAGAGGCTGGGCACGAGCATAACCGAGAGGATCGCCGCGACGACGATGACGACGACAAGTCGCGTGGACACGTCCAAGCCGCCGATCGACAGGATGTTGCCATTCTCGCGCGGCGTTCGCTTCGCGTTGCGTTCACGAGTGCGTGCGGCCAGTCGCTCACGGGCCGAGGACGCGGTTGCCTTCGCGGAATCCGACTGAGTACGCCCGGCTTTCTTGCGATCCGCTTTGGTGGCTTTCTTCTTTCCCCGCGCCGAGGCCTCGTCTTTCTTTGCGGCCTGTGCGGCAGCCCGGCGCTGACGTGACTTTTCCGCGTTGATCTCGCGCGTCGAACGCGCCCCGTCAGAGGAGGACGCGCGACGGCGCGGGGATGGGCGGGAGGAGGGACGACGACTAGCCATTCTTCTATCGTGCCCTATCGGGGCGATTTTGGCCTGGTTCCACGCCGTGAAAAAACTCCGCGCGGATCCTTGCGGACCCGCGCGGAGCTATGCGGCTAGTTGCCTAGGCTCACTTGAAGCGAGGGAAGGCAGAGCGGCCGGCGTAAACGGCGGCCTCGCCCAGCTGCTCCTCGATGCGCAGCAGCTGGTTGTACTTGGCGACGCGCTCGGAGCGAGCGGGAGCACCGGTCTTGATCTGGCCGGAGTTGGTGGCGACGGCCAGGTCGGCGATGGTGGTGTCCTCGGTCTCGCCGGAGCGGTGCGAGGTCATCGAACGGTAGCCGTTGC
>ERZ772961.579-NODE-579-length-14667-cov-22.843074_pt1 | contig 14667 bp, 13 predicted proteins | sample MGYA00580677_ERZ772961 | MGnify/ENA primary metagenome ERZ772961 (study PRJEB29015, sample SAMEA2738088) | human oral metagenome | biome: human oral; feature: human-associated habitat; material: saliva | place: China | collected 2227 ... | reverse complement strand
GTGGGGCTCTGCCCGTAGCCTGCGTAGTTGGGAAAGTTCTCCACTGACCCTCCAAAGATTTTGTGCCGGATTTTCCGAAGATTTTCACGTATTTTCAGGCTTAGTACCTGCCGTTTTGCCACGGCTGAGGGCTCTGCTGCTGAGGAGGCTCGGGTTTATCCACAAGCGGGACAAACAGCAACGTCAGCAGCACACCACCGACAAAACCACCCGCATGGCATGCGTGGGAGATATTCGACGGGGTCATAATGCTATAAATGATGTTCGGGGCAGTAATCATGACGAACACTCGTGCGGTGTCCTTCTGCTTCCTGATGATCAGCAGGGTCAAGAACGAGCCCATGAGGCCGAATAGGCCACCGGAGGCACCCACCACGCTCGTTCCAGGAGCCAGCACGTACACGCCGAAGGCTCCAAAGACGATAGAGCCCAGGTACACCACAAGGAACTTCCAGCGCCCCATCATGCGTTCGAGGGACACGCCATAGATGAAGAGGTTAATCATGTTCCACACCAGGTGCATCGGGTCATTCTGCATGTGCAGAAAACCGTAGCTGATGACGCGGTAGTACTCGCCGTGCTGGACGTAGGGCCACCAGATGTTGCCGTGCCTAACCACCCATTCGTTGGGAATGACTTGTTGCAGACCGTACATCGCGACGTTAATCAGGATGAGCGTGTACGTAATATGCCAGTGACGCGCCAGGAACGACCCTCGCGCCTTCGAGCCCTGTGCTTTCGAGCCCTTCGAGCTGCCGCTCGTGAGGTCGCGGTAGCAATCGGGGCAGACCATACCCACGTCCAGGTTCACCTGGCATTCGCCGCAGACGGTGCGGTTGCAGCGCTTGCACTGGGCGTAGCTCACGCGGTTGGGGTGGTTGGCGCAGACCGTGGGGCTCTGCCCGTAGCCTGCGTAGTTGGGAAAGTTCTCCACTGAACCTCCAAGGGTTGTGTACCGGTTCGTCCGAAGGTGGTGTACGTGGGCATATAAGCGCAGGGGCCCACCGGAAGAATCCTGGCGGGCCCCTGAACTATACGTGTTTTCTCAACACCTTCAGCAGAATGCTCGTATGAGCCTTCTGATGGGGTTTATTAGAGCTTTTCGATGTCGATCGAGGAGATGACAACGTCCTTGACCGGGCGGTCCTGGAAGCCGGTCTCAACGCTTTCAATAGCGTCGACAACCTTCTTGGATGCCTCATCGGTAACCTCACCGAAGATGGTGTGGCGGCCGTTCAGCCAGGGAGTCTCAACGGTGGTGATGAAGAACTGAGAACCGTTGGTGCCGGGGCCTGCGTTAGCCATTGCCAGCAGGTAGGGCTTGGAGAAGGAGAGCTCGGGGTGAATCTCGTCCTTGAACTGGTAGCCGGGGCCGCCAACGCCCATGCCCAGGGGGTCGCCACCCTGAATCATGAAGTCCTTGATGATGCGGTGGAACACGACGTCCTTGTACAGGGGGGTGTTCATGATTTCACCGGTGCGGGGGTGCTTCCACTGACGGGAGCCGTCAGCCAGGCCGATGAAGTTTTCAACAGTCAGCGGTGCGTGGTTGCCGAAGAGATCGACGACGATGTCACCGTAGTTAGTGTGGATAGTTGCCTTAGCAGTTGCATTAGTCATGGCTCTATTGTGGCACGGGGCGGCGCTCATTCGCCATCTAACATGTTTTTTCGCCCCGGGCGCACCGTTGGGCGGGCTTTTTGGGCGGGAATTGAATATCCTGAGAGGTGAACACTACGCGCGCGGCGGCGTTTTCTGGCTGCTGGCGCATTTCAACCGATGGAGGTCACCCCATGTTCTGTTGCAAGAAGCGCAAGGCACGCAAGGCTGCTAAGGCTCAGGCTGTTGTCTCTTCTCTGGCTGCTGTTGAGTCCGCGCTGGAAGGCAAGACCGCTGAGATGTTCGCTGAGAAGCTGACCGGCAACAAGAAGGCACTGAAGAAGGCTCGTAAGGCTACCGCGAAGACCGTTCGCGCCGCTGAGAAGGAACTGGCTCGTATTGAGCGTAACGGCGGCAAGCGCCCCCGTAAGGGCCTGGCATTCCTGGGCCTGCTGGTTGCTCTGGGTGTTGCAGGCGCCGCAGCCTACAACGCAGCTCGTCCCGTGGAGGACCCCTGGAAGAACGCCTAAGCGTTCCCGTATCTTCTTCTCTGAAGCGTTCTAAATAGCTCTCTGAGGCGCCGCTAGCGGCGTGAGAGAGCACCCGATAAGAGACGACGAGAGAGATAGCCGCCCGCCAGAGTAAAACTTAGGCGGGCGGCTGTTTTTTGTTTGATTTTTTTGGGGAAGGGGCGAGAGGAGGCGCTGCAGATAGAGCGCTGAATCTGCCCGTGCATATACCGGCCTCCGTGCATATACCCCTGGTATTTCCCGGACATACCCGGATATATATCCCAGATATACAAAGAACCCCATGTCGAAAGACATGGGGTTCTCGGTTCAAAAATAAACCGGCGATGACCTACTCTCCCACACCCACAAAAGTGCAGTACCATCGGCGCGAAGAGTCTTAGCTTCTGGGTTCGGAATGGAACCAGGCGTTTCCCTCTTGCTATAATCACCGGAAAGTGGAGGCGAGGGGACTCGAACCCCTAACCCTCTGCTTGCAAAGCAGATGCGCTACCAATTGCGCCACGCCCCCGCGGTGCTCTACTAGTCTATAACACCTTTTGCAGCTTCACCAAATCCTCAGGCGCATTTTTTGAGTTAGACCCGTCACACCACTGAGGGCTTTAGGTAATAACCTCGCCCGGAACCGTCGCCTCACGCTTCGTCAGAGCCTGCAGGGGACCACTGACTTCCTGCAGATACTTACGAATCGCAGTGCGTTGCGCCTCCTTCGCAGACTCCTCCTTCGACTCAGGAGCCGTGAAACCCAGCTTGAAGGCATCCCGCTGGCCTGCAGAAGGATATTCTTCACGAGCATTCCACACCAGCGAGAACGACGCCAAAGTGTTCAGCTCCTTCTTCGTGGCAGCCTTCGAGAGCACATCAGCAACCGTTGCCACGCGCGAAGACTCGGCAACACTCACCGAAATCTTCGACTGCGCACCCGAGGGCAGGTTCAGCGCCTTCTCCGGAGCCAACTGAATATTCAGGTGAATCTGCTGCACCCGCTCATTCTTCAAATCCAGCTCAGCCAGCGCACGGAAACGCTTCAACAGGGACTCATAGTTCTCATCAATCACCACGGCATTCAGACGCAGCTCATCCGCCAGCAGCCCCACCTGGGCGTAGCTCACAGTCGTTCCCAACGCCGCATTAGCGGTCAGCACCTTCAGCCACTGCTCTTCCTGCAGGGTTGCCGAGTCGTTCACACGCAGCGGGCTCACCGGCGCATCCGTCACCGTATGAGCAACGTTCTGCGGGTCATTCACCGAGTCCACACCACCGTAGGTGACGCTCAGCCGATGCAGAGAACCGTAGACAGACAGGTTCGTCAGCGCCGTAGCAGCCGCCGCCAAATCGGCCTGCGCCGCCTCCGTGAGGGAGAAAGAACCCACCAGACGCAGATCCTGTTCACGGCGTTGCTGCCCCACGTAGATACACCCCAGCGACTCGATCTTCAGGTAGCGGGTATCGATATTCTCGCGCACCAGACGCTCACGGCGCGCCAGCAACTTCTCGGTCGAAACCACCACCGCCGCGTCCTCGCCCAGCATACCGGTTGCCGCGATCTGCGGCATCGCGGCAAGCACCCCGGCGGCGGCAACCACGCCACCGGTCAGAAGCAGAGAGCGGCGGGGCATCACGAGGCGGCGCGCCTGCCCCACGATGGCCTCCTTAGCGGCATCGACACGGGTAGAGGGGGTCTGAGCAACAGAATCCTCAGCGGCAGAATCCTCAGCAACAGGGCCCTCGGCGGCAACGGATACCGCCTCAGAAGAGTTATGAGAGGGCTCTTGCGGAGAAGTAAGGTGAGAGTTCTCGGGTTCAGAGGTAGGTGAAGAAGACACAGAATCTCCAAAATGAGGGCGAGCGCAGAACCCGCCATGAGTTTGAGGGAGTGAGTCTCTCTAGAATACCGCTCGCGCCCTTGCGCCCGCTGAAGAATCGCGGCGCATCAATCGCAAAGGGCATAAAGAAAACCTATGGGGTGGACTCAGTCCACCCCATAGGTCACAAGCTTCATGAGAGCTCTGAACTCTCAGCGCAGATTATTTAGGATTCCTCAGCCGAAGCAGCGTTCGGAGCCGGGATATTAGCCGACTCAGCCGCAAGCTCCGCAATGCGAATTTCGCCGGTCGTCGGATCATCGTAGGTCACGTACTCGGTACCGCCAGCCGTAGGCTCGGCGTCCTCATTCACGTGGTTCTCCGCAATCAGGAAGCCGTGCGCACCAAGAATCTTAGCGACGCGGTCAATATCCTGCGGAGTCGGAGTATGATCCACCACTCGACGAATGTACTCGTTAATGCGCTGGTCACTCACATACGCCTCACCACGGGCAGCACGAGACTGCATGAGCTGACGAACAACTTCCTGCAGCTGCTCATCGGTCAGACGCATCTTCAAAATAGCCATCACTGCCGCGCGGTCCTGCACCGGAACATCCTTGGGATACCCGACGCTCAGCCAGTCGATTACTCGAGAGATTATGCTCTTATCAGGCATCGAGCCCCTCCTTCGAAGCAGTCATCATATGCAATTTAGTGTTCACGGATTAGTGGCCTCCACCGGTTACGCCGAAGATATTCCAGCCGAAAGTGTGGTCGATAAAGTCCTTAGCGACCCAGAGAATACCGATGATTACGATTGCTACGATAATAGCAAAAATGCAAGACGCGGCAATCTTCGCCACCGTTCCCGGAGGCTCAATTTCAACGAGCTTACCGTCCGCAGTGTACTCGGTACGACCAGCCAGCAGACGCAGACCCAGCGCATACAGCGCCGGAAGGCCCGCACCAAAGAACAAACCGGCAATCAGCACCGGAATAACCTTGTTCACAATGTCCATCAGATATTCCACGGCTACGAACCTGCCTTCTCAGTAGCAAGGGTCTGAGCTTCTGCGGATGCGTCAGCGCTGGTGACTGCAGCGCCTTCCTTTTCATCCCAGTCGCCAGTCACGTTCGAAGCGTCAATGTTGTCCTTCTGGGAATGACGCCACATCAGGAAGCAGAAGATGACCAGCAGAGCGAACACGGTCATCTCGCCAACAAACTGGGTGCCGGTCAAAGCGTTCAGGCCGTGACCAATCAGCCAGGTCAGAGCACCCACAATTGCGGCAGCCGGCAGAGTAATCAGCCAAGCAACCACCATGCGGCCAGCAACGGACCAGCGGACCTCGGCACCCTTACGGCCCAGGCCACTACCCAGAATCGAGCCGGACGCCACGTGAGTGGTCGACAGCGCCATACCGAAGTGCGAAGAGGTCAGAATAATCGCAGCGGATGCACCATCAGCGGCAACACCCTGCGGGGTGTCCACCTCAACGATGCCCTTACCGAGGGTGCGGATAATGCGCCAGCCACCCAGGTAAGTACCCAGAGCAATAGCGATAGCACAGGAAGCCTTCACCCACAGGGGAATCGCATCGTCATTGTTCAGGGTGCCCGAAGCAACCAGAGCCAGGAAAATCACGCCCATGGTCTTCTGCGCGTCGTTAGTACCGTGCGCCAGAGACATCAGGGATGCGGTCGCAACCTGTCCCTTGCGGAAACCACCGTGCTTACGGTCGTCAGCCACCGGAGCAGCAATGCGGTAAACCAGCCAGGTGCCGGTTGCCGCCACAATAGCCGCAATGACGGGGGAGAGGACCGCGGGAACAATAATCTTGGACAGAACACCCATCCACTGCACGCCATCAAAGCCGATCGCGACAATAGCCGAACCAATCAGGCCACCAAACAGAGCGTGCGACGAGGAGGAGGGAAGACCCAGAAGCCAGGTCAAAACGTTCCAGAGGATGCCGCCCACCAGGCCGGTAAAGACGATGAGCATCAGTGCCGGACCGTCCGTTGTTACATCGATACGATCCAGGTTCACGATGCCGCTACCGACCGAACGCGCCACCTCAACAGAGAGGAACGCGCCAACGAGGTTCAGGGACGCAGACAGCGCCACGGCAGTCTTAGGCTTCAGCGCACCGGTCGCGATGGAGGTTGCCATCGCATTACCGGTGTCGTGGAAGCCATTCGTAAAGTCGAAGGCGAGCGCGGTAAGCACCACGATCACGAGAATAATGAGTTCTGTAGTCACAAGAAAATTATCTGTCGGTTTTCGCGAAATCTAAAGTATTCCGAATTAACACGAAATAACAGATAAACCCACATCTATTTACGGATTTTCGTGAGGGTTTTACGGCAGAGCGCATATTTTAGGGGCGAAACTCCCGATATTCCGCGGAAAAAAGGGTACACCCATCAGAATGTTTAAGTTGGTTTATGTGGCTTATGCGAGAGTGCGGGAGAGAGGGTCGATTATATCCATCAAGAGGCTAAAGTGTGTTCACCAAGTGTTCACTTTCAGGAACCTCCCAGGTTTCTTTTTGTGACACACCTTTATTATTCAGACCTCATTTGACCCACCAAACTACCCGCGAAGGATCCCCCTGTGGGTTTTTGCAGCACAGGCCTTTCTGGCGCAGGGCTTTCTATAGAGCAAACTCTACACAGCAACAGATTCCCTATAGCGGCGCACACTTCAGCTTCACGAGCCGCCCACACCGAATCCACCGCATCACGGCAGCAGATACAACAAAAGACCCCGCATCTTTCGACACGGGGTCTTTTTCAAAAATAAACCGGCGATGACCTACTCTCCCACACCCACAAAAGTGCAGTACCATCGGCGCGAAGAGTCTTAGCTTCTGGGTTCGGAATGGAACCAGGCGTTTCCCTCTTGCTATAATCACCGGAAAGTGGAGGCGAGGGGACTCGAACCCCTAACCCTCTGCTTGCAAAGCAGATGCGCTACCAATTGCGCCACGCCCCCGTCTCAGCGGAAACCACTGTTTAGTTATTTTCCCAAGCCTTTACGACTTCATTGCTCTGATACTTTTTCAAGACCATCACAGTGACACCTGAAAGAACAGCAAGAATCAATAATTTCTTCATTATTGCCTTTCATTGTGTGGAGTGGGCGTACCAAGAATCGAACTTGGGACCTCTTCGTTATCAGCGAAGCGCTCTAACCGTCTGAGCTATACGCCCTCCTTCTGCGGAATTTCTTCCGTAGAACGAGATATAACTATACAGGTGTTTACAGGTAACACCAAATCGAAAAAGCATGTTCTGCATCACATTTTATTGTCAGGGGTTTCCGGGCATACCGGGCACACAGAGCAAGAGCATGCAGAACGGGCGGCACCACCTCCACCAAGAGGGGCACCGCCCGCACACAAAGCTCAAAAAGCTACAAACTAGGACTCATCGCTCAGAGTCAAGGTCACGCCACCAACCAGCTTCGCAGCCAGGTTGTACAGAATCGCGCCAATCATACCCAGCAGAGTAAAGACCACAGTGTTGACCACAGCAAAAATAGTAGTCACCAAAGCAACCTGACCCAGCGAAATCATCTGCGAAATATCCACAGTGGTCGAACCGGTACCCAAAGAGCTAATCAGCTGGTTCACACCAGCAAACGCACCAGAAGCCTGCAGGAACAGCCACAGAATCACCGAAGCCACCACAGTCACAATACCCAGAGCAATAGACAGCAGGAAGATCAGCTTAGCCACCGACCACGTATCAACCCTCTGAACCACCAGACGCGCACGACGAATCTTCGAACGCGGCGCCGGACGCACCAACTGACGGCGTGAACCGGTCGGACGCTTAGCGTTTACAGGGCGCTTGCCGGCAGGACGCTTAGCGGTACCGCCAGGACGAGCCTGGCCCGAACGGGCCTGAGCCGGGCGACGCGCGCCAGCCTTAGCCGCACCCGAAGACTTGGATGCGCCAGCCGACGCCGAACGCTGTGCCGACGCAGGAGAGGAGCTCGCGGGAGTGCTGCTCATTAGTTACCTCCAGTAGCGGTGAGATCGGCAGCTGCCGCTTCACCCTCGTTGTCCGTACCGGGCGCCTCAGAAGACTCCGAAGCCTCGGTGTTCTCAGTGGTTTCATCGTCGCTATCATCCAGCTGACGATCCTGGTTGCGCGCAACACCAATAATAGAATCGCCCTTACCGGGCTTTGCAAAGATAACACCCATAGTATCGCGTCCCTTCGCAGGAACCTCATTCACATTCGAGCGAACGACCTTGCCGCTGGCCATAACCACCAGCACCTCGTCCTCTTCATCCACAATGAGGCCACCCACCAGGGCGCCACGATCCTCAACTAGCTTAGCAACCTTAATGCCAAAACCGTTACGGCCCTGCACGCGGTATTCATCCACGCTCGTACGCTTCGCGTAACCACCCTCAGTGACCACGAAGACGAAGGAGCCCTCAGTAACCACATTCGCAGAAATCAGCTCGTCGCCCTCACGGAACTTCATGCCGGTCACACCGGAAGTGGAGCGACCCATCGGGCGCAGCGACGCATCATCAGCGTGGAAGCGCAACGACATACCGTTACGCGACACCAGCAGAATATCGTCTTGAGCCGACACGGTGAACGCCGAAACAACCTCATCGCCATCACGCAGGTTAATCGCAATCAGGCCGGCAGTACGGTTCGTATCGTAATCGCTCAGGCGGCTCTTCTTCACCATGCCGCCGCGAGTAGCAAGCACCAGGTACTCAGCATCCTCATAGCTCTTCAGCTCCATGACCTGAGCAATATGCTCGCCGCCCTGGAACTCCAGCAGGTTCGCAATGTGCTGACCCTTCGCGTCACGACCGGCTTCCTGCAGCTCGTAACCCTTCGCACGGTACACGCGACCCAGGTTCGTGAAGAACAGAATCCAGCTGTGCGTAGTAGTCACAAAGAAGTGCTCCACCACATCATCACCGCGCAGCGAGGCACCCTTAATGCCCTTACCGCCACGGTGCTGGCTACGGTACTGATCACTGCGGGTGCGCTTAATGTAGCCGCCGCGAGTAATCGTGACCACGACCTCTTCCTCGGGGATGAGGTCTTCCATGGACATGTCGCCGTTGTAGCCGTACATAATCTGGGTGCGACGCTCATCGCCGTAGCGATTTACAATCTCGCCCAGCTCCTCAGAGATAATCTCGCGCTGGCGAGTCTCCGACGCAATAATCGCGTTGTACTCAGCAATCATGCGCATCAGCTCATCGTGGCGATCCTGAATCTTCTGACGCTCCAGAGCGGCCAGACGACGCAGCTGCATGTTCAGAATTGCCTGCGCCTGAGCCTCATCAATCTGCAGGAACTCCATCAGGCCGCTACGCGCCTCATCAGCGGTGGGGGAGCGGCGAATCAGGGCAATAACCTCATCCAGAGCATCCAGAGCCTTCAGCAGGCCACGCAGGATGTGCGCCTCTTCCTCCGCCTGACGCAGACGGTAACGGGTACGACGAACGATAACATCCATCTGGTGATCCACCCAGTGGCGCACAAACGCATCCAGGGACAGGGTACGCGGCACACCATCAACAATGGCGAGCATATTCGCGGAGAAATTCTCCTGCAGCTGGGTGTGCTTGTACAGGTTGTTCAGCACAACCTTCGGGGAAGCATCACGCTTGAGCACAATCACCAGACGCTGGCCGGTACGACCCGAAGTCTCATCGCGCAGATCCGCGATGCCGGTGACCTTACCGTCCTTGATGAGCTCAGCAATCTTAATCGCCAGGTTATCCGGGTTCGCCTGGTACGGCAGCTCAGTGACCACCAGGCAGGTACGACCGTGGATTTCCTCCACGTTGACCACCGCGCGCATCGTGATGGAGCCACGGCCGGTGCGGTACGCATCTTCAATGCCCTTGGTACCCAGAATCTGTGCACCGGTCGGGAAGTCGGGGCCCTTAATGCGCGCCATCAGCGCATTCAGCAGCTCCTCATTGGTGGCGTGCGGGTTCTTCAGGAACCACTCCACGCCCTCGGCAACCTCACGCAGGTTATGCGGCGGAATATTAGTCGCCATACCCACAGCAATACCCGAAGAACCGTTGACCAGCAGGTTCGGGATGCGCGCGGGCAGAACGGTAGGCTCCAGGGACTTGCCGTCGTAGTTGGGCTGGAAATCAACGGTGTCTTCGTTGATGTCACGCACCATCTCAAGGGCAATGGGAGCCATCTTGGTCTCGGTGTATCGAGGCGCTGCAGCACCGTCGTTACCGGGGGAGCCGAAGTTACCCTGGCCCAGTGCCAGCGGGTAACGCATGATCCAGCTCTGAATCAGACGCACCAGAGTGTCGTAGATAGCTCTATCACCGTGGGGGTGGAACTGACCCATCACGTCGCCAACCACGCGAGCGCACTTGTTGAAGGATCGGTCCGGGCGGTAGCCGCCGTCGTACATCGCGTAGATCACGCGGCGGTGCACGGGCTTGAGGCCGTCACGTACATCCGGCAGGGCGCGGCCAATAATAACGGCCATTGCGTAGTCCAGGTAGGAACGCTGCATTTCGGTCTGCAGGTCCACCTGTTCAATGTGGCCGTGCTGGTCTACACTTTCGGCACCACCATTGCTGACGACGTCAACCTCAGTGGTCTCATTCTGGTGTTCTTCGCTCATAACTTTCTCATTTGTTTATGTTTCATAGAGCTATATAGCCACTATGACATATTCCCCGCAAGGCATATGATCCTATGGATTAGATATCCAAGAACCTGATGTCCTTTGCGTTCTGCTGGATAAACTCACGGCGAGCCTCAACGTCCTCGCCCATCAGAACAGAGAAGATCTGGTCAGCCGCAGCAGCGTCTTCCATCTTCACCTGCAGCAGGGTGCGGCGAGCCGGGTCCATGGTGGTGTCCCACAGCTCGGTGTAGTCCATCTCACCCAGACCCTTGTAACGCTGAATGCCGTTGTCCTTGGGCAGGCGCAGGTTCTTCGCCGCGCCACGAGCCAGAGCCTCATCACGCTCAGCATCCGAGTACACGTAGTCGTGCGGAGCGTTCGACCACTTGATGCGGTACAGCGGCGGCTGAGCCAGGTACACGTAACCCGCCTCAATCAGCGGACGCATAAAGCGGAGGAGCAGGGTCAGCAGCAGGGTCGTAATGTGCTGGCCATCGACGTCCGCATCCGCCATCAGAACGATCTTGTGGTAGCGTGCCTTCTCAATATCGAAGTCATCACCAATGCCGGTACCGAAAGCGGTAATCATCGCCTGAATTTCAGCATTGGACAGGGCACGGTCCAGGCGAGCGCGCTCAACGTTCAGGATCTTACCGCGCAGCGGCAGAATAGCCTGAGTGTTCGGGTCACGACCCTGAACAGCCGAACCACCCGCGGAGTCACCCTCCACCAGGTAAATCTCAGAGATTGACGGATCCTTCGAGGAGCAGTCCTTGAGCTTACCGGGCATGGAGCTGGTCTCCAGCAGGCCCTTACGGCGGGTCGTCTCACGTGCCTTACGGGCCGCAATACGCGCCTGAGCGGCGGTGATAGCGCGGCGCACAATATCCTTCGCCACCGCGGGGTTACGACCGAACCAGTCACCGAGGTGATCGTTCACCTCACGCTGGGTGAAGGACTTAGCCTCCGAGTTACCCAGCTTGGTCTTGGTCTGACCCTCGAACTGCGGCTCGGAAATCTTAATCGAAATCACCGCGGTCAGGCCCTCACGCACGTCTTCACCGGTGAGGTTATCGTCCTTATCGCGCAGCAGCTTATTCTCACGCGCGTAACGGTTCACCAGCGAGGTCAGAGCGGCACGGAAGCCCTCTTCGTGAGTACCACCCTCGTGGGTATTAATCGTGTTCGCGTACGAGTAGACGGACTCCTTGTACGCGCCGGTCCACTGCATCGCAACTTCCAGGCTCATGTTGCGGTCGGTGTCTTCGGATTCGAAGGAGACGATTTCCTCGTTCACGATGGTCTTCGCGCCAGCGTTGAGGAAGTGTACGTAGTCAAACAGGCCGTTGTCGTAACGGTAAGTAACGGTCGTGAAACCGTCAGCGTTCGCACGCACGCGGTTGAGGACGTTTTCCTTCTCCTCTTCAGCAACCTCGTCACCGGTGAACTTCTCGCGCTCATCGGTCAGGGTGATGGTCAGGCCCTTGTTCAGGAACGCCATCTGCTGGAAGCGAGCGCGCAGAGTCTCAAAGTCGAACTCGACGGTCTCAAAAATCTCCGGGTCCGGGTAGAACGTCTGAATCGTGCCGGTCTTATCGGAGGGCTCGCCGCGACGCAGAGGGCCGTCCGGCACGCCACCGTTCGAGAAGGAAATATGCCATGCGTAGCCCTGGCGGTGCACCTCGGTAATCACGCGGGTAGACAGCGCGTTCACCACGGAGATACCCACGCCGTGCAGACCACCGGAGACCGAGTAGCCGCCGCCGCCGAACTTACCGCCAGCGTGCAGCACGGTCATGACAACCTCAACGGTGGACTTGTGCTCGGTGGGGTGCTCATCCACGGGGATACCGCGGCCGTCGTCCTTCACGCGGACGGAGCCGTCAGCCTGAATGGTCACGTCAATTTCGGAGGCGTAGCCGGCGAGCGCCTCATCGACCGAGTTATCTACAACCTCGTAGACCAGGTGGTGCAGACCGCGCTCAGTGGTCGAGCCAATGTACATGCCGGGGCGCTTACGAACCGCTTCCAGACCTTCCAGCACGGTAATATCGGATGCACCGTATTCATGCGGCTGTTCAGATGCATTCTGTTCAGATGCCACGAGGCAGAACTCCTTGAGTAGATGATGCAACCGGCGAAGAAGAACTGCGGGCAGCTCAGAGGGGAGCCTAGAACGCCTCACGAAGGGCACCAGATGGCACCTGCACAACCCGCGTTGCCGGTGATGCCCATAGGTGGGCACACTTTACGCATTGTCTCTTTTATTTTACCGAGCAAGAGAGCATAAAACCATCTACATACGTCACATATTGAGCTTTTTTGGGCGCCACCACCCGCTCAAAAGCCCGCAAAGGCGGTTTAGAGTGTTTCAACCCCCTTTTGAGATAGGGGGTACGGTTCACCACTTCGTGGAGGTTGCCGGCGATTCTAAAGCTTTCATAGCGTGCAGAAAATCATGAGGTGCAGAAAAGGGGCACGTTTCATACAACGCCCCCAATGTCTCAGTTTCCCGCCGTGGCAATGCGACGCAGCGACGCGATGCGCCTACCCGTAGGTATCGCGCACACCGCGCATGCCGGTGGCGCGCCGATAGCCTCGCTGACTCCAGCGACCGTTATTCGGGCCCAACACGCGGACCTGAGCTACGACACCCTCGCCCAGTTCCCTGCGGAAAAGTTCGATAAGGTGCCCATGCATCAGACGCAGCTGCGTGGTCCAGGCGGTAGAGTCGCACTGGACTTCAACGATGGAGTTTTCGAAGCTGATCGGGCGGGTATGCGCGGCGATTTCGGGGCCCACAAGCTCAGCCCAACGCGCCAGCACGCTAGAGACCGCCACGGGCTCTTTCCAGCCGCGAGAGCGAATCAGGGCACTAACGATGCCACCGAGGGGTTTAGGGTCGCGAGAGCTCTCTCCGGGGCCACTATAACCACCCATCACGCGAGGGTCCCAGCCCTGCGCTCGCCGTGATTTCTTCTTCGAGGCGGTGCCGGACATGACTGCACCGAAATCGCGCATGATTTTATTCGCAGAGAAGGCGTTGAGAGGCGCTTCGCCACGTTCCTGAGCCGCCACGCGCATACGGGTCAGTAGGGCGGAGGGGGCGTCCACCTCGTCGCGATAGAACTCGCCCACGCTATCAACCTCGCGCGGGTTTTGAGGCTCTGTAAACTGCAGTTCCGCAAACTCGTCGTATGTTTCACGTGAAACATGGTTTTGAGGGCGGGCAGGGTTACTCATCGCCGTCACCCTCCGCGAGCGCAGACACAGTAGACCCCTCGCTATCCACAGTAGCAACGGCAGGCTGCACATACTCGGCATGACCAGCCGTCACCGACACCAGGCGGTAGTCACCCAGCTCCTCCGGAATATCGCTCAGCACCGCACAGGTAATCAGCACCTGCTCCGCATCAGCAACCATCGCACCCAGACGGTGGCGGCGCGCAGAATCCAGCTCCGCAAACACATCATCAAGAATCAGAATCGGCGAAGACCCCGCTGAGGAATCATCCTCAACATGCACAAACCAGGATGCCAACTTCAGCGCCAGCGCAAAAGACCAGCTCTCACCGTGCGAAGCGAAATGCTTCACCGGCATGCCACCAAGCAGCAGGGTAATATCCTCACGGTGCGGCCCCACCAGGGTCACACCGCGCTCAATCTCATCGCGCCGACGCTCCGCAAAACCGCGCATCAAAGCCTCTTTGAGGTCCTCAATGCGCATCAGCGCCGCGTGCTCGATTGAGCGCTCGCCCATGCTCGAAAAAACAGTCGACTCATAGTTGAAACCGACTTCCTTTGAGCCGTCCGTCAGCCCCGCGTAGGCGCGGCGAAGCTGCGGCAAAAAGCGCTGCAGCAGGCGAAAACGCGCAGAAAGCAGCTGGGCACCCAGGGTCGATAGCTGCTCATCCCAAACCGCCAGGGTACTCAAAGCGTTCTCGTCCCGTGCCTTACGCTGCATGGATTTCAGTAGCGAATTGCGCTGACGCAAAATCCGCTCATACTCGCTACGGTACCCAGCAACCACAGGACGCAAAGAGGTCGCCAGCTCATCCACAAAACGGCGACG
>ERZ772961.578-NODE-578-length-14671-cov-2.285167_pt1 | contig 14671 bp, 3 predicted proteins | sample MGYA00580677_ERZ772961 | MGnify/ENA primary metagenome ERZ772961 (study PRJEB29015, sample SAMEA2738088) | human oral metagenome | biome: human oral; feature: human-associated habitat; material: saliva | place: China | collected 2227 ... | reverse complement strand
CTGAGAATTTCATCACTATTCCCATAAACAGTTAGGAAACAACCCTTCGCTCTGTGCTTAGCATCTTCCCAGAACTTCGTAACCGTCATGTTTTCTACTTTCGTGATCGTAGTTTCTTGATCGTTAGGACCAGGAATCATGTATAGATTACTAATTGGGTAGACACCACCCGGCATAAGGTCACCGGGGCTATAAGTAAATTTTCTAAACTGTTTACTTAATTTCGTTTCGATCTCAGTGACTTTGGTTAAAGCTGTTTCACCTTTTACTACACGTGGTTCAAGTTCAGTAAACTTCGCTTGGACTTCAGCATTAACACCTTGACCTGCAGAAGTTTTAAGTGATTCTACGGTAGAAGTTAACGTATCGTAACCCGCAAGCTTCGTATCAATTTGAGATACTTTCGTTTCTAATTGACCGACTTTCTGAACGGTATCATTTACCTTACCGTTTACGTAGTTTTTAACCGCCTTTACTGTTGGAACGTTGTGGTTTGGTGTAGAATCTTCAATCTCAGTTGACTTATATTCATCAGTCAGTACTTTATAAGATTGTCCACCTGATTTGTACATCAGGTCTTTATTCGGGAAGACGTACAGTGAGACGGACTCTGTTGTACCTGTTGGTATGGTGATACCGCTTTGTGTACTCCCTATCCAGACACCGAACTTACCCGCAAATAATGTTTCTGGGTTATCACCAGCTTCAATCGATTTTGGTTTTAATGTTACAACACTTTGAGCATTAAATACATCACCAGTCTTAATATAAGTAGGTGATTCTGATTTCGCACGATCTCTTATATCGTTGATTGATCTGACGGTCTGAATTTGGTATTCGCCGATCTTATCCTCGATCGCAGTATTCATCGTACCCACGGTTGGAATACGACCGTTTTCACTGTTATCTACAGTACCTTTGACATTAGCATCGGTAAGAATCAGACGATTAATACCATTACCTGCTCGTAAGTAGAGATCATCCCTCGCTGTCTTCACAATCGCAAATGATTTATTAGGTCCAGATGGAATACTGATCGCGCCGTAGCCATTATTGTAGTAGAAAGTACCTAGTCGACCAGCGAAATACTCTTCTGGTGCAGCACCATCGGGTGCTTTCATAGAGCCTAACGTAATGAAGTCTTGTGCTTCATAAGTATCGCCACGTTTGATCCAAGTTGGTTGACCTGAAGCAGCAGCTTGCTTCATCGCAGTAACTTTATCATCGATTGCACGAGTTAACTCTGCTTTATCAGCAATCGCTTTAGCTTCAATCGCATCGAGTTTCTCTTTGATGTTACCAGCCGCATCCACCTGTTGTTTTACTGGTGTAACTGCAGATTCGATATCACCGATCTTAGTGGTTAATGTACTAAGTTGACTACCGAGATAATCACGTAATCCTTTTACCGATACTGGACTGTACTGAGGTGAGTTAGTCTCGATGATGTGGACAACATCACTGCCCGTTAATAATTCAGACATGAAGAAACCACCATCGTGATACCAACCCACCCGAGCTTTAACTTTGTAGCTACCTGGTAATTTATTGAACCCGAGTACAAATCCACCGTCTTTATCGCTTAGATAGAGGAATGATCGTGGCATTTTATCGACCATATTATCATAATCACCCATACGAGTATTCGTATAGTGGCCATCATAGGCTTCATTGATACTAGTTGGGAAGACAATACCCATTGGTTTACTTAGGACAGTACTCGTCGTCGTAAACTTAGTATCATCATAAGTACCTTTTAGGTATTGACTACCATCACCTAAATTGGTTTTAAGTGCTTCGATACCTTGGGTAGCTGCAGTGATTTGTTGACTGAGTCCATTCTGTACTGTATCAATGTACTCTTTCGCCGCACGAGCTGAAACCGGATAGGTCGCTGATGGATTAGTAAACGCGGTTGAATCGTTCTGGATATTAGCAGTTGTTAAGATCTCAGCTGTGGTACCTTGAGATGAAGTCAGGTAAGCTGCAACGCTATTTTCTTTATCTTTAAAGGATAAAGCATTACCGCTAACACCAACGTGAGTATTACCGTGATCAGTTTCTTTATTATAGAAACCAGACTTACCGGCTGGGAAGTTATCACTTGCACCGACTGATAATGGATCATTTATTAAAGGTTTTTCGGTGGTATAATATTTTCCATCGACTTCTGATCCTTTAACGTATCGGGTATCAAGTTGGTCGCGTTCTGCTTGGATTTTTGCATCAGCATTACTTCCCGCTGTTTGCACTGCCGTTTTAACCGCTTCCTTATATTCGCGTTCAACACGTTTAAGCTCCTCTTGTGAGAGACTACTTCCGTTTTCTGCGGCGGCTTGTGCTGTTCCGATCTTACGTTCGAGTTCAGCAAGTCGTCCATCCTGTGCTGTATCTTTAACCACTTGAGCTTGTTTCATCTCATTGATTTCAGATTTCGCAGCATTTGCAATTCTTTCAACCTGATCGACTTTATCTTTAACAGGTTTAACCGCACCGGTAATTGTACCATCAACTGCGGCGACTTTTGTGTTAACATCTTGGATTTGTTTTTCAAGTTGTCTCTTAGCGCGATCCGTATACCCATTTGCCATAAATACGGTTTGGGTAGCTGCGTCGTTAAACTCCTCTAAATCTTTCTCGATTTTATTGGCTTTAACTTCAACTTTGCTGAGACGATCAATGACCTGAGGTTCAAGTGTATCTAATCTTGATGCGACGGCTGAAGCATCGGATTGATTTGCACTTTTGATCTTCGCGATCTCACCCTCTAAAGCGGTTTTCACTTTCTCAGTTTCAGTGGTGATCTTAGTATCCAATGCTGGGATCGTAACGGATTCTAACTGAGTTACTTTATCGCTAACTGGTGCCACTAACTCATTGACTTTCGTTGTGATGAGATTAGGAACGGTTGTGGTTTTAAACTCATTTAAGTTAAGATTAGCAAGATCGTCTTTTGCTTTATCTGCAGTAAGTTTAACCGCTTCAATGGCTTCATCAGCTGCACGTTTGTTATTCGCAACCGTACCCATTAAAACACCGATACGATCTTGTTGACCTCTGATACTATCATTAATAGCAGGGATCGTTGTACTCGTTACCACACCAAGACTTGATTCAAGTTGGTTTGCTTTAGATTCAACCGCTTGAAGACGTGCACTGTCTGCTGCTTGAGCGATCTTAGTATCAACACCTGCAAGTTTAGTGGTAGCTTCTTCAAGTCTACGTTTTACATCTTCGATTTCAGTGGTTAATCCACCGATACGTTTATCACCACTAATCACTAAACGGAAACCAAATGGACCGACCTTATCAAAAGCCCCTTCCATGTTCGTACCGAAGTTTACTTCACGAGTGACACTCCCACCATCTTGTTTAAATTGGTTAAGTGCTTGTTCGGTACTGGTTGCTTTAGTCAGTGCTTGTTGTGCTTTCTCGTCAGCTTTAGTTACGTTAGTCGTTACTTCCGTAATAGCACGAGGTAATGCCGCATCGACTTTCTCTGTTAATCCGGAGATCTGAGATTCTAGTGCGGACTTAAGTGCATTGAATGATTGCGTTAACGCAGTAATATCTGCAGCCGCAACTTGTTTTTTAACTTGGTTTAATTCATTGCGAAGATTAGCAATACCTGATAGATCAAGATTACCTAAATCAGCATCATGAATCATTTGCTCAATACGGTGCAAACGGATTAATAAAGAGGAGTTCTCTTTTGTTGCACGATGACGAGCAATACTCACGAGTTCATTTAATGGACCCGCAATTGGATTTAATCCATAGATATCATAGATCGATGTTAAATGACGAACCGGTTCGAAGAAACGTGGTTTTTCAATGATATCTTTATAAAACGTACCACGCGCATCATGTTTATAGTTCTCAAGCATATCAACAAGTGATTCGTGGATGTTTTGGAATTCACCACCCACGGCTTGATAGCGCACTTCGATATCACCTGATACGGATTTATCCGTAATCTCAATTAACATCGCCACATCTTTACCGGATTGACGAATCGCATCTTCCACTACACGGTGAAATCTGAAATCCTCATGGGCAGTTAATCGCTCGCCCAAATAAGTAATCTGAACAGACTCCGTATAGAATGCACCCGCCATCACATTAAAGATGCGTTCCTGAGGGGTAATAGAGTGGACTTCTGCCATCACTCTATTATCAGGATGGTTACCCGTTAAATCCAACGGGTAACGTTTATATTGTTTTGCGGTTGACATGTTACTGTTTTCCCTCTTTATACTGATTGAGTTCTTCTCTTAAAGAAGTCACTTCAGTTTTCAATTCTTTTACAGCTTCGATTAATAAAGCCACAAGACCGTTATAATCAACCGATTTCAAGGTTTCATTATCGTTCGTATCTTCACTGACCACTTCAGGTAAGACTTTCTCCACCTCTTGAGCGATCACACCAGCACGACGACCTTTAAGATCTTTCTTCATCTTATAGGTGTAGCCATTGATAGCGGAAAGTTTCTCAAAAGGACTATCGATCAATTTAAGATCTTCTTTACTTCTGATATCTGAACGGACCCCAACATGGTGGGCTAACACGAAACCACTGAAGTAGTGACCCGCACCGCCATGTCCGCCATCCCAGACCCAGTCATAATAAGCAACTTGATCTGCGCCTGGACCAGTATAGTCGACATTAGGTCTAATGTGAACACGATAACCAAGATAGATATGACCATTACCATGGGTATGCGGAATCTTATTTGCCATACCGGCAGCTGATCGCCAGTCATTCAACTGAGATGTTTTCACGTAGCCATTAAGATCACCTAACTCACTGCGTCTAACGAAGTAGTCATGTAGGTTACCATAAGGACGCATCCAAACACGGTCTTTATAGAGTTCCATGAATGACGCATTGTCATTACCATCCACAACACCATGCATACGAATAACCGTATTATTCGTTCTATCTGGCGTGATGATAATCTTGAAACTTGCTCGGTTATCACCACCTACACCACGTAAGCCCATCCACATCTCAACAGATTTAGGATTAGGGTCATCTGCCATGAGGATTAGTGGAACATTCCAACTATTATTACCCGGTGAACGAATGTAAGTTATACCAGTTAGTGTTGGATTAACTTTAGCTTCTGCAATTTTAGCAGAAACAAGTTCTTGTGCCATTTGGGTGGTTGGGATCTTATCTGCACTATTATTGGCTTTATCCCCGGTCATCCACTCACGAGTTAAGATATCAGTGGTTCTGAAATTACGACCTTGTGCGTCATAACTGCCAGTTACTAAACCAAGACTTGGACCATAACTGAAACCAATCGTACGACCATAGGCACGACCCGGTGCAGTAGGATGCATCACAGCAATCTCAAGCTCGCTATGACTTACACCGTTCTCCGGTGTACCATTTGGACGTCTAAAGCCTGATGCTTCAAAACGTGGATCGGTTGGTGATACATTAACCAGGTTAGCGGTTTGTAGATAAAGTGGACCACGCATAGTTTGGTTACCACTTAAGAATACCGCATCAGATAACTTCTTGGTATCATCAATAATGAAGTCACGTGCCTTCAGGTTGATCGGATTGTTCGTATCAGTCAATAGAACATTATCGTGACCATCGTGATATAGACTCGCAAACTTATTACCGATGCCACCAAAGCGGAAACGGCCATAGTTATCTGTTCCATCTGGTGTGAGCTTTAAGATTGTTCTATCATTAACTTTATTATCGATGCTGCTACTTGTACCATTATCCGTATAAAGCGTACGAGTATTCAATCGACCAAATGCATCAGAGATAAATTTCGTTGCTTCAAGTGTACCTTGGATGGCTTGAGCGGCTTGACCATTTTTAACAACAGCACGATTAGCTAACGCATTAACAAGGTTCGTTAAATCGGTTTTATTTTGATTTAACGTACGGGTTAGGTTCGCAACATTATTTGCAAGATCAGTATTGATATCACGTTTGTTCTTTTCGATATCTTCCGTGTTCTTAGTGATCTTAGCAAGATGATCGGCAAGTTTCACATTAACGACATTAGTCAACTCATCTTTAAGTGCATTCGTTGTCGTGGTGATTTGTTGTTTTAATGCTTCATCTGCAGCATATAACTTTTTAAGGTTAACATCGATTTTATCATTAACCTGAACACGAAGTTTTTCAACACGGTCATCTACCGCAGCAGATAAGTTAGCAGTAAGCTGTTCTGCCATCTTCGCAACTTCATTGGCTTTCTCTAAAGCACGTGCAATCGTAGATTGCGTGATCTCAGTTTGGAGATCATTGTTACGGCCTGTTAAACCAGCCAAGATACGTCCGTGTTCTAAAAGCAGAAGGAGCATCTGATTATAAGATGGAGTTCCTTTTCTTTCTTCGCCTAAGAATTTCTCTAAGGCTTGACGCACTCGACCTAATTCATTAATGAAGTCATCGTATTCATTCGTTTCATCAGTTGGATGATAGTGCTTAATTGGTGTGAAGTCAATCGGTTTCTCGTGGATATCTTCCCAGCGTACCATCAACGGATTTAAAATTGCATTTTTCAATGCTTGGGTGAATTGCGTTTCATTTAAAATGAAATCCCCACCAACCGTTTGGTATTTGATTTCATAGTTACCTGCGACCCATTGGTCGAGTAATACGATAATACTACCGACTTGTTTATTGTGTTTTGTATAAGGCGTGATACCTTCAAATATACCACCGATATAGAAATCTTTACCGAAGGTCATGACTTCTTCAGTATCGAGTTTCTTGATCTGTACACTATCATGGTAGAACGGTGCACAGCGAGGTAAGATGATATTAAAATCTTCTCGGTTCTTGGTGGTAAGGGTGACTTGTTCGGTCACTAAGTTACTGGCAAGTTCCCCTGTCATATCGACAGGATACGTTGGAACTTTTACGATTGGATCTGCCATATATAAATCCTTACTTATTAAATCTTTTATTATTAAAATAACATTAAACGTTTAGTGTCATAGCCCGTATATATGGGTACGAACATAGACTTTTTGAAATGGCGACATAAGAGAGAGGCTACTCATTTTGTAGCCTCAATACAAATTATTTCTTACGTGGATTGACTTGTTCACGTGGGATATCTTGGTAGATGTGACCACGTGGTGTATGAGAAACGGTTTTCCCATATTGACCTTTACCCATCAGACGTACACCCCAATACATTAACCAACGACGAATGGTCGATACGTTAGATAACTTCATGGCGTGTTTGAAAATACGGTCAGCTAATTTCTTCGTACCAATCGCATAAGCATAATAGTAATCATGCACGATTGATGCTTCCATGTACTTCCCATCGGTTGGGAAAATACTTCTCACAATACCAGGGACAGAAGCAAAGTCTGTTTTAAATCCTGCTGGTACAGTAATAACCCCATATTTCTCAGAGGTAAAAGTAAAGTCTTTGACTAAACGATAAACTCGTCTTCCTTCAACGAACTCATCTAAAGGTTCCACTTCTAATTTACTGAAATGATCTTTCTTCATCTCAACTCCTTCTTAAAAAATAAATAAAAAAGAAGAGTGGGTGATCATCCTAGACCACCCACCCATTCCTAAAGATAAAATTATTTACGTTTTGCTTCGAGTGCTTCTACACGACGCAATAACTCATAGTAACGTACTTCTTGCTCACGGGTCCCTTCCACAAGTAATGCGACGATACCATTATAGTTTAATGATAACGTACCATCTGCATCTTCTGATACAGCTGATGGAAGGACTTTCTGAACTTGCTGTGCAATGAGACCTACGCTTTCCTCATCACTACCTTTGAAGTTATAGAAATAACCATTTAAAGTCAATACACGTTTAAGTGCATCAGTGATGATCGCAAGATTTTCTTTCTTACGAATATCGGAAGTTAAGTTGATTTCTTGCGGTCTGAAACGACCATTGTACATCAAGTCAGTACCAGAAAGGTTCATGACTTTTGTTGTACTACCTACAGCAAACTGAACACTACTTACACTGAGTTTACCTGATTCGATAAACTTAGGAAGTTTACCTGTTCCGTAGTCAGTCGCATTACCTTGAATAGAAATATTCGGAATACGTCCATTCAGTGAATTTACATCAGACTTAAGTCGAGCTACATCAGATGTTGCAGTACTTACCAACGCATCCATCGCATTAAGTCTACTGTTATTATTATCAGCAATAGACTTCGCTTGGTTAGCCGTTGCTTGTGCATTATTGCCCACAGTACGAACTTCATTGAGTGCTTGTGTGGTTGGTCCTTTCTCAAGTTCCGTTACACGAGATGACAACTGAGTCGTTGTTTGCTCAAGTGAAGAAGCTTTCGTTGTTACCGCACTTAATGCAGATGAGGTGGATTTAGAGAATCCATCGTACTGGGTTGATAATGTTACTAAACGTTTATCAACGTGTTTCAGTGTACCCAATAAGATCGCATCGATCGCACCTGGATTATAGAAGCTTGTACTACTATCGTTATCTGTGAAACCATAGTTAGTTGTCGTCGCAACAAACATGCGTTTATCATCGACATTTACTACCGTTGCTGTATCGAAATAACCTTTCAGTTTATCGATATTCGCATTAGATAACTGACCACCTGCAAATCGCTCAGTATTTTCAAGTCTCACCGTATCAGCTTGTCTTAGTGTTTCGGTGAAGGTTTTAGTCTTATATGCATCTGCATCAGATGTTTTAACTTTCACGTCATCGACAACAAGGTTAGCATAGTGAACAGCGATACCGTCACTACGTAACTCAAAGGCCACTTTAGAGTCTCTGAACTGAAGGTAGTTAGGGAGTGTTCCTTTTCTACCATCGGCGACTAAGACTTCATACTGATCGGATACCACCGCTTGAATTTTCTCAAGTGGGATGTAATCAGCTCGACCACCTGTAGCCGCATTCACACGACGTTCAAGATCACCCAATTTATTATTGGTGTCTTTAAACGCAAGTGCTGTTGCGCCAAGTAAGGACTCAGTAGAGAGTTGGTCATCATTAAAGTTAGTTAACTCTTTTGCTTTTGCTAGATCAACTAAATAACCTTCACTTGTTGAACCCGTATAAACAGGAAGTTGTGCCATGCGTTTTAATGCATCAGTTGGTACTGTCGCACTCATACCTGATTTATTGATGCGAGTGTTATAGCTATTGCTATCGCGTAATTTCTCAAACTCAGTAACAAGATTATACTTGAATGTTGACTGGCCGTTCATTACGTTATATTCAGTTGCTGCATACTTCGGTGTATAAAGACCTTGCGCAATACCAAACGTGTCATTGTTGTAACTTGCGTTAGAGAAGTTAATCGCACCGACTGATTTGATTTTCTTATTCGCATCAGCAACAACTATCTTACCTGCTTCAGTTGCATCACTGGATGGTAATTTAGCTGTAGGAATAAAATCCCCTCTCGCTGCAGCTTGGATCTTTGTATCAAGTTCTTGTAATGCTTTTACAGTAAAGGCAAAACTAGAACTATGGTTTAACCCATAGCCAGTTGTCGCACTACCATCTTCATTGACCATCGCAACGCTTTCTGAGTTAAAGAAGTGCTTACTGATTAAGTTAGTATCGGTAGATGAAAGTGAGTAAACGACTTTCTTACTACCACCTAACGTATTCGTTGGTGCACTTTCCTCACCTTTGGTGTGGACTTTAACTTTCTTAACGATATCCATCGCAGAAGTTACCATTGCTGGTACACTTGTTGCGGTTGTGATACTTGGTGTTTCAGACAAACGAACAAGATTACCGATTGTTCTTGATACTGAAATAACATTACCCATTGCGCCAAGTCTGATATCATTTACACGATTGATAACCGGTTTATTACCTGCTGCTGTTTCACTGATGATAACATCGTTTGGTGTGACCTCAGTATTACGTGTTGTGATAACATTATTGTTATTCACATCGAGGTAGTTTACACCCGTAGCAGGAAGTCCTACTTGTTTATCCGTTGTTAAACGAAGTACACCATTTGGATCGATACGATTGCGTACTGTCGCAGAATAAGGAACGTAGTCTTTCTCTCTCAACTTCGCTTCGATCGCAGTATTCATCACGGCATTGATATTGTCAAGACGATTTGATAATGCATCAAGTCTTGCTTTTACCTTACCGGATAAATCATCTGCTTTATCATTAAGCATCGTTGTAAAGAGAAGTGTGAGTTCATTCTTCATGCGATATACGGCAGCATCGATATCAGCGGATGAACTACCGCCACCACCTCCACCGACTACGTTACCATTTCGGATTAAAGCCTTGATCTCAAGATATTTCTCTTGGACTTGGTTCATTAAGTTTTGAACATTGGCTTTTGTATCACGAGATAACTGACGCATCGCTGCTGTTTCATCAAGAAGATCAGCTACTGCACTGGCTTGTGCGGCTTCTGCTTTAGCGATTTCGCGGTTTGCTGCAGATAATTGTAGGATTGCATCGATTAAATCTTGAACACCCACTAACTCACCGACATCGTGACCATGTGGTTTAGCTGGATAGTTAACTGGACGTCCTACGATCTCAGCCCATGGCGTTTGTAGTGGGTTAACTAAGTAGTTGGCAATCTGAGCAGCATAACCTGTCGCATCTAAAATAAAGCTTCCGCCCAGTGTTTGGTAAGTGACTTTATATCGACCAGTGATACGTCTATCATCAAATAAGATTAGTGATTCGATGCGTTGCTTACCACCTACGTAAGGTTCCATCTCACCGAAGTGGCCACCAAGATAATAATCGTGGTCTTTCTCAAGTACCAGCGGTTGATTATCTTCCGTATCAAGTCTTTCAACTTTAACACTGCCAGCATAGAACGGCGCGTATCTTGGGATGATGTAGTTAAACTCATTGCGGTTCGTATCAGTAAGATCATAGATCTCTTCAACATGGTTTTGTTTGCTTACTCCAGTTGGATCAAATGGGTACTGGACTAACTTACCAACATTGATCGGTTGAGGTAATGGACTAAAGCCTTCATTCTCACGTGGTTCTTCAAGTGGTTTAAGTTTTAAATCACTATAAACCGCAAATCTCGGATCATCCAATTGATACTTACGGTTGAAGCTTGTGATGGCTGCACCCAATGTACCATATTTCTCTACCAACGCTTGATAGAGGTTGTTATTGGTTGCGGTCTTATGTTTGGCCAGATCACGACGATACTCGCTAATCTGAGCGTCTAATTCCGCTTTATCAACAGCAATCAATTTAGGGATATTTGGAATATCCGTATTACTACTGATGTTATCTAAACGTGTATTCCACTCATTATAATGATCGAGGATATATTGGAACCCTTGATAATTTTGATGAGTTAAGAATTCATTACGATACGTATTAGCATGCCAAGTATCATTGGTGTTTAAATCGTTCCATAAGAAGTAACTTGGAATCAATGCACGTTTATAGGCATCAAGTTTACGTCTGACTTCTAAGAAACGATCATTAAGACCATTGATCTTAAGTTGTTCATCAGCAGTATAGTTACGTGGTTGTTCTGGTGTATAGATATCAGGGTTGATATACTTATCACCATCCGTTGCACTGTAATTATACTTTCTATTGTACGTACTGATCTCATCAACCAACGCAGTACGTTTATTAATTAATGCACGATATTCATTTTGCGGGTTAGTTGTAGTATAACCAGCACGTGCCTGATTTTCATAATCACGAACACGACGAAGTAAATCGTTATACTCGTTATCTGAAGCACCACGTTTTTCTGGTAAACGGATATTCGCACGATCCATCGTGATCGCATACTTACCTTCGAACTGACGATTAGTGTTGTAATAATCGTTATAGGTGGTAAGTTCTGCTTTAAGACGATTGTACTCGGTGACGATTGCATTATATTGCGCAGTGGTTGGTGTCGTAGTACTGATGTAATCACTGATTGCCTTACGTAAATCACCTGCTGCAGTATTTAACTCATTGCGTCTACTGTAAGGTGTAAAATTAGTGGGTACCAATTCTCCAGTTAAATGGAAGTCACCATTTTTGAAGTTTTGCACTGTTTCAGGATAACCACCACGAACATCGGCTAACTGTGCAAGTTTAGTTATTTGTTCACTTGTTGGTCTTGGGAAAGAAACTAAATCACGTAAACCAAAGTGGTCACGGAACACCGCTTCGATATAGTCGATGAATGCGGTTTTGATTTCATCGAACTTATCTTTCGTTACCGGTACCCAACCTTTAATACCAGTGAAATCATAGTTACTGGTAAGTTTAAGTGGTTTATCCCGGTTATCAGCCGCGATAAAAGAGAGGAACCAAATACCAAGATTAGCATAATCAAGATTATACTCAAGTGCTTTTGCTTTACCTGTGATATTTTTCGGATCAAGTCTATAGTTTAATCCATCTGCGCTACCCGCAAACATGGCACGACGATTGATACCCGCCTTATCATCAAACTGAGATCTGAAATATTTAGACCAACGAGCAGGTGACCAAGGGATAGCATTTGCTTTATCCAAGCTTTCTTCTGGTGTATAATAAGGTTTTAAGAATACACTGAAAGAAAGTACCTTACCATTTTCAGCAGGCATGGTCGGGTTACCTGTTGCAATGATGAGTTCATCGACTTTTGCAATAAGTAACTTGTATTTTGCTTTCGCTACATCAGCTTGGTTATTGGCAATAGCTTGGTGGTAATCGCGCCAGAGTTCAATCGCATCAGCAAAAATTGGTTTAGCTGATGCTAATGCATTACTGTTTTGAAGACCAATCGCATTGAGTCTTGCATATTCAGTTGAACCAACGATTTCTGAAGTTAAATTTTGACCACCATTTAAATAGTAGAAAACCACTTTTAAGTCATTGTCCCAGTGGTTGGTGCCGATGTATTTATCATAGTCTGGTAAACCACGATGTTCACGTGGCATAGTTACTGGGTATGGGCGTTGATCGGTATATGGTGTAATATCTGCCGGATCTTCTCTAAAGAGTGGGTCAGATCTACCGCCATTGTTCATTTCGATAAATGACACTAAACTCGCCTTGACCTTATCATAAGCGCTTTTATCGTGATCCTCGATTGCCTTACGTAATCTTCTTACATCAGTAAGCGGAGTATCCATATCGTTGGTAATAAGATGGCCATGATAAGGCTCTTTTGATATGCTATCAAATAGTGCATATTTTTTAAGGATTTCTTTTGGATTATCCTTCTTGACCGGATACGGGTGAAGCAGCATCCCTTCAGTGAGCTTACCATTAACATATTCCGCAACTCGGTTCCATGCTTTATCCGTCACTAAACTACCGTTATGCAACATTTGGATAGCCGGGACAGCATCATTCAGTAATCTAAATGATTTAACAAATGCGTTTACTGGGTCAGCTGCATATTCATCCGAGATCTTAAATGTGCTGTCGCGTTTAGCTACGGTACTATTTCGCCACACGATGATCTCAGGTATTCTAACGACATTGAATGTAAGGTTGTTGTATTCGATGGTTCTATCCGGGTACTCGGATGCTCCACTCATAATGTGGATCATTCTATTATTATAGCCACCGCGGTATTTAACAATCGGATTCACCCAGTCATCACTTGCAGGAGCTGGTGATTTATTCTGTATGGTATTAAAACCATAATTACCCCATATCGCATTGGCTTCACTCGGTATACCAGGGCGCTCCATCTTACCGGCCATTTCTTTAAATGCGTTAACGAGCTCCACCCATTTTTGTTGGGTGATAGTTGTATCGCCATTGATGATCTTACACCAGGCTTTCTCCATCTCGTTATAGCGATTTCTCAACTCATTAGGGTGAGTGATGATGCTTTTTACTACGGCGTCATTGATGTTATCCTTATTGAATCTGAACGAAGATCTTTCATCCCAGACTGGACCCAAAAGGATCGCAGTAAGAACATCATCATAGTTCGCATCACCTGTAATAACGGTTGTTTCTGTTTGAGCCATATTTCATGACCCTCCTTTAATTTGTTAAAATGTTTAACTATACTTTATCGATAAAATATTGTTAAAATTTTCAGGCTATGTTGTTGGGTGAAGTGTACTGTGCACGTACATATTTCCCGATAAACCTTAAGATTTTAACATAACTTCGCGAAAGGTAAATTTTAATGAAACCGGTATTAAAAAACCTCACCTATAGACAACCTGGGTGGGTCTATAGTGTGGATGCCCATCAATGGGATTTCACCCAGAAGAACGCGAAGCTCGGTTATCATAAAGATAGCCTGGTTCATCCAGCTGATCTCAGTGATATTCACTTAAGTAAAAAAGGCATTGATCATGAACACTTACGTGATACTTCCTTATTTAATATAGGTGGATACTTTCACTGGCACGATGGCGATGAAACAGGGATATTTATCGAGCAAGGTGCAGTCAGTCAGTCAAGACTTAACACGAGTCACATCAATATCATCAACTTTGAAGAAGTCAATGGTAAGGTGAAACTCTATCGATTAGAAGATCAGAATGTTTTACCTTCTGATGCGAAAGGTGATATCTTCAATAGTGTCTTCCTTCATATCGACAATATCAATTTAGATAATAAATTGGTTGGGGTGGTATTGTGTGGTGAGTTGTATTGGTTACTCTCTCATCAGTTATCTGTTTTTTTCTTTTCCTTTAAGCATTTATATTCAATCAATATTGGAAATAAAAAAAAAAAGCT
>ERZ772961.575-NODE-575-length-14736-cov-3.590219_pt1 | contig 14736 bp, 15 predicted proteins | sample MGYA00580677_ERZ772961 | MGnify/ENA primary metagenome ERZ772961 (study PRJEB29015, sample SAMEA2738088) | human oral metagenome | biome: human oral; feature: human-associated habitat; material: saliva | place: China | collected 2227 ... | reverse complement strand
TAAGAGTCAGCTCTATGCCCTTTATCATGGTCTAAGAGAAAGTTGAAATAACATTTCAACTTTTCTTTTTAGAAGTCGGTTGTATTTATACTATAAAAACAAATTCATTGTTCAGTATGTGTTATAATAATTTCATCACACTTAAAAGGAATATTCATGTCTTTAGACACTAATGTAAATTTAAAATATTATAATCTACAGCCTTTTACTAAATGGACAGGTGGGAAACGTCAACTTTTACCGGTTATTAAAAAGTTAATGCCTGAATCGTATAATCATTATTATGAACCATTTATTGGAGGTGGAGCGTTATTTTTTGATTTAGCGCCTAAAAAGGCAGTTATCAATGATTATAATGCTGAGTTAATAAACTGTTATCAACAAATCAAGGAAAATCCTAATGAATTAATTGAGTTGCTAAAAGTCCATAAAGAAAATAATTCCAAGGAATACTACTTAGAATTACGTTCAGTTGATCGTGATGATAGAATAAACAAAATGCCTGATGTTCAAAGAGCAGCTCGTATTTTGTATATGCTTAGAGTAGATTTTAATGGCTTGTATCGAGTAAATTCTAAAAATCAATTTAATGTACCATACGGTCGTTATAAGAATCCTAAAATTGTTGATGAAGAGTTAATACATGCTATTTCAATTTATCTAAATAGCAATCAAATAGAAATTAAAGCTGGAGATTTTGAAGATGCGCTTTTAAATGTTCAGAAAGAGGATTTTATTTATTTCGATCCACCTTATATTCCATTATCTGATACTAGTGCTTTCACATCATATACTCATGAAGGTTTTTCTTATGACGATCAGGTTAGATTAAGAGATGCTTTTAAGAGGTTAAGTGATGCAGGCGCTTATGTTATGTTATCAAATTCTTCGAGTCATTTAGTGGAGGAATTGTATCAAGAGTTCAATATTCATTATGTTGAAGCTACACGAACCAATGGAGCTAAGTCTTCCAGTCGCGGGAAAATATCTGAAATTATAGTCACAAATTATGAAAAATAACGAATATAAGTATGGAGGTGTCCTGATGACGAAACCATACTACAATAAAAATAAGATGATTCTTATTCATGCAGATACGTTTAAATTTTTATCAAAAATGAAACCAGAAAGTATGGATATGATCTTTGCTGACCCACCATATTTTTTAAGTAACGGGGGGATATCTAATTCTGGGGGACAAGTTGTTTCTGTTGATAAAGGAGATTGGGATAAGATTTCTTCCTTTGAGGAAAAGCACGAATTCAATCGTAAATGGATACGTTTAGCAAAAGAAGTTTTGAAACCTAATGGGACTATATGGATTTCAGGGAGTCTGCACAATATTTACTCAGTTGGAATGGCATTAGAGCAAGAAGGTTTTAAAATTCTAAATAATATTACTTGGCAGAAAACAAACCCTGCACCCAATTTATCTTGTCGTTATTTTACTCATTCTACTGAAACTATTTTATGGGCAAGAAAAAACGATAAAAAAGCTCGCCATTATTATAATTACGATTTGATGAAAGAGATGAATGATGGTAAACAAATGAAAGATGTTTGGACAGGAGCGTTGACGAAAAAAGCTGAAAAATGGGCTGGGAAGCATCCAACACAAAAACCAGAATATTTACTGGAACGTATTATTTTAGCATCTACTAAAGAAGGAGACTATATTTTAGATCCATTTGTTGGCAGTGGCACTACGGGTGTTGTTGCAAAGCGATTAGGTAGAAGATTTATAGGTATCGATGCTGAAAAAGAATATTTAAAAATTGCAAAGAAGAGGTTGGAGGTATAGAGATGTGTTAGAGTTAGGTGAGTATGCAACTTATAAAGAATTTGGCCTTGAACTTATTAACTGTTTAGAACATTCTGGTTTTTCCGAGTCAATTAAAGAGGGAGAAGAAGCTAAATCTAGAATCCTTATAACACCTCAAGATATAACGTTGATATTTTATGGATATAAGGCAACAAACGAGGAGACTAAAAAACGATTAAAGAGAAATTCTTACGATTGTTTAGTGAGATTTAAGGAAGAAGATGTAAGTTTTATAACAATCTGTAAGGAAATAATAGAAAAATGTCATATTGAAAAATTTCCTGTAGAACTAATAAAGAATATAGTATATATTGTCTTGAGGTCAATCTCACAAAGGCCATTAACAACAATAGAATCTACAATTTCAGATTATTTATTAATTGAAAACCAACTAATTAGAATTAATAATCCATTATATAATGACAGATATCTATCATCAGAAGAAATTGATAATGGTATTAAAGAGTTAAGAAGTGTATTAGCTTCATTGAATGATGTTGGGAAATTTTCCTTGCAAGAAATTATAAATATAATAAGTTATATTGCAATTATTGAGGAATTTAATTATCCGAAACTTGAGGGTGATACTAAATATAGAGGACGTTCAGATTGTTTTGGTAGATATATTGAGGTTTTATTTGGTGATATAGATGAACTTAGTAGACATATTTCTGAACAATCTTTTTCTGTAGGTGCGAATTTTATTCATGATCACAGATACCAAGATTATTATTTAACTAAATATATAGAGATGGATAGACTTGAGTTGAACAATCAAGGTGAATATTTTTAAGAAAGGAATCTTATGAATCTATTAAATTATCATAAATTACCGTCAGAAGAGCGCTTGGGAAAATTTCTTTCTACGCTTTCAATTACCAACAGAACGCCAGAGTACTATGTGAATTGGAATAAAGTTAATCGTGAGACCAAGAAGTATGAAGTAGAGTTGAATACATTAAACTACTTAATTGGTAAGGATGATATCTATTTAGAAGCACTACACTTGTTCACTAAACAACCTAATTTGTTAAAAGCAATTCCTAGCTTGATTGCAAGTCGTGATAAAGTTTTAGATGTTTTAACAATAGATGAAAACGATAATATGACTTTTGAGCAATTGGATTTCAAAACGATAGACACTAGTAGAATAGATGATTACATGAAATTTATTGAGCAATCTGGTTTATTAAATTTTTTACAACAACATGCTAATCGTTCATTAGTTGATTATGTTTATGGAGTAGAGACTGGATTAGATAGCAATGCACGAAAAAACCGAAGTGGAACAACAATGGAGGGGATTTTAGAGAGACATGTAGCAAAAATTTCTCAGGAACAAAAATTGGAATGGAAATCTCAAGCTACAGCCCAATTTATTAAGGATAAGTGGGGGATTAAAGTACCTGTTGATAAGTCTGAGAGAAGATTTGATGTTGCAGTTTATTCCCGAGAAAAACATAAAGTTTGGCTGATTGAAACGAATTACTATGGCGGAGGAGGAAGTAAATTAAAAGCAGTGGCTGGAGAGTTTACTGAACTTAGTCAATTTGTTATTACCTCAAATGACGATGTTGAATTTGTTTGGGTTACTGATGGTCAAGGATGGAAAACAGCACATTTACCACTGGCAGAAGCATTTTCTCATATTCCAAATATATTCAATTTGGATATGCTTAAGCAGGGGTATCTGTCTGAATTATTGACGGAATAAACGTTTGATTAGAATCTTTCATAGCTTCTTTTTCTTATCTCTCTTTAGTTTATTCGTTTTTTCCTAAAAATGTCTTCTTCTTTTTGAGAAAAAATAGAAATTTTCTGAACATTGTGATATGATAGACAAAATACATTTTTGGAGGTAGGATATGACCATTTACAATTTTTCTGCTGGACCGGCAGTATTGCCCAAGGAAGTCTTGAAAAAAGCTCAGGCTGAGTTTTTAGACTATGCCCAAAGCGGCATGAGCGTGATGGAGCTATCCCACCGATCCAAAGAATTCGACGATATTATCAAAGAAGCTGAGAGCTTGCTGCGTGAGCTCATGGCTATTCCGGATAATTACCGCGTACTCTTCCTGCAGGGCGGGGCATCTACCCAGTTTTCTATGATTCCGCTCAATCTCGCCAAGGGCGGCAAGGCCTATTACCTAGTAGCTGGATCTTGGGGCAAGAAGGCCTACACAGAAGCAGTCAAGCTGGCTAAGACCGTGCCTTTTGAGCCTATTCTTTTGGCTTCGTCAGAGGATTTAAATTACACGGAAATTCCTTCTTTTGATGAAAAGGAGATTGATCCGCAGGCGGCTTATGTGCATCTGACAACCAATAATACTATCGAAGGAACTGCTATTTATAACTTGCCAGCGACCAATGGCGTGCCGATTGTGGCGGACATGTCTTCTAATATCCTAGCTGCTCAGTACCGAGTAGAGGATTTCGGTTTGATTTATGCTGGGGCTCAGAAGAATATCGGACCTGCCGGCGTGACAGTTGTCATCATCCGAGAAGACTTGCTGGATGACGAACCAGTTCTATCTAGCATGTTAGATTACCGCATTCAGGCGGACAATGACTCTCTCTACAATACACCACCGACTTTTGCCATCTATATGGCCAAGCTGGTTTTTGAGTGGGTCAAGGAGCTGGGTGGCGTAGCAGAAATGGAAAAGCTTAACCGAGAAAAATCTGGCCTTTTGTACGACTTCATTGAGCAGTCAGACTTTTACCGCAGTCCAGTCCGTTACAAGGAGCAGCGCTCTGTGGCCAATATTCCCTTTGTGTCTCCTAGCCCAGAACTGGATGCCAAGTTTAACAAAGAGGCTGCAGCAGCAGGATTCAAGAATATCAAGGGACACCGCAGCGTAGGCGGCATGAGAGCCAGTCTTTACAATGCCTTTCCGCTCCAAGGTGTTAAGGACTTGATTGCCTTTATGCAGAAATTTGAAGAAGAAAATTCTTAAGGGAGGAAAGCTATGGTCTTTAGTGTCAAAACCTTTAACAATATCAATCAAATCGGGCTTAAGGAGCTGGGCAATGCTTTTCAGATTGATGGAGACAAGTCTGACAATCCAGATGCTTATATCTTGCGCAGTCAAAACCTGCATGGACAGGAATTTCCAAGCAAGCTCAAAGCCATTGCGCGGGCAGGTGCAGGAACCAATAATATTCCTGTTGACCAGGCAACAGCTCAGGGAATTGTGGTCTTTAACACTCCAGGAGCTAATGCCAATGCGGTGAAAGAAGCAGTCTTGGCTTCCATTCTCCTGTCTGCGCGTGACTATATCGCAGCTAACAGCTGGGCTAACGGCCTCTCTGGCGACGATGTTCCCAAGCAAGTGGAGGCTGGCAAAAAGCAGTTTGCGGGTACCGAAATTGCCAATAAAACTCTTGGTGTCATTGGTCTGGGAGCTATCGGTGGGCGCATTGCCAATGATGCTTACCGTCTGGGAATGAATGTCCTTGGCTATGATCCTTATGTATCCATTGAAACAGCTTGGAATATCTCTAGCCATGTCAAGCGGGTAGCGGACATTAAGGAAATCTTTGAGAAGAGTGATTATATCACTATCCACGTCCCTCTGACTGAGGATACACGCGCTACTTTTGATCGGGCTGCTTTTGGTCTTATGCAAAAGGGAACAACCCTCATCAACTTTGCTCGTGGCGAGCTGGTGGACAACGCTGCCCTCTTTGAAGCCATAGAAGCTGGTGTAGTCAAGCGCTATATCACAGACTTTGGTGTAGAAGAGCTGCTCCGTCATCCACAGATTACTGTCTTTCCGCATTTGGGTGGCTCGACAGAGGAAGCTGAGCTCAACTGTGCCATTATGGCTGGGAAAACCATCCGACGCTTCATGGAAACGGGGGAGATTATCAACTCAGTGAATTTCCCTAATGTCCGTCAGGCACTCTCAGCGCCTTATCGCATTACCTTGATTAACAAAAATGTACCGAATATTGTGGCTCGGATTTCAACAGCGGTCAGTGATTTGAATATCAATATTGACAATATCATCAATCGTTCCAAGGGTGATTATGCCTATACTTTGCTGGATCTGGATGAGTCGGACGAAAGCAAGATTCAGGAGCTGGTTGATAAATTTGAGAATAGCGATAATATTGTGCGCGTGCGTTTGATTAAAAAATAACAAAAAAATACGGCTTACATAAAAGTGATTTATATGCTGAATATCATAAGTAAAATATCATAGGAGTTATTATGTTTATTATTGATTTAACTTATAAAAAAGACCTAGTAGAAGTTGAAAAATATTTACCAGAGCATATTTCTTTTTTAGATAAATATTATGCATCTGGCCATTTTATCGTATCAGGACGGAAGAATCCTCGGATTGGTGGGATTATTTTAGTGAATACTGATAGTAAAGAAACTGTTCAAAAGATTATTTCAGAAGATCCTTTTTATATTCAAGAGATTGCAGCATATACTTTCACCGAGTTTTATCCGACAAAGTATTCGCAGCACTTCAAGAAAATATTGGATGAGGGTGATGTCTTGTAGAGGAAGCATTTGCTTTCTTTAACAGTAAGCATAGAAATTTCAAGCTATTTTGGAATTTTAGACCACAAAGGCTAGAGATAAATAAGAATTGAGGTAAGTATGTTACAATTTATCGAATACCCAAAATGCTCTACCTGCCGTAAGGCCAAGGCTGAGCTCGATCAATTAGGAGTGGAGTTTGAAGCGGTGGATATTGTCAAAGAAACGCCTAGTCAAGAGCAACTTTTGCAATGGATGACTCATTCTGATTTGGAAATCAAGTCTTTCTTTAATACCAGTGGTATCAAGTACCGAGAATTGGGGCTCAAGGATAAGGTCCCTCAGTTTTCTGCTGAGGAGGCAGCCGCACTTTTGGCGACCGACGGCATGCTGATTAAGCGACCACTGCTAGTCCAAGATGATCGGATTGTGCAAGTCGGCTACCGAACAGAATACAAAGAACTAAATCTTTAGTCAAAGATGGGAAATTTCCTGTCTTTTTATATTTTTCTGAAACAATTGAATTTGGCTAATCCATAGAGGCGCAGTATTTGATATGATTTCTAAGAAAGTCCCAATCAAAATCCTATAAAAGTTCCTCTTTTTATGAGAAAATAGAGGAAAAGATTGGAGGGATGTTTATGGCAGAAATTTATCTAGCGGGCGGTTGTTTCTGGGGCTTGGAGGAATATTTTTCTCGGATTGAAGGGGTTGAGGAGACGACAGTAGGCTATGCCAATGGACAAGTAGAGTCCACCAACTACCAGCTCATTCACCAGACCGACCATGCGGAGACGGTGCACTTGATTTATGACGAAGAAAAAATCAGCCTGCGGGAAATTTTGCTCTACTATTTCCGAGTCATTGACCCCTTATCCATCAACAAACAGGGTAATGATATTGGCCGTCAGTATCGGACAGGTGTTTACTATGTCCGTGAGGAAGATCGCGCCACTATCGAGCAGGTTTTTGCTGAGCAGGAGGAGCAATTAGGACAAAAGTTGGCTGTAGAGCTAGAGCCCTTGCGCCATTATATCTTGGCCGAGGATTATCATCAGGACTATCTCAAGAAAAATCCGACGGGTTATTGCCATATCAATGTCAAGGATGCTGAGCAGCCCTTGGTAGATGCGGGTCATTATCCTAAACCTAGCCAGCAGCAACTCAAAGCAGTGCTAAGTGAGGAGCAGTATCAGGTGACCCAGCAGAGCGCAACGGAGCGCCCCTTCCATAATGCTTACAATAGCACTTTTGAGGCAGGGATTTATGTTGATGTGACAACTGGCGAACCACTCTTTTTTGCGGCTGACAAGTTTGAATCTGGTTGTGGCTGGCCTAGTTTTGCCCGTCCTATCGCACGCGAGGTTATCAAATATTATCAAGATTTGAGCCATGGCAGGGAGCGAATCGAAGTACGGAGTCGCTCAGGAAATGCCCATTTGGGTCACGTCTTTACCGACGGTCCGCAGGAGTTAGGTGGCCTGCGCTATTGCATCAACTCAGCAGCTCTGCGATTTATTCCCAGAGAGCAAATGGAAGAGGAAGGCTACGGCTACCTGCTACCCTATATGGACTAATACTCATTTTTGTCGCTTGTCAACCTTTTCAAAATCTAGCTAAACTAGACAGAAATAATCAACCAATTTCCTCTTTTCTAACGCTCCAAGCATTTATATATGTAAATACCATAGAAAAGTGTATAATGGTTAGGAAAAGATAAATGTTATGGAAGGAATGCAAAATGGAGAAATTGGATATTACTACAATGTCTGATTATAAAAAGGTAGAAGCTGTTATTCAATTACTAATCGATGGAGTTTTGACCAGCTATCGTGTGGCGACAGATGCCAATATCAGCAAAATGAGCATCTTGACACTGGTCAAAGGTAGCAGCAAGATTAAGAATATTACTTATCAAACGGCTATTGCTCTGATTAATTGGTACGAAGAAAATCATGAAAAATACGGTATTACTATTCAATAAGTAGCCGATTTTACAGGGAAATATATATAATTGGAATTCTATGAGTGCTTGCTTGTGGGATTCTTTTACTGAAGGAAAGAATAGCCTTTCCATTATTGCAGGAAAGGCAAAAATTTCATATAATGGAAATAAGAAAAATGAGCGTAGGAATGTCTGCTGGTTGTAGCAGCCCGCTAAATTTTTTATAAGGAGAACTCAATGTCACAATTATCTGTTAATGCCATTCGCTTTTTAGGAATTGACGCGATTGAAAAGTCTAAGTCAGGTCACCCTGGTGTCGTGATGGGTGCTGCGCCAATGGCTTACGACCTATTTACCAAACAGCTGCGTATCAATCCAGAAGAGCCAAACTGGATTAACCGCGATCGCTTCGTCCTATCTGCAGGACATGGCTCTATGTTGCTTTATGCCTTGCTTCATCTGTCTGGCTTTAAAGATGTCAGCATGGAGGAAATCAAAAACTTCCGCCAATGGGGCTCTAAGACACCAGGTCACCCAGAGTTTGGTCATACAGCTGGAGTTGATGCGACGACTGGACCATTGGGACAAGGGATTTCTACAGCGACTGGATTTGCTCAAGCAGAGCGTTTCTTGGCTGCTAAGTACAACCGTGAAGGCTATCCGATTTTCGACCATTACACTTACGTCATCTGTGGTGACGGTGATTTGATGGAGGGTGTTTCTGCAGAGGCTGCTTCTTACGCCGGCCTGCAAAAGCTGGACAAGCTGGTTGTTCTCTATGATTCAAATGATATCAACTTGGACGGGGAAACCAAGGATTCCTTTACAGAAAATGTTCGTGCCCGCTATGAAGCCTACGGCTGGCATACTGCCTTGGTAGAAGACGGCACAGACCTAGCAGCGATTGATGCAGCTATCAATGAAGCGAAAGCTTCTGGCAAGCCATCTTTGATTGAAGTTAAGACGATTATTGGTTATGGTTCACCAAACAAGCAAGGTACGAATGCAGTTCACGGTGCGCCTCTTGGAGCAGAAGAAGCAGCAGCGACTCGTCAAGCCTTGGGCTGGGACTATGCGCCATTTGAGATTCCTGAGGAAGTCTATGCTGACTACCGTACAAATGTAGCAGAGCGTGGTACAGCAGCATATGATGCTTGGAAACAATTGGTAGAGGACTACAAGCAAGCTCATCCAGAATTGGCGTCAGAAGTAGCGGCTATCATCGCTGGTCAGGATCCAGTAGAGATCAAGCCAGAAGATTTCCCAGTACTTGAAAATGGCTTCTCTCAAGCGACCCGTAATTCTAGTCAGGATGCCCTCAATGCAGCAGCTAAGGTGCTTCCAACTTTCCTCGGCGGTTCTGCTGACTTGGCTCATTCTAATATGACCTACATCAAGGAAGACGGCCTGCAGGACGATGCCCACCGTCTCAACCGCAATATCCAATTTGGTGTGCGCGAGTTTGCTATGGGAACAATTCTCAACGGTATGGCGCTTCATGGTGGTCTTCGCGTTTACGGCGGTACCTTCTTCGTCTTCTCAGACTATGTCAAGGCAGCTGTCCGTTTGTCTGCCCTTCAAGGCTTGCCAGTGACTTATGTCTTCACTCACGACTCAATTGCAGTTGGTGAAGATGGCCCAACTCATGAGCCGATTGAGCACTTGGCTGGTCTGCGTGCGATTCCAAACTTGACTGTCCTTCGCCCAGCAGATGCACGTGAAACCCAGGCAGCTTGGTATTTAGCCCTTAAGAGCCAATCTACTCCGACTGCTCTGGTCTTGACCCGTCAAAATCTGACAGTCGAAGAAGGCACAGACTTTGACAAGGTAGCTAAAGGAGCTTATGTGGTTTACGAAACAGGAGCAGATTTCGATACCATCTTGCTGGCTTCTGGTTCTGAGGTTAATTTGGCTGTTGCAGCTGCTAAAGCACTTGCAGCAGAAGGCGCTAAAATCCGCGTGGTCAGCGTGCCATCAACAGAGCTTTTTGATGCTCAAGATGCAGCCTACAAAGAAGAAATTCTGCCAAATGCAGTTCGTCGCCGTGTAGCGATCGAAATGGCAGCTAGCCAGCCTTGGTACAAGTATGTCGGTCTGGACGGCGCAGTTATCGGAATTGATCAGTTCGGTGCCTCTGCTCCAGCAGGTAAGGTTCTGGAAGAATACGGCTTTACAGTTGAGCACGTAGCAGAGGTTGTTAAAAATCTTAAATAAAAAGACATAAAATCGGGATGCAAGGCATCCTGATTTTTTTGGAAATCATTTTCCTGCCTTGTCAAACGGGCCAAAATCTGCTATAGTAATTACGTAGATGAATTCCAAAGGAGAAGAGAAATGAATCCAACAATGATGATTATCTTTTTTGTTGTACTAGTAGGAATGATGTATTTCCAAGTACGGACACAGAAAAAGCAAGCTGAAAAACGGATGGAAAGCCTTAATAAACTGCAAAAAGGCTATGAAGTCATTACTATTGGTGGTCTTTACGGAACTGTTGACGAAGTTGATTCAGAGCGTAAGACTGTTGTCTTGGACGTAGACGGTGTTTTCTTGACATTTGAATTAGCAGCCATTAAGACTGTTTTGCCATTGACAGAAGGTATCCCAGCTGCTGCGGGAGTGGAAGGCGATATCGCTGTGTCTGATGAAGATACTGCAATTGAAGAATAGGATATCGGACAGTCGAGAGGCTGTCTTTTTTATTTTAAGGACATATTGTAAACTCATCTTTTACAATATTATAGTTGTGCGAAATAAGCTAAAACTGCTTGTAATCACTACCAACTATTTATCATCAGCTCTGATAGACGAAAAATCAGCTCTCCTGCCCACATTTAAAGGATTTATGATATAATGAAATGATAAAACTTTAAATAGGATAAAAAATATGTTTAGTTTTAAGAAAAAAGAAAAGCTCGATGAGGCCTTGCTTGTTCCCAAGCATATAGGCATTATCATGGATGGCAATGGTCGTTGGGCTAAAAAACGTATGCAGCCGCGCGTCTTTGGTCATAAGGCAGGTATGGAAGCTTTGCAAGAAGTGACGATTGCAGCTAAGGAGATGGGTGTGCAGGTCTTGACAGTCTATGCCTTTTCAACGGAAAACTGGACGCGACCAGAAAAAGAAGTGTCCTTCATTATGAATTTGCCGGTTGAGTTTTATGACCGCTATGTGCCAGAATTGCACAGAAACAATGTGAAGATTCAAATGATTGGCGATACGAAGCGCCTTCCTAAAGCTACTTTTGAGGCCTTGGAGAAGGCTGAGGAGCTGACTCGCTTGAATACGGGTCTGATTTTGAATTTCGCCCTAAACTATGGCGGACGAGCTGAAATCAATCAGGCGGTTCAGAAGCTTGCCCAAGATGTTTTAGATGCGAAAGTTCAACCAGCTGATATTACAGAGGAAATGCTTGGAGATTATCTCTATACCAGCAGTCTGCCTGCAAGTTTGCGAGATCCTGACTTGGTTATTCGTACGAGTGGCGAGCTGCGCCTTAGCAATTTCTTGCCTTGGCAGACAGCATATAGCGAGTTGTATTTTACAGATATCCTTTGGCCGGATTTCGATGAGAAGGCTTTGAAGGATGCGGTTGTAGAGTATAATCATCGCAATCGACGCTTTGGCGGTGTATAAAGGAGGGAGAAAAAGATGAGTTTTGATTTACAAAGACGTCTTCTTTTTGGAGGAATTGCTCTAGCTATTTTTATTCCTCTAGTGAAGATGGGGGGGATTCCCTTCCAGATCAGTGTTGGCCTTTTAGCTATGCTAGCAGTGCATGAATTGCTTAAGATGAAGGGGCTTCCGACAGCGACCTTAGAGGGTGGATTGTCTATGCTGGCAGCTTTCGTCTTGACCCTGCCACTTGAAAATTACTTGAAGTTTTTGCCCGTGGACGGCAATGTGATGGCTTATGGCTTGGTCGTTTTCGTCTTGCTAGGAGCGACTGTTTTAGGTTCCTCTTATAGCTTTGAGGATGCGGCTTATCCGATTGCTTCTAGTTTTTATGTTGGTTTAGGTTTTAATGCTTTGATCGATGCCCGTTTGGTGAATGTGGACAAGGTTTTGCTGGCTCTTTTTATCGTCTGGGCGACAGACAGTGGAGCCTATCTGGTCGGTACCCGCTACGGGCGGAGAAAATTATTGCCAAAGATATCGCCAAATAAAACCATTGAAGGCAGTTTAGGAGGCATTATCTCAGCGGTGTTGGTTTCGGCGATTTTTATGTCTGTTCGTCCGCAAGTTGCCACTCCGTATAGCTTTGTGACCATGTTGCTCTTGACTGTTGTCTTTAGTATTGCTGGCCAATTTGGCGACTTGGTAGAGAGCGCCATCAAGCGTCACTTTGGTGTGAAAGACTCAGGGAAGTTTATTCCTGGGCACGGCGGCGTTTTGGATCGCTTTGATAGCTTGCTTTTTGTCTTTCCACTGATGCACCTCTTTGGCCTGTTCTAAGGAGTTTGGTGGCCAAGCAGCCGAAAGCCTTCTTGGCTTAATGAACAATCTTAAGAGAAAGATTAGACTTATGCAGATTATTACATTTATTATTATTTTTGGGATCATTGTGGTGGTTCATGAGTTTGGACATTTCTACTTTGCCAAAAAATCAGGTATTCTTGTTCGTGAGTTTGCCATTGGGATGGGCCCGAAAATCTTTGCTCATATTGGCAAGGACGGAACAGCCTACACGATTCGGATTCTGCCGCTAGGTGGATATGTCCGTATGGCTGGCTGGGGCGAGGATTCGACAGAAATCAAAACAGGTACGCCAGCAAGTCTAACTCTGAATGAAGAGGGAAAAGTCGTCCGCATCAATCTGTCTGGCAAGAAAATCGATCAGACGGCTCTGCCTATGAATGTGACCAGTTTTGATTTTGAAGAAAAGCTGGAGATTACAGGGCTGGTCTTAGATGAAAGCAAGACTTATTCAGTCGATCATGATGCGACTATTGTTGAGGAGGACGGAACGGAAGTTCGGATTGCTCCGCTGGATGTTCAGTATCAAAATGCGACTATCTGGGGACGTCTCATCACCAATTTTGCTGGTCCCATGAACAATTTCATTTTGAGTATTCTAGTTTTTATGTTCTTGGCTTTTCTGCAAGGCGGTGTCCAAGATGAAAACAGCAATCATTTTCAGGTGCTGGAAGGTGGTGCTGTTGCCAAGGCAGGGGTGAAAAGCGATGACCAGATTCTGAAAGTCAACAATTATGAGATTGCAAACTGGGATGACCTAACCAAAGCAGTGTCAGCAGCGACCAAAGATAAGGAAGATGCACCAAAATTGACCATCACTTATAAGAGCGAGGGTCAGACTCACAAGGTGGACATTGAACCCAAAAAAGAGGGGGATCGCTATCTATTGGGCGTTTCACCTGCTATCAAGACTGGTTTTTGGGACAAGGTGATCGGAGGCTTTACGGCTACTTGGACAACTACAGGTCGGATCCTAGCAGCCTTGAAAGATTTGATTTTTAACTTTAATTTAAATAAATTAGGTGGCCCAGTTGCTATTTATAATGTCAGCAGTCAGGCAGCTCAGCAAGGTCTGCCGGCTATTCTGAGTCTCTTAGCTATGCTATCCCTTAATATCGGGATCTTTAATCTCATTCCGATTCCAGCCTTGGACGGTGGAAAAATTGTCCTCAATATCCTTGAGGCTATCCGTCGCAAACCCTTGAAACGGGAAACAGAAAGCTATGTTACCCTGGCAGGGGTAGCTGTCATGGTTGTCCTCATGATTGCTGTGACTTGGAATGATATTATGAAATTGTTCTTCTAACATTTTAAAAGATTGAAAAATATTCTATGAAGGAGTTTTGTTTTTATGAAACAAAGTAAAATGCTAATCCCAACGCTTCGCGAAATGCCAAGTGATGCTCAGGTTATTAGCCATGCCCTTATGTTGCGGGCTGGCTATGTTCGCCAAGTTTCTGCGGGAGTTTACTCTTATCTGCCACTGGCTAATCGTGTCATTGAAAAAGCTAAAAAAATCATGCGGGAAGAGTTTGATAAGATTGGGGCAGTTGAAATGCTGGCGCCAGCCCTGCTCAGTGCAGACCTCTGGCGCGAGTCAGGTCGTTACGAGACCTACGGTGAAGACCTCTACAAGCTGAAAAATCGGGAAAAATCAGATTTTATCCTAGGTCCTACACACGAAGAGACCTTCACTTCCATTGTCCGTGATTCTGTTAAGTCTTACAAGCAATTACCGCTCAATCTCTATCAAATCCAACCTAAGTACCGCGACGAAAAACGTCCACGTAATGGACTTCTTCGTACTCGTGAGTTTATCATGAAAGACGGTTATAGTTTCCATGCTAACTATGATAGTTTGGATGTAACTTATGATGAGTACAAATCTGCTTATGAGAAAATCTTCACTCGCAGTGAGCTAGATTTCAAGGCCATTATCGGTGACGGTGGCGCCATGGGTGGTAAGGATAGTCAGGAATTTATGGCGATCACGC
>ERZ772961.570-NODE-570-length-14823-cov-7.243770_pt1 | contig 14823 bp, 6 predicted proteins | sample MGYA00580677_ERZ772961 | MGnify/ENA primary metagenome ERZ772961 (study PRJEB29015, sample SAMEA2738088) | human oral metagenome | biome: human oral; feature: human-associated habitat; material: saliva | place: China | collected 2227 ... | reverse complement strand
AACAAACAACAGACCAAGAAGGCCCAGCAATTGAGCCTGAAAAGGCAGAGGATACTAAGACAGTCCAAAATGGTTACTTTGAGGATGCAGACGTCAAGGACCGTACCTTGAGTGACTATGCAGGTAATTGGCAATCAGTTTATCCTTTCCTTGAAGATGGTACGTTTGACCAAGTCTTTGACTACAAGGCTAAGTTGACTGGTAAGATGACCCAGGCTGAGTACAAGGCCTACTATACAAAAGGCTATCAGACAGATGTGACTAAGATTAATATCACTGATAACACTATGGAATTTGTTCAAGGTGGACAAAGTAAGAAATTCACCTACAAGTATGTTGGTAAGAAAATCTTAACTTACAAGAAAGGCAATCGTGGCGTGCGCTTCCTCTTTGAAGCCACAGATGCAGACGCTGGACAGTTCAAGTATGTTCAGTTTAGTGACCACAATATCGCCCCAGTTAAGGCAGAACATTTCCATATCTTCTTTGGAGGCACAAGCCAAGAAGCCCTCTTTGAAGAAATGGATAACTGGCCAACCTACTACCCAGATAACCTATCTGGCCAAGAAATCGCCCAAGAAATGTTGGCACATTGATGAGAAACCGACTAGTTCATAAGAGCTAGTCGGTTTTGGGTACTAGATGGCTAACTTCATTATAGACCTTTTAGATACCTAAGGAACGTAATCGGTAACCGATGACAAAAATAGTATACCACATTAAATTTGGATCATTAACATTGATTAATGCTTGAACTATTGGAGTGCGGTTCACTTCAATGATGTTTTTTGTGAGTCTTTTAAAGGGATTAACCGTTACTTGTTTCGTTTCTTTGTCCACGGTTTGAAAAGCTCAGATGGTATGCTGATAATCAACGGAGTTAGATAGAACTAGCATTGTGCCCCTAATTCCTTACCAGTTGTTTTAGCAAGAGATTAGACGACAATAGGACAATTCACCTCTAATTATTGACATTTCAGGAAAAATCGCAGTAAAAACTGCACAGCTTTCTTTAAATGTGCTATAATACAGGAAAAATAATGATGGAGGTCACGATAATGGCAACATTTTTGATGATTTTTGTGGTGGTTTGTGTGCTCCTATTGGTGATAGTCACACTGAGTACAGTTTATGTGGTTCGTCAGCAGTCGGTGGCGATTATTGAACGCTTTGGGAAATACCAAAAGGTTGCCAATAGCGGTATTCATATTCGCTTGCCTTTTGGGATTGACTCGATTGCAGCGCGGATTCAGTTGCGCTTGTTGCAAAGCGATATTGTGGTTGAGACTAAGACCAAGGATAATGTGTTCGTTATGATGAATGTAGCGACTCAGTACCGTGTCAATGAGCAGAGCGTGACAGATGCTTACTATAAACTCATGCGTCCAGAATCTCAAATTAAATCTTATATTGAAGATGCCCTTCGCTCTTCTGTTCCAAAATTAACCTTGGATGAATTGTTTGAGAAAAAAGATGAGATTGCCCTTGAAGTTCAACACCAAGTAGCAGAAGAAATGACCACTTATGGCTACATTATCGTGAAGACCTTGATTACCAAGGTCGAACCAGATGCAGAAGTTAAGCAATCCATGAATGAAATCAATGCGGCGCAACGTAAGCGGGTCGCAGCGCAAGAATTGGCGGAAGCTGATAAGATTAAAATCGTCACTGCAGCTGAAGCCGAAGCAGAAAAAGACCGCCTTCATGGTGTGGGGATTGCCCAACAGCGTAAGGCGATTGTGGATGGATTAGCAGAGTCTATCACCGAACTCAAGGAAGCCAATGTTGGTATGACAGAAGAACAAATCATGTCCATCCTCTTGACCAACCAGTATTTGGATACCTTGAACACTTTTGCTGCAAAAGGCAATCAAACCATCTTTTTACCAAATACGCCAAATGGTGTTGATGATATCCGTACACAAATCTTGTCAGCCCTCCGTGCTGAGAAGAAATAATAGACTAAAGAGCTTGGTTTCAGGCTCTTTTTGTATTACCCTTGTAGCTTTGAGGACTAAATTCTTCTCCACAAATTATAGAATCTTTTCTGAGGATTTAGGGAGTGATGGAGGAAGTCTTGAAAGCGCTTTTGTTTTGTGCTATAGTCAAGTAAATCGAGTTGTTTAAAGAGGAATACCTGTATGAGAAGAGAAGAAGTTTTACGAAATCACTGGTTTTTTAGCCAAGAGGTGGGGAAAGAAGAGGCCTTGGCGCCAGATTTTCATAGGGAAAATTGGCAGGCTATTCAAGTACCACATGACTGGAGCATTTACAATGATTTTGACCAGTATTCGCCAGCGCAAAATGAGGGTGGTCAGTTAAATGGTGGTCAAGCCTGGTACCGGACACAGTTTTACTTGGAAGAAGATGCCGGTCTTGTATCGGTACGTTTGCTCTTTGACGGGATTTACATGAATTCCCAAGTCTATATCAACGGGCAAGTGCTGGGCTATTATCCCAATGGCTATACACCTTTTTCTTATGATATCACGCCTTATCTAAGAAATGATGGGACGGCCAACCAGCTTGCGGTTTTTGTGGAAAATCAGCAACCTAGCAGTCGTTGGTACTCTGGTAGCGGTATTTACCGGGAAGTAAAATTATTGATTACAGATGCAGTTCATCTGGATTTATATGGGATTAAGATAGGAAGTCCCAAGCTCAAGGAGCAAAGACAATCGTGGGTGGAAACCCAGCTTGAAAGCAAGGTTTCAAATGATGGGCCTCAGTCCGTGTCGGTGTATTTGGAGCAGAGTATCTGGTATGATGGACAACAGCTGTCAGACTGGCAGGCGACAGACTCTCTAGTGATTGAGTCTGGGGAAAAACATCATTTTCAACAAGCCATATCAATTTTTAAACCCTTGCTTTGGGATATTGATTCCCCTCACCTTTACCAATTGAAGACTCGTCTTTATAAAAATGGCATTTTGGTTGATGAAGAAGAGGAGAGCTTTGGTTACCGCTATATGGATTGGCAAGCGGATAAGGGCTTCTTTCTAAATGGTTGCTGGTTGAAGATTCATGGGGTTTGTCTCCACCATGACTATGGAGCGCTGGGAGCTGTGGAAAACAGGTCAGCTGCTGAGAGACGCTTGCGCCAGATGAAGGAAATGGGGGTCAATGCTATCCGAATTACCCATAATCCAGCTAGTAGTATTTTGCTGGATCTAGCTGTCAAAATGGGCCTACTCATCCAAGAAGAAGCCTTTGATACCTGGTATGGAGGCAAGAAAGAATATGATTATGGTCGCTTTTTTGAGGAAGAAGCGAATCATCCAGAAGCGAAAGCAGGCGATTTCTGGTCAGATTACGATTTGCGCACTATGATTGAGCGTGGCAAGAACAATCCAGCGATTTTTATGTGGTCCTTGGGAAACGAAGTCTGCGAAGCAAATGGAGATGCTCATTCATTGAAGACGATCAAACGCTTGCTAGAAAGGGTTAAGGAAGTTGATGATAGCCGTTTTGTGACCATGGGAATGGATCAGTTCCGCTTTGGAGATGGATCTGGAGGTCATGAAAAGATTGCCGATTTGCTGGATGTGGTGGGCTTGAATTACTCAGAAGACAATATTGACGCGATTCGCAAAAGACATCCCAAGTGGCGTCTTTATGGATCTGAAACCTCATCGGCTACACGGACGCGTGATTGTTATTTTCGACCAGACAAGGAATGGGTTGGGGACAATCGTCGCGTGCGGAATTTTGAACAGTCGGACTATGGCAATGATCGGGTTCCTTGGGGGAAGACAGCGACGGCTTCTTGGATAGCAGATCGAAATCGGCTAGACTACGCAGGTCAGTTTATTTGGACAGGAGTGGACTATATCGGTGAGCCGACTCCTTGGCACAATCAAAATGATACACCTGTCAAGAGTTCCTATTTTGGGCTTGTGGACACGGCGGGGATTCCTAAAAATGATTACTATCTCTATCAAAGTCAGTGGGTGGATGCAGATCAGCATCCCATGGTTCATATCATGCCCCATTGGAATTGGGGAATCCACAAGAGTTATCAACAAGTTGTGGATAAGTATGGGGATATCCCTGTTCGAGTGTATTCAAATGCTGGTTCAGTAGAGCTATTTCTCAATGGAAAATCTCAAGGCAGGAAGAACTTTCAGGAAAAATGGACTTCAGATGGTAGAAAATACCAAGAGGGAGAAGGTTCTGACCAGCTCTATCTCGAATGGCGTTTGGCTTATCAACCGGGAGAATTGCGTGCTGTGGCCTATGACCATCAAGGTCAGATTGTGGCAGAAGATAGGGTGGTGACTGCAGGTAAGGCAGCCAAAATCGGGTTACATACCGAGAAAACACAACTGGAGCCAGATGGGCAAGACCTCCTTTATCTTTATTTTGATGTATTGGATAAGGATGGAAATTGGGTGCCGAGTGCTTCCAATCAGATTCATTTTAAAATTGAGGGCCCTGCTCGCATTGTGGGTGTGGATAATGGCAGGCAGGCTAGTCGTGAACGTTATCAGGCTCAGAAAAATGGTCGTTTTAAGCGGAAAGCTTTTCATGGCAGAGGTGTCCTCTTAGTTCAGAGCTTGGAGCAGGTAGGTCGAGTGAGAGTAAAAGCCAGTGCTAGATGTCTAGAGCCAGCAAGTTTGAATCTCTTAGTGGGAGAGATTTTGGCTTCTCAACCAGTGAAAAATAAGCGCTTATTTGAGATTCGAGTGGACAAGAATGCAGGTTTGCAAGAAGGGGATTCCCCAGCTATTGGATTTTATCCACAAACTGTGGATAACCCTGTGAACAAGGTGGGGAATAGTGAAGTGATTTGGGAGACGAGTGGCAGTGCCCACGCCATTATCAATCAGGGAGTGCTTCATTGCTTGTCTGCAGGCGACTTGTCTATCCGCGCCATTTATCAAGGGAAGACCTATCAAACTCATTTACAGGTCGCAGAGAATACCTCACTAGGGCAGGCAGTTTTTGTACGACCACTTCGCTTGTATACAGCTAAGGGAACTTATCCACAGTTGCCATCTTCAGTTTTGGTGGACTATGAGTCTGGTAGTGCAAAACGAGTCAAGGTTGTTTGGGAGGAGATTCATGAAGAAGATTTGGCAAGCTTTCATGAGTTTACGATATCTGGTCAGCTAGAGGGTCTGGATTTAAAGGCTTCTGTTCAGGTTTGTGTCCAAGGGATTTGCGTTATTGAGTCTGAAAGGGTTTGGACGCTTGTCAAGGAAGCCCCCCACTTACCAGACCGAGTCAAGCTAGTCTTATCAGATGGCAGAAGAGATACGACCAAGGTGACTTGGGATGAACTCGATCCTCAAATCTATGATCAGGTAGGAGAATGTGTGCTCACAGGACAAGTAGCGGGCTGTGAGTTGCCAGCAACAGTCACTATTCATGTGACAGATGCCAGTGTAGATGGGGAAGTTATTTCCAATCAGTGGACAGGATCTAACCTGCCCCTGGTCTTTGCTTCCCACTCAGAACCGAATCATCCAGCCTCTTACCTCAATGACAAGGTCATTGCTCGGAAAAAATCGACAGCCAATACTTGGATTACCAAGTCAGAGCAAGCCAGCGTGGGCATTCTTTTTGGAGATGCAGGGATTTTAAAACCGCGATTTGTGGATAACGTGACCTTGTATTATGTTGAAAATCAAGAATATGTGGCGATGGAGCCTACTTTTATTGATTATTATGTAGGGAATGAGCCTAGCTTGCCTCGGACTCCAAATCATTTGGATAAGGATTCCCTGCTCAAGCAAGAGGAGAATTGGCGCCCTGTATCAGCTATCCGAAAAGTTTCAAGCGACAAGGATGAAGAGCTTCGTTTTGAATTTGACAAGGTAGAAACCTATGCCCTTCGTCTTCGATTTGAAAACTTGGTAAATCCACTAGCGTTAACAGAATTGCAAGTACATGCTAAAAAAGTAAAGAAAAATATAGATAGGAAGTAGTATGGTAAGAGAAGTAAAACAGCATGGCCCCTTGCCTAGTCAAGCCCAGCTAGCGTATTTAGAGGATGAATTAGCAGCCTTTATCCATTTTGGCCCCAATACCTTTTATGATCAGGAATGGGGGACAGGTCAGGAGGATCCTGAACGTTTTAACCCGACACAGTTAGACGCGCGTGAGTGGGTTCGCGTGCTCAAGGAAACGGGCTTTAAAAAGTTGATTTTGGTGGTCAAGCATCACGATGGCTTTGTCCTTTATCCGACAGCTCACACAGATTATTCGGTCAAGGCCAGTCCTTGGAGGAATGGAGAGGGAGACTTGCTCCTTGAAGTATCCCAAGCTGCCACAGAGTTTGATATGGATATGGGGGTCTACCTATCGCCGTGGGACGCCCACAGCCCCCTCTATCATGTGGACCGAGAAGCGGACTATAATGCCTATTATCTGGCTCAGCTGAAGGAAATCTTATCAAATCCTGCCTATGGAAATGGAGGGAAATTTGCTGAGGTCTGGATGGATGGTGCCAGAGGAGAGGGCGCTCAAAAGGTCAATTATGAATTTGAAAAATGGTTTGAAACCATTCGTGAACTGCAGGGCGATTGCTTAATTTTTTCAACAGAAGGCACTAGTATCCGCTGGATTGGCAATGAACGAGGATATGCAGGTGATCCACTGTGGCAAAAGGTGGATCCTGACAAACTAGGAACAGAAGCAGAGCTGGACTATCTTCAGCACGGAGATCCCTTGGGCACGATTTTTTCAATCGGTGAGGCAGATGTATCTATTCGGCCGGGTTGGTTTTACCATGAGGACCAGGATCCTAAGTCACTTGAGGAGTTGGTCGAAATCTATTTTCACTCAGTGGGGAGAGGAACCCCGCTCCTACTTAATATTCCGCCGAATCAAGCTGGGCTATTTGATGCAAAGGATATTGAACGCCTCTATGAATTTGCGACCTATCGCAATGAGCTCTATAAAGAAGATTTGGCTCTGGGAGCTGAGGTATCTGGTCCAGCTCTTTCCGCAGACTTTGCCTGTCACCATCTGACAGATGGCCTTGAAAGCAGCTCTTGGGCAAGCGATGCAGACTTGCCCATCCAGTTAGAACTCGACTTAGGATTTCCTAAAACTTTCGATGTCATTGAGTTAAGAGAAGATTTGAAGCTAGGGCAACGAATCGCTGCTTTTCATGTGCAAGTAGAGGTGGATGGCGTCTGGCAAGAATTTGGTACAGGCTTTACAGTTGGTCATAAGCGTCTTCTGCGAGGTCCGCTAGTAGAGGCACAGAAGGTGCGCGTGACGATTACAGAGGCACTATCTATGCCTGTATTGACCAAGATTGCCCTCTATAAAACTCCTAGCTTATCAAAAAAAGAAGTTGTTCAGGGACTAGCATTTGCAGAAAAAAGTCTGGCTGTAGCAAAGGGAGAGACTATTCATTTTAGGATTGAACGTAGCGAAAGTAATACTCCTTTGGAGGCTAAGATTTCGATTCAACCAGGGACAGGTGTCCATGGTGTCGCCTATCAGGACGAGATCCAAGTTCTTCAATTCCAAGCAGGGGAAAGCAGAAAAGATTTGTGCCTACCAACCCTGTATTTTGCTGCTGATAGGACCTTAGATTTTTATCTGAATCTGACTGTGGATGGACAACTGGTTGATCAAGCTCATATTTTAGTTGAAACGAGATAACATATCTTCACAATTCATTTCCTTTCCGAATAAATAGATAGAACCATCGAATCTAGTAAATCTAGATTTAAAAATGTGCTATAATGAAAGGAGAGGAAATATGATTCTAAGACATCCGGGCATCAGCCCGACTAATGACTTGGTAGCTAAGAAAATCTTTAGCAACCCAGAAATCACTTGTCAATTTATTCGCGATATGCTGGACTTGCCAGCAAAAAATGTAACTATTTTGGAGGGAAGTAATATTCACGTCTTGCCTTCCCTGCCGTACTCGGCTCAGGATTTCTATACCAGTATAGATGTCTTAGCGGAGTTGGACAATGGGACACAGGTTATCATTGAAATTCAGGTTCATCATCAGAATTTTTTCATTAATCGCCTGTGGACTTACCTTTGCAGTCAGGTCAATCAAAATCTCGAAAAAATTCGCCAACGAGAAGGAGACACTCATCAGAGTTACAAACACATCGCACCAGTTTATGCTATTGCCATTGTAGATAGTAATTACTTTTCAGATGATTTGGCTTTTCATAGCTTTAGTATGCGAGAGGACACGACAGGTGAGGTCTTAACCATCACAAACAATGGACAAGAAAACCATCTGGTCAAGATGGCATTCTTGGAATTAAAAAAATATAGAGAAACCAGCAAAGACGAGGTTCGCAAGCCGTGGTTGGAGTTTTTCGGGAACAAGCCCTTTACTCAACAACCCGAGCGAGTCATCAGCCAAGCAGAGCAACTGCTAGACTACAAGAGCTGGTCCGAGGAGGATAGGAAAATGTTTAGTCAACTACGTATGCGTGAAGAACAAGCATTGTTAGCTCAAGACTATGCTTTGGAACAAGCGGAGGAAAAGGGCTTAGAACGTGGAAAACTTTTTGCCTTCTTAGACATGGTTCGTCAACATGCTTTAACTTCCGAATTTGCGAGTAAACAATTGGGTATGACCGTAGCTGAGTTTGAGGCGCTGTTGAAAGATTATCACAAATAACGGACAAGAAAACCATCTGGTTAAGATGGCTCTCTTGGAACTAAAAAAATACAGAGAAACCAGCAAAGACAAGGTTCGCAAGCCATGGTTGGAGTTTTTTGGGAATAAGCCCTTTATCCAAGAACCCGAGCGAGCCATCAGTCAGGCAGACCAACTGCTGGACTATAAGAGCTGGTCCGAGGAGGACAGGAAAATGTTTAGTCAACTACGTATGCGTGAAGAACAAGCCTTGTTAGCACAGGATTATGCTTTGGAAACAGCTAGGGCCGAAGGTAGTTTCGCTATGTTAGTAAATCTAGTCCGTCAACATCCACTGTCATCTGAGGTTGCGAGTGAGCAATTAGGCATGACAGTAGAGGAGTTTGAGAAGTTGTTACAAAATAGAAATGAACATGTTATCAAACTAGATAGCATGTTTTGTTTTAATAATTTTTCCGAATGATTTCTTTTTTGGAGATCAGAACATCTACTTTTATACATCAAATTTATTTGCTTTATTAAAACAAAAAAATGTATCCGTCATCTTTCCGAATGGCATCAAATATTTTTATATGTTTAATTAGATAATATCGCATATATTTATTTAAAAAAACTGTAAAAAATACAAAAAGAAATTTTCTGAAAATTGCCTACTTTCCCAAAAGGCTTTTTTTTTTTTTTTGCAAAAATCAAAGTCAAATGACTTGCATATATATTAAAAATAAAGTAGAATAGGAAAGGTAATCATTCACGTTGGTATAATCATTAGCCGTTACTTTCAGAAACGGCTAATTTCACGTGAATTTTTAAATTATACTTTCTAAAAAGGAGCCAATTGATAATGGAAAACAAAAACTCTATGAGTCGTGTTGAGCGTTTGAATCGTGAAAAGGTGACACGTTACTCTATTCGTAAATATAGCTTTGGTGCAGCTAGTGTAGCAGTTGCTGCTCTTTTCATGTTCTTAGGGAACGGAGCGGTATCAGCTGATATGACGGCTGTTCAACCGCAAGACGAATCAAAGATTACAGCTAAATCTGATAAGGAAAATACTGAATTACCTCAGTTTGAAGGGAAGGATGCACAACCAATAGCAGAAGAGTCTACTGCTAAGCCAGCAGAAGTAGTAACTTCAGCTTTGGATAAAACTAAACTTGAAAACTACATTTCAGAAGTTAAATCAAAAATTGCAGCAGGCAAGTATGCTAATAAAACTGAGGAGAGTCTTGCTCTTTTGACAGGTGAATTGACTTCTGCTGAGTCTGTACTCGCTTCTGCAACGACTCAAGATGAATTGACAAAGGCTTATAACAAACTTGTAATGACTGTTAATTCAGGGTTAAAAAATAAATCAACAGAGAAAAAAGAAACTCCAGCAGTAGACACTACTAACGGAAAAGAAACTGTAGGTAAAAAAGCAGAAAACACAGAAAAGAAATCTGACTCAAACTCAATCGAAAACACAGGTTCAAAAGATCCACGTAATGGGAAAGAGATGGATAAGGAGAATGCGTTTAGAACAGAAGCAACTGCTGTAACGCATCCTGAATTTACAAAAACTGTGGGTGACATTACTTATTCTGTAGAATTTTCGGATGATAGTAAAAAAGAAATCTACGTTTATAATAAAGAAGAAGCTAATGTTGAATTTAAAATTAAATCAGCTACAAATAAAGTAAATTATCTTGAGACAACAAAAGGTTCAAATCAAAAATTCAGAGAAGTAGATAGTACAACATTAACAGATGACTATGGTTATTACTTCAAAAAAATCACTACAGACACTGATACACCATTAACAGTAGCGATGACAGGGCAACCGAATGATTTTATCATGGGTAATGCAAATTATAAAAAGACTGAAGATCAAAACTTTGCTATGGGAGATCGTTATCTTCGTGTAGCAGCAAAGGATGGATCTACAATGTCTACTACTGGTAGTGGTGCAGATGCAGATGGATACTTCAAGATTGTCCTTAAATCTCAAACATACAAATACAGCATCCAACAACCAGCTTTAGATGGAGATAAAATCGGTGTTGATGACATTAACAGTCTAACAGCTGCAGATATTCAAAAAATTAAAGATCAAATCAATATTGAATATTCTAAAACAAGTACTGATGCAAGATTAGCATCTAAAAAAGGTACTGCATTAGAAAATAAATCTGATGTTGTTAAAAATATCGAAGTAAGTGGCGGAAATATCACTGTAACCTATAAAGATGATTCTACAGATACAGCAACAATTTCAAGTATTGTACGTACGAATACAAAACCAACAGTAGATATCGAATTCTCAGATCCAGCACCAGATAAAAAAGAAGTATATGTATATGCATCGGAATTTAACACATTTGATATTAAAATTAAAGATGACAGCGGAAAGATTGCAAGTGCAGAGTTAAGAAGAGGTTCTAACCAACCATTTAAAGATGTAGCAGGAGACGCAACTAAACAAAATACGGAATTTGGATTTACTGCAAATAAAATTACAGCAGAAACAACTGCAACAGCAGAAACACCTGCGGTAATTACCTACTCAGGTACTCCAGCACCAGAAGGGAATTTCACAAAAGAAAAATTTGAAAAAGCAATTCAAGATGGAGGCACTCCATTAGGTAAACGTTTTGTAATGGCTATCGATAAAGATGGAGCAGATGCTAGGGGTGACCGAGGTACACTTGCTGATCCAACTGCGGTTAACGTAATTCTTAAACCACAAACTTTAAAATATGAAATTTCTGATGTTACAGATGCTGATAAAGTAACAGTAGCAAATCCAGCGGCAGTGACTGATGCAGAATTTGAAAAAGTAAAAGAAAAAGTAAAAATAGAATATTCTAAAACAAATCCAGATAAGAGATTAGAATCTAAACGTGGACAAAATGTAGATGATAAAGATGATAGAATCTCTACAATTACAAAAGATGGTAACAATTTAGTCGTAACATATAAAGATGGTTCTAAAGATGTAAGACCATTATCAGACTTCACTAAATTAGATAAACAACCTGCTATCGATGCAGTGGAAAAAGCTGCTGAGGATAAAATTGCAGCGATTAACTCAACTCCAAATGCTACTGATGAAGAGAAAGCAGCAGCAGTTGCTAAAGTAAATGCTGACAAAACAGCAGCTTTAACAGCAATTAATGATGCTACTACAAAAACAACTCTTGATACAGCTAAAGAATCTGGTACAACTGCAATTGCAGCTGATAACCCAGTAGTAGCGAAAAAAGATGCAGCAAAAGCAGATGTAGAAGCAGCTCGTAAAGCCAAAGAAGACGCTATTAAAGCAAATCCAAATCTAACACAAGCAGAAAAAGACGCAGCAATTGCGAAAAATAATACGGCAGCAGCAGAAGCAACTAAAGCTATTGACGCTGCAACAACAAACGATGCAGTAGATCAAGCTAAAACAGCTGGAACTACAGAGATTGGTAAAGTTAACCCAGTAGCTAAAGAAAATGCTAAAGAAGCAATTGCGAATGCTTTAACAGCTAAAAATTCTGAAATCGACAAACGTACAGATTTATCAGATGCTGAGAAAAAAGCTGCTAAAGATGAAGCTCAAAAATTAGCAGATGCAGAACTTGCTAAAATTACTGCACAACCTGACAATGCTGACACACCAGAAGCAGCAGCGGTGGCACAAAAAGTCGTTGATGATGCAGAAGATAAAGGTGTAGCAGATGTAACATCTGTAAATCCAATTGCTAAAGAAGCAGCTAAAAAAGCAGTTTCAGACGAGTTGACTGAGAAAGAAAAACAAATCGATGCTCGTACTGACTTAACAACTGAAGAAAAAGATGTAGCGAAAAAAGAAGCCCAAGCTAAAGCTAAAGAAGCAACAGATGCAATTGATGCGCAACCTGCTATTACAGATTCAGCAGATAAAGCAACAGTAGCTCAAACTGCAGTAGATAATGCTAAAAATAAAGGTGTAGCAGATGTTAAAGCTGTAAATCCAGAGGCGGCTAAGAAAAATGAAGCTAAACAAGCAATTGATGCTGCATTAACAGCTAAAAATAACGCAATTGACGCTCGTGATGATTTAACACCTGAGCAAAAAACAGCATTGAAAAATGCAGCGAAAGCAAAAGCGGACGCAACTAAAGATGCTATTGATAAAGCAACAACAGATGCTGATGTAGATCAAGCTAAAACAGCTGGTGAAACAGCAATTGCAAATGTGACTCCAGTAGCAAAAGAACCAGCTAAACAAGCAATCGCGAAAGCATTAGAAGATAAAAACGCTGAAATCGACAAACGTACGGACTTAACAACAGAAGAAAAAGACGTAGCAAAAGCAGAAGCTAAGAAACTAGCAGATGCACAATTAGCAGAAATCGCTAAACAACCAGATGTAGCAGATACACCAGAAGCAGCACAAACAGCACAAACAGCAGTAGATGCAGCTAAGAAAACAGGTGTAGATGAAGTAACTGCAGTAAATCCAACAGCAGTAACAAAACCAGAGGCTAAGAAAGCAATTGATGAAAAATTAGCTGAGCAACTAAAAGTAATTGAAAATACGCCAGATGCTACAGAAGATGAGAAAAAAGTAGCAGCAGATCAAGCTAAAGCTTTAGCAGAAGAAGCTAAAAAGGAAATCGACAAAGCTGGAACAGATGTTGAGGTTAATAAACTTCAAGCAGAAGCTAAGAAAGAAATCGAAAAATCTGTACCAGTTGTAGAAGATAAACCAAATGCACGTAAAGCAATTGAAGACGAAGCAACAGCTAAGAAAGAAGCAATTGATGCACGTGACGACTTGACTCCTAAAGCTAAAGAAGAACTTAAAGCTCAAGTAGACAAGATTGCAGAACAAGCTAAAAAATCTGTAGATGCAGCTAAAACAGCAGAAGCTGTCAATGGAATTGAAGAATCAGATAAAGCGGCTATTAAAGCTGTAGGTGAAGTGAATATTCCGGCTGATAAAGTTCTTGTAAATGATCCAAGTGCTTTAACAGATGATGAAAAAGCTAAGGTATTAGAAGCTGTTAAGAAAGTAAATCCAGATGCTAAAGAAATTACTCAAGATGCAGATGGAAATATTACTGTTACAACTCCAGATGGTCATCAGGAAATCATCACTCCTGAACAAGTTGTGAAAACTTCTGATACAGCAAATGAACCAAAAGCAGGAAATGATGTAGTTAAACCAGCGGATAAAGTGGTTGTAGCAGATCCAGCTAAATTAACAGATGCTGAAAAAGAAAAAATTAAAGCAGCTGTAGAAGCAGTAAATCCAAATTCTGTAGTAACAGTAGATGAAAAAGGAAATGCTAAAGTATCAACTCCAGATGGACAAACACAAGTGATTCCTGTAGATGAATTAGTACGTACTGCTGAAGATATTAAGAAACCAAACGCAGGAAATGACATCGTTAAACCAGCAGATAAGACAGTCGTAGCGAATCCAGATGCTCTCACTCCAGAAGAGAAGAAAGCGATCGAGGATAAAGTTAAAGCAGTAAATCCAGGTTCAACTGTAGTCGTAGACGACAAAGGTAACGCGACAGTCACAACGCCAGAAGGTAAGACAGCCGTTATTCCAGCGACAGATTTGACTAAGTCAGCAGCAGATGCAGCTAAACCAAACGCAGGAAATGATATCGTTAAACCAGCAGACAAGACAGTAGTATCGAACCCAGATGCTCTCACTCCAGAAGAGAAGAAAGCAATCGAGGATAAAGTTAAAGCAGTAAATCCAGGTTCAACTGTAGTAGTAGACGACAAAGGTAACGCCACAGTCACAACTCCAGAAGGTAAGACAGCGGTAATCCCAGCAACAGACCTAGTTAAATCACCAGAAGATGCAGCTAAACCAAATGCAGGCAATGACATCGTTAAACCAGCGGATAAGACAGTAGTAGCAAATCCAGACAAACTTACAGACGCTGAGAAGAAAGCCATCGAAGACAAGGTTAAAGCAGTGAATCCAGGTGCGACTGTAGTAGTAGACGATAAAGGAAACGCTACAGTAACAACACCATCAGGAAACACAGCCGTTATTCCAGCAGAAGACTTAACTAAGACATCAGAAGACGCAGCTAAGCCAAATGCAGGAAACGATGTGGTTAAACCAGCAGATAAGACTGTGGTAGCGAACCCAGACAAACTTACAGATGCTGAGAAGAAAGCCATCGAAGACAAGATTAAAGCAGTGAATCCAGGTGCAACTGTAGTAGTAGACGATAAAGGAAACGCTACAGTAACAACTCCAG
>ERZ772961.569-NODE-569-length-14858-cov-3.811998_pt1 | contig 14858 bp, 18 predicted proteins | sample MGYA00580677_ERZ772961 | MGnify/ENA primary metagenome ERZ772961 (study PRJEB29015, sample SAMEA2738088) | human oral metagenome | biome: human oral; feature: human-associated habitat; material: saliva | place: China | collected 2227 ... | reverse complement strand
TACTAATTGCCCGAGAGGCTTAACTATACAACGCTCAAGGGTTTTGGGTGTTGTAATGATACAAAGACGAAACTCAGAGAATAAAGAGAAAGTTTTAAGGTTAAATCAGCTTGTTTGGTTGTGAGCGCTAGAGATAGCGGAGCAGAGAGAAATAGAAAAGTTATTAAAGGAATAATCCTGGCGGCGATAGAGCGGTGGTCCCACCTGACCCCATACCGAACTCAGAAGTGAAACGCCGATGCGCCGATGGTAGTGTGGGGCTTCCCCATGTGAGAGTAGGACACCGCCAGGTAGTGATTTAGAGACCCCGAGCTGAATGGCTTGGGGTTTTTGTTTATGGAGTTTTCAATATTTTAGCAAAGCGTTGATTCTATGATACAATCACCGCTGTAATTTTAATAAAACAAGAGAAAATATGACCGCACTTAATGTATTAATTTATCCAGATGATCACCTTAAGGTTGTTTGTGAGCCAGTTGCAGAAGTCAATGATGACATTCGCAAAATTGTAGATGATATGTTTGATACGATGTACCAAGAAGAAGGCATTGGTCTTGCAGCTCCACAGGTAGATATCTTGCAGCGTATTATTACGATTGATATTGAAGGTGACAAACAAAATCAATTAGTGTTGATCAATCCAGAAATTTTGGCTTCTAAAGGTGAAACAGGTATTGAAGAAGGTTGTTTATCTATTCCTGGATTCCGTGCTTTAGTGCCTCGTAAAGAAAAAGTCACGGTAAAAGCGTTAGATCGTCATGGAAAAGAATTTACACTTGATGCAGATGGTTTATTAGCGATCTGTATTCAACATGAGATCGATCATTTGAACGGTATTTTATTTGTGGATTATCTTTCACCGTTGAAACGTCAACGTATCAAAGAAAAATTAGTGAAATATAAAAAACAAATTGCAAAACAATAATCAAAAGTGCGGTATAAAATGACCGCACTTTTCCTATCAACGCCATAACGTAGAACATTATGAAACCATTGAATATCATCTTTGCCGGTACACCGGACTTCGCAGCACAACATCTTGCTGCACTCTTAAATTCACATCACAATATTATTGCTGTTTATACGCAGCCAGATAAACCGGCTGGCCGCGGTAAAAAATTGCAGGCGAGTCCTGTAAAACAATTAGCAGAACAGCATCAAATTCCTGTTTATCAACCAAAATCCTTGCGTAAAGAAGAAGCACAAGCAGAGCTTAAAGCGTTAAATGCCGATGTAATGGTTGTTGTCGCTTATGGTTTGATTTTACCTCAAGCAGTGTTAGATATGCCTCGTTTAGGTTGTTTAAATGTGCATGGCTCTCTCTTACCACGTTGGCGTGGCGCTGCACCTATTCAGCGATCTATTTGGGCTGGTGATCAACAAACAGGTGTGACAATTATGCAGATGGATGCAGGCTTAGATACTGGCGATATGTTACACAAAGTGTATTGCGATATTGATGCGCAAGAAACTTCTGCTTCGCTTTACCATAAATTAGCTGAAATTGCGCCAGCTGCATTGATTGATGTTTTGGATCACTTGGAAGAAGGGAAATTCATTGCGGAAAAACAAGATGATAGCCAAAGTAACTATGCAGAGAAACTTTCCAAAGAAGAGGCTAAATTAGATTGGTCGCTATCGGCAGCCCAGCTTGAACGCAATATTCGCGCGTTTAATCCTTGGCCGATTAGTTTCCTACAATTAACCGATGAGCAAGGTAATGAACAAACCTTAAAAGTTTATGCTGCTACCGTGTTGCCACATGTAGATAAACCAGCTGGGACGATTTTAAGTGTCGATAAAAAAGGTATCCAAATTGCCACGAAAGAAGGTGTTTTAAATTTATTGCAACTTCAGCCCGCAGGCAAGAAACCTATGTCTGTGCAAGACTTCCTCAATGGTCGAGCAGATTGGTTCCAGGTTGGTAAGGTTCTAAACTAATGGTATTTCAACGAAAAAAAACGGAAAAATCGACCGCACTTTCGGTACGCGCTATTGCTGCTCAAGTGATTTTACAGGTTTTAGACCAAGGTAAGTCTTTATCAACGTTGCTTCCAGAAGTGCAATCGCAGGTAAAACCACAGGATTTCCCTTTATTGCAGGAAATCACCTTTGGTATTTGTCGCGTATTGCCTCGTTTAGAAAATATTATAAAAAAACTATTAGATAAGCCATTGAAGGGTAAAACCCGCATCGTGCACTGCTTGCTATTGGTGGGATTGTACCAATTACTTTATATGCGAGTGCCCGCTCATGCGGCTGTGGATGAAGTGGTGAACGCCACAAAATCATTGAAATCGGATAGTTTTCGTGGTTTGGTTAACGGTGTATTGCGTCGCTTCTTACGGGAACAAGAGGATATTCTTGCTGTAGTAGATAAACATTGGCAAACGCTTCATCCTGAATGGTTTGTGAATAAACTCAAAAAAGCTTATCCGAATTGGCGTGAAATTATTGAGGCGAATAACCAAAAGCCACCAATGTGGTTGCGAGTTAACCAACAACAAAATAATACGAAAACTTACCGCACTTTGTTGGAGGAGCAAGAGATAGTTGCATTTGAATCTGATAATCCACATGCTTTACGTTTAGCTCAACCGCTTTCCGTCTCGAAACTGCCGAATTTTGAACAAGGTGTAGTGACAGTTCAGGATCTCAATGCGCAGTGGTCGGCCTTATTGCTTGAGCCACAAAATGATGAATTAATTTTAGATGCTTGCGCGGCGCCAGGTGGGAAGACTACACATATTTTAGAGATGGCACCGCAAGCGAAAGTGATTGCGCTTGATGTCGAGGCTCATCGCTTAAAACGCGTCGAAGAAAATCTTGCCCGTTTGAATCAGAAGGCGACAGTCGTTTGTGGTGATGCAACCGAGCCTGAGAAGTGGCTTTCAGAAATAGGTTTAAGTGGTGCATCCTTTGATCGTATTTTATTAGATGCACCTTGCTCGGCAACAGGTGTGATTCGTCGTCATCCAGATATTAAATGGTTACGTCAAGAAACGGATATTGCTCAATTGGTAGCCTTGCAAGGACAAATTCTAAAAGTGCTTTGGGCAAAATTGAAACCTAATGGTATTTTGCTTTACGCAACTTGCTCGGTGCTTCCTGATGAGAACAGTCAGCAAATACAGCATTTTTTGGCTGAAACACCCGATGCAGAATTAATGCCATTGCCGTTTGAACAAACGGAAAATACGATTGGAATCCAATTTTTACCACAAGAGAATGGCGGGGATGGATTCTATTATGCAAAATTGAGAAAACGGTCAGCTTAAATGAATTTGCCTTTAATTGATGTCGTCATTCCTTGCTATAACGCTGAACAAACGCTTGTTCGTGCAGTGGAGTCTGTGTTGCAGCAAAATAATCTTGGTCACCTTTGGCTGATTGATGATGCATCGACAGATAATACATTTGCATTAGCCTTACAGCTTGCAGCGCAATATCCTGATAGAATTTCTGTCGAGCAAATGCCGAAAAATAGCGGTGTCGCAATGGCTCGAAATTGGGGTGCGATGCTCTCTGCTAAAAGTGCGGTCGATTTTGTTGCGTTTTTAGATGCGGATGATGCATACGAACCGGGAGCATTAGAAGTGGCTGCGGCAACATTTTATTTTCAGCCAGATACTTCGGTCGTGAGATTAGCATTAAAGCCGATAAATTTAGCCCAACGTTATGCGGAACACCCTAATTTTGATCAGGCATGGCAATATATGCGCATGACCTGCGGGGGAAATATCGTTTTCAATAAAGCTTTTTTCTTAGCGTGTGGCGGATTTCCTGCACATCAATTATTCCGAGAGCTCGGCGGTGAAGATGGCGCTTTAGGCATTGCAACCACTAAAACGGCAAAAGTAGCGACATTATTTGAAGATGTAGGTGTGTTACATTTTTGTCGTGAAGGGATGCATGCAGAACGTTTGCTCGATGGTCTGTTATTTGGTAAACAAGATCCTTCGATTACTACAGAAAAAATGGCAGAAGCAGAACAAGTAACGGCGACCATTTGTCGCCGCATTGAAACATTAAAGTGCGGTCTAAATTCAGCTGAAATTGGTATCCGACCTTTGGTTGTGGAGAGAACAGAATGAAAATAATCATCTTAGGTGCAGGGCAAGTAGGTACAACACTTGCAGCAAATCTAGTAAGTGAAGATAACGATATCACGCTAGTCGATAATGAATCTCAACATTTGCAGAATTTGCAAGATAAGCATGATTTACGTGTGGTTAAAGGTTCGCCTTCCTCACCCAAGATTTTACGAGATGCTGGGGCAGCTGATGCTGACTTGATGGTTGCCGTAACGGCTTCGGATGAAACTAATATGATTGCTTGCCAGTTGGGATATACCCTTTTTAATACCCCAACACGTATTGCGCGTATTCGTAATGCGGAATATTTGCGTGAGAAAGATAAATTATTTAATGATGAAAACGTACCAATTGATCATCTGATTTCACCAGAAAATTTAGTTACAGATGAGATTACACGCTTAATTGCTTATCCAGGTGCATTGCAAGTGGCGCATTTTGCCAATAATCGAATTAGCATTGTGATCGTGAAAGCATATTACGGTGGACCATTAGTGGGCTATGCGTTATCCGCTTTTAAAGAGCATATGCCACATATTGATTGCCGTATCATTTCAATTTTACGTAATGATAAATTAATTCGCCCGCAAGGTTCGACCATTATTGAGGCGGGAGACGAAATTACCTTCATTTGTGCGACAGAGCACATTAAAGCGGTGATGAGTGAGTTGCAACGCCTTGAGAAAACCTACAAGCGTATCATGATTGTGGGCAGCGGGAATATTGCCTCTGGTGTTGCAAAACAGTTAGAAGATAAGTATCAAGTAAAACTCATTGAGCGAGACGGTGAAAAGGCAAAAGTCTTGGCTGAGAAACTCTCTAAAACGCTTGTTTTCCATGGTGATGCTTCTGATCAAAATTTACTTTTTGAAGAGCATATTGAGAACGTCGATGTCTTTTTATCATTAAGTGCGGACGATGAAGCCAATATTATGTCGGCGTTACTGGCAAAACGTCTGGGTGCCAAAAAAGCCATGGTACTGATTCAGCGCATGGCATATATCAATTTGATTCAAGGGGGAACCATTGATATTGCGGTTTCACCACAACAAGCAACAATCTCTGCTTTATTAGGACATGTGCGTAAAGGGGATATCAAAAACGTGGCCTCTTTGCGTCATGGTACTGCAGAAGCCATTGAGCTTGTGGTACATGGCGATTCGACAACATCCAATGTGGTAGGAAGACAGATTGGTGATATTAAACTTCCAGTTGGAGCGATGATTGCGGCAATTTTACGTAAAAATGAGGTAATCATTGCCCGTCGTCAGGTGGTCATTGAAGAGGGCGATAGTGTCATTGTTTATATTAATGACAAGAAATCTGTGTCAGAAATAGAAAAATTATTCCAACCAAGTGCATTTTTTATTTAAATAACAGTTTACTTTTTAATCTAAAAATCTATAATACGCACTCTTTTAATTTTTTAAACCAACACAAAAGGAAATTTTATGAGCTTTCTTAAAGAATTCCGCGAATTCGCAGTACGCGGCAACGTAGTAGATATGGCAGTCGGTGTGATCATCGGTGGTGCTTTTGGTAAAATCGTAAGTTCACTTGTCGGTGACGTAGTAATGCCTGTATTAGGTATTTTAACTGGTGGTGTGGATTTCAAAGATTTAAAAATCACATTAGCAGAAGCAGTAGGTGAAACCCCAGCAGTAACCTTAAACTACGGTGTATTTATTCAAAACGTTTTTGATTTTATCATCATTGCATTCGCAATCTTCATGATGATCAAAGGTATCAACAAAGTGAAAAAACCAGTAGAAGAAGTAAAAGGTCCTTCACAAGAAGAATTACTTGCTGAAATTCGCGATTTATTAAAAAAATAATAAGAATTTAATGTGAATAAAAAAGGTTGGTATTTTTACCAACCTTTTCTTTTACCTAAAATTTAAGCTTTTAATAATAATGCGACAGCTTCGCAAGCAATGCCTTCACTTCGACCTGTAAAGCCAAGTTTTTCTGTTGTGGTTGCTTTAACATTGACTTGCTCAATATCACAATGTAAATCTTCCGCAATTTTCGCTCGCATTGCATCGATATGCGGACGCATTTTAGGGGCTTGTGCAATAATGGTTACATCCACATTACCCACCTTATAGCCTTTCTCTTGCACCTGGCGGAATGCTTCTCGTAATAAAACACGGCTATCTGCATTTTTATATTGCATATCGGTATCAGGGAAGAGTTTACCTATATCTCCTAATGCTGCCGCACCTAATAAGGCATCCGTTAAGGCATGTAAGGCGACATCACCATCAGAATGGGCAATAAATCCAGTATGGTAAGGCACTTCAACGCCACCAATAATTAAAGGGCGATCTTCACCAAAGGCATGAACATCAAACCCATGTCCAATTCGTATCATAGAGTTTTCCTTGTTAAATAAAATTCGGCTAAAGCTAAATCTTCTGGACGTGTCACTTTAATATTATCACTTCGCCCCGCGACTAAGTGCGGTCGAAATCCAGCCAGTTCCATCGCAGAGGCTTCATCTGTAATATTGGCACCTTGAGAGAGCCCCTGTTCAAGCGCATTTCTTAATAGATCGCAACGGAAAAATTGAGGTGTTTGTGCAAGCCAAAGTTCAGTGCGATCTTCTGTTTTAATAATATCTTGTTGTTTATTCGCGCGTTTAATCGTATCGACCGCTGGAATGGCTAAAATAGCGCCTTGTTCATCATAGATTTGGAGCAATTTATCTAAATCTTGATGTGTTAAACAAGGTCTGGCTGCATCATGCACCAATGCCCAAGCATGGTCATTTTTGATCGCATTTAGTCCATTTAGAACTGACTCGGCTCGTGTTTCACCCCCTTCAACGAGGGTGATGTCTTGATGAGGAAATAAAGTCATTTCAGAAAGATAGGGATCATTTTTTCCTACCGCAAGAATAACGTGATTGATTGCAGGGTGAGATAGAATGACAGAGAGTGTATGTTCCAGAATCGTCTTGTCTAGGATTTTCAGATATTGCTTCGGTTTATTTGCCTGCATACGGCTTCCAACCCCCGCAGCAGGAATGACGGCAATAATTTCACGGTTCATTATTTATGCTCTTTGACGATGTGATAGAACACTTCGTTTGGTTTGACCATATCATGGTTCATGCGTGCACGCTCTTCAATGGATTCAAAGCCTTTTGTTAATCCTTGAATTTCGGCGGAAATCATTTGATTTCTTTGTGAGAGCTTTTCATTTTCAGCTTTATTCTCTTTGATTTGAGCTGCGACATCTTTGTAATCAAAATATCCATTTTTACCAAACCAAAGATCGTACTGAAATAGCACGAGAACACCCACTAAAATTCCAATGAAAAGACGCATAAATTACCTATTATTTCTGAAAACTTGGGATAGTTTACCGTGAAATACAGCGAAATGCGATGAAAAAGTGCGGTTAAAAATAAGATGATTTTTGAAGTGATCTTATTCGGCTTGTTAGATAACTTAAAATTTAAAAATGTGATCTCTCTCACAAATTAGTTATAAAGTTTGATAAACCCATAGTCACTGCCTAAATAGGCTTGTTATACTTTTGCTTGTCATTATGACTTTTTAACAGAAGGAACAATCAATGAAAACAACATTAAAACTTACCGCTATTGCAGCGATGTCAGCATTTATTTTAACTGGTTGTGCGACTCAAGATAAGAGTGCAGAAGCGGATGCACAGCTTCAACAACAAGCGGTATTAGGTCTTAACTGGATTCAACAATCAGGTGAATACCAAGCCCTTTCTTACCAAGCATACAATGCGGCAAAAGTGGCATTTGATCACGCTAAAGTGAAAAAAGGTAAGAAAAAAGCGGTTGTGGTGGACTTAGATGAAACCATGTTAGATAACAGCCCTTATGCTGGCTGGCAAGTTCAAAATAACAAACCATTTGATGGTAAAGATTGGACTCGTTGGGTAGAAGCTCGTCAATCAGGTGTAGTACCAGGTGCAGTAGAATTCAATAACTATGTAAATACCCATGGCGGTAAAATGTTCTATGTGTCTAATCGTAAAGACAGTAATGAAAAAGCGGGTACGATTGATGACATGAAACGTTTAGGTTTTAATGGTGTTGAAGATTCAGCGTTTTACTTGAAAAAAGATAAATCACCAAAAGCAGCACGTTTTGAAGAAATTGAAAAACAAGGCTATGAAATCGTCGTTTATGTGGGTGATAACCTCGATGACTTTGGCGATGCAATCTATGGTAAACAAAATGCAGAACGTCGTGATTTCGTAGCACAAAACAAAGCGAAATTTGGTAAAACATTCATCGTTTTACCTAACCCGAACTACGGCGGTTTTGAAGGTGGTTTAGCGAAAGATTACTTCAAAGGTGATTCAAGTAGCAAAGTAAAAGCACGTTTAGATGCGATTAAAGCTTGGGATGGTAAATAATTCCCTATTTTAGATAAAACAACACCCGCAGAGATGCGGGTGTTTTGTTTTAGTCGAAAAGTGCGGTCTATTTTCGCATCATTTTTTCTTTATGAGATGCGAAGTCCGCACCTTTCGCCAGCATGCGAAGTTGTAAGATAACGCGTTCTTTTAGCAAATCTTGTTCAGCTTTGGTCATATCTAAGGCATTGGAGCCAGCCGTGAATACGATGGTTACCATTCCTTCTGCCTGAACATAAGAGACATATTGCGAGTAGTGATTTTTCTTCGCAATGTATTCAGCTAATTCATCAACAAAGTGTTTGATTTCACGAGCGGCTGCGGTACGGAAAGCTTGAGAAGTACCTGAACTTTCACGTAAGAGCAAACGGAATACGTTGGTGCTGTGAGTGATAAATTCAAAAAAGGTTTCAACAGAAACACGGATGACGCTGCCGCCAGCATCAATACGTTTACGAGCTTGGCGCATTAATTGACGAAGCGTTAAGCCGGCCTCATCAACCATTTCTAATCCGAGCTCATCCATATCGCTAAAGTGGCGATAGAAAGAAGTTGGTGCAATACCCGCTTCACGCGCGACTTCGCGTAAGCTTAAATTAGAAAAGCTTTTTTCTGCACTCAATTGATTGAATGCGGCGTCAATTAAAGCTCGACGGGTTTTTTCTTTTTGAATTGCTCGAACACCAGCCATTTGGTTTTCCTCAGCTTATGATAAATTATTTTTTGTTCGCTAAAATCGATTTAACTTGTTCACTGACCGCACTTGCAACGCGTTCATAGCGATTACGTAATGGTGAACCTGGGCGGTAAACGAGAGCAATAGTACGAGACGGTTCTGGCGAATGGCAAGGAATATATTTTACACCTGCACGTGTGCCTTCATTTAATACAGCAAGTTCAGGCATAAAGGTGATACCCACATTGGCTGCCACCATATTACGCAACGTTTCAAGGCTAGTTGCTTGGAAGTGAGAGTCTTCTTTAGCACCGGCCGTAAAACAATAATCGAGTGCTTGATTACGTAAACAATGCCCATCATCTAACATAAGCATTTCTTGCCCTTTTAAGGTATTCATGGCAATTTTACTTTCTGATGCCCATGGATGCTGTTCTGAAACTGCCAGTAACATTTTTTCATCAAAAATAGGCACTTCGATAAACGCTTCAGTTTCGGGTACGCGAGCCACAATCGCACAATCTAGGCGGCCAGTCTCTAATTGTTCTAATAGTTGGTGAGTTTGGGCTTCGTAAAGAAATACTTCTAAATCTGGGAAAGTTTCTTTCAATGTTGGTACAATATAAGGAAGTAGGTAAGGACCAACGGTTGGGATTAATCCAATGTGTAATGGACCTGTCATTTCTTTACCTTGATTGCTAGCCATTTCTTTGAGTAATTTTACTTCGCGTAATACAGTGCGAGCTTGATCGACAAGTAACATACCAGATTGCGTGAAGAGTACTTTACGGCTAGTACGTTCAAGTAAAATAATGCCTAATTCATCTTCTAGTTTGCGAATTTGGCCACTTAAAGTGGGTTGGCTAACATTGCAAGAATCCGCCGCTCGACGGAAATGTTTGAACTCGGAAAGAGCTACTAAGTATTCTAAATCACGAATATTCATAGGGTTCTCACTTTATAGAATATGTCAATTAAAAGGATAGAATTAATTGATTATGACTATATCACAAAACTTTCTATAATGCCTATCAAGTTTTTAGGACTAATTAATTTAACTCACAGAGGAGACACATTATGTCTAATATGGAAGGAAAAAAAGTTCCACAAGTTACATTCCGCACTCGTCAAGGCGATCAATGGGTTGATGTGACCACATCTGAATTATTTGATAACAAAACAGTTGTTGTTTTCTCATTACCAGGTGCATTCACGCCAACTTGTTCATCTTCTCACTTACCACGCTATAACGAACTTGCGCCAGTTTTCAAAAAACATGGCGTAGATGATATTTTAGTTGTGTCTGTAAACGATACTTTCGTTATGAATGCTTGGAAAGAAGCAGAAGAAGCACACAATGTAAAATTCATTCCAGATGGCAACGGTACTTTCACTGAAGGTATGGGTATGTTAGTTGGAAAAGATGATTTAGGTTTTGGTAAACGTTCTTGGCGTTATTCTATGCTCGTGAAAAATGGCGTAGTGGAAAAAATGTTTATTGAACCAAATGAACCAGGCGATCCGTTTAAAGTATCTGATGCCGATACCATGTTGAAATACATTGCACCAGATTATCAAGTGCAAGAATCAATCGCCATCTTCACTAAACCAGGCTGCCCATATTGCGCGAAAGCAAAACAACTTTTACGTGATAAAGGTTTAAGCTTTGAAGAAATCGTATTAGGTCAAGATGCAACTATCGTGAGTGTACGTGCGGTTTCTGGTCGTGCAACTGTGCCACAAGTATTCATCGGTGGTAAACACATCGGCGGTAGCGACGATTTAGAAAAATACTTTGCATAATTGATTGCTAGGTAGGAAATTTTTTATATTTTTGATTATTAGGAACATAAGTTAAAAGGGAGCGAAAGCTCCCTTTTTGTTGTTTGTGATTTTGTTTTTATATTCTTAAGCATTAAAGCCAATGTAGCAAACCGAAACTAAAACAATGTAAAAAATGACCGCACTTAGTAGCAATAATTTTACGGCAAGTTTAGGTTTGTGCTGATGCAATTTATAAAGTAAGCGTGCAATCAAAACCAAAACAAAGGGATACACCCAAAAGATAATCGAGAAAAGATCGATCTGAAAGTCGCTTAATGTTGGGTTTTTCGCAAAAGCAGTGGAAAGCAGAGAGGCCATAGGCCACAGTAAAATGGGTAAACAAAATGCCGCGATTCCCCAAGCGAAGCCGCTAAATCCTGTCGGCATAGTTTGTTTTTTCATAATGAACCTTATATGATTGACGAAAAATAAAAAGGAATATAACAAATGCCGTCTTTATTTGATAGTGAAACCGATTTGCCAGAAGAGAGAAAAGTATTGAAACGCACATTGAGCGCACAAAAAATCACGTTTATTTTGACCGCACTTTGCGCGGTGATTTATCTCTTGCAGAATGTAGGGTTTGAAGAGCCAATTATGGATTTATTCCATTATCCTGCTTATTCTTGGGAAGATCAGGAAATATGGCGTTATTTCACCCATGCTATTGTTCATTTGTCGGTACCCCATATTTTATTTAATCTTTCGTGGTTCTGGTTATTTGGTGGCGCGATTGAACGCCGATTTGGTTCTTTCCATTTTTTATTATTGGTCTTAGTGTCTGCCGCAGTGAGTGGCGCTGTACAGAATTACTTTACCGGTCCAGCCTTTTTCGGATTATCTGGCATCGTGTATGCGGTGTTAGGTTATGTATTGGTGGTGGACAAATTGCACCCGCATAGCTTTGACTTACCGGAGGGTTTTTTTACAATGTTACTGGTAGGTCTTCTCTTTGGCTTTATTAGTCCGTTATTTGATATTAATATAGGCAATGCAGCTCATATTGCAGGCTTTATCTTAGGATTGGTTTGGGGATTCCTGCAGAGTAAAATTAATATCAAAAAGTTTAGCTAATTCAAATTTATAGGCATTTATATGAAGCAATCATTACGCCATCAGAAAATTATTGAGCTTGTGAAGCTAAAAGGATATGCCAGCACAGAAGAGCTGGTTATTGAACTGGAAGTTAGCCCACAGACCATTCGACGCGATCTGAATATCCTAGCTGAACAAGATTTAATTCGTCGTCATCATGGTGGCGCGGCACCTTCCTCTACCGCAGAAAACTCTGATTACATTGAACGTAAACAATTTTTCCCTTCCCAAAAAAGTGCTATTGCCCGTGAGGTAGTAAAACGTATTCCAAACGGTGCATCTTTATTTATTGATATTGGTACCACGCCTGAAGCGGTAGCGAGTGCCTTGTTAAATCATGAGCGGTTACGCATTGTGACAAATAATCTCAATGCTGCTCATTTATTACGTCAAAATGAAACCTTTGATATTACGATGGCGGGCGGTTCCTTACGTAAGGATGGGGGCATTATTGGTGAGGCAACGGTTAATTTTATTTCGCAATTCCGTTTAGATTTCGGGATTCTGGGTATTAGTGCAATTGACCTTGATGGCTCATTATTGGACTATGATTATCACGAAGTCCAAGTGAAACGTGCCATTATAGAAAGCTCGCGTCAAACGTTATTAGCAACCGATCATTCGAAATTCTCTCGACAAGCCATTGTGCGATTAGGGGAGCTCAAAGACGTGGATTACCTTTTCACTGATGATGTACCAAAACAAATTGCGGATTATTTAGAAAATAGCAACACAAAGTTAGTGATTTGCAAATGATAGAAATAGGAAGTGCGGCCAAAATTGACCGCACTTTTTTTGTAGGCATCCATGCTTAGCCACTGCTGTTTCGACCAATCCAAAATTAACCCCATTCATGCCAACATCCTTATTAATATGAGATAAGGCTAATTTTGCTGCATATTAAATTATTAAATTTTAGGGATAAAAACGGACGACAAATCATTCGACTGCCAATTCTTTATTTAGGACTACGGGGAAGGTTTGCTTGAAGAGTCAAGAAAGACAAGATCTTGATAGATCAAGTGGAGTACATCGAGATCCCTCTCTAAATGTAATTTATTTATACTGCTGTTTTTAAAAAAAGGGAATATTAAAATTACAAATATGTGACCAAGATCACAATTTAAATGCAAAAAGAAAGCCGCTTATTTTTGTTTAGAAAATAAGTAGCTATTTTACAGATTTTTTATCGATTTAAATTCACAGCGCCTTCATAACCAAGTTGTCGCCATGCCTCGTAAATCGTCACGGCTACCGAGTTGGATAAGTTCATACTACGACTATTTGCAGTCATAGGGATGCGGATTTTTTGTTCCATTGGCATCTTATCTAAAATAGACATTGGAATACCACGTGTTTCAGGACCAAACATCAAATAATCCCCTAATTCAAATTTCACTTCGCTATGCGCAGGACTCCCTTTAGTCGTCAGCGCAAAAAGACGTTTAGGTTTTTCGCTTTCTAAAAAGGCTTCAAAGGTTTTATGCTTTTTGATTTCAGCAAATTCATGATAATCCAAGCCGGAACGACGTAATTTTTTATCATCCCAGGTAAAGCCTAGTGGCTCGATTAAATGAAGGCGAAAGCCAGTGTTCGCACAAAGACGAATAATATTTCCCGTATTTTGTGGAATTTCAGGTTCGTATAACACAATATCTAACATAATCATTTCCTAATCTTTTTGATACAGGCGATAACTCACCATACCTGTAGTTTTTTCTTTTAGTAATTGCCAATTGTCAGGCACGCTAAGCGGTTTATCTTTTTCTGTTTCAACATAAATCAATGCATGAGGTAAGAGCCAATTTTTTTCTTCTAAAAGGGCAATTGCTTGTTCTGCTAAGCCAAAATGAAAAGGCGGATCTAAAAATACCACATCAAAGTGCGGTTGATTTTGCGCTTGTTTTAAAAATTCTAAGCTATTTTGATTGATTACCTGAGCTTGTTCACTCGTTGTTTTTAGTGTTTGCAAATTTTTCTTTAATTGATTTGCCACATTTTTATCTAACTCTAAAAACGTCACCTGTTTCGCTTGGCGAGAAAGGGCTTCAAAACCAAGTGAGCCACTGCCCGCAAAGCAATCAAGACAATGGCTATCCACAATGTAAGGCATCAACCAGTTGAATAAGGTTTCTTTTACGCGATCGCCTGTTGGACGCAAACCTTCCGCATTTAAAACCGGTAATTTTCGCCCTCGCCAAAGACCTGCGATGATTCGAACTTCGCCTTTGGCATTTTGAACTTGCATTTTTTTCATAAAGAAACAGATTTTGAGTGAAAATTGTGCTTAGTTTAGACGATTTTTTGCTAGAATAGGCAGTATTTTTTATAGATTTGTGTTTAAGAGAAGAATTTATGTCAGAAGAAAAGAAAAAAGGTGGATTTTGGGCCTCCCTTTTTGGTCGCAATAAAAAGCAAGAAGAACAAAAAATTGAGCCAATTATTGAAGAGCCATCTTTAGAACCTGCCGATGTTTCACCTGAGAAAGAAATTGTTTACGCTGAAGAGAACGTTCAATTAGAGCAAGTTGAACAGGAAGAATTACAGGAATTAGCTGAACAACTGCAAGAAGATAAAGCAGAAGAGGTCGTTGTTGAGCATCTTGAACCTATCGTAGAAGAAGTGATTTCACCTGAAAGTGCGGTCAATATTGAGCCAGTTTTAGATACACCGGTGATTGAGGCAACGACTGAAGAGACAGAAAAAACAGAAGAAATTTCTACCGGCACCAATATTTTGTTTAGTTTTGAGTAAGCCTTTAACTAAAC
>ERZ772961.568-NODE-568-length-14859-cov-6.730951_pt1 | contig 14859 bp, 10 predicted proteins | sample MGYA00580677_ERZ772961 | MGnify/ENA primary metagenome ERZ772961 (study PRJEB29015, sample SAMEA2738088) | human oral metagenome | biome: human oral; feature: human-associated habitat; material: saliva | place: China | collected 2227 ... | reverse complement strand
CTCCGAGCCCAACTCCAAAACCGAGCCCAACTCCGACTCCAACTCCGACTCCAACTCCGACTCCAACTCCGAGCCCAGCCCCAACTCCGAGTCCAACACCAACTCCAACTCCGGCTCCAACTCCAACACCGGCTCCAACTCCGACTCCGAGTCCGACTCCAACTCCGAGCCCAGCTCCAACTCCGAGTCCGACTCCGGATACTAGTACTAAACCTGTAGTCACAACTAAAAGTTCTACAGAAGTTGTTCCTTTTGAGACTGTAACTCAAAACGATGCAAACCTGCCTAAAGGGCAAACTAAAGTACTTCAAGAGGGTGTTAACGGTGAACGTACTGTAACAACAGAATTTACTACAACAAATGGAGTTACAACTAGCAAAATCGTTGGAAGTTCAATTACAAAACAACCTATTAATAAGATAATAGCTGTCGGTACTAAGGAAGAAGTTGCTCCGCAACCTACTCCTACTCCAACACCAACACCTAAACCAGAGGACAAACAAGAAGAAAAAATCGATAAAGCAACCCTAAAAGCACAAATAGATAAAGCTAAAGCTATTGCGAATGGCGATTATTCTACTACTAGTTATGAAGCTTTACAACCTATTTTAGACGCTGCTAAAGGTATTTATGACTCTGAGTCTACTAAACAAAGTGATATTGATGCTCAAGTTGCTAAACTTAAAGCTGCTATCGACGCTTTAAATGTTGATAAATCTGATTTAGAAAAAGCTATCACAAACTCTAAAGCAAAAACAAAAGAAGACTATAGCTCATCTAGTTGGGAAAACTTACAAAAAGTTTTAGCTGAAGCTGAGTTAATCAAATCTAATAGTAATGCTAAACAAAGTGAAATTGATCATATTAATAATAAACTTCAAGCAGCTATTGAAGGTCTAAACACTGATAAATCTGAACTTGAGAAACAATTAACTGATGCAAGTTCTAAAAAAGATACAGACCACAGCAATGATAGTTGGAGCGAATTAGAAAAAGCTAAAAAAGCTGCAGAAGATATTAAAAACAATCCAAAAGCTACACAACAACAAATTGATGAAGCTGCTGAAAAACTGAAAAAAGCAATCAATAATTTAACAGTAGATAAAACTGAACTGAAAAATCAATTAAATATTGCTGGAACTAAAAAAGAAGCTGATTACAGCAAAGAGTCTTGGGGTAACTTCCAAAAAGCAGAATTAAAAGCTAAAGAAGTCAATGACCAAACATCTCCGCTTCCAAAACAAAGCGAAATTGATGAAACTGCCAAAGCTTTAGAAGATGCAATAAAAGCTCTTGCTGTAGATAAAACAGCTTTACAAAATGTTATTAACTCTGCAAACAGCAGACGTAAAGAAGAATACACTACTCAAACATGGAAAGATTTAGAAAATACTTTAGCATCTGCGAATACTATCTTTAACGATAGTGATGCTACTCAAAGCAAAGTGGATGAAGCTACTAAGAGTCTTTCAGAAGCTATTGAGAACTTAGTAAAACTTAGTGAAAAACCTATATTAACTTTTACTAATATTGAGAAAAAAGACTTAGACCGTACTGCTACAGCTAAGTATACTCTAGATAATCCTACTAACACTGAAATTAAATCTATTAAAGCAACACTGAAAAAAGGTGATACTATTGTAAAAACTGTAGATTTAACTAAAGATAGTCTGGATGCTCTACTGGATAATCTTGAATACTACAAAGAGTACACATTATCTACTACTATGGTTTATGACCGTGGAAATGGTGAAGAAAGTGAGACTCTTGCGGATCAACCTATCCAACTAGATCTTAAGAAAATTGAAATCAAAGATATTAAACGAACTGATTTAATAAAATATGAAAACAAAACAGAAATAGACGCTACTCGTTTATCTTCTATTCCTGAAGATTTAAGTAATTACTATCTAAAAATTACTTCAAATGATCACAAAACTAATTTACTAGCTGTTCAAAAAATTGAAGAAGCTACAGTTGATGGAAAACAAGTCTACAAAGTAACTGCAGTAGCTGATAATTTAGTACAACGTAATGGAAATAATAATTTTGCTGAAACATATACTTATCACATTGCTAAACCTAAACCTAGCGAAAACAATGTTTTCTATGACTTTGGAGAATTAGTAAATGCTATTCAAGCTAATCCTTCAGGCGAATTCAAACTTGGTCAAAGCTTGAGCGCTCGTAACATTGTTCCTAACGGAAAATCTTATATTACTAGTGAATTTACTGGTAAGCTTTTAAGTGATGGTGATAAACGTTTTGGTATCTACGATTTAGAGCATCCTTTATTTAATGTTATTAACGGTGGTACTATTAAAAACATTAACTTTGAAAATGTTGAGATAGATAAACCAGGTCAAAACCAAATTGCGACTATTGGATTTAATATTAAAAACAACGGTTTAATCGAGGACGTTAAAGTTTCTGGTTCAGTTACTGGTAATAACGATGTTGCTGGATTAGTTAATAAAATAGATGAAAATGGTAAACTTGAAAATGTAGCATTTATTGGAAAAATCAACTCTGTAGGTAATAACTCAACAGTTGGTGGTATTGCTGGTTCTAACTATATGGGATTTGTTAATAGAGCCTATGTTGATGCTACAATCACAGCTAATAATGCCAACGCTAGTATGCTTGTTCCTTTTGTTACATATATGCTAAATAGCTGGTTATCAGGTACTAAAGCAAAACTAACAAACTCTGTTGCCAAAGGAGTACTTGATGTTAAAAATACTAGAAATGTTGGTGGTATTTCTGCTAAAACATGGCCATATGGAACTGTCCAAAATAATGTAACATACGCTAAAGTAATCAAAGGACAAGAGATATTTGGTTCTAATGATGTTAACGATGAAGATGGTGGACCATTTGTAAAAGAATTATTCGGAGTAATTGGATATAGTTCTGAAGAAGATGGTACTGGTAAAGATACTAAAAACCCTAACAAACTTAAACATTTAACTAAAGATGAAGCTGATACTCGTGTCGCTGGTTATAACATCACAGCCGATAAATTCGAAAGTGAACCATATTGCATGAATACTATAAACAATGTAACTACTAGCGAAACAGCCTACAATAATATTCAAGACTATAATCCTGAATATAAACAAGCTTATAAAAACATTGAAAAATTACAACCATTCTACAACAAAGATTACATTGTATATCAAGCTAATAAACTAGATAAGAACCACAACTTAAATACTAAAGAGGTTCTTTCAGTTACACCTATGAACAACAATAACTTTGTAACTGACTTAAGTGATGCAAACAAAATTATCGTTCATTATGCAGATGGAACAAAAGATTACTTCAACTTATCTTCTAGCGATGAAGGATTAAGTAATGTTAAAGAATACACTGTAACTGACTTAGGTATTAAATATACACCTAATATCGTTCAAAAAGATCACAGTGCTTTAATCAATGGTATCATGGATATCTTAAGCCCTATCGAGCTTCAATCTGATCCAATTTACCAAAAACTTGGTAGAACAGGACCAAATAAAGTAAATGCGATTAAAAATCTATTCTTAGAAGAAAGTTTCGACTATGTAAAAGCTAATTTAAATACATTAGTAACTAAACTAGTTGAAAATGAAGATCACCAACTTAATAATTCTCCTGCAGCTCAACAAATGATTCTTGATAAAGTTGAGAAAAATAAAGCTGCCCTATTATTAGGTTTAACATACTTAAATCGTTACTACGGTGTTAAATTCGGTGATGTTAACATTAAAGAATTAATGTTATTCAAGCCTGATTTCTACGGTAAAAATGTTGATGTTCTAGATAGATTAATTGAAATTGGTTCTAAAGAAAATAATATCAGTGGTTCAAGAACATATGATGCTTTCGGTGAAGTTCTAGCTAAATATACTAAATCTGGAGATTTAAATAGTTTCCTAGACTATAATAGACAATTATTCACTAACATCAATAATATGAACGATTGGTTCATAGATGCTACAAAAGATAAAGTCTATGTAGTAGAAAAAGCTTCTCAAAATGAAGGTGTTGGCGAGCATAAATATCGCGCTTACGATAACTTAACTCGTGGATTACACAAAAAAATGATTCTTCCGTTACTAAATCTAGATAAGACAGAAATGTTCCTAATTTCTACTTATGACACTATGTCTTACGGAACAGCTAATAAGTACAATACTACTTTAGAAAAACTTAAACCTGAGATTGATTTAGCTGCACAACGTCAAATTAATTACCTTGACTTCTGGCACAGATTATCTCTTGATAAAGTTAAAAATAGATTATTCAAAGATATAGTATACCCTGTTTGGGAAGGATTCTATGTTTGGGGTCACGGTTGGCCAGGATGGCCTGAACGTTACGGGCAATTCAAAAACAGTACTGAAGTGTACGCTCCAATCCGTGAAATCTACGGACCTGTAGGAGAATACTACGGTGATAACGGAGCTGTTGCTGGAGCTTATGCAAGTATTTACGACAATCCAAATGATAATCGTGCTAAAGTAACATTCGTAATGTCTAATATGATTAGTGAATACGGAGCTTCTGCTTTCACGCACGAGACTACTCACTTAAATGACCGCCTTGTTTACTTCGGTGATTTCGGTCGTCGTGAAGGTACAGACGTTGAAGCCTATGCACAAGGTATGCTTCAATCACCTGCTACACAAGGTCACCAAGGTGAATATGGAGCATTAGGATTAAATATGGCATTCGAAAGACCTAACGATGGTAACCAATGGTATAATACTAATCCAAATGATCTTAAATCACGTGAAGATATTGATAACTATATGAAAGGTTATAACGATACTCTTATGATGTTAGATAACCTTGAAGCTGATGCAGTTCTTGGTCAAAATAATAAAGAACTAAATAATCTATGGTTCAAGAAAGTCGATAAACAAATGAGAGGTGACTCGAAAAACCAATTTGACAATGTTCGTGCTCTAAATGATGCTGAAAAAGAAATTCAACTTAACTCAGTTGATGACTTAGTAGATAATAACTTTATGACAAACCGCGGACCAGGAAATGGTATCTATAAACCTAATGATTTTGCTTCTGCATATGTCAACGTGCCTATGATGACAGGTATCTACGGTGGTAACACAAGTGAAGGTTCTCCTGGAGGAATGTCATTTAAACATAATACATTTAGATTATGGGGTTACTATGGATATGAAAAAGGATTCCTAGGTTATGCTACTAATAAATATAAACAAGAAGCTAAGAACAGTGGTAAAAATACTCTAGGTGATGACTTTATCATCAGCAAAATCTCTGATGGTAAGTTCTCAACATTAGAACAATTCAAAAAAGCATACTACAAAGAAGTTAAAGACAAAGCTTCAAATGGATTATCAACATTTGAAATAAATGGAACAACAGTTTCTTCGTATAATGATTTACTTGCCCTATTCAAAGAAGCTGCAGCTAAAGATGCCGCAACTATAAAAACAAATAACAATGGTAGTAAATCAGTATCTACAAATAATACAACAAAACTAAAAGAAGCTGTCTTCAAGAAACTTCTTCAACAAACAGATAGTTTCAAAACTTCTATTTTCAAATAGATTTAAAAATAAAGGCTAGGAATAAATTTTCCTAGCCTTTTTAATAAAAAAACTAGCCTATGGACTAAACAAATCCAAAGACTAGTTATGTTTATAATATTGATACTTCTTTTTTATATTGTTCTTTTATATTTTCATCAAGCTTATCATCACTAATAATCGCAGTTAAATCTTTTAATCTATAAAATGAATAAAAAGCATGAGTTGAAAACTTACTGTGATCCGCAAGCACATATCTTTCAGTTGCGTTATTTAATATAGTATCATTACAACGCCCCTCTTCCTCATCAGATATCGTTACTTTCTCTAAATCAATACCATTAACCCCTACAAAAGCCTTATTTACACTTATTTTACTAAGAGCATCTTGTGTAAAATATCCTACAAAACCTTTTGTTTTTGGTCTATACCTTCCTCCGATAAAGATAAGATCACATGATGGATTATCTTTAAATTGTTCAAATACTGTCATAGAGTTAGTTACGATATTTATATTTCTATCTTGTAAGAATTCCGCTAAATAACTAGTAGTACTTCCTGCTCCAATAAAAATAGTTTCATTATTCTTAATTAATCCAGCTACTTTACGAGCTATTTCTTTTTTCTCATCAATATTGACAGATATTTTTTTATTAAAATTATCTTCTTGATAAAAGTTTTTCGGTTTTAATTTCGCTCCACCATGAATTCTAGTTAAATGACCATAATCTTCTAGTTCTTTTAAATCACGTCTAATAGTCATTTCAGTTACTTTCATATCAATAGCTAAACGATTTACCCTAACTAAGTGTTTTTTCTTTAATTCATTTAAAATATAACTATGTCTATCTATTTTTAACATACTTACACCTCTTTTCTTAGATAAAATTATAGTCATCTAAATCATATATAGACTTAGACAACTATAACAACTTTATTTTTCTTGTGCTTTTACTATTCTTGTATTAAGTAAATTATCATGTAATAAAATAGGATTTGCTTCTCTTGCTACATATTTTTGATACAAGAAATAGAACGATACTAACGGTATAGTAAACCAGAATAAAACTACTTTTGCTAAAAATTCTCTAATTAAATATTTAGAAAAATCTATTTTCTTACCATCAGTAGGAACTATTCTTATTTTACAGATTTTTTTTCCTATAGTTTGTCCTTTCCAATTACTTGGTAAGTATCCATATAATAATATCGCAAAAATTATTATTGAAATCATCATATACAAAGCATTTCTTTCATTCTCAGGTCCACCTATATTTCGAAGATTACGACTTGTATATTGAAATAAAAGTGCTATTGGTAAATAAATAGCTAAATCTATTACATAAGCAATTATTCTCTTTACAGATGATGCATCTTCTCCTGTTAAATCAGGTACTTCTTGATTAGTTTCTTCAGGTACATTTGCTGTTGATTTTGGAGCTATATTTCTATCATTATAGCTATATGAATTATTCTTTTTTATTTTTTTTACCATTAGCTCTACCTAATCTTCTAAGTTTACATTATGATATACTTGTTGAACATCTTCACAGTCATCAAGCATTTCTAACATTCTTTCAAATTTAGCTTTATCTTCATCACTTAAAGTTACTTCATTTTGAGGAATCATTGAAATTTCAGCAACTTCAAATTCTTCAATACCTGCAGCTTTTAATGCTTCTTGGATTTCGTGGAAGTGTTCTGGATCACCATAAACAATTGCTAATTCTTCTTCTTCAACGATATCACGAGCATCAATATCAGCTTCCATAAGGATTTCTAATAACTCATCTGCACTTTTTCCTTCAACACCAATAACTGCAGTATTATCAAACATATAGTTAACTGAACCCGTAACACCTAAGTTACCTCCATTTTTACCTAATGCTGTACGTACTTCTGCAGCTGTACGGTTAACGTTGTTAGTTAGGGTATCAATAATTACCATTGTTCCGCTAACTCCAAAACCTTCATAGCGTAATTCATCGTAGTTTTCTTCACTACCACCTTTTGCTTTTTCAATAGCTCTATCTATAATATTTTTTGGTACACGGTATGTTTTTGCTCTTTCAAGAACAACTTTTAGATTTCTATTACTTTCAGGATCTGGTTCACCACTTTTCGCAGCTTGATAGATTTCACGACCAAATTTAGCGTATATCTTACTAGTGTTAGCGTCCTTAGCGGCTTTTTTTTCCTTAATGTTATTCCATTTACGACCCATAATAAATCTCTCTTTCTTTTATTTAATTTGTTTTGTTTTTTTTAAAACTCTTATTTACTTTATAAATATCCTTAATTTGTATAAATTTTCCTGTGATTCTATACTTAATTAAAAACATTATACACCCTACTATATTACAATATATAAGCTGTTTTTTCAAGAATTTTATTATCGTTTTTACTTGTATTTTGTTATATCAAACAATTTTTTTATAAATCAAACATATTATTTTGAACACGTAGTATGTTTGATTTATTATATATATACAAATATTCTATTTGAACGTATTTCTTTGTTATTATTAGCGTAGATTTCTCCTGAAAAATAGAGTACTATATTATTTATAGTACTCTATATCTATATAATTAAATTCATTTTTAGTAAGCCAATATGTCTTTATTTCATCCTTATTGTAATATACTTCATAAATATATTCACCTATTCCTTCATCTTTAAATACAATTCTATATTTATCATTTAATTCTATTATACCTCTCCATGAATCAGTCATAAAAACTTTTTTATACTCAACTACTTTTATTTTGTTTATTTTCTCATTATTTCTCAACTTATAATCTTTAATCACGTGATTAACTAATCTTTTTTCGGCTTGTCTTATTTTTCGTTTTTCTTCATCGCTTTTATCTTCATACTTTTCTAATATATATTGAATCTTTTGATTTTGTTCTACTTTCTGCTTTTCTCCATACAATGTCAAAGCAGTTAAACAAATCATACTTAATAATATCTTTATTAATTTCTCCATTTTTCTAACCTACTTTATTCTTTGTTCATCATCATTATATCATACTTTTTCACAAAAAAAATAGAGTATAATTACTCTATTTCTAATAGTTTTACCTGCGGTGTTATTATTCCCGCTTCACTTTTCAAATATAAACCATAACTATTTGGTAAATAATCTATAAGGTTATCTTTGTCTAACATCATTTCATAAAATGAAGGATATCTAATTTCTCCTAAATTTGTTTCAAAGCTCCTATCATACTTTTCTTCATCAATATTCTTATCATTTTTTAAAACTATCAATAGTCTATATTTTGTATAATCTTGGCAGTGACAACCTATCATATCATTATTATATGGACTCTGTCCATCTGTATAATCTAATATAAATCTATAGTCTACTATATTTTTATTTTTTAATCTATTTTGTAAATACTCTTCAGCACTTCTTGTAAAGTTAATATTCATCTTTTCACCTTCTTATATATATTATACATATATTTCCCCTCATTTAACAAGGAGAAAGGCCCATCTTTCGATGAGCCGTATATTATGAAAAAAATATTTTAACTTTAAAAATTATTTCCTTAACCACTTTGTTTTAGAATATAATCTTTATGTGTGTTATGTTTATTATTATATAGGCACGACTTTACATAAAGTTAAAGCTATAATTAAAGCGTAATTAAAAATTTCCTATGCTACTAATTCACATAGGAAATTTTATTTTAATATACTCTTTGTAATTTTTTTGCTTTTGTTTGAACTACATTTAGTGGTACTGATTCTTTTGTTATAACACTTGTATCTAATCCAAACCATTTTTCTGGAGTTACAGTTATACGTTTTAATTTTAATCTTAAACTCATAATAAATGTATCAAATGAAGATAAACCATTGTTATTACCTAATACTTCATTTATTAATACAAATCGGAAATCCCCAACTGTTTCTACTTTACCTTTTAGATTATATTTAGTTGGTTGCAAGTCTAACTCTTTATTTTTTAATAAATCATCTATTACTTGATGCATAAACATATTTATTCGTTGATGCTCTCTAAATCCTAGATTAAAAGTAATTTTGAATATTTTTTTATCGCTATATTTTGTTACTTTATATTCGCGTTTATAAGGTTTATCTAAAACATTTATATGAACAAAAAAGTAAACATTAGCTCTTTTCGGTTGTTTATTTAAAATTGAATATAATATCGCATAATCGACATCTTCTTCTCTTTTTGCACCTGTTAAATAAACTAAGTTAGTCGCATATTTAGGAATACTCTTATCACTACTTAGTTGTAATAATTGTTTTTTATAATTATCAACAGTTAGATATTGTGATTCTCTTTCTTTAATTTCCGTTCCTTTATACCAAATAAACATTATTGTAAAGATAAATAACGCTATAATAACAGTAATATATCCACCATTAACAAATTTTAAACTATTTGCAAATAGGAATAATAATTCTTCTGCTCCAAAGAATAATAAGAATATTATTGAAGCTACTTTATTATTTTTAATTTTGAATAAATATATTGATAATAGTATTGTCGTTACAAACATTGTTATACTAATACTTAGTCCATACGCCGCTTCCATATTACTACTTGTTCTAAAGAATAATACTACTGAACTACTACATATAAACAGTATAATATTTACCGTTGCAACATATACTTGTCCTTTTAACTCTGTAGGATATTTAATTATTAATTTAGGGAATAAGTTTAATTTTATCGCCTCTGAAATTAATGTAAATGATCCAGTAATTAAACTTTGACTAGCTATTATAGCAGCAAGTGTAGCTAATAGTACTTGTAGTACTAAAAATTCATCAGGAACTATCGCAAAGAATGGATTTTTACCTGCGTCAAACTTATCTGATAGTAAATATGCCGCTTGACCAAAATAATTAGCTACTAAACATATTTTTACCAGAGTCCATGCCATTCTAACATTTTTTCTACCACAATGTCCTAAATCAACATATAAGTCTTCTGCTCCAGATACACATAAAAATACTGCTCCTAATAAAACAAAAATACCTGGTTGGGTAACTAATAAGTTATAGGCATAATAAGGATTTAATGCTTTTAAAATAGTTGGATTAGCTAGTATTTGTCTACTACCCCAAAATAACAATGATAAAAACCATAAGCTCATTATTGGACCAAATAGCGATCCTATTTTTTTAGTTCCAAAACGTTGAAATGAGAATATGAAAATAAAAATAAGTAATACCATTACTATTACATCATCAGTTTCTAATTTTGGAAAAATATCATGTAGTCCTTCTACCGCGGAAGTTACTGTTATGGCCGGTGTTATTATTCCATCAGCTAGTAATGTAGCTCCTCCTAACATCGCTAATAATACTACGCTTTTTCTCGTTTTATTTTTTATTAATGCAAAAAGTGAAAATACTCCACCTTCACCATGGTTATCTGCTCTTAGTGCTATTAATACATATTTGGTTGTTGTTTGTAAAGTCATTACCCAAAATATTAAACTAACAAACCCCAGGATTAACATTTCATTTAGTGCTCCATCACTATTTTTAACAAATGATTTCATTACATATAGAACTGATGTCCCTATATCACCAAAGATAATCCCAATAGTTATTATTACACCAAGAAAAGTTAGTTTTTTCTTATCCATAATATTGCTCTATCCTTCACATAAATAAATTAAAATAAAGATAATTTACTAAAAACCATCTTTATTTCCATATATTATTATAGACCTCTTATTTTTAAAGTCAAGAGGGAATTTTATTAAATTTATACTATTTTAGACTTAATATTATAGCTATTTATATATTTTCTATATTTTGCTGTTTATAAAATAAGTATAATTGATTTAATAATTAAAATTTCTTATTTTATATTTTGATACCTATAGGGATAACCCTAATCTAATAATTTAATAAATTAAAATTAATTATTTCTTAATCTTATAAGGTTAGTTTTTATTTTTTCTCTTTATCTTTTTTATTAATTTTTCCCTTAATCTTTTTTTGAAAACATTTACTTTTCTACTTTACAAAACTACTTTTCTTGTGTTACCATAAGTATAAAGGAAAAATTTAACACATTAAATTTTAATAGTAAATGTTTTTTGTGAGGCTAGAGTATTTTCCACAATAGAAGGGGTGTTATTATGTTAATTAAAAGTAAAAAAGTTTGGTCAAGTAGCCAATTTCTTCCTCTTATTTTAGAAGTTGAAAATAATAAAATAGTTGCTGTTTATGATTATGATCACTTCGATAAAGTTGATTATGATTTTGGTAGTAATCGTGTTCTACCTGGTTTTATAGATATACATACACATGGTGCTTACGGTTATGATACTAATGATGCCACAGAAGAAGGTTTACGTAACTGGACAAAAAATTTACCGAGTGAAGGAGTTACATCTTTCTTACCTACTACTATTACTCAAACTGAAGAAGTTCTTCTTAAAGCTGTAGCTAATGTTGCGAAAGTTTATCGTGAAGGTTATGAAGGCTCTGAAATATTAGGAATTCATTTTGAAGGGCCATATCTAGATGCAGAAAAACGCGGTGCTCAACCTCTTAGCTGTATTCAAACTCCAAGTGTTGAACAATTTAAAAAATTCCAAGAAGCTAGTGATAATTTAATTAAATTAATTACTATTGCTTGTGAAAAAGACGTTGATTACAAATTAACTAAATACTTAGTTAACCAAGGTATTCGCGTTAGTCTTGGTCATTCTGCATGTAATTATAAAGAAAGTTATTTAGCATTTGCTAATGGTGCAAGTTCTCAAACACATGTTTATAACGGTATGGTAGGTTTTCATCATCGTGATGGTGGTCAAGTTGGTTTTGCCTTACGTGCTCATGATGTATATGGTGAAGTTATTTGTGATGGTATTCACTCAACTACTGATGCCTTAAATACTTACTTTACTGCTAAAGGTAGACATCATGGTATTATGATTACTGATTCACTTTGTGCTAAAGGTTGTGGACGTGGTTCTTACATCTTTGGTGGTGAAAATATGGAAATATATGAAGATGGTAGTGCACATCGTGATGATGGTCGCTTAGCTGGTTCTACTCTTCGTGTTATCGATGGTTTAAGAGTTCTTATCGAAGATGCTCTTGTTCCTGTAGAATCTGCGATCAACTCTTGTACAAAAAATCCGGCAGAAATGCTTGGTTTTGGAGATAGAAAAGGGAAATTAAAAGTTGGATATGATGCCGATTTTGTAGTTATAAATTCAGATTATGAAGTATTAAGTACTTTTTCACGTGGTAAAGAAGTATTTAAAAAAGACTAATTTTAAGAATTTAAGGAGTTTTATTTATGAAATATTTAGTATTCGAAACAAAAAAAGAAGCTTCTAAAGAAGCATACAAAATTTTAAAAAGTTTAATTAATGAAAATTCTACATTAGGTTTAGCTACTGGTTCTACACCTACAGATCTTTATGAAGAAATGATTAAAGACCATAAAGAAGGAAACTTTAGTTATAAAAATATTAAAAGTTATAATTTAGATGAATATGTAGGTATTAGCTATGATCACCCAGAAAGTTACCATAAATTTATGGATGTAAATCTTTTTGATCATATTGATATTGATAAAAGCAATACTCATATTCCAGATGCTAGTGCTGAAAATCTAAACCAAGCATTAGAAAACTATCAAAATGAGCTAAATAACACTACTATAGACGTCCAAATACTTGGTCTTGGTGGAAATGGTCACATAGGTTTTAACGAGCCAGGAACACCGTTTAACAGCGGCGTACATGTTATTGATTTAAAAGAAGAAACTATCAAAGCAAACTCAAGATTCTTCAATAATGATGTAAATTTAGTTCCTAAACAAGCTGTTACTATGGGAATTAACGATATTATGAAAGCTAAACATATTATTTTATTAGCTTTTGGTAAAGAAAAAAAAGCTGCAATTAAAAATCTAATAGATAGTGATATTGTTGATGAAAGCATTCCTTGTACTGTATTAAAAAAACATCCAAGTGTTTATGTATTAGTAGATAAAGAAGCTGATTTTAGAAATTAAATATAATAAATTGCTGCAATTTGTAGCATTTTATTTACCATAACAATGTAAACGTTTTATAAAATTTAGGGAGGTACATTATGTATAAATTACAATGGAATAAAATTGGAGTAGTTGCTCCTCAAGAAGGTTATGAAAAAAATATTGGAACTGCTGGATTACTAAAAGGTGTAATCGATAATAAACTTATCTTTGGTGGAGGTGCTAACTTTCCCGGTGGTTTGCCAGTAGATAGTGGTACTAAAGTAACCCATAAAGATATCTACTTATATGAAATAAAAGATAATGAACATGTATTACTAGATCAAATTCAATATGATTATCCCCTAGCTTATGGCCCTAGTGCTAACTATAAAGATAAATTATATTATATTGCGAATAAAGATGAATCTTCGTCTGATATATTAGAATTAACAATAAAAGAAAATAAATTAAATATCAATATTATTGGAACATTACCTCTAACTGTAGAAAATACTATTGCTGAAGTTTATAACAATAAACTTTATTTCGGTATTGGTTCTATAAATGGAAAAAATACAAAAGAACTATATTCATATGATTTAGAAACAAAAACATTCGAAGTAGAAACAGAATTTCCTGGGGAATTACGCTCACAAGCTTTAAGTTATGTTTACAATGACTCACTAATTGTTTATGGTGGCGGTTCAACCGAAACTTATAGTGATGGGTATAAATACGTCTTTAAAGAAAAAACTTGGACGAAACTTGCAGATGTAATAGTAGATAACTATGAATACTCATTATTAGGAGCCGATTGGTGTAAACTAAATGAAGATGAACTTTTAGTTATAGGAGGTTTTGATAAAGACGTCTGGAAAGATGCAGTATTTAAACTTAGTACTCTTACAGGCGAAGAACACGCAAAATACCGTGATGCTTACTTTAGACGTCCTGTAGAAGACTTTAAATGGAATAAACATGAACTAGTTTATAACCTCAAAAATAATACATGGACTAAACTGGACGAAATAAACTTTGAAGCACCATGTGGACACGCCTTACTATCAACAGATGCTCACATATATTCTATTATGGGAGAAATAAAACCAGCAGTAAGAAGTCCATACATACATCAAGCTAAAAAATAAAAATATAAATCCTCCTTATTAGACAATAATCTAGTAAGGAGTTTTATTTATATAAACTTTAAGTACAAAAAAAACCTTCCAAAAGGAAGGTCACTGTTGCCTGGCAACGTTCTAGTCTCGCAGGGCGTAAACCCAACTACATTCGACGCTAAA
>ERZ772961.567-NODE-567-length-14860-cov-2.757514_pt1 | contig 14860 bp, 7 predicted proteins | sample MGYA00580677_ERZ772961 | MGnify/ENA primary metagenome ERZ772961 (study PRJEB29015, sample SAMEA2738088) | human oral metagenome | biome: human oral; feature: human-associated habitat; material: saliva | place: China | collected 2227 ... | reverse complement strand
GGGGGCACTTTTTCAGAGTTGGCGACACTTATCCAAGCGTCAGCACGGTCTATCCCCTTGGGATGGCTGCTTGCTTTCGTGGCTTGCTGGGGGTTGATCGTCCTGATTGTGTGGCTCGACCATAAGAAGTCGTCTTCAAAACCCAAGCCTAAGAAGTAAAGGGGAAGACATTTGGGTCAATGCTTGTTCTGAGTTATATCCATGTACGTTCTCTTACCAACAAGTCTTCGGGAAGCTTTAGGCGGATAGAAGGGATAGCGAACTTACATTTTGCCACGAACGCCGATCTTTATCACCATTTTCCGGTTCCGGCACGTTTTTTTACGCTACGGTGCCGTTGGGCTTCGATAGGTTGCTTCTTTTTATCGATACATTCCCATCTCACGCGATGAATAGGCGAATTTCAAGGACGGTGAAACAATAAAAAGGTTTATTCTTCGTTCTCAATTAAGGCGGGGTGTGTATCTTTGTAGGTCAGTACTCCGCATTTTCGGCTGCATCTCTACACGTGCGCGCCGCTTTTCATCTCCAAACGACAATCGACAATGATCGCATATATCAAAGGAATCATCGGCGAACTCACCCCCACCGAGGTGGTGATCGAAGCCGCCGGCGTGGGCTACGGCCTGACCATCTCGCTCAACACTTTCGCCAACCTCCAAGGCAAGGAAACGGCCAAAGTGTATGTGAAAGAGGTGATTCGCGAGGATGCGCACGACCTTTACGGCTTTTCGTCCAAGCAAGAGCGCACGCTCTTCGAGGCGCTAACGTCGGTCAACGGCATCGGCGGCCAAACGGCGCGCATGGTGCTCTCGGCCTTCACACCGGCGGAACTCGCCGAAGTGATTCAGAGCGAACAGACCGCCATGCTCAAAAGCGTGAAGGGCATCGGGCCGAAAGCGGCCGCCCGCATTGTGCTCGACCTGCGCGACAAGGTCGGGGCGCTCTTGGGCGACGGACAACTCGACGTAACGCCCGGAGGGGGCGGCGGCATCTCGGCGGCAGACAAGGCGGTGGCCGAAGAAGCCATCTCCGCGCTCTCCATCTTGGGCTTCCAACCGGCCGCCGTGCGTAAGGTGGTGGCCGCCCTGCTCAAAGAGGAGCCGGGCATGGAACTCCAACAACTCATCAAACGCAGTTTGAAAGAAATCAAATAAACAACGATCGGTGCCGATGACTTTTTCCGCTCTATTTCGCCGACTCTTGCCCATCGTCTTTTTGGGGACGGTGGCCTTGAGTGTGCTCGCACTTCACGAGGGGGCGCGCCCAAGTGCTTCGGGCGACGCACCGAGCGAAACGCCCGCGCCTCAGCGCCCCAACGGGCGCAAAAACCGCGCAGCACAAACTACGGCGAAAACAACCGCTCCGACACAGCGTGCGGCTTCAAACGACACGACGCAAACCGCCGACGAAGAGGACGATGAAGAACCCAATGCCACGACGGCTCCGCTCCGCAGTACGCGCAGCGAGACGGTGATGCCCTTTGTCGTGCGCCCCACTGTGAGCACGCGCGGCATCCTGCCCCTCCATTCGGGCGACATGAAGAACCCGGAGAACCTCGAAACGGGACTTTTCTACGACGAGACGACGGGGACGTACAAATACGGCACACGGCTCGGCGGGCAGTGGCTGTATGTGCCCTTCTACATGGCGGGCGACGAGGTGCGTCGCATGGGCATCGAACAGTCGATGCGCGACTATTTCCGCCGCCGCAACAACGAGGAGTTTCAAGCGCGCGGCAAAGACAAGTTCGACTTCAGCGATATGCAGTTTTCGCTCGGGCCGGCCGAAAAAATCTTCGGTCCCGGTGGGGTGCGTGTGCGTACTCAGGGATCGGCCGAACTGAAAATCGGGGCAACCCACCGCTTCACCGACAACCCCTCGTTGGCCGAACGCAACCGCAGCGTCTTCGGCTTTGACTTTGACGAAAAAGTGAACCTCTCGCTCAACGGTAAGGTGGGCGACAAGGTGAACATGGACTTCAACTACAACACCGACGCGACTTTCAACTTCGACACGCAGCAACTCAAACTGCGCTACGAGGGAAAGGAGGACGAAATCGTGAAACTCATCGAGGCGGGTAACGTGTCGATGGGGGCGAACTCGAGTCTGATCCGCGGTGCACAGAGCCTGTTCGGTGTGCGCGCCGATATGCAGTTCGGCCGCTTGAAACTGCGCACGATGGTGGCGCAAAAAAAGAGCGCGGCGCAGAGTGTGAACTCACGCGGCGGGGTGCAACTCAATGATTTTGAGTTCTCGGCGGCAGACTACGACGAAAACCGCCACTTCTTCTTGGCGCACTACTTCCGCGACCACTATGACGGCTGGATGACACAGTTGCCCAACGTCCTTTCGGGCGTGAAGATCAACCGCATTGAGCTGTGGGTGACGAACACTTCGGCGGCGACGGACAACACACGCAACCTCGTGGCGCTGACCGACTTGGGTGAAACCAAGCGCATCAAAAACAACCGCTGGACGGCGCAGAGTGCCACGGCGGTTCCGGCCAACACGGCGAACGACGAATACGCCACCCTCACGGGGACGATGCCCGCTGTGCGCGACATCACACAGACGGGAACGCTCCTCGACGGCATCGGCATGGCCGGCGGCGACGACTATGAAAAGATAGAGAGCGCACGCTTGCTCTCGGCTTCAGAATATCGACTCAACGCGGATTTGGGTTATATTTCATTGCGCACGGCTTTGCAACCCGATCAGGTGCTGGCCGTGGCGTTTGAATACACCTACAAAGGACAAAACTATCAGGTGGGCGAGTTCTCGACCGACCTGAAAGACAACACGCGTTCGCTCTTGGTGAAGAGCTTGAAGAACACGGCCTGCACACCGCGTCAAGGCAACTGGGCGCTGATGATGCGCAACGTGTATTCGCTCGGCGCAACGGACGTGCAGCGCGAACGCTTTGCGCTCGATGTGAAATACCTGTCCGACACCACCGGTGTTTACCTCTCTTATCTCCCCCTCCCGACGATGAAGGACAAGCGCCTCCTCTCGGTGATGGGGCTCGACCGTTTGGACAACAACGCGCGCCGCGTGCCGAACGGCTACTTCGACTTTGTGGAGGGCTATACCGTGGACGCGGCCTCGGGACGTATCTTTTTCCCGGTGGTAGAACCTTTCGGCCGACACTTGGCGAAGGAACTCGGCGACACGGCATTGGCGCGCCGATTTGCCTACACCGAGCTCTACGATTCGACACACACCGTGGCGAAACAAATTGCCGAACACAACAAATTCCGAATCTCGGGTAAGTTTAAGGCGACGAAGTCGGACGAAATTCAGCTCAACACCACCGGCATTCCCCAAGGAAGTGTGGTAGTGCGCGCCGGCGGACAACTACTGACGGAGGGTACGGACTATACCGTAGACTACAATGCCGGCACGGTGAAGATTCTGAACAAGAGCATTCTCGATGCGGGTACGCCCGTTTCGTGCTCGGTGGAATCGAATGCAGACTATGGCATGCAACGCAAAACGATGTTCGGTCTCGATTTCCAATACGATTTCTCCAAACAGCTGCAAGTGGGCGGTACGCTCATGCACCTCGGCGAGCAACCGCTCACCTCGAAGGTGGCCATGGGCAGCGAACCGCTGAACAACACAATTTGGGGATTGAACCTAGCGTGGAAAACGCAAAGTCAGTGGTTGACGAATCTCGTGAACCGCCTCCCGTTTGTGCATACCACCACGCCGTCGAACATCAATTTCACGGCAGAATTTGCACAGCTCATCGCCGGTCGCAACACCGGTGCGCAGGGCAATGCGTCGTATCTCGATGACTTCGAGAACGCGAAAACGGACATCGACATTTCGATGCCCCAACAATGGACGATTGCGTCCACGCCGTCGATGTTTGCCGAATCGCAACTGACAAACAATGTGCGTTATGGCTACAATCGTGCGCTGCTGGCTTGGTATGTGATCGATCCGTTGTTCACACGCCGCAGTTCTTCGCTCACACCGGGCTATATCAAAAATGACTTGCAACAGTTGTCTGACCCCCGTGTGCGCGAAATTTATGCGAGCGACCTCTATCCGAACAAGAGTCTGAACTATAAGGACGCGGCCACGCTGCCGGTGCTCAATTTGGCTTTCTACCCCAACGAACGCGGCCCTTACAACCTCGATCCGTCGCTCGACAGCGACGGCCGACTGCTGAATCCGGCGCAACGCTGGGGCGGTATGATGCGCCGTCTCGAGACATCGGACTTCGATGCGGCAAACGTAGAGTATGTGGAGTTTTGGATGATGGATCCCTTCACGGAAATCAACGGAAAAGTGCCGACTTACAACGGCGATCTCTACTTCAACCTCGGCGAAATCTCGGAAGACGTACTCAAAGACGGCCGTAAGTTCTACGAAAGTGGACTCCCGACAGACGGCGACCGCTCGCAGGTGGCGGAAACGGCCTGGGGGTTGGTACCGACGCAGAACGCCGTGACTTATGCCTTCAACACGTCGAGCGATGCACGCCGCCGACAAGATGTGGGTTACAACGGTTTGACCTCGGAAGAAGAGCGCACCTTCGGGGCGTATGCCGACTATCTCAAGACGATCCGTGCGACGGTGCGTCCGGCGGTATACGATTCGATCCTACAAAGCCCCTCAGCCGACCAATACTCCTATTTCCGCGGTAAGCATTGGGACGATCGTCGCGCTTCGATCCTCGAACGCTACAAATATATCAACAATCCGAACGGTAACTCTGCGGCGGCCGACGGCGAAACGTATGCTTCGGCTTACAAGACGACACCGGATGTGGAAGATATCAACCAAGATTTCACCCTCAACGAGTACGAAAAATACTACCAATACCGCGTGCGCATTGATCCGACGGCGATGCAGGTCGGACAAAACTACATTGTCGACATGCGCACCGTCAACTCGAAAACGCGAGACGGCAAGTCGCCCGCCACGAAATGGTATTTGTTCCGCATTCCGCTGAGCGAATACGAACGCAAATACGGCAGTATCAGCGACTTCTCGTCGATCCGCTTCATGCGTATGTTCATGACGGGCTTCGATCAGCCGATTGTGCTGCGTTTTGCCACGTTGAGTCTCGTACGCGGCGAGTGGCGTGACTACCGTCAGGCGCTTTATCAAAACGTGCCGGCGGCTTCTTCGGGACAGCTCGTGGTGAGCGCCGTGAACTTCGAAGAGAACAACGACAAACAGCCGGTGAACTATGTCTTGCCCCCGGGCATTAGCCGCGCCATCGAACCGGGACAGGATCAGGTGCTGCAAAACAACGAACAAGCCCTCTCCCTCACCGTGAAAGAACTGGGCAGTGGCGATGCGCGTGCCGTGTATAAGAACACGCACCTCGACCTCCGTCGCTACAAACACCTCCAACTCTTTGTGCACGCCAATGCGTTGCCGGGCGATAAGGACTTGGAAGACGGACAAGTGAGTCTGTTCCTCCGACTCGGATCGGACTACAAGAACAACTACTACGAGTATGAAATTCCTTTGAAGCTGTCAGCTCCAGGCCACTATGACATGTACACTATTCAAGAACATCGTATTGTGTGGCCTGAGGAGAACATGCTTGACATTCCATTGAAGCTCCTCACCTCCGTGAAGAAGCAACGTAATCAGGCACGTGGTTCAGGAACAGCAAGCTATAACCGTGCTTTCTCTGTATACGACACCGATCATCCTGCTAACAAAGTAACGGTGATGGGTAACCCAACTCTTGGTGAAGTAAAGACAATGATTATTGGTGTTCGTAACCTTTCCAGCAGTCAGAAGAGTGGAGAGGTCTGGGTGAATGAACTACGTCTTCGAGAGTTTAATAACGAAGGTGGATGGGCAGCAAGAGGTCAGCTCAACCTGCAACTCTCCGACTTCGGTACTGTAGACGTCAATGCCAGCCACAGCACAGATGGATTCGGTGGTTTGGAACAGGGTGTTAACGAGCGACAGCAGGAGTCCAAAACGGATGTTTCTGTCACCACAAGCCTTGAATTAGGAAAGTTCTTCCCTGACAAGGCTAAGGTTTCTGCACCATTATATTACAGCGTAACCAAGAGCGAGAGTCGTCCTAAATACAACCCTCTCGACACAGATATGGAATTGAAGGATGCTCTTGATGGTACTGCTAACCGTCAAGAGCGTGACTCCATCGAGTCTATTGCCGTTACGAAACGACTGACAACGAATTTCTCTTTGTCTAATGTACGTGTTGGTATTCAGACAAAGAACCACCCTATGCCATACGACCCTGCCAACTTCTCATTCTCTTATAGTCATTCTCACTCTCACACATCAGGTGAGACAACGGTCTATGAGAATGAAGACAACTGGCGTGGAGCATTGAACTATAACTGGACACCAGTATATAAGTCTTGGGAACCTTTCAAGCGTCTTATCAAGAGTAGGTCGAAATGGTTTGAAATCCTCAAACGCTTCGGGCTAAACTGGCTCCCACAGAACGTAACCTTCAACACTGAAATGGTGCGTAACTACTACGAGTTGCAGGAGCGTGATATGGAATCAACAGAGAACAGTCTGCTACCTCTTACCTTCAGCGAGCAGTTCCTTTGGAATCGTGACTTCGCTCTACGTTGGGACTTGACACGCAATCTCCATATGAACTTCCAGAGTGCGACACATGCTGAGATTGAAGAACCTTACACTCCTATCAATAAAGACCTCTATGCCGACCGTTATCAGGCATGGAAAGACTCGGTATGGACAAGCATTAAACACTTCGGTACTCCACTCGATTACCAACAGAATTTTACGCTTTCTTATCAGCTTCCACTCAATCTGCTACCTATCTTTGACTGGGTAAATGCTGATGCGAATTATACTGCATCTTATACTTGGGTGCGTGGAACGAGTCTTGATAATGGTACTTCGCTCGGTAATACCATCACAAGTAACCGTGCATTGAACATCAATAGTAGCTTCAACTTTGAACGCCTCTATAACCATATTCCTTTCTTAAAGAAAACGAACGAACGCTTCAACCGTACTCGCCCAACTCGTCCTAAGCTGACTGCAGAACAGAAGAAGGCAGAGAGAGAAAAGAAAGAAAAAGAAAGAAAGGAGAAAGGTCAAGATGACGACAAGAAGAAAGCACTGCCTAAGAACCAGAAGAGCTTTGAAAAGGAAATCATTATCAATGCCGATTCTGCTATCCTTGTTTCACATGGTAAGAATACAAAACGCCTTATCATCTCAGCTAAAGACGAAAGAGGAAAGGCTATCAAGATTAAATATCGTAAGGTAGGTGATACGCAGTTGAAAGTTTTTAATCGTACAGACTCTGCTATCCGCATGAAGCTTACCGTAACGCCTAAAGAACCACTCGATAATAAGGGTTGGTATAAGACAGCACAATGTGTGGCACGTGCACTGATGATGGTACGTTCGGCAAGTATTTCTTACCGTGACCAATATGCAATGGCACTGCCTGGCTTTATGCCAATGGTGGGTGATGCCTTTGGACAGACACGTGGAACAGGTGCCTTATCACCAGGTCTTGACTTCGCTTTCGGTCTTATTGATGATGACTATATCGGTAAGGCACGTGACAACCATTGGTTGCTTATGAACGACAGTGTGGCTACACCTGCTGTAACGAATCGTACAGAAGACTTGCAGATTCGTATGACACTTGAACCATTTAAGGACTTTAAGATTGACCTTACTGCCAGTCGTATGCAGACTACCTCACGAAGCATCCAATATATGTACACGGGTACGCCTACAACACAGAGCGGTTCACTTACCATGACAACCCTATCATTAGGTACTGCATTCGAAAGTCAGGGCAATGCCAACAACGGCTATCATAGTTCAACGTTTAATCGTTTCGTTCAGTCACTTGATAGTTATCGCAATCGTGTCGAGGCACAATATAACAATGCAACCTACCCTGCTTCGTTTGGTGGCGGACACTTCACTCCTGCAGTAGGTTCTGTTAATAAGTATAGTGCAGATGTTATGGTTCCTGCTTTCCTCAATGCATACACCAGCATGAGTGGAAACGGACTCAACATCTTCCCTTCTCTGCGCAGTTTATTACCTAACTGGTCTATCCGTTACAGCGGTCTTTCACGTTTGCCATTCTTTGAACAGTTCTTCAAGAGTGTTAACATCAATCATGCTTACCGCAGTATCTTTGCTATCGGTTCTTATCAGAGCTATAGTACATGGCAGGAATACATGAACGGACTCGGTTTCATTACTGATGCAACAACGGGTAACCCGATTCCAAGTTCGATGTATAACATCTCACAGGTGAGTATCAACGAAGCATTCTCTCCTCTGTTAGGTGTTGATGTAACTCTTCAGAACAACCTCACTGCACGCTTGGAGTATCGCCAGACACGTGTATTATCACTCTCGATGACCAGTGTACAGTTGAATGAAGCCTCATCAAAAGACTGGGTTATCGGTATTGGTTATAGAATCAACGACTTCAATCTTTTCAACAATGGTACACGACGTGTGGCAAAAGGTAAGAAGAAAAAGACATCAGACTCCTCACAGCAAGACAATAGTTCTTCTCGTCAGAACAGTGGATTGAACCGTGATCTCAACCTACGCCTTGACATGAGCTATCGCCAGCAGGCATCGCTCACACGTGACATTGCTTCGCTGACATCAGCAGCTTCAAGTGGTAATACTGCTTTCAAGTTCTCTTTCTTGAGCGACTATACCTTGAGCCGTTTGGTTACAGCCAGCCTCTACTACGACTTACAGATTAATACTCCACTCCTCTCATCAGGCAGTTACCCTACAACCACCCACGACTTTGGTGTGAGTCTGAGACTTAGTCTGACAAGGTAAGGGTAACCTTCAGAAGGAGAATATTATAACATTAGGAAAAAAATGGAATTAGTATCTTTACCAGATATCAACAATACCTATTAAGAACAATATAACAAATGTAATAACTTTTCCACTCCTCGTTTTTAATCAAGCATCTTCTACGTTCGAATTAACGCCCTTTTGGCTTGCAAAAGATGCCCTTTTGAGGTCTTACTAACGCCCTTTAAGAAGCCAATTAAGCACCTTCTCTTTTACAATTTTGCAATCAACTGATAATCTGAAGGTTAGGAAGAGGAAAACTAAAGCATTATTTTACAGTATCAATAGAAGTTAAAGTCTCATTTGTGTAAAACATTTTCAAATATCAAAATAGTATTTATCAAACTATAAAAACATTATCTACCTACTTAAAAATAAAAACAGACTGCCGTGTCTTAAAGACAAAAGCAGTCTGTTAGGAAAGTATTTTAGAATTTGAAAACTATTAAAGAGGATACTCGTCAAAGGCGTAAAGCACTGTTGAGAGATAACGCTCACCTGTATCTGGCAGCAAGGTTACGATGGTCTTACCTGCATTCTCTGGACGCTTAGCAATCTCAGTAGCTGCAAAGGCTGCTGCACCAGATGAGATACCAACCAACAAACCTTCTTGTTGTGCCAACTGACGACCAGCAAGAATAGCCTGATCATTCTCTACTTGGAATATCTCATCAACATACTTATTATTATAAGTATTTGGTACGAAGCCTGCACCAATTCCCTGAATCTTATGTGGGCCACTCTCTCCACCACTCAAAACTGGAGATGAAGTTGGCTCAACAGCAATAATCTTCACATCAGGATTCTGCTCCTTAAGGTAGCGACCCTGAAGCACAGGAGAAGCTGTAGGTTCTACGGCAACAATCTTGATGTTCGGGTTCAGCTCCTTTAAGCGCTTACCCACGCCGCTCACCGTACCGCCAGTACCTACACCAGCTACAAACACATCAACCTTACCATCTGTATCGCGCCAAATCTCTGGACCAGTTGTAAGATAGTGGCGTTCTGGATTAGCCTGATTCTCGAACTGCTGAAGGATAATACTACCTGGAATAGAATCTCTCAACTCCTCTGCAGCCTTGATAGCACCCTTCATACCATCCTTTCCACTTGTCAACTTCACGGTAGCACCGTAAGCCTTTACAAGGTTGCGACGCTCCACACTCATAGTCTCTGGCATGGTCAGAATAAGTTTATAGCCCTTCACTGCAGACACCAAAGCCAAGCCAACGCCTGTGTTTCCACTGGTTGGCTCAATGATTGTAGTTCCTGGCTTTAAGAGTCCTTTAGCCTCAGCATCCTCTATCATAGCCAATGCTATACGATCCTTCACACTACCACCAGGATTGAAATACTCTACCTTTGCAAGAACAGGAGTTTTGAGTCCTCTTTCTGCAGAGAATTTATTAAGTGCTAACAGTGGTGTATTACCGATAAGCTCTGTGAGTTTGTTTACTATCTTTGCCATATTCTTTGGGATTTAATTTCTTACTTAACGTTTACGGATGCAAAGGTACAAACATTTACCCATATATGAAATACACTCTTTATGTTATTTAGCATACCACAAATGTGGTATTTACATTAAAATAAGGCTTTCTTATTGCCATTCACACAAAAAACATTATATTTGCATTACTATTGTCATAAAATCTACGAGTATGCAGAAATACGCAGATTACATAGAAGAGATTGAGATTGACTCGCTTTGGAGCGGGAAAAAACATATCCGATGGACATTAGACCGTCAGGTGAATATCCTGAGTGGAATTAATGGTGTCGGAAAGAGTACTATTCTTAATAAGGTGGTGCGGAGTCTGTCGCAGGGAGGTGAGTTTCCCAGCCATTCTTTAAAGGGTGTCCGACTAAAGGTAAGTCCTAATGATGCACGATGGATACGTTATGACATCATCCGTTCGTTCGACCGTCCACTGATGAACTCGGATAGTATCAGCAAGATTAATGTCGATCTTGTTACAGAACTTGACTGGCAGCTCTTTCAGCTTCAGCGCAAATATCTTGACTATCAGGTGAACATCGGCAATCGTATTATCGAGACCTTACAAAGTGGTGAAGCGAATGCTGCAGAAAAAGCACAACAGATATCACAACCTAAGAAACGTTTTCAAGATATTTTGGACGACCTCTTTACCGAAACTGGTAAGAAGATTATCCGTTCTGAGAATGAGATAAAATTCTCTTCATTAGGTGAAGTTCTCGCTCCTTATCAGTTATCAAGTGGCGAGAAGCAGATTTTGGTTATCCTGCTGACCGTATTGGTAGAGGACAATGAGCATTACGTTCTCTTCATGGATGAGCCAGAAGTGAGTCTGCATATTGAGTGGCAGAAACGACTGATTGACCTTATCTTAGAACTAAATCCGAATGTTCAGATTATCCTCACAACACACAGTCCGGCTGTCATTATGAACGGATGGATTGATCGTGTGACGGAAGTAACGGACATAACCGATAAATGATTGTCTGAAGGAGGGAGCAATGGGAAAAAGACTGAGCGACAACCTGTCATCGGCTTATATTGATGCAGCGAACCGATTGAACGGTAAGCGGGCACGGAGAAAGATTATCGCATACGTAGAAGCGTATGACGATATCTTCTTTTGGCGCACTGTCTTAAGCGGATTTGAGAACAAGGAGCGTTACTTTGAAGTGATGTTGCCATCGCGATTAAACCTTACCAAGGGCAAACGGTCGGTATTGATGAACCTCGTTTCGCAGAATATTGGCGAGAATATGATTGCTTGTGTGGATGCTGATTATGACTATCTGCTGCAAGGAACTACCCCACTATCCGATGAAGTAATCAACAACCCATACGTTTTTCATACGTATGCTTATGCTATTGAAAACCTACAATGTTACGCACCGAGCCTACATGATGTGACAGTAGCAGTAACGCTAAACGACCATTCTATCTTTAATTTCGAAGAGTTCCTAAAGCTATACAGTGAGAGTATACATCCCCTCTTTGTCTGGAGTATTTGGCATTATCGCCAAGGTATTCATCGACGTTTTACGATCTCCGACTTTAATCGAGTTGTGGAGATTGGTAATTTCTCTCTACAAGGGGCAACTGAAAGTATTCAACGGCTACGCCATAAGGTGCAGATGCGTGTACGACAACTGCAAAAGGAGAATCCGAACGCAAAGGATAGCTATCTAAAACTAAAAGACGAACTGCGTTCCTTAGGTGTTACACCTTCAACAACCTATCTATATATTCAAGGTCATCATCTCTTTGATAATATCATCGTACCAGTCTTGAAACGGGTATGCGACCTTCTTGTGCGTGAACGTGAAGACGAGATTAATCGCAATGCAGTACACGATACGCAACGTCGAAACGAACTGTCAAGTTATGGTCATAGTACAGAGGCGATTATCCCTATGCTCCGTCGTAATGTAGGTTATACCAACGCTGAACCATTCCTAAGATTGAAAGAAGATATTTATACATTCTTGAATCCACCGACACAACAACCAACTGACTAAGTCTTCTTTCATGACATCGGTTCTACCTACACTTTCTTTACGAAGTGGGGTGTTATCTGCTGTAGTTTTATTATCTTTGTACTCAAAATCTAAACAACAAAATTCTTACATGAAGAAGACTCTACTTTTAATCGCAACACTGCTGACAAGTTACGTCGGTATGGCACAAGAGACTTACCATCCAACGGCTGAGAATCTTAAAGCACGCGAACAGTTCCAAGACGATAAGTTTGGTATCTTTCTGCATTGGGGACTCTACTCAATGATGGGTACTACCGAATGGATTATGACCAACAGGGATATCAACTATAAGGAATATCCTAAGTTGGCAAAGACTTTCTATCCTTCGGAGTTTGATGCGGACGCATGGGTAAAAGCTATCAAAGCTGCTGGTGCAAAGTATATTACCATTACGACACGCCACCACGATGGATTCTCACTCTTTAAGACGTCTACCAGCACGTATAATTCCGTTGATGGTACTCCATTCAAACGTGACATCATAAAAGAAATGGCTGATGCTTGCCAACGAAATGGTATCAAGTTGCATCTTTACTATTCTCACCTTGACTGGGGACGCGAAGACTATCCAGTGGGAAGAACAGGAACTGGCACTGGTAGACCAAAAGAGAAGGCTAACTGGGCAAGCTACTATAAGTTTATGAACACACAGCTGACAGAATTGCTCACAAACTATGGAAAGGTAGGGGCAATCTGGTTTGATGGTTGGTGGGATCATGACAGTGATGCTAAGCCTTTCGACTGGCAGTTGGAAGAGCAGTATGCTTTGATTCATAAGCTACAGCCACAGTGCCTCGTCGCTAATAACCACCACCAGACTCCTTTCGCTGGTGAGGATATCCAGATCTTCGAACGTGACCTACCGGGTGAGAACAAGGCTGGACTCTCTGGACAGAGCATCAGTCGTCTGCCCTTAGAATCATGCCAGACTATCAACGAGCATTGGGGTTACAACATCACCGATACCCTCTACAAGTCACCAAAGGAGTTGATTCAGATGCTTGTTCGTGCTGCTGGAAAGAATGCCAACCTCCTCCTCAACATCGGTCCAGAACCAGGTGGTGCCCTTCCCGAACTTGCCCTCAACCGTCTTCAGTCTATCGGTGAATGGCTGAGCCAATATGGTGAAACCATCTACGGTACACGTGGCGGCATCGTAGGTCCTCACGACTGGGGTGTAAGTACACAACGTGGTAACAAACTCTACATCCACATCCTAAACTGTATGGACTCCAGCCTCTTCATCCCTACTGGCAACCACAAAATCAAGTCTGCCACCGTCTTTGGCACCAACAAGCGTGTCAACTTCACAAAGACTGGCAATGGCATCACCCTCAACCTCGACACCATCCCCACTGATATTGATTATATCGTTGAGTTGACGTTGTAAGATAGGCATTTAAGATTATTAGCTTCCAAAAACAACCCGCAGCAACCATCCAGTTGCTGCGGGGTTGCTTATATGTAAGTATCGTTTTCTTCCTCAAGCACATTCCATATTGATTATCAGTGATTTACATTCATGTGGTACAAAAATGTTTCCTCAATTTGAGTAGTATCGATTAGTAAACATCTTGGATGTTATCGTCTTCTCTTATTTCATTTTGGAGAAGATATTTAGTTTGTTCTTTTGGCATTTTATCTAAAAATTCCTTTGCCTTAGGGAAAGCATTACAAAAATCTCGTACTATTACTTGTTGAAATTTACAGATAGAATTGAGTATCATCAGTGCTCTTTCTTTATATTCATCAGAATTGTACATTTGACCAAACTGCAAAATCCCTAAGAAAGAAGGATGGGATTGGGAAGATAAAAAACCGTATAAAATAGTTAGGTCTTCTTTGGGAAATACTTCTTTAGGAGATGCACTAAAGGATAGTATCTTAAATTCTTTAATCTGTTGTGTTTGTGCATCCTTAATAAACTTATAACCCTTAATAGATGTATCAGATTTACTAATTTCTTTATGAAAAGATAGTTTCGCATTTTCTGTAATATCAAGTTCCCCTAAACGACTTATTGCTTTCTGTTTGAATTCTTTTATTTGCATTCTGCTTAAATTATATTTCTGGATATATTTCTTAGCTTCTTGGGGAGCCTGAGGCAATTTCATATTATGCAGTCCTCTTATTTTCCAGATGTATAAAACAATTTCTTTCTCTATACTATTTTCTTGTTCAACAAAAAGGTTATTAAATATAAAGACTTTTTCATATAAGCTTCTTAATATGGAAACCATAGAAGGAATATCTATTCCCAATAATGTATGCCTATATTTAATCCAAAATCCCAAATAAAAAATGACACAGAATAAAACTCCCCAGTTAAGTATTGATCAAAAAATTGCCATGATGAAAAATGCTGCAACAATAAATGTAGATACTTTATTTTATCTTTGGGAAAACTATTGGTCAGGAACAAAAGGCAATAGAGATCAATTTGCAGAAATAGCTCAATGTATTTTGCAAATGGAGATACTTC
>ERZ772961.566-NODE-566-length-14861-cov-2.641834_pt1 | contig 14861 bp, 17 predicted proteins | sample MGYA00580677_ERZ772961 | MGnify/ENA primary metagenome ERZ772961 (study PRJEB29015, sample SAMEA2738088) | human oral metagenome | biome: human oral; feature: human-associated habitat; material: saliva | place: China | collected 2227 ... | reverse complement strand
CATGCATATCTTGAACTTGTATGTACACAAGGGTTAACCTTCGATTTAAATAAAGCGGGTGAGTACTATAGTCTTTGTCAGGCAAAGAAACTGGTATTGATTTTAACAGCAGGCGGAAATGTGCCTGAAAATGATTGTGCAATCTCCTTTATACGAACATTATGTAAAGAGTTCTGGAAGATTGAAGATGTACGATATTACTACGCAGACGGTATTGACTTGGTTGGTGCGGATGTGAATGCGAAATTAGAGGCAGTGATGAAGCAATATGGAAATTCGTAAGAGTCGATTTGAAGATATCGGACAAATCATGGACGTAATCCAAGATGCACAAGAAAGTATGCGTGCTAACGGGATTCCACAATGGCAAGATGGTTACCCAAATGAAGAAGTTATTTCCCAGGACATAGAAACAGGAAATAGCTATGTACTTGTGAAAGATGGAGGCGTCATTGGTACTGCATATATTGTTGCTGGCCACGAGCCAAACTATGACTATATCGAAGATGGCGCGTGGTTAAATAATCACCCATATGTTGTCGTACATCGTATCGCAATTAAAAACGACTATAAAGGTAAAGACCATGCAAGTAAACTGATGGAGTTTGCAGAGAGTTTGGCTATTAACTCAAATCTCCATGATATTCGTATCGATACACATCATCAAAATATTCCGATGCGCAAGTTCTTGTCGAAGTTAGGCTACCATGCATGCGGAACCATCTATTTAGATAATGGTGATAAACGGATTGCATATCAAAAAATAATCTAAAAAAGAAAAACGCACTACAAAGTGCGTTTTATCATATTTGTTAAATATTCAACTGTGTTATTTTCTGGGTTTTCAATCACTGTATTCAAGCATTTTTGCAAGATAGACGCAATCTCTTTTCCTTGATAACCTAACTCTTTTACTACATTTCCATCAATTGCAAGATCTTTTAATTGATATGGTTCATGCATGTTGTGGATTTCTTGATGATATGCATGAATGGTTTCTTTTTGATAACCCGTATCAATCGCGGAGCGATATCGGTGGTAAGTATCAAATGGAATTTTTAGTGTAGATAAGAACTGTTTTAACTCAATCTTTGAAGAGAGTTTATATTCTGAATTTTGAATACAACTAAGAATAATGCTCTGTTCTGCACCAGAATATTTTAGACGTTCTAAGATTTCTTTTGCATTAGGGATGTTCTTGAGCAGAATCGCCATACGAATATTTGCGTCAAGTGGAGCTTGATGAATTGCAGTTAAACTATGATGGATAATGCTGTTGGTTAATTCAGGTATAAATACCTGAATGACATCACTATATTCTACAAGAATAGAAGTAAGGGAATTTGTTTCTAGAATGCCAATCCATTCATTATGAATACGTTCTTCTGAGATATAGTGTAGTAAATCTTTTTGTTTGTGTATTGCGGTTGCTGTATTTTCTTCGATGGTAAATGAAAGTCTTCCTGCAAAGCGTAATGCGCGTAGAATACGCAGTGCATCTTCATCAATACGTTCATGAGGGTTACCAATGCAACGGATTATCTTATGTTGTAAATCATCAATACCACCAAAGAAGTCGATTAAGCCTTCGCTATTGTTGTAGCATAGTGCGTTAATCGTAAAGTCACGACGTTTACAATCTTCCTCGATACTCTTAGAGAATGAGACTCCAGATGGATGGCGATGGTCTTCGTAGATATTCTCACTACGGAACGTAGTAATTTCAACAGGTTGTTTATTAGACAGTACAGTAATGGTGCCGTGCTGAATACCTGTTTGAAATACACGGTAGTTAGAGAATACTTGCAACATCTTTTCTGGGGTTGCGTCTGTTGTTAGGTCGTAATCATGAATCGGTAGTTCTAGTAATGCATTGCGAATCGCACCACCAACAACATATGCACAATAACCATTTTGATTTAACAAGTCGATAAGGACTTGGATGTAATCTGGAATATGAATTTGCATAATTCTATTATAGTTGGATTATCTAAGAATGGATAGAAATCCTCAAAATCGTAGAGATAATCGCATGAAATAGAGTTGTTTATCGGATTTATCCTTTTATTTCATTCCACAACATCTTATGATTATCATAGAACATTAATATTTTAAGAATAAAACAATTGAGTGTAAGGGAGATTTTACATGAGAATAGGACAATCAACAGATATTCATCGTCTTGCGAAAGGACGTAAACTAATCTTAGGTGGTGTGGAAATTCCATCTGATTTAGGTCTTGTAGGACATAGCGATGCGGATGCGTTATGTCATGCAGTAGCGGAAGCTATCCTTGGCGCGCTTGCGCTAGGTGATCTTGGAAAGTGGTTTCCAGATACAGACCCAAAATGGGAAGGTGCAGATTCTATCAAGATTCTTGCGCAGGTTGGGGTGATGATGCGTGATCGTGGCTATAATATTGGAAATGTTGATAGTCTTATCATGATTGAAAAGCCTAAGATGGCGCCACATATCATGACCATGCGAGAAAATATCGCTAGAGCACTTGCGTGTGATTTGGATAATATCAGTGTGAAGGCAACACGTGGGGAAGGTTTAGGCTTTGTTGGTAAGTCAGAAGGTGTACAAGCACAAGCAGTTGTACTCCTTGTAAAGGAGGACTAGTTCATGTTTGCGAAAACATCAGAAGTGAAAGTACTACGTGATCCTGTACATGGGTATGTGCATATTGATTTGCAGGTAATCTGGGATATTGTCAATAGTAGCTGGTTCCAACGTTTACGTCGTATTCGTCAATTGGGTGGAGCGTATGTTGTATATCATTGTGCAGAGCATACTCGTTTTTCTCACTCACTTGGTGTGTATGAAATTGTACGTCGTATGGTAACAGAAGTCCCAGACATAGTTAATGCATTGAATGAATATGATAAGGTAACAATCATGCTGGCAGGTTTACTGCATGACATTGGTCATGGCCCTTATAGCCATGCGTTTGAAGCTGTTACAGGAACATCTCATGAAGAATTTACTTGTCGCATCATTGAAGAGAATACAGAAATCACAAAAATCATAGAGTCTTGTACGAAGGGATTAGCGAAGGATGTTGCGGATGTCATCCGTCATAAGAGTAAAAATCCATTACTAGTGCAGATGATTAGTTCGCAACTGGATGCAGATCGCATGGATTACTTATTACGTGATGCATACTTTACAGGAACGAAATATGGTGAGTTTGATTTGGAGAGAATCTTACGTACACTTCGTGTGGTTGATGGAAATCGTTTGGTAGTCAAAGAAAGTGGTGTATACGCAGTTGAAAACTATATCATGGCAAGATACCACATGTATTGGCAGATTTACTATCATCCTGTAGCACGTAGTTTTGAAACCATTCTACATCTACTCTTTAAGCGTTTAAGGGATTTAAAGAGTGTGAGTGATCCTTCTATCATTCCATTATTTAAACCTGTTTTGACAGGCAAGAAGATCTCTTTAAAACAGTACTTTATGCTGGATGAATATGCATTTAGCTATGGCTTCTCGATGTTATGTGAACATAAAGATCCTATCGTGCGTGACTTTGCGTTACGGATTCGTGATCGTAAATTATTTGCGTATTCTGAAAGTGATCCATCTAACAACCGTAAGTTGCGTCATCAGCTAAAGAAGGCTGGATATAATCTAGACTACTATTGGTCAAAGGATGAAGTGTATCAGAAACCATATGAACCTTATACAGATAGTAGAGGTGATGCGGTTTGGGTAAAGAAAAAGGATGGAACGATAGTAGAAATGTCGAACGCATCTAATATTGTTTATAGTCTGGTACATGGACCGATCCGTGATGTATTTAGCGTATATTATCCAAAAGGAGTAGAAACTAAGAAATGAATCCAGAAGAACGTGCAAGGAAATGGACACAGGATATTCCTGAATTGAGTGGTCTAACATTACAACAGCGTATTACGATATGTAATCAAGTATCAAAGAGAATTATTTTCCTAGTTGTACTATGGCTAACACTTTTCTTTGCAATCGTTTTCGTTATACTATCCAGTGCAGATATAAACTCTGCTCTATATAATCTACTCAATCATACAGCGGAGGCTATCAATACGATTTTTAGTGGTGGTGCAAGTAAGCGGTACATGGTAGCGTTACTTGAAAGTTTGCCATATATTTTGCCAATGCTTGTGGTTTTAGCAGGACCAATTTGGCTCATGACGACGGTATTCCGCAAACAAATGTTACTTTCAGTTGCTAGGAAATGATAGTTTGATTGGTTGAAATCATAATATATACAAAAAAATACACTGTTGTGTACAGGACATCACGAAAATCACCTGTATAATAGTGTTTAAGAAAAATGCTCAATCGGAGCAGATGTGAGGTAGAATATGAATCCAATATTTATGGTGGCGGGGATACTTGTTGTATGGGCTATTGCATTTGTGGTATTTATCATACTTCAAATGAAGCGGAAGAACGCAGAAGTAGAACTTGTTGCGGCAAGCACAACGAAAGCTATCGTACATTTCTATGGAGATGTTTCAACAATTGATGGTCAAGATGCGGCTATATATCATCCAATCAAGGGGCAAATGCTAGATACAATTATAGCGTTAGAACCAGGTCATCATACCTTTGTAGGTAGTTTTCAAATGACAGAGAATGGCATTGTAGTAAAAAACAAAAATTACTACGCAACGGATATTAAGTTTGAATTTGATGTCGAAATGGGCAAGACGTATAGGGTAGGTCTTTATAAAAATGTGAATCACGAAGAAAAAGTGATAATGACACTTCCACTTACTGTAAGTGGATTTGGTGCAAAAACACTATATCTTATCGCCTCCAACGAATAATTTAATAAATTACTTCCATCAATCACGATGGAAGTTTTTTTATGGGCGCAATGGTTGACAGGAGAACAGGTTCGCATATAATCATTCACGGAAGGTGAATATGCGTATAACGGTCAAACTGATACAACATGATTTGTTGGAAGATAAGAAACAAATCTTATTGGAAACAAATGCTTTATATGATGGAAATACATTACGCTATCACGAAGGAAGTGATGGGGGTTCTCATCAGGTTTACTTCGGTGATGATTATATTTCTTTCGAGCGAAAAGCAGATGTTCATACAAAAATTACCCTCTTTGATGATAAAGATGGAGAAAGTGTTGTGGACTCTCAGTATGGGAAGATGTACATGCAGACAAGGCTTTGTCATGCGGAAAAGTGCGATACGTATTGGAGTGTTGAGTATCAGCTGATTATGAATAAAGAGGTCGTACTTCACCAGAATTTACGTTGGGAATTTACCCCAGTAAAAAATATTTGACTTTATTTGTAACTTGGGGTATAGTGCCATGGCGAAGCAAGCAAAATATGCATTTGTATAAAGGAGATTTACAATGGTTAACAACGAGACTATGACGGACGTAGCCTACAATTGGCTCAAAAAAAGAAAAAGAGAAGTAGATTTCTCAAAGATTTGGGATGAAATTGTAAAGACAATGGATATTCCTGAAGATAAAATCAGACGTAAAAAGGCACAATTCTATAGTGACTTGATGTTGGATAATAGGTTTGCTTCTTTAGAAAATAACAAGTGGGATTTACGTAACCGTCGTAAGTTTGAAGAGGTTCATATCGATACTTCTGAAATCGAACTAGAGGATGATGAATTAGATGAGCCAATTGAAGTTGCTGGTCTAGATTTACCAAAGGGCGATGACGCATTCGATAATTAATTAAGAAAAGGCTAAAAATAGCCTTTTTTTAATCATGCTACTTTAAAAATGTTCAGAAATAGTTTAATATGAAAACGCTAAATAAGGAGGAATAATCTCATGGTATTAGTTTCAGCAAAAGAAATGATTGAAAAGGCTCATGAAGGTCATTATGCAATTGGTGCTTTCAACATCAATAACATGGAATGGACAAAGGCTATCTTAGCTGCTTGCCAACAGGCTAACTCTCCTGTCATTCTTCAGGTTTCTGAAGGTGCAGCGAAGTATATGTGTGGCTTCAAGCAGTGTGTAGATATGGTTAAGAACATTCATGACCATATGGGCATTACAGTTCCAGTTGCTTTACACTTGGATCACGGAACATTTGAAGGTGCTAAGGCTTGCATCGAAGCAGGTTTCACATCTGTAATGTTTGACGGTTCTCACTATGATTTCGCAGAGAACTTAGAGAAGTCAAAGGAAATCATCAAGTTAGCTCATTCACAGGGTGTATCTGTAGAATGTGAAGTTGGTGGTATCGGTGGTACAGAGGATGGCGTTACATCTAACGGTGAATTAGCTGATCCAAAGGAATGCGCAGAAATCGCTTCTTTAGGTGTTGATTTCTTAGCTGCAGGTATCGGTAATATCCACGGTGTATATCCAGAAGACTGGGCAGGATTGAATTTCGAAAGATTATCAGAAATCGATGCTGCTGTAAATGGCAAGCCATTAGTATTACACGGTGGTTCTGGTATCCCATTTGACCAAGTACACAAGGCTATCACAATGGGTGTATCTAAGATCAACGTAAATACAGACTTACAGATTGTATTTGCTAAGGCAACTCGTGAATACATCGAAGCTGGTAAGGACCAACAGGGTAAGGGCTTTGACCCACGTAAGTTACTCAAACCAGGTGCTGACGCAATCGTTGCTAAGGTAATCGAAATGGTTAACCAATTCGGTTCCGCTGACAAAGCTTAATTACAAATTGAGTGATATAGAGGCTCACATGAGCCTCTTTTTTCTATCTCGTTGTATAATGATTGTGCAAACTTTTGCATACATCTAGAATGGATACGAAAATTCATGTAAAATGCTGTATATGATAAAAGCGGTATTGTTTGACATGGATGGTATTCTTTACGATAGTGAATACTATTATATGCAGGGGACAGTTGCACAGATGCGTGCGTATGGATACGAAGGTCCTATAGAGAATATCTATCAAATCATCGGTACAACGATGCAGAAAACCTATGAGATGTTGTATGACATGTTAGATGGAAAAGTACCGATTGATGTGATTCGCGAAAACAACGAAAGATACTTCAATGTAGAATATCCAATTCATTTTAAGGAAATTATGTTTCCGGGCATACCGCAAGCATTACAACAGATGAAGGTGATGGGCTTAAAGCTAGCAGTATGTTCTGCATCATCGTATGACTTGATTGTAACGAGTCTGAAAGAGATGGAGATTTTGGAATACTTCGACTTTATCGAAAGTGGCGAAAACTGCAAACGTTCAAAACCATATCCAGATATCTATTTATTAGCCCAAGAGGCACTACAGGTACGCAAAGAAGAGTGCTTGGTATATGAAGATAGTACAGCAGGGATACAAGCAGGTATCTCAGCTGGAATAAGAACCGTTGCGAGAATTGATAATCGCTTCTACCAGGATCAATCAAAAGCAGATATACTTGTAAAGGATATACACGAGCTGACAGAGCTGATCAGAAAGGAAAATAAATATGCAGGAAGTAATTAAAATTGAAGGTGGACATACGCTAGAGGGAGAAGTCACAATCTCTAGTGCAAAGAATGCAACAGTAGCACTGATTCCTGCTACCGTACTGGCTCATGGACCAGTCACAATCGTTGGGGTTCCACAGATTGCGGACGTTGAATCCCTAACAAAGATTTTAAATTTATTAGGTGTTCAAGTAGAAGCACGCTCTTCTGATCATTTGATTATCGATCCTACAAATATCCAAAACATTGACTTGGTAGATGACGCAGTCACAAAGCTTCGTGCATCTTACTACTTCATGGGTGCGTTGTTAGGTAGATTTGGTCGTGTATGTATGAAGATGCCTGGCGGATGTTACTTAGGCCCAAGACCAATTGACTTACACCTAAAGGGTTTTGAAGCCTTAGGTGCTAAAGTAACATATGATAAGGCTTGTTATACAATCGAAGCCAAGGAATTAAAGGGTGCGAAAATCTTCTTAGATATCGCAAGTGTTGGCGCAACTATCAATATTATGATGGCTGCTGTATACGCAAAGGGTCGTACAACGATTGAAAATGCGGCGAAGGAACCAGAGATCATCGACGTTGCGACATTATTAAACAAGATGGGTGCACATATTCGTGGTGCAGGTACAAATGTCATCACAATCGATGGTGTTGATCAATTGATGGGCTGTTTCCATGAAATTATCCCAGACCGTATTGAAGCAGGTACATTCTTGGTTATTGCGGCTGCTTGTGCCAAAAAGATGGTCATCAAGAATATCATCCCTCAACACTTAGATGCCTTAACTTCTAAGTTACAGGAAATGGGTGTTGATATGGATATAGATGTAGACCGTATTACAATCCGTCATACAGATAAACTGGTTGCGACGGATGTTACCACAAGACCATATCCTGGTTTTGCGACGGACTTACAACAACCACTTACAACACTGATGACACAAGCACATGGTGAATCGAAGGTTGTAGAAACAATCTACGTAGAGCGTTTTAAGCACTGTGGAGAATTACAACGTATGGGTGCAGATATTGAAGTATCTACAGGTTCTGCTAGTATCAAAGGCCCAAGTTCTTTATTTGGAACCAAGGTTGTTGCGACGGATTTACGTTGTGGTGCAGCGATGTTAGTAGCAGGCTTACTAGCAGAAGGTGTCACAGAAATCCATGATGTATATCACATCGATCGTGGTTACGCTGAAATCGACCAGAAGTTAAAAAATCTAGGTGCAGTGATTTGGCGTGAAACTGTTGAATAAAAAGATTGCACGAAAAAAATTGTTATGGTAGTATAAATAGGCAATTTAGCACTTTCTTTAAGCCAATCAGAGGCTTAAGGCAGAAGGGAGATAAAAATGAAAAAAGATATTCATCCAACTTATCACAAGGCGAAGGTAGTATGCACAAGCTGTGGTGCAGAATTTGAAACAGGTTCTGTATTATCTGAAATTAAAGTAGATACATGCTCAAACTGCCATCCATTCTATACTGGACGTCAGAGATTCGCACAGGCTCAAGGACGTATCGAGAAGTTCAATAAGAAGTACGGTATGAAATAAAGCCGGTCCGGTATAATTCCGGACCTTTTTCTTTGAATACAAAGAATATAATCTATGTTAAAGTTGTTATGGAAAATATGTGGAGAATACTATGGACGCAGTAAGAACAAAATTAAGTGAAATAGAAAAACAATATAAAGAAATCGTAGAGAAGCTTATGGATGACAAAGTTATGTCAGATTCTAAGCTCCTTACAAAATTATCCAAAGAACAGGCAAGACTTACACAGCCTGTCGAAGCGTACCACCAACTTCTAGAGTTAGATTCTCGTATTGCGCAAGCAGATGAGATGTTAAAGGAGAATGATCCTGAACTCAAAGAGATGGCGCGTATGGAGAAGGATGAGTGTGAACCAGAACGCGAAGCCTTGTTAGAAAGAATTCAGCACTTACTTGTGCCACGTGATCCAGATGATGACCATGATGTCATTATGGAAATCCGTGGTGGTGCAGGTGGAGATGAAGGTAATATCTTCGCTGGTGACTTATATCGTATGTATAGTAAGTACGCAGAAAGCAAGGGCTGGAAGGTACAGGTTCTGGAAGCTTCTGTCAGTGAAGCAGGTGGATATACGCAGATTATCTTCTCGGTTAAGGGAACAGATGTGTATAAGGAATTGAAGTTTGAATCTGGTGTACACCGTGTACAGCGTGTACCAAAGACAGAAACACAGGGACGTATTCATACTTCTACCGCAACTGTACTATGCCAACCTGAAGCGGAAGATACAGATATTGAAATCGATCCAAAGGACTTAACAATCGAAACACACCGTGCTTCTGGTGCTGGTGGACAGCATATTAATAAGACAGACTCTGCTGTACGTATCGTACACGTTCCAACAGGTATTACAGTAAACTGCCAAGATGGACGTTCACAGATTGAAAACCGTGAGACTGCGATGCGCTTAATTCGTGCACGTGTATATGAAGAACTCAAGCGTATTCAGGAAGAGGAAGCTGGTAAGATTCGTCGTGCTAAGATTGGTACTGGGGATCGCTCAGAAAAGATTAGAACATATAACTACCCACAAAACCGTGTGACAGACCATCGTATTGGTTTAACAATTACACAGTTAGACCGCATCATGGAAGGTAAACTTGATGGAGTCATTGAGGGCTTATTAGCAGAAGAAGAAAAGAGAAAACTCGAGGAGACAGCAGTGTGAGTACATTTGCGAAAACAATTAAGCAATACGAAAAAGAGTGTCTAAAAAATGATATTCCTGCGGAAACTGTCATGGCATATCTTTTAGAAATCTCTCAACGTGAACGCTATGATTTGTTTATGCATATTGATGATGAGATTCCAGAAGCTCTCGCAAGTGAATTCCATGCAGGCATGGAAAGAATCCTGAAACAGGAACCAATGGCGCATGTATTAGGTTATTCATGGTTCTATGGATATAAGATGATTGTCAATGAAGATGTATTAATTCCACGCTGTGAAACGGAAGAACTCTGTGCATTAATTTTATCTCGTATTGATGAAATCTTCCCAACACAGGAAACTGTAGAATGTGCAGATGTTGGAACAGGTTCTGGTGCCATTGCGATTACAGTCGCAAAAGAAGAAAGTCGTGTAAAGATGCACGCTACAGATATCAGTGAAGAAGCTTTGGTCACTGCACGTCAGAATGCGAAAAATAACGAGGTAGATATCGACTTTACCGCAGGAGATATGTTACAACCGCTAATTGATGCGAACCATCATTTGGATGTATTAATTTCCAATCCTCCATACATCCCACAGGATGAACAGATGGAAACCTCTGTTGTGGACTTTGAACCTCACGTAGCCTTATTTGGTGGTGAGGATGGACTGAAGTTCTATCGCATGATCTTTAAGGATTGTAAGAAAGTTCTCAAGGGAAAAGCATTTATGGCTTTTGAAATGGGTTGGGATCAGCGTGAGCGTATGAGTAAACTAGTAGAAGAAATGTTACCGGAAGCTCGCTTTGAAATCCTAAAAGATATGAACGGCAAAGACCGTATGCTGTTTGTATATTTTAATTGTTAAAAATGGAGGGATACTCCATTTTTATCTTTTCATATAAATTTAACATTCAAAAATGAATGAACATAGTAAAATAGATACGCTAGGAGTTTAAAGTATGACAAAGAATATTCTTGAGTGGCTAGAAGCCTCTTGTCTAAAACATCCAAATAAGATTGCGGTCGCAGATGAAACCGCAGAAATGACATATGCAGAGCTAGTGAAAGATGCCAAGATTCTTGGTACAACGCTTGCGACATATATCCAACCTCGTCAAGCGGTTGCGATGTATATGGAAAAGAGTAACACTACACTTGCGGCAATGTATGGTGCTGTCTATGCGGGTGGATTCTATTCACTGATTGACACAAGACAGCCAATTGGACGTATTGAAAAGATTTTAGAAGTATTAAGTCCAAGTGTTATCTTGAGTAATGAACGTTTCTATGAAGAAGCGCGCGAAAAATTAGGGCCTACTGCTAATATTGTGAAAGTTGAAGATATTATCCGTGATGGTATTATTGATGAAAACATGCTTGCAGGGATTCGTAAACAGGCAGTTAGCACAGATCCTCTCTATGTAAACTTTACGAGTGGTTCCACTGGTGTACCAAAGGGTGTTGTTGTTGGACATGGGTCTGTCATCGATTTTATTCCAGAATTTGTAAAGGTGTCTGGAATTTGTGCGGATGATCGTATTGCTAACCAAGCACCATTTGATTTTGATGTGTCAGTGAAAGATATTTATGCAGTATCTATGTTGGTGCTAGAGTAGAACTCATTCCACGTGAATTTTTCAGTAATCCAACACATCTGATGGATTTCTTATGTGATCATCAGGTGACTGTACTAACATGGGCTGTTAGTGCAATGTGCTTTGTGTCCATTATGAATGGATTTGGCTACCGTAATCCTGAGACGATTCGTTTAGTCATGTTCAGTGGTGAGGTCATGCCAATTAAGCACTTGAATATCTGGATGAAGAATTGTCCAAAGGCAGAGTTTATCAATTTATATGGACCTACAGAAATTACATGCAACTGCACATACTATCGTTTAGAGAACCGTGAGTATCGTGCAGATGAAATCATTCCAATTGGTTCAGCGTTTGATAATGAGAAGGTATTCTTACTATCTGATGAAAATAAATTGGTGGATACACCAAATGAAAGTGGAGAAATCTGTGTAGCGGGGGCATGTCTAGCGTTAGGTTATTATCATGACGGCGAAAAGACAGCAGCTGTATTCGTACAGAATCCATTGAACACTGTGTACTATGAACGCATGTATCGTACGGGTGATCTTGCAAAATATAACGAGCAAGGAGAACTGGTCTATATTGGACGCAAAGACTTCCAAATCAAGCACCTAGGACATCGCATTGAGTTAGGTGAAATTGAAAGCTTAGTGCAAGGACGTAGTGGTGTTGTGCGTGCATGTGCAATCTATGACCACAACAAAAAGCGTATCTACTTATTCTGGTTAGGTGAGCGTGATCAAAAAGAATTACATAACGAACTAAAGGTCGTTATGCCAAGCTACATGGTACCGAACAAGTTAGTACATTTGGATGAAATGCCAATGACAAAGAACGGTAAGATTGACCGTGCTGTATTAAAGAAGATGGAAGGAATCGAATAATGCAAGAAAAAGAACTAAAGTATATCGCAGAACATTATCAAACACCTTGCTTTATCTTTGATTTAGAAGCAGTAAAGCATCGTGTTTCAAAGATGAGAGAAATTGTAGGTGGTGCATATCGTCTATGTTATTCCATCAAGGCAAATCCATTCTTGATTCCGACGATGGCAGAAATCACAGATAAATTAGAAGTATGTAGTCCAGGTGAGTTATCCATCTGTAAAGCTCTGCATGTAGAACCAACAAAGATTCTATACTCAGGCGTTAATAAGACAGAAGTGGATGTTACAGATGCGATGGAATATGGAGTGATTCACTACACAGCAGAATCTCTATTGCATATGGATATCGTAAACGAAGTTGCTGGGAAGTACCAAAAGAAAGTTGAGATTCTACCTCGTTTAAATGCAGGTAGTCAATTTGGTATGTCCAAGGAAGATTTATTCTCTATCTATGCAAATGAAGAAAAGTATCCAAACGTGATTGTAAAGGGTATTCACTACTTTGCGGGTACACAACGTAAGAAGAATGATAAACAAATCAAAGAGTTGGATATGTTGTTAGAATTAATCAAAGAGATTCAAACAACGTTCAATCGTAAAGTAGAACAGATTGAATATGGACCAGGTCTATCTGTACCATTATTCGAAGGTGATGATTTCAGTGATACATTAAAACCTCTTGAGAACATCCATGAGAAATTAAAAGAGTTATCTGAGGTTGTAGATTTAACAATTGAAATGGGTAGATTCTATTCCACATTCTGTGGAACATACTTGACCCGTGCAATGGATTGTAAGTCTAATGAAGGTGTGAATTACTGCATCGTAGATGGTGGTATGAATCATCTAAACTATTATGGTCAGATGATGGGTATGAAAGTACCACACATTCAACACTTGCATGCATGTGATGACCGTACAGAAAAGAATTGGTGTCTATGCGGTAGTCTTTGTACAACTGCAGATGTGCTAGTCAGAGACGTGACGTTACAAGGCTTGCAAGAGGGTGATTATTTAGCTTTCAATAACTGTGGTGCGTATTCTGTTACTGAAGGTATTCACTTATTCTTAAGCCGTACGATGCCGTTAATTCTATTGCGTACAGCAGAGAATGAATACATTGTCGCAAGAGAAATGCAAGAATCTTATCCAATCAATACGATTCAAAATTACTAGTTATCATTTGATTGTAAAGGAGGTAGTATGTCACAAGTAACGAAACGTGCTTTAGAACAATCACTCAAGAATTTGTTGTTGAAGAAGCCATTATCGAAAATCACAATCAGTGATTTAACAGAAGATTGTGGTATGAATCGTATGACATTCTACTATCACTTCAAAGATATCTATGATTTGGTTGAATGGGCTTGTCTAACAGACGCAAAGCGTGCATTAGATAAGAAGAAGACCTATGATACTTGGCAGCAGGGTTTCCTACAGATATTAGAAGCTGTTCAAGCAAATAAGCCATTTATCATGAATGTCTATCACTGCGTTCATCGTGAACAGGTTGAAATCTACTTGCGACCACTCGTAGAAGACTTGATTCTAAATGTTGTTAACGAAGAAGCAGAGGGACTCAACGTACGTGAAGAGGATAAGACATTTATCGTACAAGCATATTCTTATATCTTTATCGGTATCATGTTAGATTGGATTAAAGAGGATATGAAAGAGAACCCACAAGAAATTGTAGAGCGCTTGAATAAACTGATTAAGGGTTCCATTCGTGCTTCGCTAACTAGATTTCAGTATTAAAATTTTTATCAAAGTATGAAGTTTTATCACAATGAGAAAAGTGATAAAACTTTTATCTTTTTTAGCTCCCTGCTAAATGAAAAAGTATATAGAGTTGATATGATGCATATGGATGAAGGAGGATTTCATATGTATTATTCAGCAGGAACTTATGAGTCATTTGCTAGACCATTAAAGCCAAAGGATGTTGATAAGAAATCAGCGTATATCATTGGTACAGGTCTAGCCGGTTTAACAACAGCGTTTTATCTTGTCCGTGATGGACAGATGAGTGGAGAACATATTCACTTACTAGAAAAGGATACACTTGCGGGTGGTAGTTGTGATGGACGTAAGGATGTCACGAAGGGTTTCTTCATGCGTGGTGGTCGTGAAATGGATAACCACTTTGAAGTAATGTGGGATACCTTCCGTGATGTGCCTTCTATTGAGACACCGGAT
>ERZ772961.564-NODE-564-length-14871-cov-8.048394_pt1 | contig 14871 bp, 7 predicted proteins | sample MGYA00580677_ERZ772961 | MGnify/ENA primary metagenome ERZ772961 (study PRJEB29015, sample SAMEA2738088) | human oral metagenome | biome: human oral; feature: human-associated habitat; material: saliva | place: China | collected 2227 ... | reverse complement strand
TGCCGGTGGGCTGGTCGGGCGCGTCGGGGAAGACGTGGCCGAGGTGGGAGCCGCACGTCGCGCAGCGCACCTCGGTGCGGATCATGCCGTGGCTGGTGTCGACGTTCTCGACGGTCGCGCCCTCGTGGGCCTGGAAGAAGGAGGGCCACCCGCAGGAGGAGTCGAATTTCGCGTCGGAGTCAAAGAGCTTGGATCCGCAGGCCGCGCACGAGTAGGTGCCGACGCGCGCCTCGTCGAGAAGCTCACCGGTGAAGGGGCGCTCGGTGCCGGCCTCGCGCAGCACGTGGTAGCGCATGGGGCTCAGGAGCTTCTTCCACTCGGCGTCGGTGCGGGCAGCGGGATCAGTTGCGTTCATAGATCTATTGTCCCGCGCCGCCCGCGCCCTCGCACGCGTGCGGCCGCTTTCCTCGTGCGGTTCCATGGACGAGGCGGGGGCTCAGTTCGCGGTCACCGCTCCGGACCCGCGTTTGCCGAAGAATAGCTGTGGGCGGCGGGATCGGGAGCGGTCATGTCTCTATTGTCGCGGACCGCCCGCGCCCGTGCACATGTGTGCGTGGGCGCGGGCGGTCCGTTTTCCTCGCGCTGGCCTCAGTGACGAGGCCGTGGCCCGTTCACCTGTCCCCATCACTCATTGGTGGCGGACCCTGCGTTGGAGGTCTTCTTTGCCGCCGCCTTCTTGGGAGCCGCCTTCTTGGCGGCACCCTTCTTGGCGGCGGGCTTCTTCGCGGTGGCCTTCTTGGCGGGGGCCTTCGCGTCCTTTGCTGGGGTCGCGTCGCTCGCCTTGTCGGCTCCCTCGTCCTTCACGGTCTTTGTGGCCGCGGCGTAGGACTTTTTAGCGCCCTTCTTTGCAGTCGAGGCCTTCTTGGTGGCCGCCTTCTTCGCGGGAGCCTTCTTCGCGCCAGCCTTGGTGGAGGCCGTCTTCTTGGCGGTCTCCTTCTCCGCCGGGGCTTCCTCTTCCGCCACGGAGGCGCCTGTCGCGGCGTCCTCGGTCTCTGAAGCGGGCGCGGCCTCAGAAGCCGGCTCGGCGATGGCCGCAGCGGGCATCACGAGGGTCTCGTCCACGGGCTCGTCAACGGCGGGCAGGACCTGCGTGGCGTCGGAGTCGAGCGCGCCGGCCTCTTCGGCCTCCACGGGATCCATGATGACGGTCGCCTCGGCAGTGGGTTCCTCGGCGGCATCCTTCTGCGCAGCCTCAACCTCGGCAGCCTCAACCTCGGGGGCCAAGTCCTCCGCGGGCGCACTCTCGGGTGCCACGGCCTCATCAGTCACGGACTCGTCAATCGCGGCCTTGTCGGCCACCGCAGACTCGGCGTCCTCGGGCTTGGGCTCCCGGGGCTCGACGACCGGGATCTGGCCGGTGACGGCGCGCAGCATGTCGGCCTCGGCGCCGGTGGGGGCGACGGCCGGGAAGAAGTCCATGATCGACACGCGCGCGGGCTTCACCGTGGGCGTGGGGCGGGTTTCCGCGTCGAGGCGCGCTTCTTCCGCGACCGCGTACCAGCCGGGGTGAACGGCGGGCTCGTCGGCCTCGTCCTCGGGTTCGCGCGATGCGGCCATCTCGGCGGGGGTCGGCGCGGGCGGCGGCACGAGCGCGGGCGCGATCGACTGGACCGTGTCGGTCATGACGGGTCGGCCGGTGCGCACGGGCGGGGGCACCTGCACGGGATGTTTCACGGATGTTTCACGCGCGGGGATCGGCGTGGTTTCCTGCTCGTCCGGGGACAGTTCGACGTCCGACGAGGCCTGGGCCTCCCCCTCGCCGCCCGTCTCCTCGGGCGCGTCGGGGGCGGGCGCGCCCTCAGGCTCAGCGTCCTCGGCGGGAGCGCTGTCCTCCTGTGAATCGGCGGCGCGCGAGTCGCCGGAATCGGCGGATGCGCCAGCGTCGATTGCCGCGTCGGCGGGAGCCTCGCCCTGCGCGGGGGCAGGCTGAACATCGGCGGCATTCTCCTCAGCGGAAGCGGCATCGGCAGACTGCTCATCGGCCTGGGAATCGGCAGCGTCAGGGTCGGTTTCGGGCTTCTCGTCGGCGGCCGTGCCGACAGAATCGGCCGTGCCGGCGGAATCGGCCGCAGCGGCATCTTCGGTCGCATCGACAGAGTCGGCCGCGGCGTCCTTCACGGTCGCCTCGTCCGCGCGCTCGGCGTCGGCACTCGCAACCTCCGCAGAATCGGCGTCGGCACTCGCAGCCTCCGCAGAATCGGCGTCGGCACTCGCAACCTCCGCAGAATCGGCTGCGGCAGAATCGGGGGCCACATCCTGAGCCACCTCGGGCGACTCGCCGTCGGGCGCCTCGTTATCGGCAACGACCGGCTCGACGCCGACGGCTGCCAGAGCGAGGGTGGCCTCGGGGTCGAGGGCCTCGGCTTCACGGCGCTTGTGGGCCTCGCGGCGTTCCTGGGCGCGGCGGGCCTCGGCCTCGCGCTCGGCATAGACCTCTTCACCCGGGCCCTCGAGGGCGGCGGCGCGTTCTTCGGCCTCGGCGGAGCCGGAGAAGAAGCGCTCGCCTCGGCCGATGGAGGTCGCGGTGAGGGTCTGGGTGAGCTGCGGGTTCGCGTTGCCGGCGGCCTCGATGATCTTGCGCAGAGCGCTCTTGGAGATCACCTGGGTTTCGTCGCGGGAGGCGCTGGGGCCGCCCTCGGCGAGTTCGCGCTGGCGGTCGGCCATGGCGCGGCGGCGGGCGTGCTTGGCCTTGCGGCGGGCGGCGACCATGCGCGCGGCGTGGGCGGGGTCCTTGGGGGCGGCGGGCGCGGAGCCGGACGCGGAGATCGCGGATGCGGCGCCACCCGTCGCGGCGCCGGACTGCTCACCGGCCGACGCAGTCGTACCCCTGTGGGAAGCAGACGTACCCGTGGCGGCCACGGCCTCGTTGGTGCCGGAGATCCCGGCGAGCTCGGCGGCCAGGCGCGCGATGCGTTCGCGGCTCATGTCCTGCTCGACGGTGACGGTCTGGCGCGGCTCGATGCGCTGGGCGGGGCGCGCCCACGGCTCTTCGGTGACGATCCACGAGATGAGCTGCTCGCGCATGTAGGCGCGCAGGTCGGAAAGATATCCGGAGTTTTTCGCGGAGACGAGGACGCGCACGGTGACCGTGTATTCGTCGGAGTCGGTGATCTGCACGCCCCACGTGCGCCCGTCCCACAGGTCGGTGGCGGTCAGGAGCTGCTCGACCTTGGCGCGGATGAGGGTCATGGGCGCAGACCAGTCGAGCTTGAGTTCGACGGTGCCGAGCTGGGCGGCGACGCGGCGCGTCCAGTTCTCGAAGGGCGTCTGCGTGAAGTAACGGCACGGAATGATGAGGCGGCGCTCGTCCCAGATGCGCACGACCACGTAGGAGAGCGTGATTTCCTCGACGGAGCCGGTTTCCTTCTTCTCGCCGGCGACGACGACGTCGCCCACGCGGATCGCGTCGGTGAAGGCCAGCTGCAGGCCGGCGAAGACGTTGCCGAGGGTCTGCTGGGCGGCGAGACCGGCGATCACCGAGATAACGCCGGCGGAGGCCAGGACGGTGGTCATAGCCTGGCGGGCGGCCTCGAAGGTGCCAATGATCGCGACGGCGCCCACGACAACGACGATCGACTGGGTGAGCCGGCGCAGCACCTGGGCCTGGGTCTCGAAGCGGCGCGAGCGTCCCTGGTCAGAATCCTGGCGCGCCTTGGCGGCGTCCTCGAAGACCCACGCGGCGGCGTACGCCATCCACGTCAGGCAGGCAAGGGCGACGATCAGCAGCATGTGCATGAGGAACGTCGTGATCGACGTGCCGTTCCAGTCGGACAGATGGGGGTTGACCAGCGCGATGCCGAGCCCCGCCCACGCTCCCCAGGCCGCGAAGGTGAAGTGACCCGGCCGGCGCACGCGCGCCAGGATCGACGAGGCCGTGGCCGCCTTGGAGAGCACCTTGCGCGCCAGGGCGGAGAGGATAACCGAGACGACGATACCCACAAAGGCGCCGACGATCGGGCCGAGGATCAGGAGGGTGAGGTCGATGGTCGTGGCCACGGCGGCCTCCGCCCCGGATTGGGGGTCGGCGGCGGCGCGTGCGAGCGCGTCCGAGGCTTGGGCGAGGGCACCAAGTGCGGGTGTCATAGTCATGCATCAAGGGTAGGCCGCCTTGCTGATGAAATCCTGTGAATTCCGCACAATTGCAACATTTTCTGGTAACGTGTGCGGGGTCACCCTATTTCGTTTTGACGCGCCGCTCGACTTCTGCCTAAACTATCTCCCGTCTTCGGACGCCAGTTCGACGGCCTACAGGCCCCCATCGTCTAGCGGCCTAGGACACCGCCCTTTCACGGCGGCGACACGGGTTCGAATCCCGTTGGGGGTACCACCGGTCGCAATCGTGATTGGAACAATTCAATAGGTCTTACCTGTTGTAAGGCCCCGTAGCGCAGTTGGTTAGCGCGCCGCCCTGTCACGGCGGAGGTCGCGGGTTCAAGTCCCGTCGGGGTCGCCGACCAGACCTCATCGGTTCAGGTCTTGGCTCTGTAGCTCAGTTGGTAGAGCGTTCGACTGAAAATCGAAAGGTCACCGGATCGACGCCGGTCGGAGCCACCAGCAAGCCCCCGAAGCATTTGCTTCGGGGTTTTTGTTTTGCCCGCGGCGAGGTAGCCGTGGGCGCGAATGCGCATCGCCCTCAGGCCTGCACATCGTTGACACTCACACCCATAATTACCCGCCAATCCCTCAACTCCTATAGGATACCGACTAACGATACGTGTTGTCGCACACATTTTCCTGCCCAATAGGAGGGGTACCAATGTCGGTATGGAAGCGTCTCGTGGCTATGCTCGTTGGCACATGTGCAGTAATGGGCGCACTGAGCGCCTGTGATCCATATGTGCCCAACGTGGTCGGCGATGCCCTACCAAAGGCGGTCGAGCGTCTTGAGAATGCCGGATACAAGGAACTCGCGGTCGTCGACGACCACGGAATGTCGATCACCGAGTCGCACTACGAGGACGGCTACAAGGTCACGGAGCAGGACGCTCAGGGCAGCGATATTCCAACGACACAGACGATCACCCTGACGGTCACCAAGAGCGAGATCGCAGGATTAGTGTCGACTCCGTCTGAGACGCCTTCCGAGGCGTCGGATGACACGAGCCCAACCCCCGAGGAGACGACGGAGCCTGAGCCTGTCGCAGAGGAGCCAGTCGTCGAGCCCGAGGAGGAACCCGCTGAAGAGCCCGCTCCCCCAGCTCCGGCTCCCAAGCCGGCTCCAGCTCCCGTCCGCTTCTCAAGCTGCAAGCAGGCCCGTGAAGCAGGCGCAGCCCCTCTCTACCGCGGAGATCCCGGGTACAGCTCGAATCTGGACCGCGACAACGACGGGGTCGCCTGCGAGTAACGTCGGCGCGAACCCCAGGATGCGCGCACTCACCCACCGGAGCATCAGCCCACCTGCGCGCACCATGACCGGCACCGTTTAGCCCAAAACGCAGACCACCTCGCCCTGAACGGCCCATTTTTAGCGTTTTCCGCCGAGGTGGTCTGCAGTTTGGGCAGCAGACCACCTCACATTGCGGCCTCACTGCCGCCAATCGGGGGAATCGCACCATTAGGGGCACAACACGCCGGCGACACGCGTACAGAGGGCTTCAAGTAGTGCAACCCCCCATCACAGCCAGCCATCGGCAGATTCTAGGGGTGGTTGCAACACGTGTTATGCACTGAGCAGCAGCTCAAGTCGCTACTTGGGTGTGTCCCAGTTTGGCGTTTTACGCGAACGCGCCCACGCGCGCTCGTAATCGCCGGGAGAGTGAGGTGGAGACCGGCGGCGAGCGGTCGCGTGGGCGCGTCCGTTTACACAGGATGTTTCACAGAAGCAAGAGATAGAGAACTCCTGAGGAACAGTGACCAGAGTAACAGGCAGCGAGTTTTTGCGGGGGCGTTTGGCTGATCGTTTTTCGCCGTTTTCTCGCCTTGCCCATCGCGCTTTTCTCGACAGAAACGGCCGGCCCTTTCGGATGGTCCGGGTGTCAACGAGGGATCGTTCGCCCTTCGTCGGAGTCACCCGCGATGCGTCAGGGCTCGAGGACGAACTGCTCCTCGTCCCAGTCGTCGTCATGGATGTAGGCACCGTCGAGGCGCTCGACCATTTCGGAGGTGCGGGTGCAGGCTTCGACGGCCTCGAGGATGCCGAGGGCGATGAGCGCGCCGCCATTTTCGTCGTTCAGGCGGTCCGTGTCGACAATGAGGGTAACGTGGGCGAGGGCTTTGGAGAGGTGCCAGGGGCTCACGCGGAACTCCCCGATGTCGTTCCATCAGCCGACGTGGAGGGTAGGGGTAGTCACCTGCCACGTGGCGCCAGTGTTAACATCCGTGAGTTCGAATGAGATGTCGCGGATGCGGGCGCTCCAGTCGGTGATGCAGAGCTCGCAGGTGCCCGAGGTGACGGCCTTGCGATACTCGCTGCCCACGTGCGTGATGCGCGCGCGAATCTGCGTCTGCGCCGCGTTCATATCCTCGCCCTCTCTTCATCCGATTGCGGGTAGCCGAGTAGGATGCGGCAGGAATGCTAAGAAGTGCAAGGGTCTGTATTGTCACCTGCGACTAGCCACTTCTAGCGCCCATCACTTCCACCGGGCTGCGACCACGCCCACGGCGAGACTTCCACACATAGCAACGCCAGGCCTGGGACTCACACTTGAATCCCGACACAAATCCAGGTTCAGGCGAAGAAAACCCACTACGCGACAAGGGTGGCCCACCTGCCCGGGGATCGCTCCCGGCAGGCAGGCTGCCACCCTCATGCACATTGCATGACGATTTCAATAACTTCTCATGCCCACTTGCGCGGCGAATCGGTCACTCGCAAGCAAATTAACTAACGTCAAGAAGAGGTCAGATCGTCTTCATACCCCCTTCTTGCAGCAAAATGTCGCGATCACTCCCCAACACACATCAAAGAAGTCCACAATTGAAACTACTATTACCAATGCCCTTTGATACACTTGTAGTCGAAGCGGCGCGGCCGGGAGTCAGCTGGGAATCAATCACCAATCCCCTTTGATATACTTACCCACACGCGCGACCAGACTTATCAACGCTGGGAATCAATCACCAATCCCCTTTGATATACTTGCGGGTTACTTCTGGTCGCGCGCTTCTAGCTGGGAATCAATCACCAATCCCCTTTGATATACTTTTGAGTCCGGTCGCGCGCATGTATCGGGGCTGGGAATCAATCACCAATCCCCTTTGATATACTTGATATGCCCGCGTCAGCACCGACGATCAGCTGGGAATCAATCACCAATCCCCTTTGATATACTTGCGGGTTACTTCTGGTCGCGCGCTTCTAGCTGGGAATCAATCACCAATCCCCTTTGATATACTTCTCGGGAGGCGGGGTGAGCGTCCAGTCCGCTGGGAATCAATCACCAATCCCCTTTGATATACTTGTGAAATCGCCGACCACGAGCGCCGTTGGCTGGGAATCAATCACCAATCCCCTTTGATATACTTCGACCGATTCCAGCCCGCAGACGCGCTAGCTGGGAATCAATCACCAATCCCCTTTGATATACTTCTGCGACCACGAGACCCTCGACTGGGGCGCTGGGAATCAATCACCAATCCCCTTTGATATACTTGCCCTGCGGGACGGTCAGGTTCGCCGGCGCTGGGAATCAATCACCAATCCCCTTTGACATACTTATGGAGACGCGCGCGTAGATGCCCGAATGCTGGGAATCAATCACCAATCCCCTTTGATATACTTCACGTCCGCACAACGCGCCGCCGCATCCGCTGGGAATCAATCACCAATCCCCTTTGATATACTTAAAGACTCGCGGGCTTTCGAGAGGAGTCGCTGGGAATCAATCACCAATCCCCTTTGATATACTTTGGCTGAGGGCGACTACGAGAATGTCGCGCTGGGAATCAATCACCAATCCCCTTTGATATACTTCCAAGCACCTGGACGCCCTCACGGCCTCGCTGGGAATCAATCACCAATCCCCTTTGATATACTTAAACGCCCGCGATGCCCTCACCAGAAAAGCTGGGAATCAATCACCAATCCCCTTTGATATACTTTTGATGAGTGCGACGGCGATGGTGTCCAGCTGGGAATCAATCACCAATCCCCTTTGATATACTTCTCGCTAGTGCCCATGAATAGCAGGTCAGCTGGGAATCAATCACCAATCCCCTTTGATATACTTGGTCAGTCATGAGGGCTTCGGCGGCGCGGCTGGGAATCAATCACCAATCCCCTTTGATATACTTGCTGCGCGATCGACTTCCTGCGTGGTCCGCTGGGAATCAATCACCAATCCCCTTTGATATACTTGAGTTCCCACTGGCCGCGCTGGTTCTTCGCTGGGAATCAATCACCAATCCCCTTTGATATACTTAGAACGCCGCGGACTCGTCATCCGCTCCGCTGAGAATCAATCACCAATCCCCTTTGATATACTTTCACTTTGCTGCTGCGTCAGGCCTCCGCGCTGGGAATCAATCACCAATCCCCTTTGATATACTTGGCGCTGCGCTTTGCCTAGCGCGGTCACGCTGGGAATCAATCACCAATCCCCTTTGATATACTTCCGATGACGCGGGATTCGCCGCCGGTGTGCTGGGAATCAATCACCAATCCCCTTTGATATACTTACTGGCGCGCAACCGGCTAGCGTTTGACGCTGGGAATCAATCACCAATCCCCTTTGATATACTTTGCACGACGGGCAGGCGATGTCCTGCACGCTGGGAATCAATCACCAATCCCCTTTGATATACTTTCGACGTTGGACGCGCACGGCCAGGTGCGCTGGGAATCAATCACCAATCCCCTTTGATATACTTACGCCATCAAGGCCGCAATCGACGGCTAGCTGGGAATCAATCACCAATCCCCTTTGATATACTTTCGAAGCCCGTGTCGAAAGCGAAGCCGTGCTGGGAATCAATCACCAATCCCCTTTGATATACTTACAAGAAAAGAAGGGCCCCGCGAGGCTGGCTGGGAATCAATCACCAATCCCCTTTGATATACTTTTCTTGCTAGGATGGACTGGCAGATTATGCTGGGAATCAATCACCAATCCCCTTTGATATACTTCGCTCAACACGGCGTTCGTGAAGCTGGGGCTGGGAATCAATCACCAATCCCCTTTGATATACTTACACTGACACGAGCTGCGCAATTACTACGCTGGGAATCAATCACCAATCCCCTTTGATATACTTCGCCCGCGAGGTCCTTCGAGTGATACACGCTGGGAATCAATCACCAATCCCCTTTGATATACTTATCCCATCGACAATTATGTGGTTGAGCGGCTGGGAATCAATCACCAATCCCCTTTGATATACTTGTGCTTGCTGGTGCCCTCAGAGGTGAAAGCTGGGAATCAATCACCAATCCCCTTTGATATACTTCACTACCCGCCTAACTCGCCTCGCATAAGCTGGGAATCAATCACCAATCCCCTTTGATATACTTACCGCCACCTCCTCGATGCTGCCCAGGAGCTGGGAATCAATCACCAATCCCCTTTGATATACTTGGGGCCTGCTCGTCGATGATTTCGGCCTGCTGGGAATCAATCACCAATCCCCTTTGATATACTTGCCGCGACCGGCCTGCGCTCCCCCCGCCGCTGGGAATCAATCACCAATCCCCTTTGATATACTTCGACCGACGTCGACGTGATCAACATCGAGCTGGGAATCAATCACCAATCCCCTTTGATATACTTCGGACGAGGGCCTTCAGCGTGTGGGGGTGCTGGGAATCAATCACCAATCCCCTTTGATATACTTTCCACCAGATACACGCGCCCCTCCCAGAGCTGGGAATCAATCACCAATCCCCTTTGATATACTTAGAAACTCCGGATCCTCACTGTAGCGGTGCTGGGAATCAATCACCAATCCCCTTTGATATACTTAGATCCCCTAGTTTTCCCTGAAATGCAGCGGAAAACCAGGGGATCTTCGTTAGAAAATCATGAGCTGCTCCGGCGAGCCACGCTCCTTCCGCGGCTTTGCGTTCTCAAAACGGAGCCCCGTCGCCCACTGCCTATCCGTCAGCGCCAGCACCCGCACCTGCCCACCCTCCGGCAGATCAGCCTTAATCGCCCGCAGCGTCGCATGATCCTGACCACCGGTCGGCCAGTACTTTACATACACGCTGAACTGGACCATGCAGAAGCCCCAGTCCAGCAGGTCATTGCGAAAACGCGTTGCCTCGCGACGCTGCTTCTTCGTCTCCACGGGGAGATCGAACATCACCAGGCACCACATCGCGTCATCCGCCATTTCAATCCCCCGCACCCACGGACGACGGCCCCTGCCACGACAACACGTTGAGGCGATCGATGTCGCCCTCCACGTAGCGACCGAATGACTGGGCCAGTGCCTCGGCAACAGCCGGGATTCCATGCCCTCCTCCATCAAAGCGCTGCGACGCGGCAGCCACAAGAAGCTGCTTCACCGGGCGATCAGAAGGAGACGCCGTGGGCGGGAGCTGCAGGGCGACCTCATCGATCGCCGGTCTAAATGGTTCGATCAAATCGTCGGCAAGGGCGAAGGCGTTGCCTCGGCCTCGATGGAATACTCCGAGTGCTGGCGCCAGCCCCGCCGCCAGAACAGCGCGCATCAGGTGCCCACGCAGCACCGAGTACCCGTAATCCAGACAGGCATTCGCACCGATGAGCTGTCCCGCCGCAGGCTGACGCCCTACGCCCTTTCCGAGGGCACGCGACCAGTACAGACGAGCGGCCTGGGCCTCAACGTTTCCTGGATCACCCGACCGAACCTGATCCGCAAGCGCGAGTAGTTCGCCACTGCCCCGAATCTTAAGGTTCTCCAGAACCGCGGCTTGTCCCTCGATCTTTGCCCGGATCAGACGCGCCCATGCGTTCTTCTTACGCGGGAGGGAGACCTCCGCCTGCGCTCGGTGGCGGGCTGCTACTCGGCCATGATCTGACCACGAGTAGCAGCCACCCTCCGGAATACCCCTCCAGTCACAGAAGAGGACGGCGACATCAGCCTCCGCTAAACGATGTAGAACAGCGGCGCTCAAGTTGACCTTCATGCCCACAAGGAAAACAGCAACCTCAGCGACGGGAATAGTCGTTGGCGTTCCCTCCTCAGAGCACACCTCGACCCCACCACGCGTCGATCGAAGCTCACCCTCAAAACCACACAGGTCAATCACACGCCACTGCTCTGCCATCAGAAATCACTCCAGTATCATCGATACAGGCAATGACACCGATGAGCACCAGCGCTCCTCACCCAGGCAGTTTCGACGGATAACCTGTACTTCACCAGCCTCGAGTAACTTCTGAATCGTAGTAATCCAGCCTTTTGTATCAACCACCGTCCGAATCGACTCCTCCATATCTTCACTAAGACCTTCCTTGGACAGCAAATAAGGACGCATCTTAATCTTCTTTGGCTCAGGAAATCCTGCTACTTTCCAGTGGATCGCTTCGGGATATTTCGTCATTACGCGACCGATTTTGCCATCGGGGTAGGCAAGAGTATCAACGAGAAGCTCATCTCCACGGACAAGCCATCCAATCTGGGCGGCAGTGCCATTGGCTAGGGCTTGCCGAATCTTCGGCTCTGCAGTCCGCATGGAGATCGTTGATGACTTCAAGGGCATGGTGAATACATCCCTGTCTTTCATACGCATCAGGTCGACCTGGAAGACTCGGACCATCGCGTACGCCGTCTTCTTCCCATCAATGCGGTAGATCCTGGCATGGTGAATCGAGCTGCCGAGCTCAACGTACCCGCCCCGTACCTTCAAACATGCCTTAATTCCTTCCTTCGAATACTCGAAGAAGTTCAACAACTCCATCGGACCGACGCGCGTACCGTTCACGGAGATCGTCCGATTCGGGTTTTCAGGAAGCCCCTTCTTCGGATCGAAGTCCGGGCAACGCGTGAGCGCTGTCCATAGCGCGGGCGTCTCAGCACGGTCGATCAGTTCAACGGGGAGAGCGTCCCCAAGCCTGTGTTGCTCGCCGTAGCCCTTCGTGATGATCTGCTCGCCATCCGGCGTCTTCGGGGGGCAGAATGAGTGCACCGTCGCATCGTGAATGACACTCGATCCAACGCGCAGACGAATATTCTCGACAAAGGGAATCGCGTTATCACTCAACGCAATATTGAAGAACTCGACCCCGCGCAGCATCGACTCACGCCACGACTCGAAGCGGTTCGAAGCCTCGCCAGGCTTCCCATAGAAGTTCTTCCATGTCTCCTCGAGGCCTGCGATACGCTGCGCATCGCGCATGTTGACGCGCAGGGCAAGCGTGCGGGACACCGACGGATTCATCAGCGCGATGACGAGCGCGTCCATTGCATGGTGACGCCTGTCGAAACGAGTCTTACCTCGGCCGCCAATCAAGTTGACTCGGCTCTCGAAGCCCGAGGCCTTTCGGGCCTCCGCCGTCAGCTGACCACGGTAAACGCACACGGAGGGCACCGATTCTTCGTCGCGCGTGCGGTAGAAGCCCTCGATACGAGTCCTCAGTTCAACAGCCATCCATGCAACGGACTCCATGGAGCGACCATCGAACTCTTCATCCGGCTTACGAGACTTGAGACGGGCAGACACCTCGCGCTGCAGCTGCTTGAACTGCTTGGGCGACATGCCGTTATCGCGCACCCAGAACTTCACACGATCAAGAGCACCCTTCAGGGAGACGCCCTTATTCGCCTGATCGGATGACGCCCACGCCGCAAAGGGAATGGCCCCCTTCTTGTGGTTACACGTACGGCACACCGCAGCCAGGTTGGAGCGATCGTTCGTCGAGGACCCATCCGCACGCGGAACAATATGGTCCATTTCCGCCGTCGTAAACGTGATTTCAGTGCCACAGTACAGACACTCATTGTTTTGCCTCTGCAGCGCGAAATAGCGGATCTGGTCGGAACGACGCACCCGACCGGACAGCTTCAGCTGTGCCGCCATCTCGGCAACGGCCGCAGCATTTGCACTGCGCCTCCTATCGTTTTCGCGCATAAGTTCGCGCGCCACGCGCTCCGACCCCAGGCCGTCGCGCGCATGCTCGATGTTGATGACCGTCGGCTCTCCCCAGCGCTCGGTCGCCGCATGCAGCCATCGGCTCACCTGCTTGAGCACGCGATCGACGGCCGGGTTACCCGTCGGAGCACCGATCGGCTCCACTGCCGGCTTCCAGTCGTCTCCGACATTGAATTCCAGGCGACGCGCAGTGTGCAGATCAACGCCATCACGAAGCATCCTGTCTGTCAGGCGACGAAGGCTATCGAGCGAGTATGCCGCCCGTCCCTGGGGAAGTGAGATCTTCTCAAACTCCAGCTGGTCGTCCTCTGTTGCCTGCTCAAGCAGCTCCGCGACCTCATCGTTCACGTCGCTGGTATCTTCGGAACCACCGGAGTTCGAGAATGCGTCGACAAAGTAGCCGCGCTGCTCATCGTCGGCGTCCTTCCACCACTCCTTGAGCCACTTGACCTTGCAGGCCAGGATCTTCTCGGTGGTGACGTCGGTCGGAGGGTTGCGTAGAACCGGAGACCCGTCGAACGAGGCCTTTGCTGTACCCCGCAGATCCGAACGCTCGATACCCAGGTTATCCGCCAGATCCTGCCAGGTGACCTCCTGCTTGAGACCAGCGATCAGCAGGAAGTCAGTCAAACCTTGCAGCTCCTCCGGAGTCAGCGGCCGCTCCGCGCGCCCCTCACGAATACGCAGGTTCGCCAATACACTGACGATGCGGAACTTCTGGAAGACGGGATGCGCCTTCTCCGCGCGCACATGCTTGCCCTGACCCGGCAGCTCGTCATGGCCCACGAGCCCTCGTTCCTTGGCACTGCCCTTAGGCGACTTCGCCTGGAAGACGGCTCGGATCAGCCGATCACGGTCCGCAGGATCAATCTGCTGCACCTCGCAGATCCGGCGGATTTCCTCGGCATTGTCACTCTGATGGAGTTTGCCCGCGAGGATACCCTCAGGGCCTCGAAGCTTGGGAGTGCCAGCCTTCTTCACATAGTCGGGATGTGCGAGGTACGCATCCACGAGCTGACCGGGGGTCGCGTCAGCCGGGAAGCTCCTACCAAGGGATGTACTGATGCGCTCGTTCAGCCCGTTGAGGAAATCGCTCGGCTCGGCGGGCTGTAGCAACGTCTCTACCTTGGCGTAGGGGTTGCGCCAGCCGCGGTGCCGGGCCATGTGACGCAGCGCGATCGACAGCGCTGCCTTTCTCTTATCATCGTCCGCAATATAACCCTCGAGTAGCCGCGCACGCACATGCCAGGGCTCACGAGGATCCTTGAAAGCCGTCAGGTCAGGCAACGGCCATCCGAACTCTTTGGAGAGAACACGATCTAAATTCACCAGGCGCTGGTGGCGCGTGCGGTAGAGGCGGCGCGTCCGCCGAGCAACACCCGCCGTCAGCTTGCGGCTCTTCGCGGCCTTATTCTCATTCGGGTCGACACCAGCGTCGTGAATGAAAACCATGGAGTTGAGCAGCTTGACTGGGTGATCGTTGCGGTCGACCTCGACCGCGCAGAAGCCAATAGATTTCAGGCCGACATCGATGCCGACGCGATAGCGGATACCCGGAATGTTTTCTGAGGAAGTAACCATAGACACATAGTGTCACACCGCACACACATTTGCGTACGCTTTAAAAAATTACCGGGCCCTTCGCGGAGAAGGACCCGGTGGAGCATTCGGAGCCGCTAACGAGTCGGCTCTTACTGAGAATCAATCGCTTACAGCATACCTCTCCATTTCCAGAGATGCAAGCCACATCCGCAAGGATTATTCGGCGAGCCCACCCCACCCACTTCCGCGCGCCACTGCGACACGAGGGGCGCGATCCTGAAACAATGGGGGCATGTCGAATGACCCGCGTGAAAACCTGC
>ERZ772961.562-NODE-562-length-14895-cov-4.615499_pt1 | contig 14895 bp, 9 predicted proteins | sample MGYA00580677_ERZ772961 | MGnify/ENA primary metagenome ERZ772961 (study PRJEB29015, sample SAMEA2738088) | human oral metagenome | biome: human oral; feature: human-associated habitat; material: saliva | place: China | collected 2227 ... | reverse complement strand
CCGCGGCAGTGCGCGGTCTTTCGCTCCAGACTTTCGGCCGTGAGGTGCGCAGCTTGGGTTTCCCGACCGCCCACCGTCGGCGCGGCAACTGCTACCGGGTGGTGGAGGTGTAGGGAGGAGTTTTGGCCTACGTTATAATGGAATCAGTGCGCGAAAAGGAGGAACAAGAAGGGAAAACTGTTGCAATCGTAGGAGTTTTTGTTTTCCCCGAACGAGAAAAAAGAGCATTCTCTGTTGCTTTCGCTTCTCTTCTTTGCTTATCTTTGCAGTGATTCTCGAATTTATTCTCTTCTCTTTACTAAACGAAAAAGTATGCGTGTTTCTTCTTTACTCGCTTTGTCGAGTTGGTGTTTGTTTGGCTTGTTCGGGGCTGTGAGCTGTGATGATCTCTCTGCCGAGCCTGAAGTTTCACCCTCTTATGTGGAAATTCCTGCGGAGGGTGGGGAGGCTATGACCCAACTTAAGCAAACGGATGGAGGAAAATGGAAAAGCAAGTGGGCTTTCCGCAATGTCTATTTGGGTCAGGGGATCAGTGTGAAAGACAGTGCTCTGCACGTCGACACGTTGACCGATGGTCGTGTGAAGTACGCGGGCGAGTGGTATGCCTTTTATGTTTCGAAACAGAGAAATGTAATTCAGGTAGAATTGTCGCCTAACGAAAGCCGCATCCAACGCAGCGTGACTTTCTGCGGTGAACACACAGCCGGGCATTTCACGAGCTTTCATTTTGTAGTCAGTCAAAAACCAATCACGCCGATGCCGAATTGAATGCAGTCTTTTCGACTTCTTTCTTATCGGGCATGATCTGCCAAAGCACACTGCAACCAGCCTGCGGTGGATGCAAAAAAGCGGCGCCGCCTCTCACGAGAGAGGCGGCGCCGTGGTGTGAATGCCGTTGCGCGGTGATCGGTTATTTGCGCAGTGGTTTGAGATGGTCTTCGAAGTAGCGCGTGATGCGCTCGTGGAGGTGGATCATGTCGCGACCGGCCATGTTGTGGCCTTGTCCGGGATAGACGAAGTAGTCGGGCTGTGTGCCGGCATCTTCGCTGGCGCGGAGGAAGGCGAGGGAGTGCTGGAGCACGCAGGTGGGGTCGTTGTAGCCGACGATGATTTGCAGTCGACCTTTGAGCTTCGCGGCGTGTTCCACCATGCTGGCTTCGGCGTAGCCCTCGGGATTGCTTTGGGGCGTTTCCATATAGCGCTCGCCGTACATGGCTTCGTAGTATTTCCAGTCGAGGACGGGGCCGCCGGCGACACCGACTTTGAAGACTTCGGGGTGGGAGAGCATGAGGTTCGTCGTCATGAATCCGCCGAAGCTCCAACCGTGCACACCGATGCGGGTGGTGTCGACATAGGGGAGGGCGCTGAGGTGTTTGACGCCTTCCATTTGGTCGGCGACCTCAATGCGGCCGAGGTGGCGGTGGGTGCAGCTTTCGAACTCGAAACCGCGATCGCCCGATCCGCGATTGTCGAGAATAAAGAGGACGTAGTCGCGGTTGGCCATGTAGTATTCCCACGGACGGGCTTGGTAGTTCCACGACTCCTTGACGTTGGTGGCGTGGGGGCCGCCGTAGACGTAGACGATGGCGGGGTACTGCTTGTTGGGGTCGAAGTTGACGGGCTTGACCATGCGGTAGTAGAGGGGCGTTTTGCCGTCGGCGGCCAGGATGCTGCCGCTTTCGACGCGAGGCATGGTGAACTCGCGCCAGGGATCGGCGGCTTCGAGGAGGCGAAGGGCTTCGTGGGGACGCTCGGTGCTGCGCACGACGATGTTGCGGTAGGTGGTGGGCGACGACCAGGTGTCGCGCAAATAGCGACCGCCGGGCGAGAGTTGGGCGCGGTGCACGCCTACGCCGTTGTCGAGGAGGGTGCGACGACCGGTTTTGAGGTCGACGGCGTAGAGGTTTTCGCGGATGTGGCCGCTCTCGTTGCTGCGAATGATGACGCTGCGGGTGTTGAAACCGAGGAGTTCGAGCACTTCAAACTTACCGGAGGTGAGTTGCTTGAGCTGTTTGCCCTTGGTGTCGAAGAGATAGAGGTGGTTGAAGCCGTCGCGCTCGCTTTGGTAGATGAACTTGTCTTTGTCCCACGGGAGGAAGGTGAGTGGGTTTTGAGGTTCGACGAAACGTTCGTTGGTTTCGGTGTAGAGCACCCCGAGTCGCGCACCGGTTTGGGTGTCGTAGGCGACGAGGTCGCAGCGTTTTTGCGAACGCGGCACTTCCATGATGTAGAGGCGGCTGCCGTCGGGGCTCCAACTGAGGTTGGTGAAATAGCGATCGGTGGGATCGCCGAGATCGAGCCAGACGGTGCGGTCGTTCTCCGGGTTGAAGATGCCGACGGTGACCTTGTGGGAGGTCATACCCGCCATGGGGTATTTCTCGGGCGCGGGTTGGGCGATGCGCACGGCCGAGGGCACGTCGATGGTGACGAGCGGATAGTCGGTGACCATGCTTTGATCCATGCGGTAGAAAGCGAGACGGCGGCCGTCGGGGCTCCAGAAGGTGCCTTTGTGGATGCCAAATTCGTCGCGGTGCACGGAGGTGCCGTAGAGCAATTCGCGGCTGCCGTCGGTCGACACGGCGTGTTGGCGACCGTCGGCGGTGGTGACGTAGAGATTGTAGTCCTTGGTGTAGGCAAGGGCGCGACTTGTCGGGGCGAAGTCTTGGTGGCCGATGCCGCGCTCGAGGGGAATGGACCATTCTACGCGACGATCTTTCCAATTATAGTGGAAGAGGGCGCGTGCGGTGCGGAGAGCGGCGACGGGGCGACCGGCCTCGGGGAAGCCGGCGGAGGTGAGGGAGCGCAACACGCCGCAACGGGCAGTGTCGAGCGCTGCATTGACCTCAGCGAGGGTGAAAAGGCGCGTACCTTTCGCGTCGAAACGGCGGCCGTCGGCGTCGCTGAGTTGCGACACTTCGTCGACGTCGGTGCGAAGGAGCGCATCCCCCCACCAAGCGGTGAAAACGCTCTTGGGTTGGAGGTTCCAATAGTTGGAACCGCCCCACATCAGGTCGTCGAGTGTGGGACGACGGAGAGTAGAAGGAGTGTTTTGCGCCATGCCGGTGAGCGAAAGGAGCGAGAGAAGAAGAACGAAGATTTTTTTCATGCGTGCAACATACTCATGCGTGAACGAAAAGGAGAACGGTGTGCCGGCCGACGAGCCTCAGTCGTCGCGGCGCGAACGGGAGTAGCCACCTTGGTCGCGGCGGTCGTAGCCTTCACGATCGTTATAGCTGCCACGTTTGTTGTAACCTCCGCGATCATTATATCCTCCGCGGCGATCGTTGTCGCGACGGTCATCGCGGCGACGGTCGGAGGGCTTGCCGTCATAACGGTTTTGGCGGTCGCGGTTGTAGCCGCCGCCGTCACGGCGGTCGTTGTCTCGGCGACCTTTGAAGCCGCCTCGATCGTTGTAACCCTTGCGGTCACCGGCGCCTTTTCGGTCGTTGTAAGCTCCTTTTCTGTCGTTAAATCCTCCGCGCTTGTTGAAACCTCCGCGGTCGTCGCGGCGTTCGAACTTCTCGCCGCGTTCTTCGCGCTCCTTGCGGTCTTTGGCGTGACGCACACGTTCGAAGGTGTTGTGACGGGCGCGGAGATTGCGATAGGTGGCGGCGAGTTCGGGATCGTCGGAGAAATCGATGTTGCGATCGTAGCGTTCTTCGGCTTCGTTGCGGCGGTCGTCGAATCGGCGATCACGATCATCAAAACGGCGGTTGTCGCGGTCATCAAAACGACGTTCGCGGTCGCCGAATTTTCCTTTGCGGTCGCCGGCGGTGCGGTCGTTGAAGCGGCGATCGCCACGTTCTTCGCCTGCTCCGCGTCCATCGCGCTCTTCGTCGTCCTCGAAACGCTTGCGCGAGAAATCGCGCTTGCGGCCGTCGCGGAAACGACCCTTCTCTCCCATGCGGCGGAGTTCTTCGTCGGTTTTTACGACGTTGCCTTGCGCACGGAAGTTGTCGAGTTTGCCTTCAAAGGTGACGTATTTGCGGAGCTCGCAGTCGAGCGAGCCGTTTTGGAGAGGCACTTTGAAGGAGGGTCGCAGGCGCATGGAGTCGAAGAGTTCTTCGCGCGAAGAAATGACCCAGGCTTCGCCACCTTGAAATTCGCGTTTGAGCTTTTCGCCCAGCGTGCGGTAGATGTCGGAGAGATCTTCGGGACGAAGACGCTCACCGTAAGGCGGGTTGGTGATGAGGAGCGCGGGCGATTCGGGTTGGGTGAAGTTGCGAATCTCGCGTTGTTCGACCGTGATGAGATCGGCCACACCGGCGGCTTTGGCATTGGCCTGTGCGGCTTCGACGGCGCGGAGATTGATGTCGAAGCCGATGATGCGGTGCTCGAAAGTGCGCTCGTTGCTGTCGTCGTCGAAGATCGAACTGAGCAATTCGGGATTAAAATCTTTCCAATTCTCAAATCCAAACTTGCGGCGGAACACACCGGGGTAGATGTTGCGCGCCATGAGGGCGGCTTCCACCAAAATGGTGCCCGATCCGCAGAAGGGGTCGATGAGGTCGCAGTCGAATTGCCAACCGCTCATCTTGATCAAGGCAGCGGCGAGCACTTCGTTGATGGGGGCATCGACCGTGGCGGTACGGTAGCCGCGCAAGTGGAGGCTCTCTCCGCTCGAGTCGAGGGAGAGGGTGCAACTTTCTTCCGCTATATGTATATTGAGTCGCAGGTCAGGATTGGACACGCTGATGTTGGGGCGCTTTCCTTCGCGCTCCATAAAATAGTCGACAATGGCGTCCTTCACCTTGTAAGCGACGAATTTCGAGTTGCGAAATTCGGTGCTGTAGACGGTGGTGTCGACGACAAAGGACGTATCAAGGTCTAAAAATTCGTTCCACTCGATCTCTTTCACCGCTTTGTACACGTCGTCTGCGTTGCGAGCCCGAAAATGGGAAATAGGTTTGAGAACACGTACGGCGGTGCGGAGGCAGAAATTGGCGCGGTACATCATTTCTTGGTCGCCGCTGAAGGACACCATGCGACGGCCGATTTGTACGTCGTTGGCGCCAAGCTCGATGAGCTCCTGTGCCAAGACTTCTTCCAGACCTTGGAAGGTCTTGGCTATGAGTTCGAAGGATTGTTGCATTAAAATAAGTCGAGATGGAAAGTAAATTGGGGCAAAGTTACTATTCGTCGTGCGAATGTCCAAGATTTGCGGTTGTTTTTTGGCGGGCAATCGTCGCGCGAATTTATTTTGCCGTTTGGAGCTGTCCGTTTACGAGGTGTAGCACGTAGGTGCGTCCTTTTTGTGTGGGAAACTCCACGGTTTGTTGCCCATAGCGCACGGTGCAGTCTTCGCCGGCCTGCGAGGTGATGCGCGCTTCGTGGAGTTGCCCGTTGCGCCAGTCGAGATCGACCACAAAGGCACCGCGTGCGCGCAGTCCTTTCACGTTGCCGTTGCGCCACGCGTCGGGCAGCGAAGGCAGGAGGTGCAAACCGCCGATGTGACTTTGGAGGAGCATTTCGGCCACGCCGGCCGTACCGCCGAAGTTTCCATCGATTTGGAACGGCGGGTGCATATCCCAGAGGTTGTCGGCCGTTCCATTTTTTAGCAAATTAGCAAAGAGCTTGTAGCTGCGGTTACCGTCGTGTAAGCGCGCCCACTGGTTGAGTTTCCAACCCATCGACCAACCCGTAGCGCCGTCGCCGCGATGGTCGAGCACCACGCGCGAAGCCTCGGCGAGTTGCGGTGTGCTGATGGGCGAAATCGTCGTACCGGGGTGCAGTCCGAAGAGGTGGTTCACATGGCGGTGGTGGTCGTTCGGGTCGTCAATGTCTTTGCTCCATTCTTGCAACTGCCCGTAGCGACCGATCTTATACGGAGCCAAATTGGCGAGCGTATTGTTCCACGTTGCCACCTCGCTGTTGTCGACACCGAGAATCATCGCCGCGCGCACCGCTTCTTGCAGGTTTTCGCGAATCACCGCGTGCGTGAACGTCGTGCCCTCGTCCACCGGCCCGTGTTCGGGCGAGGTCGAAGGAGCGGCCGTCAGTGTGCCGTTCGGCTTTTGCCAAAGATAGTCTTCCGAGAATTGCGCGCACTCCTTCAACACCGGATAGGCCACTTGGGAGAGAAAACGCTTATCGCGCGTGAACTCGTAGTACTCCCACAGGTGCGTCGCCAACCAGTGTGCCGCCACCGGGTTGTAGTTCCACGACATGTCTTGGCTCACGAAGGGCGAGGTGAAGCCGAAGGGGTTGCCGCTGATACCGGCCATCCAGCCGCGGGCGTTGAAATACTTGCGCGCCGTCACCGCCCCGGGTTTGCGCATCGAGAGAATGAATTCCGTGAGCGGTTCGGCACACTCGGCCAAGCCTGTGGTCAGCGCCGGCCAGTAGTTCATCTGCAGGTTGATGTTGTTGTGGTAGTCCACGCGCCACGGGCCGTCGACGTTGTTGTGCCACACCCCTTGCAGGTTCGCGGGGAGGTTGCCCGGTCGCGACGAGGCGATGAGCAAATAGCGGCCGAATTGGAAATAGAGCGCCTCGAGATCATGATCCGGTGCGCCGTTGCGGTAGGCCGCCAGTCGGCGATCCGTGGGGAGGTTGCGCAGCGAGTCGGGTGTGTCGCCGAGTTGCAAACTCACGCGGTTGTAGAGCGCGGCGTAGTCCTTGTAGTGACGCGCAAAGAGGGAGGAGAAACTGCGTCGCTCCGCCGCTTTCATCCATTTCGCCGTGGTGCGTTCGGGATCCACCCCCACATAGGCTTTGGGGTCGTCGAAGCGCGGATCGAGATTCATGCGGTAGTCCGTGTCGGCGGTGAGCAGGAAGGTCACCTCGTCTGCCCCCTTCACCGTGAAGCGGCCGTCGGTGTTCGTCACCGTGCCGCCTTTCGCCACCGCGCGCAATCGCACCACATAGTGCATGCCGTTGTTGTCCAACTGTGCGCGATAGACCAACCCATCTTTGCCTTCCGGCACGATCTTGCCCTCGGCACAAGGATTCGGCGCGTAGGAAAGCGTAAGGTTTTGTTGTCCGCGGCGGTCGGCGGTGAAGCGGACCGCCAGCACATTGTCGGGGTAGGAGATGAACGTGCGACGGGTGTAGCGCGTGCCGTCGGCCGCAGTGAAGTTCACCGTGGCAAAGGCCGAATCGACCGAGAGCGTGCGCTCGTAGTCGCGGATCTTCGCCTCGTCGAGCCCCGTGGCGATGTGGAGTTCGCCCATCGTGGTGAACGAGCCGAAGCGGAAATCCTTCTCCCCTTGGGTTTCGTAGGACGCTTTTCCGTTGAAGTTCTCGCGGGTGAGTCGCGCCGCCTCCCGGTCGTTGCCCTCGGTGAAGGCACGACGAATGGCTTTGAGCACCGGCGCGCTGTCTTTGTTCACATCCCAGTAGTAAGCCGGTCCGCTCTTCACGCCGGGGCCGCCTCGCCACAGGCTTTTCTCGTTGAGCGTGAGGCGTTCGGTCGCCACCGATCCCATGAGGTTCGCCCCCAAGTGCCCATTGCCCAACGGGAGCGAACGGCGTTCCCATTCGGGGTCGGGGTTCACCGCGGCATCGCCGGCGCTGACAGGTTTGCGCAGGCTGTCAAAGCGTTCGGGGTGACCGCCCCACCAACTTTCGGCGCCTTTGAAGGAAGTCGGTTGGTCAAGTCGAATGACGTGGCCGGCCGTGGATTGTGCGGCGGCCGTGCCGGCGCTCACGAGCAGGGCAAGCGGCAGCGCATGGCGAAGGAAGTGCATGGGAGGAGTGGAGGTTAGGGAGTTAGGCTTGGTTTTGACGTTCGAAAGCCGCGCGAATCGCGTCGGCCGTGGCTTGCATCTCTTCAGCGGGGAGTTGCAGTTTGGGTTTGCGGAAGTCCATATCTCCCTCGTCGTTGAGGGGGATGAGGTGCAAGTGGGCGTGCGGTACTTCAAGTCCGATGGCCGCCATGCCCACTTTGCGACAAGGCAGCACTTCGCCGATGGCCAGCGCCACGCGCTTGGCGAAACGGTGGTAGGCGGCGAGCGTTTCGTCGTCGAGGTCGAAGACATAGTCCACCTCGCGGCGCGGAATCACGAGGGTGTGGCCTTTCGCCACGGGATTGATGTCGAGAAACGCGTAGAAGTCTTCGTTTTCCGCGCATTTATAGGAAGGGATTTCGCCGGCGGCGATTTTGCTGAAAATAGTCATGGTGTACCGGTATTTGTTGTGGAGAGTAGGCGCCGAAAGCGGGGGCGCACTGCGTTTTCGCAAATATACTAAAAAGCAGCGAAATGTCGGCGGCTTGTCACGCAAAAAAACACCCTTCCCCGCATTCCCGGCGAGTGGAAAACGAGTGAGCGCTCCAAATGGCGAAAAGGCTGACAACCTTTCACCGCATTTCGACGGCGAGCACGACGCGTGCAGTCTACTCTCCGGTGAAAGCAGGGGAGAGGAAAGAGAAAGTGGGGCGTTTTCGTCGAGAAGTGGAGCGTTTTTCTTTTCTTCTTCCCTACTTTCACCTATGGGTTGCGTCTTTCGTTCATCCTCGCGCCCGCGTGTGTGCGCAATCAGCAAGTTTTCTGATTTTTGCCTTCACCGCGGCACTTTCTCTTTTCAATTTATTGATTTTCAATGCGTTGTGGGTGAAGTTTTTGCCTTTCGTTGTTTTTGCTCTATTACCTTGTGAGTCAAAGCGTTAGGGGTGAAGGCACGATTTGCGATTAGCGTTCACCGAAACATCGCCGTCCGAAAGAGCAATGAGGAAAACATTGAAGCGGATTTTCGGTCCGAGATGAGGGTGAAGGAAAGGTGAAGGAAAAAAGGGGTGAATCCTTCACCTGTAATCTGGTGATATATAGTGGGTTGGGTGCGATTGGTGAAGAGGTGAAGGAAAAAATCAAAAATCACTGACGCGCGCCCGCGCGAGACTTGGCTGTAGGTACATAGAAATGGGGGCATGAGAAAATAGGAGTGGCGATTTCGGTGTTTTGTGGACAAATGAAAGTAAAGTAGGGTTTATGTGCATTCTTGTTTACGGGTTGCGTGTTTGTGTTTTTCATTTGTCTTGTAATGTGCGCGAGGCGAGAAGTGAACTGTTCATTCTGTGTAGTTGTCTGTGGGTGAATACCACAAAAAAGTAAATAATCGTGCCGTCGGGTGCTTTTTTTGTGCCTTTCGTTTGGTCGCTCACGGGCTTTCCTCTACATTTGCCTTATGAACCCTGCCGCTTCACGGCGGCACACAAAGCAACGATTATGAAACGAATCTACTCTCTCCTTTGGGCGCTGCCCGTCCTGCTCGTGAGTGCCTTGTTCCTCACGTCCTGCGTGTACGATCCGTATTACGACGAAGGTCGTGCCATCGATAACTATTATAACAACTCCAACTATAACGGCTATGGCGACCGCGGTCGTGCCCGAGTCGTCAGCGGTGAGTGGCAAGGTGATTTCGGTATGTTCTATGCCGTGGTCAACCCCATCACGGGACAAAGCGTACCATTCGATTCGCGCAACTCCTATTTGCTTTTCCAACCGAATTACTATGGAGCCAGCGCGGGTTGGGGTAAGCAGATCGACTTCTACGAGAACGGCCCCCTCTCGCGCCGTTACCACCGTTTCTATTGGGAAGTACGCAACGGCGTGCTGTATCTCAGCTATCCGTCGGATCATAAGCTCGATGTGGCCATCTACGACTACTATTTGAGCAACAGTCTCTTCACGGGACGTGCCGGAGATTCGAACTTCCGTTTCAGCCTGCGCAACCTGAGTTTCACGGGTTGGAACACCTATTCCGGCGACTACTACGATTACGACAATGTCGCTTGGAGCTGGAGTGCCTACCGCGGCACCTCGGCCGATGAAGCCTCTACGGTGCAAACTCCGCTTGTCGTGACCTCCGGTCGTCGCGCTCAACCCTAAATTGTTGATATTCTTTCATCATAACGCCCACTCCCGTCGTGTTCCTACACGGCGGGAGTGTTGCGTTGGGGCGGTACACGACGCGAGTTGCTCCTGCACTTCGGATTTGAACGTGCAAGCCATCTTCGATGTTTTCTCCGGTAAAAAGATGGCGAGCATACAAAAGAAAATCAACAGTAGTCCCGAATAAAAACTAAAGTTTGAAACACCCCAAGCAGAGTTCTACAAAAGGATTGTCTATTTTTGCACTTGCCGTTTGACTCTACACTCTACTATTAAATATTGTACGAATGGCAGAAGAGACATTTACAGGGTTTGATTTGTCACGTAAACAAGGATTACAAGATGTCGCAAAAGCATTGGACGTTCACTCATATTATCCGTTACTTTGAGGAATATGAACGAAATCCTTTACTCATAGAAAGGATGAAGTGGGAATTTATTCTCGAAGGAGAATACATAGTTGAGTTCGTAAAGCTATGTAAACATCTCGTCCTGGAACGAACGATAGACCCCAAGAAACATCAAGCCGCAGCGATTTATTTGAGGTATTCTTCGCAATTGCTATTAAAAAAAAGGAGGGCTATAAGACGGCTTGGCATAGAAAAAGAATACGTATCTGCAATCTTAAGACAGTATGGCATACATTACAGAGAGTATGGGGACAATGAGCATCGAGTCTTTTTTCTGGATACAGGTATAAATATATATTTCAGCAAGCACCATCAATCCTCTATTTATATCATACAAAGGATTGAATTTTCCAATGAAGAATATAGGTCTTTTATCCTCAAGGTTCTTCCGGTAAAAAAAAGCGAATGGTAGCTACTCCCGAGAATACTCATTGTATCATTGGCGCGCGAGAGCAAAGTGCCGCAACGGATAAAAAGGCTGGCGCGATCATGGTTACAGAACCGGTATTCCGGTAAGGTGCGACTGCCCAGGGCATTGATAACAAAGAGACTTACCTGTGGTTTTAGGGATGAAAGATACTTTGGGCTACGGTTATTATGCCCTGAACGATTGCCGCATCATTCCCATGTCAGATGCCCCCATAGAATAGTCTATTTTTGCACTTCCCTATTGACTCGACACTCCCCACGTGTGCACATCGCGTGCGTACTTTTGCGTGGAGTAGGGGGGTGCGAGCAGATATTTTCGGCTAACTTTGCAACACCAAGTCCCGATGCGGCTTCGGCGCGTGTCATGCCGGTGGTCGTGGACGTTTCTCCTCAACAACTGATTGCGAAAAAATACTCCCGTATGCCCATTTTCCATCTCACCTCCCTGTCCGATCCCGGCGTAGAGGTTTACAGTGCCTTGACCGAAGCGCAGTTGCGCAGCAAAGTCGACCCCTCTCGTGGCGTGTTCATCGCCGAAAGTCCGAAGGTAATCCACGTGGCGCTCGATGCAGGCTACGAGCCCCTCTCGCTGCTCTGCGAGGAGCGGCATCTCACGGGCGATGCGGCCGATGTGCTCAGCCGTTGCGGCGATATCCCCGTCTATACCGGGCCGCGCGAACTCTTGGCGCAGCTCACGGGCTACACCCTCACACGCGGTGTGCTTTGTGCCATGCGTCGCCGTCCCGAAACGTCGGTGGCAGAAGTGGTGCGCGATGCGGCGCGCGTGTGCGTGATCGACGGGGTGACCGACGCTACCAACATCGGCGCGATCTTCCGTTCGGCCGCCGCTTTGGGCATCGATGCCGTGGTGCTTTCGCGCACGGCCTGCGACCCGCTCAATCGCCGTGCGGTGCGCGTGTCGATGGGCAGCGTGTTTCTCGTGCCTTGGGCTTGGTCGGCCGATCCGGTGGCGGAGTTGCAGACGTTGGGCTTTCGAACGGCGGCCATGGCGCTGACCGATCGGTCAATTTCGCTCGACGATCCGGCCTTGAAGGCCGAACCGCGCTTGGCGCTCGTGATGGGTACGGAGGGCGACGGTCTGGCCGACACGGTGATAGCGAGCACCGACTACACGGTGCGCATCCCCATGTATCACAACGTCGATTCGCTCAACGTGGCTGCAGCTTCGGCAGTGGCTTTTTGGGAGTTGCGGAAGAAGTGAAGCGTGCGTTGAGAGCGCATCGGGACTTGTCCGAGGAATCCCCCTGCAGTTCACCCCAATACAATAGACAATGATGGAACAAACGATAGAAACTCCGCTCACAGATCGGCAAATTTTTGCGCGCTGTCGCGAGCAGCTGCATCGTTTCTGTCCCGATTTGTCGCCCGGTCTCCTCGATGCGCTGTCCTTGGGATGGCGCATTGTTCGTTTCAAGAAGCGCGAACTGCTGTTGAAGGCCGGTGTGGTGCCCGACGAGGCGCATTTGGTCATCGAAGGACTGGTGCGGGCTTACTATCCCACGGCGATCGAAGACATCACTGTCAATTTTGTGGCAGAAGGCGAGTTTGCCACCCACTACACCTCGTTGGAGTCTCCGCGGCCTTCGCATTTCAGTTTCGAGGCGTTGGAAGATACCACCGTGGTGGCCTTCAGTTACGAGTATCTCGACAAACTGCGCACGGTTCATGCGGAGCTCGAGCGCTTGGTGCGCTATTTGATCGAGCACGAATACGCTCGCTTGTTGGCACACACCGAATCTTTGCTCATTCGCAACGGCGAAGAGCGCTATCGCCTGTTTTTGAAAAACTTCGGGGCGCTGATGCCGCGAATTTCGGTGGCCGATTTGTCGAGCTATTTAGGGCTGAGTCGGCAAAACGTGACCCTCATTCGCAAGCGGCTTTTGCAGGGTTGACAAAAACTTGTCGTGTGGGAGTGAAAAGTGCGTCCTTTGCACCGTAATCAAAAACAAAGCACTCACGATGAAAGAACATTACATTGATACGCCCACACAGTTTGTAGAAGTCGACGGAGCCGCAGTGGCTTATCGCAGTATCGGCACGGCTGAGGGCACGCCCATCGTTTACCTCAACCACCTTGCGGCGAACTTAGATAATTGCGATCCGCAGTTGATGGATGCGCTGGCCGAAGATTTCAAGGTGATTAGTTTTGACTATCCCGGCATCGGTCTATCGACCGGAAAGTGTGCAACCTCTGTCGAGGAAATGGCGCGCGAAACGATGGCGTTCATTCGCGCCTTGGGCTACACGAAAGTGCATTTGCTCGGGCTTTCTTTGGGCGGTTTTGTGGCGCAGTCGCTCTTGGTGCAGGCGCCGGAATTGGTGGATCGCGTCATCTTGGCCGGCACGGGGCCTGCGGGAGATAATGGCATTGCACGCGTGCCGCGCATCACCTACTACGACATGTTGCGCGGTCTGTGCACAGGTCGCGATCCGCGCTATTATTTATTCTTCCCCTCGACTTCCGAAGCGCGCCACCGCGCCAAAGCCTTCATTTTGCGCACGGCGCTGCGCCGCGATCGCGACAAGTCGACAACCCTCTCGGCCTTGAGACGGCAGTTGAAAGCCGTGGTGGCTTGGGCGAAGTCTGCACCCCAAGATTTATCGGGATTGCAGCACCGCATTTGGGTGGTGAACGGCGACAACGACCGCATGGTGCCGACGGCGGGTAGCTACGACATGGTGCGCCGCCTGCCGAATGCCACGCTGACCATCATCGAAGGAGCCGGACACGGTGCGATTTTCCAAGAACCCGAACTTTTTTGCATACAAGCCACAGCCTTCTATAAGGCGAGCGAAAAGAACGTAAACACAAACGAAACGAAATAATCAGATGAAAGCTTTTCAACTACAACAATACGACAAAAAGAATCTGGCCTTGAATTGCGTGGATCTGCCGCGCCCACAGGTGGCGCCGAACGAGGTGCTGATCGAGGTGAAGGCCGCCGGCGTGAATCCTCTGGACAATATGATCACGCGCGGTGATGTGAAAATGATCACGCCTTATGAACTGCCGCAGACGATGGGCAACGAGTGTGCCGGCGTGATCGCGGAAGTGGGCAGCGAAGTGAGCGATTTTGCGGTGGGCGATGCGGTATTTTCGCGCCTTCCGATCTCGCGCCCCGGAGCTTTCGCCGAATACGTGACCGTCCCGGCTCACGCGGTGGCACGTATGCCCGAAGGATTGAGTTTTGAAGAGGCGGCCAGCATTCCGCTCACGGCATTGACGGCCTACCAAGCCTTGGACTTGTTGGAGGCGAAGCCCGGTTCGAGTATTTTCATCTCGGGTGGTTCCGGTGGACTCGGTGCGATGGCAATTCCTCTTGCCAAGGCACGCGGACTAAAGGTGTACACGAACGGCAACAGCGCGAGCCGCGAGCGCGTCATGGCCTTGGGGGCAGATCGCTATCTCGACTATCGCGAGGAAGACTATTTGGAGGTGCTGGAGCCGGTGGATTACGTCTTGGACAGCTTGGGTGGTAAGGAACTGGATCGACAAATGAAGTTGCTACGTCGCGGCGGTAAAATTGTTTCACTCAAGGGAATGCCGAATGCTCGTTTTGCGCAGCGATTTGGTTTGCCCACTTGGAAGCGTTGGCTCTTAGCTTTGGCGGCATTCGGTGTTGAAAGAAAGGCAAGACAGCTGGGTGTCAGTTACGAATTCTTGTTCGTGCAAAGCAATGGCCGTCAGTTGGCCGAAGTCACTCGTCTGATTGCCGAAAAAGGTATCCAACCTTCGGTGGGACAGGTGTTCCCCTTCGCCGAAACGAACGAAGCTTTGCAAAAAGTGGCCAGTGGTGGCGCTGCCGGAAAGGGGGTGTTGAGCTTTACTTGACGAAAAAAACAATATTGTAATGGAAAGACGACAGCCGATCACGCAATGCGATCGGCTGTTGTTGTATGCGGCCGTGTTGCCGTTTCCCGAAACTTCTAAAAGTGGGTTGTCCGCGATGGGAAGTTTTCGTTGTGCTTGAGTTGAAGAGGCATTCTCGGCGCATGAAGAAGTGGCTCAAGATGTAATAACACATCCCCCTACGCATCGTCCTTGAAGAAGGTGGCAGGTTTTGTCTTCGTTATGGAGGATGGGCGGCAGGTAGGGGATTACATCGTGGTCGTGATGGTGGTTTTTCCACCTTCTTGATCAGTATCCCCCGTCATTTTAACTTTCGAGGTGCCCGGGATCGGTACGCCGGTAGAGCGATCGAATT
>ERZ772961.560-NODE-560-length-14975-cov-2.461729_pt1 | contig 14975 bp, 9 predicted proteins | sample MGYA00580677_ERZ772961 | MGnify/ENA primary metagenome ERZ772961 (study PRJEB29015, sample SAMEA2738088) | human oral metagenome | biome: human oral; feature: human-associated habitat; material: saliva | place: China | collected 2227 ... | reverse complement strand
CTAATGGGGCGTGTGCACCGTTTCCTGGGGCTGACCACCGGTTGTGTACTTGCTGGTCAGGATCCCTCTGAACGCCGCAAGCAGTATGACTGCGACATCACTTACGGCACCAACAATGAGATGGGCTTCGACTACCTGCGCGACAATATGGCCCAGCGCCCTGAGGACATGGTCCAGCGCGGGCACAACTTCGTGATTGTTGACGAGGTTGACTCCATCCTTATTGACGAAGCCCGTACCCCGCTGATTATTTCCGGCCCTGCCGACGGCAACAACAACAAGTGGTACCGCGAGTTCGCTGATATAGCTGAGATCCTCAGTCCCAACAAAGACTATGAGGTTGACGAGAAGAAACGCACCGTAGGTATTTTGGCCCCCGGTATTGAGAAGATCGAGGACCGTCTAGGTATCGACAACCTCTACGAAGCCGGCAACACCGCCCTGATCGGTTTCCTCAACAATGCCATCCGCGCCAAGGAACTGTTCAAGCGCGACCGTGACTACATTGTTGCCGACGGCGAAGTGCTGATTGTTGATGAGCACACCGGTCGTGTATTGGCTGGGCGCCGTTACAACGAGGGTCTACACCAGGCCATTGAGGCCAAAGAGCGGGTAGAGATCAAGAGTGAAAACCAGACTCTAGCCACCATCACCTTGCAGAACTACTTCCGTTTGTACCCGGAAGGTTCGCGTTCAGGCATGACCGGTACGGCTGAAACCGAGGCCGCAGAATTCGCTGGTACCTACAAGATCGGTGTCGTGCCCATCCCCACCAACAAGCCCATGATCCGCAAGGACCAGCCGGACCTGGTGTACAAGTCCGTTAAGTCCAAGCTGAACGCGGTAGTTGACGACATTGAAGAACGTCACGACGCCGGACAGCCGGTTTTGGTGGGTACCACCAGTGTAGAAAAGAGCGAGGAGCTCTCGGCCCTGCTGCGTGAGCGTCATATCCCCCACGAGGTACTAAACGCTAAGCAGCACGCACGTGAAGCCGCCGTCGTGGCCATGGCCGGACGTAAAGGCGCGGTAACCGTAGCCACCAACATGGCTGGTCGTGGTACCGACATCATGCTGGGTGGTAACGCTGAGTTCATTGCCGTGGCCTCCTTGAAGGAAGCTGGCCTAGACCCCATCGACACCCCCGACGAGTACGAAAAAGCTTGGCCGGCCGCCCTGAAGGCAGCCAAGGAAGCCGTCTCGGTGGAGCACGACGAGGTGGTGGAGCTCGGCGGTCTGTACGTGCTGGGCACCGAACGCCACGAGTCGCGCCGTATCGATAACCAGCTGCGTGGTCGTAGTGGCCGTCAGGGTGACCCTGGTGAGAGCCGCTTCTACCTGTCCATGCAGGATGATCTGATGCGCACCTACGCCACCGGTCTGGCTCAGCAGATCATCTCCTCGGACCGTTACCCCGACGACGTGCCGCTCGAATCTAAGATGATCACCCGCAACATCGCCTCCTACCAGCGTCAGCTGGAGGCACGTAACTTCGAGATCCGTAAAAACGTGCTTAAGTACGACGACGTGCTCACCGAGCAGCGTCAAAAGGTTTACGACGAGCGTCGCAAGGTGCTGCAGGGTGAGGATCTAGAGCCCCACATCAAGGCCTTCCGTGAGCGCGTAATTGCCAACGTGGTGGCCCAGCGCACCGCCGAGGGGCGCAGTGACCAGTGGGACCTGGACCAGCTGTGGAAGGACCTGTCCACTGTCTACCCGATGGGTTTGACCGTGGATGAGGTGGTTGACGGCGTAGGTGGCCTGGATGCGCTAACCAGCGAGCGCCTAACTGAAGAGCTCACTGAGGATATTGCGGTGGCCTATGAGGACGCCGAAGCTAGCCTGTCCGCTAACGATCTAGCTGTGGCGCAGCTGGGTGAAGAACCCATGCGCACCCTGGAGCGTCGCCTGCTGCTGGCCGTGGTGGACCAGCACTGGCGTGAGCACCTGTACGAAATGGACTACCTCAAGGAAGGTATTGGACTGCGGGCCATGGCCCAGCGCGACCCGTTGGTTGAATACGCCAACGAGGGTGCCCACATGTTCAAGGCCATGATGGAAGCCATTCGTGAAGATACGATCGAGCAGATTTTTGCTTACTGCGCCCGCTTTGAGGCTCAGGCTAAGCAGGCTGCCCGCGAAGCTGCTCAGGCCCGCGAGCAGGCCTCGATCATGGGTGACACCGGCCGTAAGGCCCTGTCTACTGCGGTGACCTACTCCGACGCCGACACTCAAGGTAGCGATAACCAGGGTAACCGCGCTGAGCGCCGTCGCCGTTCCAACAAGAAGCGCCGCCGCCGCTGAGCAGGCTGTCAGACTGTCGCTGAGCGGACTGTCAGACTGCCGCTGAGCAGGCCGCTGAAGCCGCAAAGCGCCTAAGGATCCATTAGCCCATGTGCAGGTAGGTCATTACCCAGTGCCCGTGGCGCAACTGGATCTGGCAGGCACAGGCGTGGATGCGCCCGTCGTGGGAGAGAAGCACGCTAACTTCCCAGCCGCTGGCACTGGCCTGGGCCCGCACCGCATATAGGTAGGGGATCCGGGTTGGCTTGCCGGCCTGGCAGCGTGTGGCTACCTGTGCCCGACGGCTAAGGGCGTCGTACAGCTCCGGGGTGAGCCAGCGAGCTAAATGCTGCGGCTGGCGCATCCCGTGCATGATTTCCCAGGCGTAAACGGCTACCGTCCCTGCCCAGCGTCCCGGATCAGGCAGTTGCTGGCTTTGCTGTTGAGTGTGGCTTTGGGTCTGACGGCTTTGCTGTGGCTTGGGTGAGCTAGGTCCGACGGCGCCCTTTGGCTGGCGCTGTGAGGGGCGGCTGGCGGGCGCTGCACCTTGGCGCTTTTGGGCGGCTTGCGGCTGTGCGCTAGGGGCATAGCTGGGGGCATAAAGCGTGCTCATGGCTAGCCCTTAGTAGGGATTGTTAGCGCCAGGCCGGGGCGAATCAAATCTGGATTAGAGCCGATGAGTGCCGCATTGGCCGCAAAAATCTGTTTAGACAGTTGCGCTACCTGCCCGTTGGTGGGGGATGGCACCCCATTTTGCTGTAGCCACTGGAGGGAAATAGACCATAGGCTCTCTCCAGCTAAAACCAGGTGCTGGCGAATAACCGGGGCGGGCTTAGCATCTGGAGCCGGGACGCAAGTACCTGAGCGCTGCGCGCTGGCGGGATTGGAGCCGCCGCTGTTGGGACTGGCATTGCTGCCTGCTTTAGCGCCGCCCGCTTTAGGGGTGGACTTGGGCCTTGGAGCCTTGGGGCTTGGACTTTTAACCGCCGGGGTTTTAGCCCCTGGCCCGCCAGTGCGCGGATGAGTACTAGAGCGGCCTGGGCTGGCTGACGATCGCGCGCTGGGCCGACTTGAGGCGCTAGGGCTTGTTGTAGCCCTGGCTCGCGCGCTGGCGTGGCTAGTGGGTGAGGTACTGGCTTGGCTAGTGGGCGTGGCTGTGGCTGAGGTGCTTGCGGTGGCGCTAGGGGAGGGGCCGTGTGCACCCCAGCCCAGATTGTCGTCATTAGCGCTGGCCGGGGCGCAGCTAAGGGCAATAATGGCGGCCCCGGTGGCCAGTTTGCGCACCAAAGGCGCGCTGTGACGCAAATTTAAAGTGCGGTGAGTACAAGCACATGCCAGCACCCATATGGCTCCCAGTGCGTGCCAGGCTACCAGTGCCGCGCCGACTGCGGCGGCCAGGCCGGCCAGCGCAGTGCTGACATCCGCCATCGACCACAGCGACAAATACTGTAAAGACAAGGGCCTGAGCAAAGCCACGGCGGCTGCTAGCAGCAAGACGCTCAGCGCTGTGCCGAGCCAGGCAACTAGGTGAAGACCTAGCCAACATTTTAGGCTCTTAGACATCGGTACACCTTCTTTGGTGAGAAACAGTGATGTTTAATTATGTTTCGCCAGAACTTACCTGTCAATAGCGAATGTGACTTTGGTTATGGCAATCTTGAATCATGCACTTAGAGAGCCTGCTGGCGGATCTAGATAGCCAGTTTGAGCAGTATGAACGCTCTGCCCGGGTAGCTCAGGCTTGGGAGCTAGCCGAGGCTGAAGCTGGTAGAAGCGCGTTGGTAGATCGTCTGCGCGCGGTGGAAGGCGGTGCGCTTACCCTAACCACTCGCAGTGGGCGGGTAGCTAGCGGCAAGCTACTGCAAGCACGCCAAGAATTTTTGCTACTGCGTGCCGGCGACGCCAGTCAGATGCTGGTGCCAATGGGAGCCGTAGTTAGTGTGCGGGGTGTGGGGCGCCAGTTAGAGACGACGGCGTCACAGCGGGTTAGCTACACGGTTGCGGCAGTTTTGCGTCAAATTATGCGAACTAAGCGACCGGCCAGATTCAACACAGCGGCAGGTGATATTACCGGCAGGATCATCCGCGTCGGTGCGGATCACGTGGACGTACTGAGCGTGGATAAGCGTGACTTATCCGATCGGGTCACGCTTATCCTGTCAGCAATTGAAATTGTGACCAGTATTTAGCCACAAGAGGCTAATATTTAGGTCGTGCGGTCACTATCGCTACCCAAAATTGGGTGCTAGCGATAGCGCTTAGAGGTCTAATCCACCTTCGGATACGGCCTCGCGGGTGTGCGCATACTGCTTGTCGATGTAGTCTTCGAGTGCAGCTACTTCAATGCGCCATAGACCGCGAGCGCCAACCTGAATGGCGGGTAGCTCTCCGGTGCGGATAAGTGAACGGACGGCCTGGGCGGAAATCGATAACTGCTCGGCGACGTCGGCGATAGATAAAAATCGAGGTGCCATGTCCTAATAATGTCACGGGTTAGCCCAGATGCAAACTGGTTAGGTGAGATTGTGAAAACTTCATGGCTGCCCAGAATTTCTCTTAGGATAGGCAGATAGCTGGACGACCTGGGGGTTGTTACCAAGGGGTGCGCATATGTCTGAATTAAATCAATCGAATAGATACGGGGCGCGGCAGCATCAAAATGATGCTGGTGCGAGCATTGACGCTTGGCGCTGGAGGCGCCCAACTTGGCGAGATCCTAGGCTTTTTATTGGAATAGTGCTGGTCATCGTGTCTATGGTAGCCGGTTCAGTACTAATCGATAGGGCCACTAGTACGCAGCAAGTATGGGCTTTGAGTCAGGATGTAGCCCCAGGAACTGCTCTAAAAGCTGGAAAAAACCTGAAATTAGTCTCAGTGAATCTTGGGAGCGCAAGTAGCGCTTATGTGCAACAAAAGCAACTTAAAGCTGACACATATGCGCAACGTTCATTACACTCAGGAGAGTTATTGCCAGCCGACGCCACTAGCCAGCAAAGCAAATTGAATATGCGCTCAATTGTGGTGCAAAGCAGTGGCCAGCTTTTAAATAGCATTCGGGTTGGCGATACCGTGGAGCTGTGGCAGCTGCCTTCTAGAAACGTAGCGGCCATAGCACCCACGCCGTCGGCAACTAAAGCAGCTAGCACCAATGGAGCTAGGCGCGTGGCTCAAGGACTGATAGTGGACGCAATCGGAGGCGATCAAAACGCCATCGTCGCAGATAAAAGCACCAGCGTGCGCGTGCTGGTACCGGCCGAACAAGTTGAGCCTGTGCTCACCGCAGTCGGCTCTGGTGCCGGCTTGGTGCTGGTGAACACGGGGTCTGAGCAATGAGAACAGCCGTATTACTAGCTTTATGGGATGACGATTCCACGCTTTTGCGACAAATTGACGCTGAGCGTGACCTGTATGTTTCGCGCCGCTGTGCAGATATAAGTGAGCTTTTAGCTGACGCTGCCGTGGGACTAGGACAGCTGGCCATTATCGATGAGCAGCTTGACGGCCTAGATCGCACAGTGATTGCCACTTTGAACTCTTATGGCGTGCCCGCGATTGTGTTGACTCGCAATGACGGGGTGCGCTGGCATGATCTGGGCGCCTGGGTGGCGCCTTGGCCGGGTTCGCCTCAGCGAGTGGTTGCCGAAATTTCACGGGTTTTGGTTGCTGGTACGGTTTCGCCCCAGCCCACGGCTGCAGCCAGTTTGGGTGATGAGCTCTTTGGGCTTTCGCCTACGGCAGTTGACGACGGCGCCTTGGGGCTGCCTAGCGCGCGTTCTGCAGCCTTTAATCCTTTAGATGTGCCCATGGCGGCGACGACGGACGGGGCTAGCTCTCCTTTGTTCGACGCCGTCGTGCAAAGTCAGGCTTCAGCTTCCAGTCCGCCGCCCGCGCCGCCAGAGCAGCTACCACCCCCGCCGTTTGATAGTGCGGTGGGGCAAGTGCCGCTTATGGCCCCAACTGAGGCGCCGGCTCCTAGTGGGCAGTTAGATCCGGCTTTAGTGCTGCCCTTGCCGCCAGCTCCAAGCTTTGAGCCGCCGGCGCCCAGCGCCGACTTACCTGAGGCGCCAGCTACCAGCTCTGAACAAAGCCCAGCAGACATCACAGCTGCGCAGCCAACCACCCGCATGGGGCGCCGTCGTGCCCGCCATGCCAGCCATGCTGCCAGCCCAGTTACCCCCAGCCAGGGCAACGCGGCCAGCTACTTCACTACGGCCGCTCAGGAGCAAAGCGGCGAGGCTAAAGCTAAGGTTGAACCGGACGATCCGCCGCAGCAGCTCAATGACTCTAATGTAGACACTGTCAAGTCGGCTGTTTCAGCTGGCCAGACCAGTATTGACTCGCCTCCATTGCCTGAGGGGGCATTAGCTGCTCGCGTGCTGCCGCAGTCGGTTCAACCAGTTACGCGCCGCAGTGTGCGCCGCTCTCAAACGGCGCGCCCGGCCACGCCGGATGGGCCTGTTGTAGCTGATTACGCCGGCGGGGCACCCCAAAGTGGGGTAGATGCCCGAAACGGGGCGACGGCGCAAGCTGGGATGGCAGCGCCTGGTGAAGCTAGCCAGATGGCAGGTGCTGGTATAGAAGTCTCGCCTTTTGCCCCGCCGCAGCAGCGAGGCGTGACTAGCTCAGATTTGGCGGCTTCTGGTTTCTCAGCTAGCACTGGGATGTCGGCCGCTTCGGCTGGGCCGCTGGCTTCAGCCGCATCCTTTGCTTCGGCCGCTTCAGCTGCGCCTTATGGCTCGGCTGCTTCTGCCGCCCCCTATGCTTCCGCCGCCTCAGCTGCAATCCCTACTGCAGCCTCAGGAGCCGGTGGGCCCTGGTCGGCAATGTCGGCTGCAGGGACTGCTTGGTCGGCCACTTCGGCTCCATTCGCGGCTTCAGCAGCGGCACCTGTTGGCCCTATGCCGGCGCATACTCAGGTGCTGGCGCCTGGCCAAATTAACGGTTACCAAAACCCAGCTGGCATCAATGGGGCTCAGCCTCCACGCCGTAAAGGTTTACGTGCTTTGCTGGCGCGCAAAAATGGGGCCAGTACCCCCAGTGCAGGTGGTCCAGTAATTGCCGGCCCCGCCGGTCGCGCTGGCGCAGTGGCTGGGGTTGGTGTCCCCGTACAGCCTGGTATGCCGGGTGCGGCCCCTGGGGCTGGTATTCCTGGCGCCATGCCGGGCGCTGGCGTGCCAGGTGTCATGCCTGGTGTCATGGCCCCGATGCCCGGTGCTGGGCCAATCGCAGGCGCGGTTCCTGGGGCTGTGGGTGTCCCGGGTGCAGGTGGACTCGGTATGCCTGGCGGGCAAGGCACCCCTGGCGCCGCCATGCCCATGGCCATGCCTGGCAGCCAGGGCGCCCCGAGTGCTTATGCCCCCAATGGGCAACCTCGCGCAGTTAATGGCCCAGCTAGTCCTGGGGCTGCGCTTACCCCGAATGGGGGGCTACCTACCCGCCGCTCAACACGGGCTGCTTTTTCAGCTGCCAGCGCGGCTGGATCAGGCGCGGCCGGGGCAGGCCCGGCTGGCGCAGGGCCGGCTAGGGCGGGTGGGGCTGGAGTTACAGGCCCCTTGGCTGCGGCGTCGTCGCAAAATAACGCGGCCCCACTAAACACAGCCGCAACCACCCACTCAGCGCAGCCTGAAGTAAAGCTCGGCTGGCCGGTCACCGCCGGAACCCCCTCAAGCCCGGCCACCAGCGCTTTTGCACCAACCTCACATCGCGAAGAAATTGACGCTGCAGGCAAGCCTAAAATCGGCAAAATCATTGCAGTTTGGGGCACCCACGGGGCGCCAGGGCGCTCCACCCTGGCACTGGCACTGGCCGCCTACCTAAACGAGCAGGGCAGCACCATTTTGGTTGACTGCGACATCAACGCTCCCGCACAGGTACAGCTGCTGGGACTGCCTGAAGACTCCTCGGGCCTGGCTAGCGCCGCGCGCCTGGCCACCCACGGCGAGCTCGACTCCACCCGTCTGGTACAAACCCTGCTCAGCGCCAAAGCTGACCTGCAGGTACTAACCGGCCTGGGACGCTCAGGACGTTGGCGTGAACTGCCAGTAGCCTCCATGAACAAGGTTTGGGAAGTTTGCCGCCACACCGCCGAATACACTGTGGTGGACTTAAGCGGTGGGCTGGAAGAAGAACGGGTAGAAGACTTCGCCATGGAACCCGACCATGACGCCGTCGCCGCCGCCCTACTTGAACAAGCGGACCTGACTTTGATTGTGGGCGCGGCCGACCCGGTAGGTATTAGACGCCTAATCCAGCTGCTTAACTCCAACCGCCAAGCAGTTGGTGGACGCAGTCAGGTGGTAGTTAACCGAGTACGCTCAAGCACCGCCGGGGCTGACCCCAACAGTGCTATCGGCAGCGTACTTGCCCGCTACACCAGCGCTTCAGACATTGTCTACGTGCCCGCAGATTACCGTCTGTTTGATAAGGCCCTGATGCAAGCCCAGCCGGTGGCAGTGGTGGAAAGCCGTAGCGCGGCTGCCAAATCTATTGCCAAACTGGCCAAGCTAGTGATGAGTCAGCTGGGCCTAGGCAGTGGTGGCGTTTAACCGGCCCTTTGGCGAGGCGCTAGCGCTTTAGTTCCGGTTAGGCCGTTAAACTAAACGTTATGCGCGTATATCTACCTGCCACAGTGGCGGACCTTTCCGCCCCGGCCATCACCTCCCGTCAGGCCCACGCCGCCACCGCCTCACTGGCTGCGGCGCTACCTGACGAAGATGAGGAAGGTCTGGAAGTGTCGGCCTGCCTGTGCGCAGCCGACTCCTCAGTAATTGCCATCTCTGAGCAAGATGAGGCGCAAAAACGCTACCGTCGCGTAGTAATTGCCGCTGACGTGGAGCGTGAAAACCTGCGTGAATTAGAGGTCGACGACGAAACCCTACCTGGCACTGTCCAGGTGCTGGTGGATGTGCCTTGGGATGACGTGGCCGCAGTATTGGCAGATGAAGATCAAGCCAGTGCGGATGTAAAACTAGCAGCCGAAGGCGACGAGGAAGCTTTCGAGCGCAGCGCTGACGCCGACCTGCTCTGGTTCGACGTGTGTGAAGTGGCGGTACTGGCCAAAAACTGGTCCTAAACTTGCGCGCAGGCCCTAAACTCACGTGCAAGCTTGAGGCCACGCCAGACTTGCCAGCGGCGAGGGCGCGCACCTAAACCCGTGTGCGCAGGGTAGAGCCACCGCCAAGCAAAGGACGCACCTCAACGGCGGCGGGGATAGCACGCTTTAGTTCGCTAACGTGAGAAACAATCCCCACCACGCGCCCGCCTGAATGCAAAGCGCCAAGCACATCCATAACCTCAGCCAGCGTGCCCTCATCAAGGGAACCAAAACCTTCATCAATAAACAGGGTGTTCATCTCGATACCGCCATTTTGGGTGGCCACCACATCAGCCAAAGCTAGGGCTAAAGCCAAAGACACATAGAAACTCTCGCCGCCCGAAAGCGTACGTGGAGAGCGGGTAGTGCCACTTAAATGGTCAACCACCGCCAGGCCCAAGCCCTGCTTCTGCTGGCGAGTGTCTTCCTCACTATCAACATTAATCAGCTCATAGCGGCCCGCCCCAATCACTCCCAGGCGCTCATTGGCGAACACTAACACCTGGCGGAAGTGCGCCTGCAACACCCAAGCAGACAGTGTCAAGCGGGCTTGGTTGTCGCCATTGGCGGCGCTAGCCAAAGCCAACAGTTGAGCATCCTTATCGCTGGCCTTACTACGGCGGGCCAGAAGCTCATTTAACTTAGCTAGCTGCGCATTTACCTGCCCGGCAAAAGCCTGCCAGGTACTGGCATAGGTTTGGCACGCTTGTGTCTTAGCTTGAGCCTGCTCTAGCTGGCCCTGGGTTTGCTCTAGCGGGGGAGGGGTCAGCTCAATTCCTTCAAGCTCAGCCAAAGCCGCCTGGTTAATCGATAAGGATTTTTCATAGCTGGCTGAGGCAGCTTTCAAAGCAGCCAAATCTAACCCGGCAAAAGCCTGGCAGGCCTGCGCATAGCCCTCCTGGGCGTTAGTGGCGCTGGTGTCTTGGGTTGGCTCTGCTTGGGTTGGCTCTGTCTCGGCCGGGTCTGTAGGGGCAGGGCCTGCCGGTTTAGCGCTGTGATCAGCAAAGTTGGCGCTGGCCTGGGCCCATTGCGCAGCGAAACTGTCAGCGGCCTGCTGTGCACGCTTTTTACATTGGTCCAGCTCTTGGGAGGCTTTAGCCAACTGCTCAAGGGCGGCGGCCAACTGACTCAAATACTTAACCTTCGCGGCTACGCTCTCAAATCCCTCACAGCTTAGTGAAGCCGCATCGGCGTCAATCTTTTCACCCAACAGCTGGATCTCTTTAGCGTCACCAGCCAGACGAGCCTGGGCCGCCTGATTATCTGCCCGCAGCGCCTCAAGCTGCGCATTTAGCTTGGCAATCTGCGCCTTACAGCCGCTTGCCTGCTCACTAGCCTGCTGGGCAACCGCCAGAGCCGCTTTAGCCTCCTGCAACTGCTCACGAGCCTGGGCTGGGCTTAGCTGGCAAGGCTGCGCCTCAAGCTGGGCGGCCAGTTTCGTTACCTTTTCACTGGCCTGCGAAAGCTCCTCTTGAGCCTCGTTAACTTCCTCAAGGGCCTGATCTAGCTGCTCCTGGCTGATGTTCTCACCGCCCTGGGTGGCCGGGGCCGGGTGCTCGGTGGCGCCGCATACCGGGCAGGGGGCGCCGTCAACCAAGTTTTGCGCCAAGTTCAGGGCCGACTGGCTCAGCCACTGCTCCAACATGTGCTTGTGCCTCTGGCTAGCCTGCTTTAACTCCAGCGCCACAAGCTGCTGAAGTTTAAGTGCCTGCTGCTGGTCTTTGACTAGCTGCTCATGGGCGTTGGCTAGTTTCAGTCTCTGGTCGGCTTGTTCTTGGGCCAGCTGGGATGCGGGCAAGGTAGCGGCCTGCTCGTTTAGCTGCTCCAAAAGCTCCTGCTTGGAGGCAATCTGGGTGGGCAGCTGGTTTTCGCGTTCGCGGGCCTGGGCTAGTTTGGCACTGGCGCTTTCGTGGGCCTGGGTTTTGGTTTGTAAATCACGACGCCGCCCGGCCAGTCCCGCCTCCAGCTCTACCTGCGGGTTTAGGGCTGCCACCTGAGCGGTTAGCTGCACACTTAATGCCTGGGCGCCCTGGTAATCTCCCGGCTGTAAAACAGCCTGCACGCGCTCATCTGGCTCCAGCTGCTCGACCTGCGCCACCGCCTGGCTTAGCTGCCTTTGCGCTACAGCTTGCTGGGCTTGAGCCTGTTTTAGCTGCTCATGCCAAGGCTTTAAGTCAGATAGAGCCTGCAAAGCCTGCACTTGAGATAGACGCTGAGAGTGAACCGGCCCCTGGGCTATCAGCTGCTCATGCTCTTTAGTGAGCGCCAAATAGCGTGCTTGGAGGGCTGCTAAATCACGCTGGTATGCAAAGTCGCTGCGTAATTTATCTTCCTGTTCTCTAAGCGCGCTCACCTCTAAATCGGCGCAGCGTTGGTTATGCTCCAACCAGGGCGCCAACGGCTTAAAGCGGCTGGGCCAAGCGGTTTCTAGTGGGTCAAACTCGCAGTCAACCTCCGGCACCGGCTCATAAACCAGCGATTGCGCCTGACTTAACTGGGGCGAGTCATCCAGCAATGAGGCCAGCACCCCCAAATTGGCGCGCAAGGTAGCGTCTAAAGCTTCCTGATTCTTTTTGACCTTACGGGCACGCTCAACTAGATCAAGCTGCAAATCTTCAAAAATCGCGGTGCCAAATAGCTCTTGCAGCAGATCCTGGCGGTCTTTTGAAGTTGAACGCAAAAACTGGGCGAACTTACCTTGCGGCAAAACCACGGTTTGGGTGAATTGCTCACGGCTTAGGCCCACAATGCGGGTTATTTCAGTGCCGACGTCGCTGGTTTTAGTAAGTGGTTCACTTACTTCCCGTAGCTGCTCATCTAGCTTAAATAACCAGGCTTTAGCGTTTTGTTTAGTGACACCTTTACCGTTTTTCTTAACCCGCTCATAGGCCGGTTGTCGACGCACCTTATAGTTACCCGAGGAGGTAGAAAAAATCAGCTCCACCTCAGTTTTAGCTTGCTCACTGGCGTAGCGTGAACGGATCCGGCTATCGGAAGAATCCCTACCGCCAGAAACCTTGCCATAAAGAGCAAACACAATTGCATCAATGATGGTTGATTTACCCGCCCCGGTAGGGCCCGAAAGCAGGAACCGGCCGGCGTCGCTAAAAGCCTCAAAATCAATAACCTCGTGCCCTGGAAATGGCCCCACCGCATCCATGGTTAGCCGCAAAATGCGCATCAGCGCGCCTCCTTAACAACTTTTTCATAGCTGCTACGCAAAATCTGGAGCTGGTAGGGATTTAACTCAATACCCATCTCATCCATAAAACCTTGGCTTAACTGCAAGGGGGAAAGGGAATTGTCGCGATTAAGGCGCGGGGAGTCAATTTGCTGAGGTAAAGCTACCTGCTCAAACACACACAAGCCCTTAAAACGCTGCTTTATCTGGGACAAAGCCTGTGGTGGTCGCGCTCCAGCTAGGCGCACCCGCAGCCAGTGCTCGCTGTAGTCATCAAAATCGGGTCCCATCAGCTGCTCAAAAGTGCCACTAATAGTGGCAATAGGTTGGAAGCTGGGCACAACCACCCGCTCCAAGCTAACTAGTCCGGCGGCGTCGAACTCAGCGATCACCGAAGACTTTTCAAACTCAGCCTCCCCAAAAGACAAAGGCACAGGTGAACCGCTATAGACCAGTCGCGCCGGTGGACGGCCAGAGTCTAAGTCACCTAAAGCTATCTCCTGGGGGCGATGCAAATGCCCCAAAGCCGCATAGGCCAGGCCCGGCACCTGGGTAAAAAGCTCACTGGGCACACTATCGACCCCACCTACGCGAATATCGCGTTCAGACTGGCTAGCTTGGCCGCCCACCACAAAAGCGTGGGCCATCACCAACACCGGTGTTTTCGGCTTATGTGCCGCCAAATCCGCCTGCACCAGGCGCAGCGCTGCTCCCACCGCCGCCTCATGGGAGCGCGCCAGCATCTGCCAAGTTTGTGGATGCTCCTCACCTTCAGCCCACACCTGCTCACCCAAAAGCCGCAACTGAGGGGGCAAAGTGACCCGGGCGGCGTCGGGGTCAAGATAAGGCAGGGGGTAAACACGCAAACCAACCCGCCCACTGGCGTCAGGAAAGTCATAGTCGCGCCCACAATTTTCAATCCGGGCGGCAATAGTTAGGCGCTCATTTAGCTGCTCGGCGTTGAAACCTAAGCGAATATCACTGTCATGGTTGCCGGCAGTTAACACCACGCGGGTCAGCTCAGTTAGCCGCCTAAACGCCTCATCAGCCAAGGCCACCGACTGGGTGGGGGCAACCGCGCGGTCAAAAACATCCCCAGATAGCACCACCAAATCAATTTTTTGGTCTTTAACCACCTCAATGAGGTGATCCAAAAAAGCGCTGTGGATCTCATGCAGATCATGGCCGTGGAAGAAACGGCCCAGGTGCCAGTCGGAAGTGTGCAACACGCGCATAAGCAAAGTGTGCCACTTGCGGCCCATCTAGGCCGACAATTTGCCTGTAGACCCGTTAGACTTGAGCAGTGGCCATTGATTTTTCAGCTGAAATTGAGCGACTAGAACACACCTACTCTTCCATCGCAGCAGTAACCGACCCGCAAGCACTGCGGGTACGCATCGACGAATTAAGCGAAAAAGCTGCCGCCCCAGACCTTTGGGATGACCCCGAGGCGGCCCAGGTGGTCACCAGCGCCCTGTCCCACGCCCAGGCTGAACTGGCGCGCGTGGAGAAGCTGGGCGAGCGCATTGAAGACCTACAAGCCATGGTGGAGCTAGCTGAGGAAGAAGAAGGCGACGAGCGCGAGGCTATCCTCGACGAGGCCGGCGCTGACCTGGAAGCTATCTCCAAAGACCTGGCAGATCTGGAAATCCGCACCCTGCTTTCGGGCGAATACGATCAGCGCGACGCCGTAGTAACTATCCGTTCAGGTGCCGGCGGTGTGGATGCGGCAGACTTCGCCCAGATGCTGCTACGCATGTACTTGCGTTGGGCTGAACGCCACGAATACCCGGTTAAAGTGCTGGACACCTCCTACGCTGAAGAAGCTGGTCTAAAGTCGGTTACCTTCGAGGTACACGCCCCCTACGCTTACGGCACGCTTTCGGTTGAGGGCGGCACCCACCGCCTGGTGCGTATCAGCCCCTTCGATAACCAGGGCAGGCGCCAGACTTCATTCGCGGCGGTTGAGGTTATTCCGCTGATTGAATCCACTGACCACATCGAAATTCCCGAAACCGACATCCGCATTGACGTTTTCCGTTCTTCAGGCCCGGGTGGTCAGAGCGTTAACACCACTGACTCGGCGGTGCGCATCACCCACTTGCCCACCGGCCTGGTGGTGTCCATGCAGGACGAAAAGTCCCAGATCCAAAACCGCGCCGCCGCCATGCGCGTGCTGCAGTCGCGCCTGCTGCTGCTAAAGCAGCAGGAAGAAGACGCCAAGAAGAAGGAACTGGCCGGCGACGTTAAGGCCTCCTGGGGTGACCAGATGCGCTCCTACGTGCTCAACCCCTACCAGATGGTTAAAGATCTGCGCACCAACTACGAGGTGGGTAATCCTGAATCTGTGTTCGACGGCGACATTGACGGTTTCATCGACGCCGGCATCCGCTGGCGCAAGCAGCAAGAAAGCGCCGA
>ERZ772961.556-NODE-556-length-15019-cov-10.373697_pt1 | contig 15019 bp, 14 predicted proteins | sample MGYA00580677_ERZ772961 | MGnify/ENA primary metagenome ERZ772961 (study PRJEB29015, sample SAMEA2738088) | human oral metagenome | biome: human oral; feature: human-associated habitat; material: saliva | place: China | collected 2227 ... | reverse complement strand
TCATCATGGGCCTGCGCGACCACATGGAGTCCGCCTCCAACGTGCAGATCGTCGAACAGGAGGAGGGTCACCAGAAGCTCGAGGATGGCGAAGTCCTCCTCGACAAGGGCGTACCGGCCTCGCCGCACTCCTTCGACCTCGTCTCCGCCCTGTCCCTGTCGGGCGCGACCGGCCCCGAGGGCGTTTCCGCGGTCACCGCTCCCCTGGTCCCCGAGGTCGTCTCCGAAGAGGTCCTATGGGACTGCACGAACTGCGGTGCCTGCGTCGAGCAGTGCCCCGTCGACATCGAACACATCGACCACATCCTCGATCTGCGCCGCCACCAGGTCCTCATGGAGGGCGCGTTCCCCCGCGAGCTGGGCCGCGCGTTCCGCGGCATGGAATCCAAGGCGAACCCCTACAACCAGCCGGCCCGCAAGCGCATGGACTGGGCGAAGAAGCTGGACTTCGACATCCCCGTCGTCGGCGAGGACATCGAGGATGCCTCGCAGGTCGACTACCTGTTCTGGGTGGGCTGCGCGGGTGCCTACGACGACACAGCAAAGAAGACCAGCGCCGCCGTCGCCGAGCTGCTGCACACGGCGGGTGTGTCCTTCGCGGTCCTCGGATCGGGCGAGTCCTGCACAGGCGACCCGGCCCGCCGCGCCGGCAACGAGGCGCTCTTCCAGATGTTGGCCGCCCAGGCGATCGACACGCTCAAGGAAGCCAAGCCGCAAAAGATCGTCGTCTCCTGCGCGCACTGCTTCAACACAATCGCCGGAGAGTACCCGGAGCTGGGCGGGCACTTCGACGTCGTCCACCACACGCAGCTCCTCAACCGCCTCGTGCGAGACGGCCTGCTCACACCGGTGGCCCCCACGGCCTCGACTGCGTCCGCTGCCTCCGCGAGCGAGGACGCCACGGACGAGGCCGGGGCACAGTCGGCAGACAATGCTCCCTCGGTCGGCACACCCCTGAAGGTCACCTACCACGACGCGTGCTTCCTGGGACGCCACAACCGTATCTACGAGCCGCCGCGCGAGCTCGTGGGTTCCCTGCCGAACGTGGAACTCGTCGAGATGCCGCGCAACCGCGACCGCGCGATGTGCTGCGGCGCGGGCGGCGCGCACGCCTGGTTCGAAGAGACGCGTGGGACCCGTATCGCGGACGCTCGTATCGTCGAGGCCGCGTCCACGGGCGCGGACGTCGTCGCGACGGCCTGTCCCTTCTGCTCCCAGATGCTCGGCTCCGCGTCGGGCACATCCGCCGGATTCGTTTCCTCCGACGCCACCGACCGAGGCACCGAGGGCACCTCGACACCGGCAGGCGGGAAGCTCCCGGAGGTGCGGGACGTGGCCGTCATGCTGCTCGAGGCCGTCAAGCGCGGACAGTAACCGACGCACACGACGCCCCATCGAGGGCCGCCTCATCGACGAGGCCGTCAAGCGCGGACAGTAACCGACGCACACACGCTGATGGCGAAAGGGCGGCCCCGCAGAAAACCTGCGGGGCCGCCCTCACGCTCACCTGTTGAAAAGCCGAAGCTATGTACGCGACCTACTCCTCACCTTCGTCGGAAACATCTGCCAAACCGACCAGGAAGCCGTCTTCGTCGATCACATTGCCGCCCACAAGCGTCGCAATCAAGCCCGCCGCCTTCTCGACTTCCTGCGCCGAACGCAGACGCTCGCGGCGCGCGGTGCGGCTCATCGTGCTCGTGCCGGGCGTGGGGGCCAGGCCGGACAGCCAACGAACCTGATACTCGATGATCGCGCCCGCCGTCCACGGCTCCCAGCGCAGGACGCGCGGAGGCGAGGGAACCGCGTGGACCTCGACCATCATGTCGGAGTGGTGGCCGATCGGGCACATGAGCGCGTAACCATCGACGACCTGCGGCTCGTTACGCTGGGCCTCCAGCTCCTCGCGGGCCTTCGCGATCTTCGAGGCGATATCCTCGCGGACAGGACCCAGCTCGGCCTTCAGCTTCTCGATCTGCGCGGCCTGTGCGGGGGTCAGCGCCGGGGCTTCGGGGACGATGTCGCGCGCGTCCTTCATCTGCTCAAACCCAGCGCGCTCGCGCATCGCGGACAGCAGGTCCTCCGGGTTGATCCAACGCGGCGCGTACACCGTCAGGTTCACGGCCGAGTCCGCGTCGGGAACCATGACGTAGCCGCTGCCGGCCAGGCGCAAACCGCCCGCCAGGCGGCGCGCCATGCGGCCCAACGCCTCGAGCACGCGGTACTCCAGACCAACGGGCATGCCGTCGGGGAAGGCCTGCGCCCACTCCCCCATGACCGCGCTGGGTTTCTCCTCGGCGCGCGAGACCGGGCAGCGCAGGATCCACGCATGCATCAGCAGGGACGGGGTGCCCAGCTGCGCGCGCGTCGGCTGATCCAGGGACCACGGGCCTTCAAGCTCAGCATCCGACGACAAGTGCAGGCGACCGGGCGCGAGCCAACCGGCGTCGTCCCACATGGAGATCGCGAGAGCCTCCAGCTCAGCCGGATCCACGGCCTCCGACACGAGGAACAGGTGGTGACCCAGGGCTTCCTGCATGTCGATGACGCCCGCAGGTTCGCTGACCTCAATGGCAGCGGCGATCGGCACGGCGGCCTCAGCGCTGGTGATCTCGCCGTCGGCGGCGATCTGGAACGCCGGCTCCTGGGTGGTACTCAGACCGATCAAGGACACGTTCGTCTGCATGATCGGGCTGCCCGTCGCGGACGTAAGGACCGAGTCCGCCAGGCTGGAGTGGGCACTCGCCATGCGTTCCTTGAAGGAACGCCTGACCGGCGAAGGCGGGGGCGGCGCATCGTTCCGGTTCGTGACCTGGCCGCGCGGGGCCATGCCGGGCAGCACGACACCCGTTATGACGCCCGTGCGCGTCGTGGTGCCCTGCTGACCGGCGGGTGGGGGCGGTAGCGTCGGGGTCGGATCCGCAGGTTCGGGCGGGGGCAGCGGGGTCGAGCCTGCGGGTTCAGGCGGAGGCGGTACCACCGACGGCAGGTCCGCCGATTCCAGTGCGAGAGGCGCGTCCTGTTCGGCCGCATCAGCTGCGGCCGCGCGCGCCGCACGCTCGGCGCGCCTGCGCGCAAGCCGGGACGGAAAGGGAGGGTGGGGAGACTCCATCATGTCACCGATCAATACGTGTGCGAGTGAAGCGCTGGTGTGTCCGGGACGGCGTGGGGCCTCGCTGACCCTGATAGTGAGAGCCAGCGCCCTGCGAGCCGTAGGGATGCTCGGCCGGGGAAGACAGGTCGAAGAAGCACAGCTGCCCGATCTTCATGCCCGGGTAGAGCAGGATCGGCATCGTCGCCGCGTTGGACAGCTCGAGGGTCACATGACCGGAGAAACCGGGGTCAATGAAGCCCGCGGTGGAGTGAGTGAGGAGGCCGAGGCGCCCTAGCGACGACTTGCCCTCAAGGCGCGCGGCAATGTCGTCGCCGAGGGTGACCAGCTCGTAGGTGGCACCCAAGACGAACTCGCCGGGGTGCAGGACGAAAGGCTGATCCGGACCCACGTCGATGCGTCGCGTCAGATCCGACTGGTCCGCCGCAGGGTCGATCACCGGGTAGCGGTGATTATCGAAGAGACAAAACAGGCGATCCAGCCGCACGTCAATACTGGCCGGCTGAACCAGGCCACGGTCCAGAGGATCGAGACGAATCCGGCCGGAATCCAGAGAAGCGTTGATGTCGCGGTCACTGAGCAGCATGACTCGATTGTCGCACACTCAGCGCCGCGACAACAGCCTCAGCGGATCACTCCAGGGGGGCGACCCTGCGCATCGCAGCCGTAGGCACCGTAACGCATGATGATCATGATGAACTCAACGAAGGCCCAGATGCCCGTGACGAGCATACCGATGACGGTCACGGACAGGATCAGCTGGATGACACCCTTGGCGGTATAGCCCAGGTAGAAGTTGTGGATACCGAAGATTCCGACGAAGAACGCCAGGAGCAGCGCGACGATCCACTGCTTGGGCGGGGTCGTGTAAGCACCCTGACCAAAGGCGGGCTGGCCGTAAGCAGGCTGGCCAAAGGAAGGCTGGCCGTAAGCGGGCTGGCCATAGACGGGCTGCTGCGCACCCGGGGCGGCGTTGGCCTGGTCGTAACCGGGGGTCGAGGCCTGGGGGAAGCTGGGAGCATCCGGCGCGGGCACCGAGTTCTGATCCTCCGAGTTGAAGGGGTTGGGCGTCGTCATAACTAAGCCTTTCGATTGTCGTGGGAAGTGACGGCTGCGGGCCGCACCCGCATAGCCTAGCGTGTCGACACCACTTTTCGTCATCCGCAGCGACCCCGAGAGACCCACGATCGTTCCCCGAGCGTGCCCGCAAACGCGTTCCGACAAGCATTTTGGGACCGAGGGCTGCTCGCCCGCACTACGCGCTATACACCACAAAACAGCTCGGACACACAGTGAGACGCTCGCGCCCGGGGCGTCGCTGCACCCGGACAGAGAAACGTGAGGAGCACTAGATACACGTGTGGGACCCGGCATCAGCCGAGTCCCACACGGTGCTCGCTATACACGCCTATTTGGGCGCGCGCGAGTAGGTCAGACGGTCGGAACGCCGTTCGCGTCCCGTGCGTAGATCCACTTGCCCATGAAGGTCATGATCGCGCAGGCGAGCACGCAGCCCGACCAGATGAAAAGCAGGAAGAAAGCGAACGGATTCGCTTCACCCAGCTCCCAGTCGAACGTCGCCAAGTAAAGCACGTTCAGGACCACGGTCACGGCGACCTTGATGAAACCGATCTGCTTGTGGCCAAGGAAGAAGTCGCCGGCACCAACACCGCCGAGGAACAAGTTGAGAAGGCCTGCAGTCTTACGAGGCTTACCCAGCATGGGAGCGTTGAATCCGGGCTGGCCGTAAGGCTGCTGCCCGTAAGGCTGCTGCCCATAGCCGGGCTGACTGTAAGGCTGCTGCCCATAACCGGGCTGACTGTAAGGCTGCTGCCCATAGCCGGCCTGCTGACCGTAAGGCTGCTGCCCATAACCGGGCTGACTGTAAGGCTGCTGACCGTAACCGGCCTGCTGACTGTAAGGCTGCTGCCCATAACCGGGCTGACTGTAAGGCTGCTGACCGTAACCGGCCTGCTGACCATAGCCGGGCTGCTGGCCATAGTCAGGCTGCTGCCCATAACCAGGCTGCTGACCGTAAGGCTGCTGAGGAGTAGACATGACGTCTCCTGATAGTGAGGGAACCCTCGATAAAATGGGGGTAATTGAAAACAGGATCAGACTAGCGAACCTGTACTGTTTATACAACAGTCGCCATTTTTATGCTCCACACCACACTTCGTATATGTTAGAACGCGCTCATGGGGACTTTTTACCTACACTGACAGGGTGTTCACAAATCCAACGGCTGAGGCCTCGCAGGTACTCCTCCATGACCTTCCCCGCTGGTTCGCATCCAACAAACGCGACCTGCCCATGCGCGGCGATGACGTGTCCGATTGGGGAACACTCGTCTTCGAGATCATGAGCCAACAGACGCCCGTCGCGCGCGTCCAACCGATCTGGTTGGAGTGGATGGAGCGATGGCCAACACCCGGCGACCTAGCCGAGGCCTCCTCCGCGGATATCATTGTGGCCTGGGCGAATCTAGGCTATCCCTCACGCGCACTGCGCCTCAAAAATTGTGCGGGCACCATCGTCGAGAAACACGGCGGTCAGGTGCCCCTCACTATGAAAGAGCTAACTCTCCTGCCCGGCGTGGGCACCTACACGGCCAGCGCCCTCCTGGCGTTCAGGCACGGAATCCGGGTCCCTGTCCTGGACACAAACGTTCGACGAGTGCTGGTCAGATTTCTCGATGGCCGGGAGTTTCCACCCCACTCAACCCCCTCGAAGACAGAAACGCAGCGCGCGGACGCGCTCCTCCCGACAGATGGACGCCTCGCCGCCGACGTCAGCTTGTCGCTCATGGAGTTCGGAGCCCTCGTGTGTACCCAGCTCTCCCCGAGCTGCGACACGTGCATCATGCGCACGCACTGCGCCTGGGCACACGCTGGATTCCCGAAGGACGAGAAGCGCCCCACCCCCCAGCCCTACGCGGGCACCGACCGCCAGGCCCGCGGACGCATCATGAAGGCCCTGCGCTCCGCCCACTTCGAAGGCACCGAAGGCCTCACAAAACGTCGCGTCCTCGACGCCGCACGCCTCGACGGCGGCGACCGCTACCAACCCGCCCGCGTCTACCGAGCCCTCCTCAAGGAAGGCATGATCATCTACAACGAAGACACGAAGCGCGTGACGCTGCCCCGCTGATTCCGGCACGAGGCCGACTCCCCACCGCGAACACGCGCGGCACCGGCGAGGAAGCCACGGCCTCGTCACTGAACCCTCAGTAGCGGATCGCGTCAATCGGCTTGATACGCACGGCCGCGAGCGCCGGGATGATGCCGCATAGAGCGCCGATGCTCGTGGAGATGGCGACGCCTGCGATGGCTGCGCCGGCTGGGAACGCCGGTGTCTCGCTGAGCGCGATTCCTATTGTTTCGAGCGGCAAGAAACGTACGACGACGACCGCGATCCCCACGCCGATGATGCCGGCGACGAAGGTTGCGACCACTGACTCCATGAAGACGGCGAAGAAGATGCGCGCGGCGGAGGCGCCGACGGCGCGGCGGATACCGATTTCGCGCACGCGCTGACGTACGGTCACAATGGCGACGTTGAGCAGGCCGAGCGCGCCGAGGAAGATGATGATGCCGCCGATAATCATGATGACGCGGGAGATTGTCCCCAGCTGTTCTTCGCCCGTGTCCTGGTGTTCGCCACCGGTGACGCTCACGTGCCATCCGTCGCCGAGGATCGATGCTAGGGCTTGCGGCAGCACCGTGCGCGCCTGCTCGGCGTCCTCGGGGCTGACCCACGCGATCATTGTGGGCTGCCCCATCTGCGGCAGGGCGGCGCGCGCCGCGTCGTAGTGCACGTAGAGGGTCGGCATGTCGAAGCGGCTCTTCGCTTTTGTGACGCCGACGACGCGCAGTGCGGTGCCGTCGGTGGTGTGCAGGACGATGGGGACCTGGTCGATGGGTGCGCGGCCCAGCTGATTCCACAGGACCTCGGAGATGACGACGGGTGTCAGGCGCTGGTCCGCGTCGCTGTCGGTCACCCAGCGTCCGGCGAGCATGCGGGTCCGGAAAATCAACTCAAAGGAGGGGTCGACGGCCTGAATCGTGACGTCGTTGAACATGTCCTGTGTTTGCACCACCGGGTAGCCGCGGAATAGTCCGGTGCTGCGCGCCTGGCGGACCTCGACGATCTCGCCGCCCGAGCTGGACAGGCGCGACCAGTAGTGGATGTCGTGGCGGCCCGCGAGCGTCGCCATCGCGTCGCTCACCGGATCCTTCTCGTCGGGTCGCGCGACGGTTGACGAGGCCTGGGTCCCTTTACCGGTCCCGGTTTCCTGGGCGGGATCCTCGTTCGAGGGTCCTCCTTGGCTTGCTGATGATTTTTCCGGCGCGAGGCGCAGCGTCACCGAGCGTCCCTCGTAGAGTTCGGCCAATTCGCGCGAGGATTGCAGGATCAGGTCGCCCAGCGCGATAACGACCGTCATGGCGGCCACCGCAGCGACTACTCCCACGAGGGAGAGGAACACGCGGGCTTTCTGGACTTTCACCTCGCCCCACGCCTCGATGAGGGCGCCCACAATCTGGCTCAGTGCGTTCACTGCTCACTCTCCCTTTTTCGAGCCGCTGCCCTACCGACGGCTCTCATCGTCTGACGTGCCGTCACACCCGTATCGTCAGGCCATCCCCCCGACGGCGGTGCCGGAACCTGCGCGGGAAGCGGCGGCGGGGGTTGCGAACCAGCGGAGGCGGCGGAGGCCTCGTCCCAGAGGTTCCCGGGGATCCCGGTGCTCCCACCGGTCCCGGCGTTGTCGGCATCGGAGTTCCCCGCCTCCGCGCGCTGCGTCAGGGTTCCGGGGTCCGCGACCTCGTGGAGGACGCCGTCGTAGAGTTCGTAGGCGCGCGAGGCGCGGGCGGCAACCGCCATGTCATGCGTGATGACGATGAGCGCCGAGTCGGATTCGCGGGCGACCTCCTCCAGGAGAGCCATGACCGCTCGGCCCGTGTCCGGGTCGAGCGCGCCCGTCGGCTCGTCGGCGAGGATCACGCGCGGGCGGCGCACGAGGGCGCGGGCGATCGCGATGCGCTGCTGTTCGCCGCCGCTCATCTCCCCCGGGTGCGAGTCGGCGCGATCCGCCAGGCCCACGCGCTCAAGCATATCGAGGGCAATTGAGCGCCTGCGCAGCAGTTGCACGCCGGAGGCATACAGGAGGGGCACCTCGACGTTTTCGGCGGCCGTACGGGCGGCGAAAATGTTAAATTGCTGGAAGACGAAGCCGAAGTCCTCGCCGCGCATACGAGCGCGACGCCCCTCGCCCAGGCGCGTCGTATCCACGCCGTCCAGCTCGTAGGTGCCTAACGTGGGAGCGTCCAGCAGGCCAATGATGTTGAGCATCGTCGATTTGCCGGTACCCGAGCGGCCCACGATGGACACGTGCTCGCCCGCCGCAACGTCCAGGTTAACGCCACGCAGGATGTGCAGATCCTCGCCGTCAGGCAGGGCGACCGTGCGGGTCACGTCCCGCAGGTGCACGAGGCTCATCGCGCGCTCGTCCCGTCGGACGCGTCAGCGGCCCCATCCTTGGCCCCGCCGCCCGTGTCACCCGAGCCGTAGGGGTCGTCCTGGTTATCCTTCGTCGCGGTCGGGGTGAATTCGAGGATTTCCTCGCCTTCCTCGAGTCCCTCCTTGACCTCGACCATCTTTCCGTCGGTCAAGCCCAGGGTGACCGAACGCTTCTCCGGGTTGGCCGGGTCGGAGGTCGGCAGGTAGACGGTGCCGGTCTGGTAGCGACCCTCGACCGCGGAGACAGGCACAGCGAGCACGCCCGTCGCCGATCCCGTCGTCATCTCGAGGTTCACCTGCAGGCCCGCGAACACGGTCTGGTCGGAGGGAATCGCGCAGCGGGCCTTCAGGTCCGTCGAGGCCGCAGCTGAGTTCTCGGAGGCACCCGAGTTTTTCGCGTCCCGCGTCTTGCTCGTGGGGCTAACGAGCGTGACGTCTGTGCACTCGAAGGGGGCCGGGCCGTTCTTAATGGTGACGGTCGCGGTGGAGGGTGCCTCCTGGAGGCGGTACATCTGGTCGGCGCTCAGGGCGGCGACGGCCGAGAACGTGGAGGGGGCGACCGAGGCAACCGTGTCGCCAATCGCGAACTGCTGTCCCACCAGGACGCTCGTGGACACCTTGCCGTCGCCGGGGGCGGCGACCGTCTCGTATTTGAAGGTAGGCTTCCCGGTCTCCATGGTGACGTTGCCGTCCTCATCGGTGACTTGGCGGGTTTCGCCCGGGATTTCCTTGCGGATCTGGATGAGGGCGTCACCCTTGGCGACTGTGTCACCGTCGTTGACATAGACGCGCGCGACCTCGCCGTCAAGCGTCGCGCGAGCATTCACCGGCTCATCCGCCTGGATCGTGCCCGTCACGCTCACAGTGTTCGTAATGTCCGAGCGGCCCACAGAAATCGTCATCTGCCCGAAGGTTCCACCCGGGTCCATGCCGTCGCCCGTCTGTTCCTCCTGCGCGGCGGGGAAAAACGCGAACTTGACCAGGGACACCGCGACGATGACCCACGCGAGTGCCTTAACAATATTGAGCACCTGCGCGGTGCGGGTCTTACGTGCCACGTCCGTCTCCTTTAATGTTCGTTAATCGCCTTATTGTAAGGCGCACGTCATAGCCAGAGCAATGGTTGATACTCATTCTCAGGTTGCTCTTGGGGTTCTCTGGGGCCGCCCGGCGCGTCGTCCCAGCTCTGCCTACGATTGAGAACACACCGACCGAAAGGACGCCATGATTCGCCGCGCCATACCCGCCGACGCCGACGCGCTATCCGCGCTCGCCCGCGAGTGCTTCACCCAGACCTTCGAGTACCTCTACGCGCCGGGCGATTTAGCTATCTTTCTCGACCAAGCCTACTCCCCCGCTATCCTACGCTCCGAACTTCAAGATCCGCAGCGCGCGACCTGGCTCCTCTTCGAGGACGCAGTCGGTGGCCCGTCATCACCGGACGAGGCCTCCTGCACCCCCAGCGATCTCGTTTCCTCCCCCGGCTCCACCGTTCATACCCCAGGCGAGCACCCCAGCATCCCCTATTCCGGGGAGGAAGCCCCGGCCTCGTTCCCCGACGGACTCATCGGCTACGTGACCGCCTGCCCCACACACCTGCCCCACCCCGACGTCGCACCCGGCGACGGCGAGGTCCAGCGCCTCTACATCCTGCGCGGACACCAGGGTGGGGGCCACGGGACCACGCTGCTACGCACCGCGCTTGAGTGGCTCGAACGCGACGGGCCGCGCACCCTCTGGATCGGCGTGTGGAGCGAAAACTACGGGGCACAACGCTTCTACGCGCGCCACGGCTTCGAGATCGTCGGCGAGTACTCCTTCATGGTCGGCGACCACGCCGACCGCGAGTTCATCACCCGCCGCCCGGCGAGCGTCTCACGCCGACCGTCCTGCGTCTAAGGGGAGACAACCTGCAGATGCTAATGCCCCCAGGGAAGACTGGGGGGCTGGCCGGAAGAAAGGAGATGCGATGATCGTTCGCATCATCAGCACTCTGATTGCCCTTCCAGCTTCTACGGTAGCAGCATGTAAGAATGGGTCCCAAGGTTCTCACCTCGGGACCCATCGACGTCTGCTGGGACGCGGTCACTCAGCCTTGTCGGCCTCGGCGATCTTCGCGCGAACATCATCCATGTCCAGGTTTTGGATCTGAGAGATCAGGTCCTCCAGGGCGGACAGCGGAAGCGCACCCGACTGGCGGAACACCGCGATGCCATCGCGGAAAGCCATCAGCGTCGGGATCGACGTGATCTGAGCCGCCATCGCGAGCTGCTGCTGATCATCCGTGTCGATCTTGCCGAACACGACGTCGGGATGCTTCTCGGAGGCCTCCTCGAAAACGGGGCCAAACTGGCGGCACGGGCCGCACCAGGTCGCCCAGAAATCAACCAGGACGATGCCGCCGGCAGACACAGTCTGCTCGAAGTTCTCCTGCGTCAGAGTAACGGTAGCCATGTTTCTCCTTGTGTCGCCGACACTCTGGTCGGCAGGTCAGTCGGGGCCGGACGACCCCTGTGTTATGTCTGAATCAACGGACGCGGCGCGCCCACTATTCCCCGGAAGGGAGAGGCGAAGCGGTGACATGACGCACGTTCTCCTCGGAGGCACCCAGGCCTCGCAAAATAAAGGTCTCCACCAGCGCCAGCGACGACTCACGGTGCGCCGCATCCGCCGGGAGGCGCTGGCCCGCCAGCGTCGCATGAATGAGATGAACCGCGCCCAGCGTATTCTGCTGCGCGATCAAGTTCCGTTCCATGGCCTCGTCGAGGATCCCAATGAGGACCTCGCCCACCATACCCGCGTGATCATGCAGGTGCGAGGCACCCCGGCCCGACATCTGCCGACGCAGGCCCATGCCCGCCTTCACGTGGTAGCGGCTGATCATCTGCAGATGCGCGCGAATGTAGAGGCGCAGGCGCATGAGCGGGTCAGGCTCAGCCTCGAGGCGCGCGGTGAGCACCCGCGTGAACTCCTCGGTAACCTGGCGCATGTAGGCGAGCAGCAGCACTTCCTTGTCCGCGAAGTGGTTGTACACCGCCGTGCGCCCCACGCCGGCGCGCTCAGCAATCTGGCTCATCGTGATGGATTCGAAGGCCTGTTCGGCCATGAGAGACCCGAGCGCATCAAACAAGCGGGTGCGGGTCAACTCGCGGTGGGAGGCGAGGGACTCGCCAATAATCTTCGGCATGCGCTTATTCTGACATCCGGTCCCCATGTGTCGTCAAATGGTGGCGGGCACCATTCCCGCGCCGCGGAAGCAACGCAAGCTTTATCACTCACCCTCTCAGCGCGCCCGACACAGCTCACGCGCGCTCACTTCGGCCACCCACTCCCCGGCGACGCGCGACGTGTCACCGGCTGCAGCGCGCAGCCACAGCCTCGACAATAGGAAGGTCCGCAACGATCCAGGGCAGGTCCCCCAACTCGGAGATCGGCACCCAGCGCGCCTCCAGGTGCGAGGCACCCGCGGCAGGGGCCGGCGAACCGGGCGCAACCTCCGCGAGCCACACGCCCATGACGCGCCCACCCAGAATCGGCCACCACAGGCCGCCGTCCGGGCAGACGCGCTCCCCCACCCGCAGGTGTGCGCCGAGTTCCTCCACAATCTCACGCTCGAGCGCCGCCACCGCGTCCTCGCCCTCTTCGATCTTGCCGCCTGGCAGCTCGAACTGGCCGCGCAGCTCCTGCGGGTACGCGCGCGAGCACGCGAGCAGCACGGTCGGGTGTTCCAGGGAATCGACGATGGCTGCGGCCACCACGGGACGAGGCATGGGTCCTCCAATCGGTCAAGCGATCCTCAGTGTATCCACGGTCAGCACGCTCAACAGAACCGGAACCATCTCGGAGCGGACCGCGAGGCGTGAGCTGCGGCAGGAGCGGTGAGCGCTGCCGTCTCCGCGCTGGATCGGCGTGCACGCATTGGCGGATACGGTCTTGTTGTCGAGAGCAGCGCGACAACCGCCATCGCACAGCACCCCGCGCCGCGAGCACAGCACCGTGCGCGAGACGCCGGTTGCGTGCCCATCCATCGTGACGCTATGATCAACAGGTCGATTCCTTCGGGACGATGAATTGCGGGCGTAGTTCATCGGTAGAATGGAAGCTTCCCAAGCTTCAGAGGCGGGTTCGATTCCCGTCGCCCGCTCCGTTTCCGCCTGGCCGCGCGCCGGGCGGTTTTGTTATGCCACCGCGGCGGGCGCGGGTGCGGATGCGGATGCGGATGCGGATGCGGATGCGGATAGGTTATCGACACGCGGATAGGTTATGACGATGCGGATAGGTTAATAAGCTATCCGGATGCTCATAACCTATCCGTGAAGCAACAACCTATCCGCGCGCGCAAGCAAGGGCGCAACGACGCCGCCGGTGTGAAGGGTGCCGATGGGCAGCGGCAGGGCCAGGCCGGGGTGCTGGTGGGCGGCGGCAGGGCCTGGCAGAGCTATTCACAGCGACCTAGCCCCACTGGTGCGAAGGGCACCGGAGGGATCGGTGGGCCTGGCTGCGGTGCCGGTGGGCGGCGACGGGGCCTGGCAGAGCTATTCACAGCGACCTAGCCCCACTGGTGCGAAGGGCAGCGGAGGGATCGGTGGGCCTGGCTGCGGTGCCGGTGGGCGGCGGCGGGGCCTGGCCGGGCTTCGAGGCGACGCGCCGAGCGAAGCTCGCGGCGCGGACGGCTCGCGGGCGGGCCGCCGCCCACGGGCACACAAAGCAGCCCGGCCCAACAACACACCACGCGGCGCCCGGAACACCAGCGGCGCAACACGCCACTTAGGCACAACAAAACCGCCCAGCCCCTCAGGGGCCGGGCCGGTGGGTGTCGGTTCCGTAAGCTCGCAACCGAAAACCGCCCAGCCCCACAAGGGCCGGGCGGCTCAGACAATCAGCGAGAGAGGGTCAGCGCAGGATCACGACGATGTCCGGATCACCGAGACCACTTTCCTGACGGACGCTCGAAATGCCAAGCTTAGAAGCAATGTCCTTGGCGGTTCCTTCCATGCGCGGGTCTTCGTAGAAGACGGTGGAGGTCTGGGTGGTCCATCCGTCAGCATTTGCGGCACTGGTTCCCGCATAGCCGGCCTGGTTCAGGATCTGAGCCTGCTGACCCGCGTATCCCTGGGTGCCGGTGCCGTTGAGGACCTGGATGACGGCTCCGTGGTCAGGCTCGGCGGAGGCCGAGGAGGACGAGGAACTCGCGGAGGGAGTCGGCTCAGCGGACGCGGTGGCGTCGGCCGTGGGCGCGGTGTTGGGGCTCGCGGAGGAGCTGGGCGCCGTAGACACCGCCGTGGGCGTCGAGCTAGGTGTCGTGGTCTGTTGGCGCGACAGGGCGGTCGCCGCTGCCCATCCGAGGGCGGGAACGATCACGAGGATGGCCAGGAAGGGCCACACGTTCTTCCACCTGGACGGCTTGGGGCGGTGCATGCCGACGGGCATATCCTCGCCGGCGCGGTCAAATTCATCCCTGGGGTACTGAGAACTCACGCGTTCAGACTATCGGAAAAGAGGGAGTGGGGCGCGGGTGGCGCGCGGGTAATGTGGCGTGGCTTGCGCGGCATTAGGCTGGTGCTATGAGTGATTACAATCCCCGTCCGCTGGCTGAGTTGATCGATCCGGGCTGGGCGAAGGCACTGACTCCGGTGGAGGAGCGCGTCCACGAGTTGGGCGCGATGTTGGCCACTGAGGTCAAGGAGGGGCGCGGTTACCTGCCCGCGGGCACGGATGTTCTCCGCGCCTTCACGTACCCGTTCGACAGAGTGAAAGTTCTGATCGTTGGGCAGGATCCGTATCCGACCCCGGGGCACGCCATGGGGTTGTCGTTTTCGGTGCACCCGGGTGTGGCATTGCCAAAGTCGCTCATCAATATTTTCCGTGAACTGAGCGAGGACATGGGTATTCCCGCTCCAACGTCGGGGGACCTGACGCCGTGGAGCGAGCAGGGCGTGTGCCTCCTCAACCGTGTGTTGACGGTGCGCCCGGGCGCTCCCGCGTCGCATCGAGGCCGCGGCTGGGAGGAGGTGACCCAGTGCGCGATTGACGCACTGGTGTCCCGGACAAGGCCGGATGGATCGCGGGCCCCCCTCGTGGCGATTCTGTGGGGGAAGGACGCTCAGTCGCTCACGCCCCGTCTCGGCGATACTCCGATTATTGCGTCCGTGCACCCGTCGCCGTTGTCCGCGTATCGCGGCTTTTTTGGGTCGAAGCCATTTTCGCGCGCGAATCAGCTACTGGAGGCGCAGGGCGCGACGGGCGTGGACTGGTCGCTGGGCACTTCTCATTGACGAGGCCGGGGCACCTCACCCGAACGGGCGAGGTGGGCTGCGGCTGCGGTGCCGCGGTGAGGGACTCCATGGAGCCGGCTATCGGACTCGAACCGATGACCTGCTGTTTACAAGAC
>ERZ772961.552-NODE-552-length-15112-cov-7.631666_pt1 | contig 15112 bp, 14 predicted proteins | sample MGYA00580677_ERZ772961 | MGnify/ENA primary metagenome ERZ772961 (study PRJEB29015, sample SAMEA2738088) | human oral metagenome | biome: human oral; feature: human-associated habitat; material: saliva | place: China | collected 2227 ... | reverse complement strand
GAGGAATACAGATGAGCACCATCGATCCGTCGCAGCTCACTGCTGCTGACATGAGCAATCCCGCGCTGAGCCCGCAGGACCTCGCAGACATTACTGCCGCGCGCGAGGATCTGCGACCCTACGTTGCGACCCATCCGGCGTTGTACCCTGCCCTGAAGCAGTGGCTCGCCGACCAGGGCGTCGTTCCCGCTCAGCCCCCCGCCGCGCAGGCAGACCCTGTCGAGGTTGTCGCCGAGGAATCCACATCCGAGCAGCCCGCGGCCGAGCCTGAGCAGCCTGTCGTGCAGGCCCCCGTGGATGCAGCGCCGTCGGACGAAGATCTCGAGCACTCTATCAACGAGGCCGCTCGCGACGAAAGCATCGCCAACCCCGTTGCTGCTCAGCCCGAGCAGGCTGCGCCCGCGCAGGGTGAGTCGACCGCATCCACTCAGGGTGCGCAGTTCGGTCAGCCCCAGTATGGCCAGCCCGGACAGGGTCAGTACGGTCAGCAGGGTGCGCAGTTCGGTCAGCCCCAGTACGGCCAGCAGGCTCAGCCCGGCCAGCCCCAGTACGGCCAGCAGGGTGCACAGTTCGGTCAGCCCCAGTACGGCCAGCAGGCTCAGCCCGGCCAGCCCCAGTACGGCCAGCCTCAGTACGGCCAGCCCGGACAGCAGGCTCAGCCCGGCCAGTCTGCTGGCCAGCAGCTTGGTGTTGCCGCCCAGCAGCTTGGCGCTGCCGCAAACTCGGCATTTAGCCAGTTCCAGAACGCGGTAGTCGCACAGACCGGCAAGGTGAGTGGCCGTTCCGTTCGCGCGACCTATTCTCTGATCGGTATTGCGGCAGCATCGCTGTTCCTCTTGATCTCGATGGTTCTTCCCTACGTGGATGGCTTTATCAGGACGTACTCGCTCCTCGGCCTAGAGAGTTGGTTCCCGGTTACCTTCCTGCTGCTGCTGCTCATTAACGTCGGCCTGGGCGTCGCCTACTGGCTGACGAACCAGAAGTGGGCCTTCATCTCGGTGGGTGCGGGCTCGGTTCTCCTCGCGCTCATGACGTTGATCGAGACGCTCTACTTCGTCAGTAAGGTCGGGGACTTCGATTACATGCTGATGGGCTTCTACATGTTCCCCTTCTTCGGGCTCTGTCTTGGCGCTGCCGGTGTCATTCTGCTTCTCGAGCTTAAGCAGGGTAATGTCGCCCCTCTGGATACGACGCCTGCCCTGCTCAACCAGATGGGCCAGCAGGGCCAGCAGGGCTTCCAGGGCCAGCAGGCTTACCCGACCCAGCAGGGTCAGTTTGGTGCTCAGCCCCAGCAAGGCTACTCTGCGCCGCAGGGCTTCCAGGGCCAGCAGGCCTACCCGACCCAGCAGGGTCAGTTTGGTGCTCAGCCCCAGCAGGGGTACCCGACCCAGCAGGCCGGTCAGCCCCAGTACGGTCAGCAGCCGTTCGGGCAGACGGCTCAGAGTCAGCAGAACCAGCAGGGGCAGACGGGCGAGCAGCCTCAGAACCCCTACAGTCCTCAGGTGTGAGCCTTCGGCTGACTAACGCTCAGTAAAGGGGTCCGCGGCGCAAGCCGCGGGCCCCTTTACTGGTAGCCCTTACCCGTTCCTGCGCGGCTGGGCCCTACAGGTGGAGCATGGGCAACCCCGCCCACACTGCCACCCAAGGGGTTAACCTGCGCATCCAAGGGCCCAAGCACCCACCCATCGGGCCGAACACACCACCTATCCCGCGAGCCATGCCGCCAAGCACGCACGCGAGGACGAGGCCGACGCTGGCAACGAACGCCCGCCCCGCGCTAGCCGCGCACACACGCACACAAAGTGGCCCCGGCCTCGTCACACTTTCGCCGGCGAGGCCGACGCTGGCAACGGGGCCGACAACGGAACCACCCCCGGAGACCTGGCAGCGTTAACCCCTCGATGCGCAGCTGGGCCCGACAGGTGGAGTATGGGCAACCCCGCCCACACTGCCACCCAAGGGGTTAACATGCGCATCCAAGGGCCCAGGCACCAACCCATCGGGCCGATCACGCCACCTATCCCGCGAGCCATGCCGCCAAGCATGCATGCGCGCGAGGACGAGGCCGACGCTGGCAGCGGGGCCGCCACGCACTAGCCGCGGACACACGCACAAAGTGGCCCAGGCCTCGTCACTCTTTCGCCGGCGAGGCCGACGCTGGCAGCGGGGCCGCCACGCACTAGCAGCGGACACACGCACAAAGTGGCCCAGGCCTCGTGACACTTTCGCCGGCGAGGCCGACGCTGGCAACGGGGCCGACAACGGAACCACCCCCGGAGACCTGGCAGCATTAACCCCTCGATGCGCAGCTGGGCCCGACAGGTGGAGTATGGGCAACCCCGCCCACACTGCCACCCAAGGGGTTAACATGCGCATCCAAGGGCCCAGGCACCCACCCAAGGGGTTAACCTGCGCATCCAAGGGCCCAAGTACCCTAACCTGCGCAGTCGTGGGGTTCACGTGTGCAGTGAAGGGGTCCGGGCACCCCGTCGGGCCGATGAGGCCGCGCGTGAGCGTCCAGGCCCGCAGCGCGCTTACTCGTCGTCGTCTTCGGTGATATCGACGCCGGCGACGCCGTCGAGATCGGCGAGGGTGGTCACCAGAAGCGAGCGCGACAGGTCCTGGCGCGTCGCAGCGGTAAACCGGGCGGTGGAGGTGTTGCGATCGGTGTGCGTGGACACGCCCGACACCGTCCAACCCAGAGCGCCGACCTGTGTGAGCAAGGTGGACAGGACTCCGTGTCCGGGCGTGTAGTGGACCGTCAGCGTGATCTTGTGCCCGTTGGTGCGCATGAGGATGAACTGGACCAGCGGGGTGAGCAGGCCGATGACGATGAAGTGCAGGACGGTGCCAGCCATTGCGAGCCACCATAGGCCCGCGCCGCACGCCATTCCGATAGCCGCGGTCTCCCAGATGGTTGCGGCGGTCGTCAGGCCGCGAATCGCGCCGTGGCGGGTCAAGATGATGCCCGCGCCCAGGAAACCGATGCCGGAGACGATCTGGGAGGCCACACGCGAGGGATCGTAGCGGGTAATGCCATCGATCAGGATGTCGGAGAAGCCGTACTTGGAAATGAGCATCATGAGGCACGCTGTCAGGCCCACGATGGCCTGGGTGCGAATACCGGCGCTCTTTCCCCGGATCTGCCGTTCGAGGCCGATGGAGGCCGACAGGACGAGAGCGAGCAGCATCCACCCGATGCTGACGAGTTGGTGCGTCATGGTGTCTTCCTTCGTAGGCGTAGGGAGAATTTTAGTCTAGCGACCAGGAATTGCGCAGGCGTGTGGACCACACGAGGCCGTGGCATCTTTCGCTCGTTGCGCCCCGGGTTGGGGGTGGCTGTGCGCCGCCTGATCGAGCATCGGAGAGCGACAAGCCGAGCACGGGCACAACTGCGTCAGATTGCCCCGAAAGTGTTGAAAGGGTCGACCTGCGTGTCGTCCTCAAACGGTGCGGCGAGCGTGAAGCAACCACGGCCTCGTTAAAGATCGAGGAAAGAACGTCCCAATCTCGACACAAGAATTTGGGGTTAGTATGGGACTCACGATCGACAGATGAGGAACCTCTTGATGGATACTCCCACTCCCGATGACATCGCCAGCGATGTGCAGCAGCGCTCCGACACACAGTTGAAGCGTGGCCTGGCGTCGCGCCACATGCAGATGATCGCCATTGGCGGCGCGATTGGCACCGGCCTGTTCCTGGCCTCGGGTGCCACGGTCGCCAACGCCGGCCCGGGCGGCGCGCTTCTCGCGTACGCGGCGATCGGCCTGATGGTGCTGCTCCTCATGCAGTCCCTGGGTGAGATGAGTGCGCACCAGCCGGTCGCGGGCTCCTTCCAGACCTTCGCCACGAAGTTCATTTCCCCCTCCTTCGGCTTTGCGATGGGGTGGAACTATTGGTTCAACTGGGCGGTGACGGTCGCCGCGGACCTGGTGGCCTCGGGCTTGGTCATGGCGTATTGGTTCCCATCTGTGCCCTCGTGGATATGGGCGGTGGCCTTCCTGGTGATCGTCGTCGGGCTCAACGCGCTGTCGGCGCGGGTCTACGGTGAGGCTGAGTTCTGGCTGGCCGCCATTAAAGTCGTGATCGTCGTCGTGTTCGTGATCTCGGGCGTGTTCATGATCGCCGGGGTGATGGGCATGAACTCGCCGGGCCTGTCGAATTGGTCGATCGGGGACGCCCCCTTCCACAATGGTTTCGTCGGCGTCATCGCGGTATTCATGATCGCTGGCTTCTCCTTCCAGGGCACCGAGCTCGTGGGCGTGGCCGCCGGCGAGTCCGAGAATCCCCAGCGCGACGTGCCGCGCTCGATCCGCACGGTGTTCTGGCGCATCATGTTCTTCTACATCGGTGCGATCGCGGTGATCGGCACGCTCCTTCCCTACACGGATCCGAGCCTGCTCAGCGCCGCCGACGACAGCGCGAACAATGTCGCCCAGTCCCCGTTCACCCTCGTCTTTGCGCGTATGGGGATCGGTGCGGCGGCGGCCGTCATGAACGCCGTCATCCTGACCTCGATCCTGTCGGCGGGTAACTCGGGCCTGTACGCGGCCTCGCGCATGCTGCACTCGATGGCCCTCAAGCACCAGGCGCCCGCGATCTTCGCGAAGGTCACGAAGGGTGGCGTGCCCGGCTACGCGATGGCCGTGACGACGGTGACGGCGGCGTTTGGTTTCATGACGCAGCTCGTCTTTAATGACGCCTACATTTGGCTGGTCAACATTGTCGGCATTTCGGGCATCATCATGTGGCTGGGTATCGCGGTGAGCCACATTCGCTTCCGCAGCGCCTACCTGCTGCAGGGGTATCGCCTGGAGGACCTGCCGTATCGCTCGCCGTTCTTCCCGGCCGGGCCGATCATCGCATTCATCATGTGCCTGGTGGTCATGGCGGGTCAGAACTACGAGGCGGTCATTCACGGCCAGGTCTGGGAGGTTGCCTCCTCCTACATTGGCCTGCCGCTCTTCGGCGTCGTGTGGTGGGGCTACCACCATGCCCGCAAGGATCGTCTGGTTCCGCTCGCCGAGATGGACGTCGCGCCCGTCGAGATCGAACCGGTTTCCGAATAGGGGAGCTGGGGTCGGGGCCGCTCTGGTCGCTCGCCTGCCCGGGATGATTCCGGGTATTGACGAGGCCGGGGCGGCCCCGCTCGTCTGGCGCGGTGCGCGGCTTGTCACCACTCGGTAACTAACGGCGTGGCGGGGGAGCGGTGCCGCTGGTTTTCATAGGATGGGTGCATGATCAACACGCGACGCCTCTTTGCCGTGACCGCACTGACCGCCCTCGTCCTGGGAGCGAGCGCATGTTCGCCGAACGGTGCTCAGCCCCAGTCGGGTACCACGTCCGCTCCCGCGACGCCCAGCGCGTCCGCAGCCTCGAGTGGTCAGCCCGCCCAGAGTGGCATGGACGCCCAGAGTGGCGACATGGTCCAAAGCGGCTCGGTCGACCGGGGTAACCAAGCACCCGAGGTCGACACCGCCGACAATGAGGCGCAGTGCGACCTGAACAACCTCCAGCCCGCCATCGCGAGCAACCAGGAGATCGGCGGCACCACCTACGTGGATATGTCCTTCACGAACGAGGGGCCCGCGTGCTGGATCGGCGGCTTCCCGACGGTTGTGTTCGCCTCCAACGGTGCCACCGTGTCCGAGGCTGCGCGCGACGGCGAGGATCCGGGCAACGTGTACACGGTTGCCGCGGGTGGGCGCATCGGCGTGAAGCTCACCGCCGAGGCCGTCGACGGCGTCCCGGGATGCACGCCCGTGTCTGCCGACCATGTCGACATCATGAATACCAACGGCTCGGGTTCGACCAGCCTGCAGCTGTCGCTGCGTGTGTGCGAGGAGATGCCCTCCGTCGCGGTGAGTCCCTTTGAACCCATGGGCTGAGTGACCTGGCAATATTTGTCACGGTGGGCGCCGAGGCGGTTGCGACCGCCTCGGCGCCCACCCGTATAGCCTCAACTCAAGCACAAACTCGTTGACCAAACGTCACAAAATGTGTCCTGACACATCCTAAAATGGGGGTGACAACACGTCAGGAGGCACTAATGTTCACGCCGTATCCCCATCCCACTGGCGCGTACCCGACAGCCCCTCAGCCCGCCACGGCCTCGTCGCCTGCCCGCGCCGGCGCAGGCTACCCGACGGCCTCGTCCAATCGGCCAGCGGGCCCCCGCGCCCACCCCGCACCGCTCGGAGGAGGCACACCCGCGGTCAGAAGCTTTGGCACCCAGCCGCTGTGCGCGGGCGCGCCCGACGGTGGGTCAGGGAAGGGCGTCCCCAGCTACGCGCTCTACTGCGTGTTCGCGCTCAGCGCGCCGATGCCTCGTGACGAAGAAGAACGCGAACGGATCGTCGATGAATCCCTCGGCTACGTCTCAGATTCTGGCGCCCAGATCCGAGGATGGTACGACCTGGGAGGATTCCGGGCCAACGCGGACCTCATGGTCTGGCTCCTCAACGAAGACCCGGCGACGCTCCAAGACGCATATCACCGCCTGCGCGCGTCGGCCCTCGGACGCCACCTGACACCCGTCTGGAGCTGCATGGGCGTTCACCAACCCGCCGAATTCCTCCACGGGCACGTTCCCGCCTGCTTCCGCGGTGCCGACGCGCGCGACTGGGTGACAGTATTCCCCCTCGTGGGCATCCACGACTGGTATCTCATCGAGCCGGGGGAGCGCTCGCGCATCGTAGCCGACTACGGGCGACGCGGTTTCGGCGTGCAGCCGGACGTGGACGTATCCGTGCTCTGCGCGTTCGCGTTGTCGGATTACGAATACGTTATCGCTATCGAAGCTGATAATCTGGACCGGCTCGAAGGAGTGACACACGCCCAGCGCTACAGCGAAGCGCGCCCGTACGTGCGTGAGGACACCCCCTTCTTCACAGGCCCACGCGTCGCCCTGGCGCAGTGGGCGACACATCAACCGCGTTCATAAGGAGACACTGATGGGTTGGAAAGAAAGCAAGCAGGCATTCCAGTACGCGCTGCCGTACGAGCAGGTGTTCCAGGCGGCCATGGCGGCCGTCCCGATGGTCCCGAAGGCAGTCTTGACGAGTGCGGACGTGAACGCCCGCTTCATTACTTTCGACACCCCCACCAGCTTCACCTCCTACGGTGAGAACATCGTCGTCGGCTTTATCCCCTCCGAGACCGGCGTCATTGTCGAGGTCACCTGCGCCACCAAGGGCATGCCCAACCTCATGCAGGACGGCCGTAACCGCAAGAAGATCAAGCAGTACATCGACGGGCTGTCCGGCATCCTCCAGGTCAGCGCTACGGAGGTCATCCCCTCCTGACGCACGCGATGCAACGCGGCGCCGCAGTGCCAGCACGCCCGTGGTCCCCGGTCTCGACTACGAGGCCGGGGATCCTTCATCTGCTCGCTGCGATCGGAGTACTAGACATGGCGGTGTCAGTGCTGGTGAACCTTCTGTGGGATGACGATCGACATGATGCCTGCTTTTTCTGTCACGCTGCTGTTGGTCGAACGCCCTGTGGGCACATGTCGAGTACTGTTAAGGGCCTCGTTCTTCGGGGCTGTCCGTTGCTTGATCTCTTTGGGGGCGTGATGGTTGCGACGCGGAATTTGTTGCGAAAGTTGGTCCAAGCGAGGTGAGCGCATGACATGGGCTGGATAGCGCGCAAGAGGAAGCGTAGTCAGCGGTTCTATACCATTCCCGATCGTGATGAAGGAGTATCGTTTTCCGAGAAGGTGGCGATGGGAATTATGGTCTTCGTCACATTCGGTGCTGTTGTCGCACTGTATGTGGGGAAGGTGCCTCTCGGTGTACTGTTGCTTCTGATGGTTGTGTTAAGCGGACTGTCACTCCCTCTCGCCTATAATGTGGGTGGCCTATTTTTGTCGATCAGCCATGATGATCGTAGGCAGCAACTCAGGATCGAGCTCAGCGCCATGGGAGTTTATTTGCACGGCGTGATCGCTTTCCTTCTTTCCCTGTTTACTAGTGGGTGGATATGGTGTGCCATTCACCTGGAGGATGGACTGTATCGACGCGTCGTCGCTCTGGCTTTGCTGAGCTGTCATCGACAAGTAGCTGGATTGATGCGTTTTGTCTCTGGCAAAGGTGAGAGCATTGAGATAACCAAGCGCAAAATGGTTATCCGTGATTCGCGCCGAATCTGTCATTCTCTTTATTGGAAGGATCGTCCTGTCGTTGCGGGTGTTCGCGGCGTTGATGAGGTTCTCATTCGCTATCGCGGAGGTCGAGAAAAGATCGCTTCCCTGATAGTCCTTCCCCTGTCGAAACCTCAGCTCAAGAAGATGGTTGGATACTATTGTGACGATCCTCAAGCCCGTGCGCGGCTCGGACAACCAGACTCGGTGCGCGATGTGAGGCGTGTGCTCGGGTGGACAGTATGAATGTGTCAGCGACGGATACGCGAGGGCTGTGAAAGGTGCGTTGTGAACAAGTTTGAACCCCCGCTCGGCGGCAAGTCTGTGGATCCTGAGGATGGTGTGCACCGAGGCTCCGAGCAAGCCCGGGCAGGCCAGCCCGCCCCGGCCTCGTTCTCTGGCGGCGAGCCGGCCCCACCCAAGCCGAACTATGGCACGTTCTTTACGGTGTACCCGTCGGATCGGCGACAGAGCGAGGCGTGGGCCGGTGCCTTCATTGGCATTCTTGTGGGAGTTTTCCTTGCAGCCCTGGGAGTCCTCGCGCGTGACGTGGTCTTTGCTGTGGCGTCGATCATGTTCGCCGCGACCTTCGTTGCCGGTGCGGCGGTGGATGCTGGCTGGTCCCGTGGGCTGGTGAGGCTCGACATGGCACCTGATGGGTGTGTGACGGTGCGGCCCAGCGTGCGCTTGACCGTCTTGCGCATCGTGACCGTCGTGTGCGCAGGTCTGGGTTTCGTGCTCTACGGGCTCTCGTTGCTTGTCGGAGCGCCCTCTTTGTTGGTGCGGCTAGGGGCGATGACCTCTTGCGCGCTCGTCGCGCTTGCGGGGGCGGTTGGCCGTTCCTTGTTCTCGTCCCCGCGGCAGGAGTGCATCGTGCTCACCGAGAATGCCGTCATGCTGTGCGGTAAGGATGGCGTGAGCTACACGATTCCGTGGGCGGCGAAGCCTGCCGTTATTGCTCATCGCCAGCGCAAGACCCTGCTGATTAAGACCGACGACGATGTCGAATGCCCGATCTCCTTCGCCCACCTGCGCATCGTCCCCTCGCGCGTCAAGAGTCTGCTCTCGTATTACCACAAGAACCCGGAGGCGCTCGACCGTCTCGGCACCGAGGAATCGGTTGATGACGCTCTGAAGGGCTTGGGCTGGTACCGGTGGTCTCGACGGAGGCGGTGATCGCCTGCCTGGCCACGGCCTCGTTTATCCATCGACGAGGCCCGGGTTTGGCATGTGATGCGCGTCCCATAAGCGCGACCCTGGTTCGAATGTGATGGTTGTTATGTAGGCGTAAGCTGGCAGAAGTATTCCGTCTATTGACGCCCATGGGGGGAGCGAATTATGGCACGTGGGTACCGAGCGGTCTTGGAGCTAGGTGAGCGGGAGGATGCGCTGCGCGTCGCTGATCGGCTTTTCCATGAGTGGCTGCACGACAAGTATTCGCTGTGGGAGGCGGGTGAGCAAGCCGCATGTAACGACGAGGGCGTCTACCGATTCGGCACTCTTCTATCATCGCGAGGGCAACACATGGACCTCGTCGTAACGAAGACGAGGGAGACTTCTGCCGACAAGCACTACAGCCGACAGCTCTTTGAAACAGTGGAACGCACTCAGGACGGCGAGCACTGGGTGATGCGCCTGTACGCGATGAGCGCCACGAAGGAGTCGGCGTATCGGGAGGTTATCTGGGTGGAGGTGGTCCCACCACGCGACGGGAAATGGGACGCGAAACCTCCACGAGTGGTGTGTGATCTCATCCGTGAGGGCGGAGTCTTTGACCGGGACATGCCGCTGTCGGATGCCCTCCAGCCAATCCACGACACCAACCAGGTGGAGGAACTCATCGGCTGGATCCGTGATCCGCGCAGGCGAACCGCGGTGGTCGTAGCTGCGCCGCTGACCGACGGCGATACACCGGAAGCTCTGAAGCAGGAAAGCCGGTGGCACCAGATTCTGGCCCCGCTGACGGGTGACTCACTGGGCTGCGCCACCTATTTCTTGCTGACACCGCAGGTGTATGCCGGCTACCTCGCAAAGATCGGTGAGGGGCTTGGCATGCCGCAAGGGAGCCTGCGGACGTTCCTGCCGGGCGTGCAGCCGGGAGACCTGATCGATGCGCGTCGGCACAGGGTCCTGACCGCGGCGACCCTCCTGCGTGGCTACGACGAGGAGCAGGGACGTTTCCACCCGGCGCTGGCACGCACGATCGCGAGAACACCGCGCGAGTACCTGTGGGACAACGGGCTGGACAAGGAACTCCTCCAGGCCCACAAGGTACTCGACCAGCGCAGGGCCTCAATTCCAACCTTCCACCCCCTGGAGGAAGCGCGCGATAAAGAAACACGCAGCAAAGAAGCAGGTAAGGAAGTCCCACGCCAGGAGGTTGGGGCCGCACAGCCAAGAGCGCTTCTGACACACAATGGGCGAAAGCCCCGCACATCCAAGCGTCGTGTCCTACCCAACGTCGGCCTTGTTGGTCGTTGCTGCACAAAGCCCGCTGCGGCCCGATCTGGTTGGAGCGATCAGCTGCGGGGACTCATCGGGCACGTGCTCGAGTTTGCGAACCCGCGCGTACGTGAGGACCGTGAACGAGCCGTCGCGCAGCTGAAGAAGAGACTGGAGGACAAGACCGCCAGGTGCATCGAACTTGAGGGAGAACGTGATCATGCGCGTGCGGAAACAGAAGCCGCACAGGAACTCCTCGCTGAGGCGGCGCAGGAGAGTGAGCGTAAGCTCGCGGACCTCAGGTCCGAAGTGGAAGATCTGACGTCGCATAAGGATGATATGGAGATCGGACTCCTCTATGCGAACGAGGAGATTCGCGAGTTGGAGCAAAAGAACCGTCATCTCGCGTGGAAGGCTACGCATCCAGATCAGCGCGAATCCGACGACCGATACTCGGAAGATATGCTCGACCGGCCACCGGCAGACATGGTTGAACTCTACGACTGGATGACGAGTGATGCGGAGCATGAGCAGGTGCGCCAACACGTTGTCTTCGGTGATCCGGACGCGATGATGGACGAGATGCTCCGGCTTGACGAGTTGAGCATGCGAAACTACGCGGAGGATTTTTGGCGCTACATACTTGTCTTGCGCGACTATCTGCGTGCGCGGGAGGCCGGTGATTTCGCGAATGGTAACGTGTACGACTTCCTCAAAGCGGCACCCGACGGCTACCGCACGTGTTCACCGCACCGTCATAAGTCCAACGAGAGCGACACCGTCAAAGGGAATTCGCGCTGGCGTCGTGAGCGTGTGTTCCCAGTGCCGATGATCGTTGACCCGAGCGGCGAGATCACGATGTGGACCCACTTCGCGCCCACCCACCACGACCGCAACGCCCCACGCATGTACTACTACGCGGACACAAAAAAGACCCACAAGGTTTACATCGGCTATATCGGTCGTCACCTGACGAACACGAAGACCAACTGAGTCGTCCAGATGCAACTCGGCCCCGGCCTCGTCGATGGATGAACGAGGCCTGGGCCGACTATATCTTTTCGACGGGGTGGGTGGGGCGCAAACGTGGGGGCGAGGCGTAAGCTAAGCGTGCACTCATCCTCGGTCATGTGGTTGAGTGCGCATCGCGAGTAGAACGGGTGAGTATGAGCCCGGTGATGGAATCGAGGGCGTAGTGGCGGCAGTGGTCCAACGAGCGGAGTTGCATAAGACGATCTGGCGCATCGCCAATGACCTGCGCGGCAGCGTGGATGGGTGGGACTTCAAGAGCTACGTCCTCGGATTCCTGTTCTACCGCTTCATCTCTGAGAATCTGACGGATTACGTGAACAGCTCGCAGCGTGACGGGATTCTGGCCGAAGGTGGAAGCACCGAGGAGGCTGATGCCTTCGACTATGCGGCCCTGAGCGATGCAGATGCGGAAAGTGAGCGTGAGGCCATCGTCAGGGAGAAGGGGTTCTTTATCCGTCCCTCCGACCTGTTTGGCAACGTGCGGGCGCGCGCGGCGGCCGATGAGGATCTCAACGAGACTCTGGCCCGCGTCTTTCGATACATCGAGAACTCGGCGCGGGGTAGTGGCTCCGAGTCGGACCTGCGTGGCCTCTTCGACGACGTGGATGTCAACTCGACCAAGCTGGGCAATACGGTGGCTCAGCGCAACGCGAAGCTCGTGAAGATCATGGATGCTGTCGGCGATCTTCCTCTGGCGCACGGTGCCGCGCAAATCGATGCGTTTGGTGACGCCTACGAGTTCCTGATGACGATGTACGCCTCGAGCGCGGGAAAGTCAGGTGGTGAGTTCTACACGCCCCAGGAGGTCGCCGAGGTTCTGGCAACCCTCGCGCTGGACGGGCGATCTGATGTTGCGCGGGTCTATGACCCGTGCGCGGGATCTGGGTCTCTACTCCTGAAGTTCGCGAAGCTGCTGGGGCCTTCGAGCCGTCGCCAGTACTTCGGGCAGGAGATCAACCTGACGACGTACAACCTGTGCCGCATCAACATGTTCCTCCATGACGTGAATTTTGCGAACTTCGACATCGCGCTGGGGGACACCCTGACGGAACCTGCCCACTGGGATCATCAGCCTTTCGACGCGATTGTCTCGAACCCGCCGTATTCCACGAAGTGGGAGGGCAAGGACGATGTCGCCCTCATCAACGACCCGCGCTTCGCTCCTGCGGGTGTGCTTGCCCCCAAGTCAAAGGCGGATCTGGCTTTCACGATGCACATGCTGCACTGGCTGGCCGAGGACGGTACGGCCGCGATCGTTGAGTTCCCGGGCGTCCTGTACCGCGGCGGTGCCGAGGGAAAGATCCGCCGATACCTGGTGGAAAACAACTTCGTGCACGCGGTCATCCAGCTTCCGCCGGACCTGTTCTTCGGCACGACAATCGCCACCTGCATCATTGTGCTGAAGAAGGCGCGCTCCGATCACAGCGTGCTCTTCGTGGACGCCTCCGGTCAGTTCGTGCGCGACGGGAACAAGAACAGACTGGCGGAGGACAATCAGGAGCAGATTCTCTCCCTTGTGTCGCAGCGTCAGGCGGTGGACCACGTCGCCGCGCTGGTGTCGATTGACGACATCGCGGCCAACGACTGGAACCTGTCGGTGTCCTCCTACGTGGAGCCCGAGGACACGCGCGAACAGGTGGACATCGTCGAACTAAACACTCGGATCGCCGGAATCGTGAAGCGCCAGCAGGCGCTGCGCGCCTCCATCGACGCGATCGTCGCAGAACTGGAGGCTGACCAATGAGCCGCCTCGCCGAGCTGATCGAGGAGCTGTGCCCGGACGGGGTGGAGTATCGGCCGCTGGGGGAGATCGCTGATTTGCAACGTGGCGGTGGGATGCCGAAGAAGCTATTTGTTGATAAGGGTATTCCTGCTATTCACTATGGTCATATCTTCACGAAGTATGGCATTCAAACGAAGTGTGCGGCTGCCTATCTGGCTCCTGAAGACGCAGATAAATTGACTCGTGTGTATCCAGGTGATCTGGTGGTGGCCAACACGAGTGAGAATCTTGAAGATGTGGGTAAGGGGGTTGTGTGGCTCGGTGATGTAGAGGGCGTCACGGGAGGCCATGCAACTGTGGTGCGCTCTCTCGCGGTTGATACTGTCTTTCTTAGTTATTATCTCCGCACTGAGGACTTTGCTCTAAAAAAACGCAAGTATGCCCAGGGGACGAAAGTTATTGAGCTCTCTGCTGCGTACTTGTCCAAAATTGATATTCCGGTTCCTCCGCTGGAAGTGCAGCGGGAAATTGTGAGAATATTGGATCAGTTCACGACGCTGGAAGCGGAGCTGGAAGCGGAGCTGGAAGCCAGGCGGACCCAGTACGAGCACTATCGCAACCACTTGCTCTCCTATGATTCCCTGGCAGCCCGCGGTCCGGTTGAAATGGTTAAGCTCGGGGATATCGCATCCATTCAACGTGGCCGTCGTTTCACCCTCGATCAGCTGGGTGGTGCCGGGTGCCCAGCAATTCATTACGGACAGATCTATACCCATTATGGTGTCAGTACTACGAGCGTGCTGAGCTACATTGAAGAGTCATTCTCTTCTTCTCTGAGGTTTGCGCTCCAGGGAGATGTCATTGTTGCTGCTGTTGGTGAAACGGTAGAAGACGTTGGTATTGGTGTTGCCTGGCTCGGTGCTGATGCGGTTGCGTACCATGATGATTCATTTGCGTTGCACCATGAACAAGATCCGCGCTATCTGTCGTATTGGTTGCGTTCAGACGAATACCACCGACAGAAGCGTAGTTTTGTCTCGCAAGGAAAGGTCAAGCGTCTCTCTGCTAAGGGATTAGCTGCAGTGAAGTTGCCTCTTCCGGGCTTGTCGGAGCAACGGCGTATCGCCGATTTGCTAGACCGCTTCGATGCCCTCGTCAACGACATCTCGTCGGGCCTGCCCGCCGAGATTGCGGCCCGTCGCGCGCAGTACGAGCACTACCGCGACCGACTGCTGTCCTTCCCCGAGAAGAAGGCGGAGTAATGAACTGAGGGGCGGGTGTTTGACCCGCCCCTCAGTGGGCCCTACCCCTTGCTCCTACGGGGATCGTTCCCAGGCTTGATAGTGTCCTGCGAGCGGATTTGCCCGTTTTCGCCTCGCGTCCGCATCTCGCCGCCACCCTGATTAGCAAGAATATCGCGTGCGCGCTGTTGAGCAGCTGCCTGCGTACGTTCAACTGCGGATGCTCTGGATGCGTTCGGATCGAACACGCCCCATCCGTCGCCATGTCGGCGTACTTCACGAATGTTCATTCGTCACCTCCTTCCTTCTCTACAGGGAGGGTAAGAGTAGACATGCACATCTGTGTCCACTCGCAGGCGAGGGATGACGGGTGATGATTCCAGCGATCCGCTGCAACTTCGCACGTAATTCTCTTCGCTGCTCTTGCGGTGATTCCTCTAAACGTTGATGTTCTGGGAAAGATCTTGGGTATGGGCGGCTTGGGTGGGGAATTACGTGCGGGTTTCGTTGTTTGCGGTTAGTGCTTTT
>ERZ772961.546-NODE-546-length-15228-cov-3.195545_pt1 | contig 15228 bp, 17 predicted proteins | sample MGYA00580677_ERZ772961 | MGnify/ENA primary metagenome ERZ772961 (study PRJEB29015, sample SAMEA2738088) | human oral metagenome | biome: human oral; feature: human-associated habitat; material: saliva | place: China | collected 2227 ... | reverse complement strand
ATTAGGACATAAAGATGATGTATTAGCCAAGGACGCTGCGATAAAACTATCAAGGCATTTTAATACTACTGTAACTGTAAGTGTTGGTGTTCATGTAGATGATGCTGATATATTAGATATTGAAAAGTTACTTGAAAACAGTAAACTGTTAGTTGAACAGATTATACAAAACTAAATAGTAGCTATTAATTCGCTTGATAAAATAAGAGCCTATAATGATTGTTTTACATCGTTACAGGCTCTTTATTATTTATTCAATTATCGTTACACCTTTTTCTTTTATTGTACGCCGAATAGGCAAAAGACAGTCCAACTTAAAGTTAGACTGTTTCGTCAATATTTTACAAAATCAAGAATAGTTAATGTATCGCATTTATGTTTAATAGGTCTTAAGATTTTTTACTAGTTGTAGTTCTATATCAACTATTATGTTTCCACTATCTAATTTTAATTCACCACGTAAACTATAATTAGATGTAGTAAAAGAAAGGTTTTAATAAGAATAGCAAAAAAAGGAGCAAATAATATCAGAACTATAAGAAACTACATACTCCCTATTTTCTTTAAATATTTGATATAGATATCTTTAAGTCGCACTACATTTTCTAATATTTGTTGCATTAATGTATCATAATTACTCGTATCATCAAAATCTAATCCAGGTATTTCATAAACAATCTCTGCTTTCTTAGATCCATCAGAATTTCGCCAATCTAAACTATGTCCTGCCTCATTTTCAATATCATCCTTAAAGTTTTCCAATAAATAATATAGGTCTTTATTATCACGAATATAAAGGCTGATTTCGATATAATGCTCTTTATTAATAAGTTTAATCTCCATATGTGCTTGACTCGTACCAATAGATACCGTCATCCAATGATCCGTATTAGCATTTCTATTTTTTAAAATTGTAATTTCACTACTACTACTATATTCAATTAAACGACTCCAGAAATCATACCGTGCAGCCTGCGATCTATTTAGCTCTTTATTGTCAGACATAACATTTGCAGTCTTAGAAAAATCATTTGGCATCTCAGCAATTTCAAACTTAGGCGCCGGTAAAGAACTACCAATGCGATACGCCTTCAATTCAATTAAGAAAAAGTTAATATCCTTTGTAGTAGTATGATTCAACCATTCAATAGCGCTCTTATGTTCAGAACGTGCTTCCGTTACAATCCAAATAATTGTAGATGCATCTAGACCTGATGCATATGTAATAATTTTACCTAAATGATCATGATTAGATGCTTCCAACTGATTTTCAATAATAACAGTCTTTCCAGTATTATCATCTGTAGCAACAATATCACACCGATAATTACCCACAAATTTTTCTACTTCTATATCTGTAAAAGATAATCCTAATTCATCACCTAGCAAAGATATATTTTCCTCCTTTGAAAGCCATGCTGAGAAATCATATTGTTCATGTGCCCATAACTTACGTACATCAACAGATTCAAGTTTACCTATACACATAGTTCCTCCTAAAATTAATACTAACATTTTAAAGTTATTATAAATAACTTGCTTTCCCTAAATTTTACACACAAGAATGATATAATAATATTATTCAATAAACTTCATGAATTTTCCTTCATTTTTAATTAGGATAAATATATGATTATCTACTCTTCCACAAAACAATCTTTCATCCAAGATTTCGAACAAGGTGTCTTGGTAAAAAAATTACATCAAACATTAACAGAAAAATATCGTCGTGTTGGTGAATCTGAAATTCATTCATGGCAAACTTCTTTATCTTATATGGCTAATGTTATGCGTGATTTTGCTATACCAGAGTTAGCCGGAGTTGCCATCGAATATATTGTTCCAAATACTCAAAAACGAGTAGACTTTATTATTACAGGATTAGATCAACAAGATAACGAGCATGTAGTTATTGTTGAGCTTAAACAATGGGGCGAAGCTTTCAAGGTAACAGATAAAGATAATATTGTATCAACCTATCTTGGCGGTGGAATCCGTGAAGTAACCCACCCTTCTTATCAAGCTTGGTCCTATTGTAGTCTTATTGAAAACTTCAATGAGGATGTGCAAAATCGACCTATTAAGTTACACCCATGTGCTTTTTTACATAATTTTGATGAAAGCATCTCTCCGGAGCTCCGTGATCCTATCTATAATGATATCTTAAATATCTCTCCGATGTTCACACTAGGCCAAATGGATAGCTTACGTAACTTTATCAAAACCTATATTCCAAAGCCTGATACTACAAATATCATGGAGTCCATTGAACATGGTAAGTTGAGACCATCAAAATCACTTCAAGATTCTATTTTAAATATGCTAAAAGGTAATAAAGAGTTTGTACTTATTGATGATCAAAAGGTTGAGTTTGAACAAATAAAAAAAGCGGCACTTGATGCTATTAAAAATAATCAAAAAACGGTATATATAGTTCGTGGTGGCCCTGGTACTGGTAAAAGTGTAGTTGCAATCAACTTATTAGCAGAATGTATCCATAATGGTTATATGGCACAGTATATTACTTCAAATGCTGCTCCACGAAATGTATACAGTGCCATGCTGCAACAAGGTTATAAAAAATCTGAAATTAAAGCACTATTTCAAAGTAGTGGTACTTTCCATACAAGGAAAAAGAACGAACTTCAAATTGCAATTGTTGATGAAGCTCATCGATTACGTAAAAAATCTGGTATGTTCCAAAATCAAGGTGAAGATCAAATCAAAGAAATCATTAATGCCTCTATTTTTAGTGTATTCTTTATCGATAGAAACCAACGTGTTACCTTTAATGATGCTGGTACAATTGATAAAATCAGAAACTTTGCACAAGAGCAAAATTCACTAATATATGAAGGTGTCCTAGAATCTCAATTCCGTTGTAATGGCTCAGATGGCTATTTAGCATGGATTGATAATGTACTACAAATAGCAGAAACTGCAAACTATGATGGATTTGAAGGTGATTATGACTTCAAAATTTTTGATAATCCTCGTGATATGTATAACGCTATAAAAACTAAAAATAACATAAATAACAAATCTCGCATCTTAGCTGGTTATTGTTGGGATTGGCCAAAGGAAGGTAGAACTACATCGTTAATTAAAGATATTCAAATACCAGAGTATAATTTCGGTATTAGTTGGAACCTAGGTAACTCCGATACATATGCTATTGACCCTGATTCTATTAATGAAGCAGGATGTATTCATACTACTCAAGGTCTCGAATTTGAATATGTCGGTGTAATCATAGGTGATGATTTACGTTATGAAGATGGTAAACTTGTCGTAGACATTACCAAACGTGCAAAAACAGATCAATCTATAAAAGGTATCAAGAAACTTTTAAAAGAAAATCCCACTGAAGCACATCGTATTGCCAATGAAATTGTGAAAAATACATATCGTACATTAATGACACGAGGTCAAAAAGGTTGTTATATCTACTGTACAAATAAAGGATTGTCGGATTATTTTAAATTAATATACAACCATCAATTAAGTTATACCTACGAGCAATCAACATTATCTAAAACAGATAAATTAGTAGCAGATATACCTATCTCTGATATTGATATAACAGAGATAAATCCTCATAAAATTTAATATATCGAAAAATGAGCCAGTATCACACTTCAATCAGAGTAATACTGGCTCATTTTTAATTTGATTCTAATATTAAATTTCTTAACACTCCACTCCATCACTATATATTCAATGTAATACTACTTTTAGGATTCTTCAATTTTGGAAAGCCATATACCTCCAACGCATGTAAAATCTTTTGAATATTTTCTTTGATACTATCTTTAGAAACAGGTATAGAACTCACTATATATATAATGCCATCCACTTTTGCAGGATAAATGCTTACAACACAATCATGACTATGTATGATACGAAGCAGATATACATCATAGGTAGACTCAACATAAAAATCAAACTCCTGATTTTCATGTATTACATCAGGTATATCGTGTACTGGTGCTACAGTACAATCAGATATTTGAAAAGAATCTGCATCAAAATGCACTCTACAATTATGTTTTCGTTTCATTCGTTCAAGTCGTTCATCTATCATGTTTCACCACATCACTAATTAGTCGCCCCAAGTCTATGGCATTTTTAGAGGTAATAACAGGCTTACCAGTTCTAGCTTCAATCGATTTACGTGCATCACCAGCAATAGAACCACCATCTTGAGCAACTTGTTTATTCTCGTCTAATCCTTGAGGATTAGTTGCCTCCGCAATATCCTTCGTAGCCGTTTCGGCTAACATATTTAAGATAAGTTCTGTAGTAGACATATTATCTCGTAGATTTTCTTTTTTTAGCCCCTTAAAGTCCTTATATTCTCTAGTCGTCATTCCAGACCAAGCTTTAGAGATTTCATTCGTTAGGATAGCATATTCATTACCAGCTTTAACACCATGATCTTGCCAAGTATCGGTTAATTCTTTACGAACCTGAATGGCCTGTAATCGTTGATTAATTCATTCTCGGCTATATCCTTTTCTGGCATATTCTTCTAAGGCTCTATCTATAGTTAGCTCTGGGTCAATGATTTCATCAATACGTTCTTTACCAACTTCTGCTAACCACATTTTAAAAGGTTCTGCCTTAGGCGATGGAACAGATTGTATGATACGGAAAATACCTTGCATATCGGCAACATCTGTTAATCGCATTTTACCATCTGGAGCTTTCAATTTTAACTGTCGACAAATTGTCGACAGTTCACTTTTCTCTTCTTCTGACATACGTTTTTTCACTCGATACCAATAATCACGCGGATTATTGCTTTCAGTCAGAGAACCTACAACATCCACTATACTAAAATACCACTCGTCCCTTTCATTATCCCACACAGAACGAATTTGACTACCTTCAAACATCTTTATATCATCACTCATACCTCTTCCTCCTCTCTTTAAACACAAATATATGTTCTATATTATTACATAGTATACGCCTTTTAGCATAAGAAATAAAGATATTTTTAGCTTCCCTTACATTATCATATTTCGTTTGACTTATAGTAGTATAATATAAGTATAAAAACTAGGAGATGATTACTATGAAATTTACTAAACGTATACTCATCATGACTGCTTTAGCCGTGACTGCTGTAGTGTCCACAGGATTTGCTTACGATTATGTATGCAATAATTCTCAGTACAATTGCAATACTAGCACGCAATACAACTGCAATAACAATGTTAACTATGCACCATGCAAGAATAATAGCCAAAACTATTGCGGTCCAAACTCTAATACTAGAGGATGCGGCGGATATAAAAGATAATATGGTAAATACGATAAAGGCCTATAGTACTAAACATGTACTATAGGCTTTTGTCATATACTTTCAAAAGATAAGAAAAATATTAAAATAGTAACTGTTAACAAATTTGGCTACTTATGCCCTACCAACTGATAGCTCATATCCACTAGCATTTTAAGTTTCTCTATATCTTCATATCTTTCAATATCCACGGAGATCCAATGTTGTTTATTCATATGATACGCAGGGTAGATTCCACTTTCACGAATTAGGGTAGGAATCAAATCAGATTCACATTTTAGGTTAACCACATCTATAGCTTCATTTGTATCTAAACCTACTTGATGCTCTGTAATAGTAAAAATACCTGCAAACCATTTTTGATTATCTCTACGTCGGATTACTACATAGTCAGGATATTTTTCCCATGGATAATCGATATCACAGATGTATTCTTGTTGTAGATATTTAATGAGGTCATTACGTTTCATAATTATTTACTGCTTTTTGGGAAATAAAGTCATATCAAATACACCTTTTGGTATAGCTGACATACCTGCTAAACTTTTTGAGTATTTGTCTTTATCATTTGCATTATCTACGTATTGGACAACATCACGCAAGTCTTTTGACGGTACTTTATAATCTAAATCTGCCATGATAAAGTGCGTATATAAATACTTATCATCATATAACGATTGAATATACATTTTTGATGTGGATCGTTCTACTTCCATATAAATAGCCGGAGTAGCATCATTCCAAACAGTTGCATATTGAATCGGTCTATACTCAGAGTAAGGCTTATACATAGCAAAGTATTGTATCAATTTAGCATTTATTGTATGTGGTTTAGCTAATTCTTCTGGCTGTAATTCTCTGACCATAATACCTTCACGATAGCTTTTACCATCATAAATGTAAATAGCATCATTATCAGGACCGTTATACGTTAAATCACTAGATTTCAACGTTTGGAATGTAAATCCATTAATTGTGATAGGTTTAGTTTTTGAAAGTAATTGCTTAGCTGGCTCAATAGACGGCAATACATGATTAACCAAAGGAGACATGAGCTGTTTATATACATACTCTTGATCATGTGTTTTCAACAGCTCCACTTCTTTCTTTTTAGTCAAATCAAAAGCAATCCGATATGATACTGAAGGTTCTGCCTTAACTTTAAAATTAATAGCCCCCTCTAATGAACCCGTTTTTGTAGGGCTAATCTCCCATGTTGCATTTTTAACAGTAGGATAGGAAAATGAATTACCTGTAGGTGTGCTTTGATTTTCTTTGCGAATGTTATAATTTAGATTTCCATCAATCAAAAGAAAGTTTCCGTGCTTTATCTCTGTAGTTAATGGGTCTCCCTTAATGGTTTTACCAAACTGAGTCCCCTCAGGAAAAGTAAATTTTAGATTAGCTCCATTATCTTTAAGAATAAAAACAGAAGATGAGAAGTTAACTGAATGATTTAATTCTTGCGTTAAATATACCAATTCATCTATCGTCAATTTTTTAGGCATATTATTTGCATATTTTGCCCTCACCCTATCGCCTACATCGGCTTCCATCTTCTTAGCGGTCGCATCTACCTTCCGATAGTTTTGATAAGCATCCTTTGATATTGTAGAATCTGCACCGGGAATATTTACATCAACAGCATAACTAGATACACTAACAGCACTTAATATTACAGCACTTAGTAATAATCGTTTTAACATATACATTTCTCCATAAAATAGTAATATTAACTGTATTGTAACTTGATCTATAAAACAATTTTCTTTAATTTAGTTCTTAACTGGTATCATATTTTCAAAACTTGTGCCATATGCTTCTTTAAAAATATAATTTCCCACTACATATTTAGGATCACGTAAAGCTACATCAACGTATTGTTCTGCCCTATTATTAGAACTAGCAAAAGCTATACCCTCATAATTAAAGTCTTCTATACTATTCATTGTCAATCTCATACCAGAACGAGCTTGTTTGGCATAAATAAGCAAAGAATAATCTTGTGAATATTGTGGTACACGCAATATGCTAGCTACTGTATATCTTATATCATATCGATAAGTAACTATAACCTTATGAATATATGGATTAAGTCTATAACTATTTTTATTTTCAACCTCATATACAACTGCTTGAACTTTATAAATAGATTGATCTTCTTCAATACTTTTAATAGAACCCTTATCTACAAAATATGTGATAGAATTCTCACCTGTAATAATAGGAATATTATTTTTATTAATCTTTATTTCTTGCATAGATATAGCCTGAATTTGTAATGGTAACACTATACAAGACAATAATAAAATGATAAGTATTTTTTTCATTATATTTCCTTCTCTCTTATTTATTTACATAAACTTTTATAATTTATAACTCTAGAATATCACATAATGAACTATTTCTTTCATTATATTAAAGCCTGTAATACTCTACATAAGTATTACAGGCTTTGATGCTATTTCAAGTTTATATTAGAACTCAACCTACCAATATACTATTTTCTAACCATTCATACGGTTAAAGTATTCAATGGCTTTTGGTGAGAATTCAACAAATGTATTCCCATAAGAGTATGGTCCCAATTCATATGGTTGGTACACGAGACCTATAGCGCCTTTACCTTTCAAGTAGTAGTTATCAGAAACATATTCTACATTCCAATTAGGTAGTAGGTCTGCTTTTTTATGACCTTCACTATAGAAGCGCAATATACCAGAATTAATGCCCCGTTCTATTTGTTGTGGATTAGCAATTTTTACATAGTTATATAGCGGAATTCTTTGGCCCGTAATCTTGTTATATACTAAGCCTTTAGTGTTATACATTCCATGTGCGGCACCAGCATGATAGTGATAGGTAGTTAACAAGATAGATACTACTTGAGCATCTTCATAGGTAACTTTATAATTTTGTTTTACTTGGTACGCATGTTGATCGTAATAAACTGATTTCGCATATAAAACATAGTTAGCAATGTCTGTATTAATTGCTTTTTGTGCAAACATATTATTGGTATATACCAATGGATATTTTAATTCCATGTTTACATCGGACTGACTACCTGTAACAACAGTTGCATAGGTAGGTACCGCCAACATAACACCTAACATAGAGGTCATACATAGCTTTTTAAAGATTCCCATAATACTGTCTCCTTTTAACAAACACCTTTAAATAGGTCATTACTGTGTTAGTTCTACAAGCTATGATAAAACTCCTCTTTTACTATTTCACTTTTCTGATAATTTATTCATTATATAAAATAACAAGACTATCTAGTCTTTCACACTAAATGTTAGGAAGAATGCCCCCTAATACAGCACTAAGAAGCCCAAGTACAATCATCCAAATTGATATAAACATTAAAACAAAGGATGTATGTGTGTAGATTTGTATATTAAATTGATTATAGTTAATATCACCTTTAATTACCTTATCGCCTACTTTTTTCATAACAGCGTCCAGTACAAAGGGATCTTCTGTAACGGATAGTCTATAGGTGCCTGGCCCCGCATCAAAGGTATATAATTCCATTCTAGAGTGAGTAATGCCATTAACTCGGGCGCGCATAATAGATAAGGTTAAAGGAATCGACCTGCCCGTCTTCTCATCAACTACATTAAACCCAAATTCACCTATAGGTGCCTTTGTAAACATTTTTCCACTAAGCCATAGGCCATAAGTACCTGCTCGCTCTAACGTAAAAGTACCTTCTTTATTTACATAGGGCATTTCATAGAGCATCTTAGCTCTACCAAAGCGAATCGTGTATTTAATACCTAAATAAAACAAACAAAGTCCTAAAGGTATCAACAGATAAAATAACTGTTCCATTACCTACTCCTCCTCTATTCTCCCGCTTTTACACAACACGATATGTATTTTCACTATATCATACTTTCACCATACAAAAAAGGACCCTCATTAGAGAGCCCTTAGTGTATTATATTATGCTATTAAGCGTTTTTAGCTACTTCAACAAGTTTAGCGAATGCTGCTGCATCGTTAACTGCCAAGTCAGCCAACATTTTACGGTTAACTTCAACGCCTGCTTTAGTCAAACCAGCGATGAAACGGCTGTAAGTTGTGCCATTGATGCGAGCCGCTGCGTTGATACGAGCGATCCACAATTGACGGAATTCGCGTTTTTTCGCACGACGGTCACGACGAGCGTAGTACAACGCTTTCATTACTGTTTCGTTAGCTTTTTTGAACAAACGAGAACGTGTACCGCGGTAACCTTTAGCTAATTTTAAAATCTTTTTATGACGTGCATGAGCTGTAACGCCCTTTTTCACTCTTGCCATTGTATATTCCTCCTAAATTACGATGTTATCGATCTAATAGTTAACGATTAAGCGTATGGTAAGCATTTAGCTACGCGTTTGTGGTCAGCTTTTGCAACCAATGTAGCTTTACGTAAATTACGTTTACGAGCTGGAGATTTTTTCTCAAGAATGTGGCTTTTGAAAGCTTTTGCACGCTTGAATTCACCAGTACCAGTTACTGCGAAACGTTTAGCCGCTGCGCGACGAGTTTTAATTTTTGGCATAATTATAATCCTCCCAATACCTTATTTACTTACTAAAATCATGGTCATGTTACGACCTTCTAATTTAGCTGCTTTTTCAATAGACGCTGTTTCTTTGAGTTCTTCAGCGAAACGTGTCAACACTGCCATGCCTAATTCAGGATGTGAAAGTTCACGACCGCGGAACATGATAGTTACCTTTACTTTGTTACCTTCACCCAAGAATTTGGATGCGTTTTTCATTTTTACGTAAAAGTCATGGTCTTCAATATGTGGACGTAACTTAACTTCTTTTAAAGTTACGATTTTTTGTTTCTTTTTCGCTTCTTTCTCGCGTTTTTGTTGTTCATAACGATATTTACCGTAGTTCATAATACGAGCTACCGGTGGTTTAGCGTTAGGTGCAATTTCCACAAGATCAAGATGCTTTTCTTCAGCCAATGCCAATGCCTCACGGCCAGACATAATGCCGATTTGTTCGTTTTCAGGACCTACGACACGAAGTTCACGAGCACGAATCTCTTCATTAATGCGTGGTGTATCCTTGCTAATAGCGTTCACCTCCAAGAGAATAAAAAAAACGGATGGCAAACACCATCCGAATAGAGTTCTCTATATTAACCTCATACTTCATGGTATTAGGTGAGTGGCGGATGGCCTCTGCTTCATAAATTACTTAATTATAATAACAAATCGACTGGTGAAAGTCAACAAAAAATATTGATCTTTTAACTATGAATTTGTTATTACAACTCTTATAGTATAACAGACATTATAAGTTCTGTATATAGGTATACTTACTGACACCGCTCTCTCTTTATGTATACAATATTCTTATAAATTATACAACTAATTCTATAGAAAATACGATACAATAATATTTATAGAATAGTCTAGCTGATATAGTGTACTTTATAGAATAGCGTATATTATAGGATGGTGTACTTTGTAGAATAGTATACTTTATAGGATAGTCTAGTTTATATAGTTTACCTTATTTATTATTATACAGTAATAGGTATTACACAAATTGAAAGGAGTTTTATTATGAGTGCGACAAACAATTCCCCTCCTCAAAAGGCACGTACAACTGCTCAAAATATTGGTCTTATTCTATCTTTCATCGTTCTAGGTGGCATTTTATTATTACCTACACCTGAAACCTTATCTACTGGTGGCCATCGTATGATTGGTGTCCTTGCCTTTGCTATTATTTTATGGATGACATCAGCTGTATCCTATCCTGTAAGTGCCACTATGATTACGGCCCTCACCGCCTTATTATTAGGTTTCTCACCAAATCCAGAGGCACCGGCTAAGGCGATGGGTACAGCCAACGCTTTAAAACTTATTATTTCTGGCTATTCCTCCCCTGCCATGATCCTTGTTGGTGCCGCTATGTTTATCTCTGTAGCTATGCGTAAAACAGGACTTGATCGTCGAATTGCCATGATGGTTTTATCTAGTGTAGGCACGAAAGTTAGCCGTATTTATTTAGGTGTTATTATTACAGGTCTTATCCTTGCTTTCTTTGTTCCAAGTGCGACGGCTCGTATTGCTTGCTTAGCACCAATTATTATCGGTATTGTCGAAAACTTAGGTATTGAACGTAAAAGCCGTGTAGCAGCTCTTCTCATGGTAGGTGCCATACAGGCAGATACATTCTGGAACATCATGATTCAAACGGCAGCGGCCCAAAACCTTGTGGCTGTTGGCTTTATGCAAACACAAATGAAAAGTGCTGTAAGTTGGATTGATTGGCTCACTGCAGCTGCTCCGTTCTCCATTATCATGGTTATTATCACCTACTTTGTAACGCAAGCTTTTATTAAACCTGAGTTTAAAGAGCTCGTAGGTGGTGATGTACAGCTCGCAAAAATGCGAGAAGCAATTGGTCCTATGTCCTTTGACGAAAAGAAATTATTATGTATTTCTATCGCCCTACTTGCATTGTGGGCTACAGGTGGCAAATTACACTCTATCGATACTACAACATCTACAATTGTGGCCATCGCTTTATTCTTCTTCCCTAAGATCGGTATTATGGACTGGAAATTTGCCCAACCAAATATCGACTGGGGTTCTATTGTAATGTTTGGTGCAGGCATTGGTCTTGGTGCAGTATTACTAAAAACAAAAGCCGCTACATGGCTTGCTCAAGTATTTGTTAATGCATTCTCCCTCGAAACAGCGAGCGTATTCATTTTAATTGCTGTAATGGCTGCATTCCTTATTGTTATCCATTTAGGCTTTGCCTCTGCTACAGCTCTATCCTCCGCGATGATTCCAATTGTAATCTCCATTGTTATGAGTCATAGCGCAGAAGGACTTAACCCTTTAGGAGTAACAATGCTCATGCAATATGCAATATGCTTTGGTCTAGTATTACCAGTAAACTCTCCACAAGGCATGCTAGCTTACGGTACAGATACATTTGATGTAAAAACATTTATGACTACAGGTATTCCATTAACTATCATCGGCTATGTAATGATGCTCATATTCGCTCTCACATACTGGCACTGGATTGGAATTGCTTAACATCAATAAACTAAAAAAATCCTACAATTTCTGATTTCCGGAAATTGTAGGATTTTTAATTGTATTAGATTACTTTGCCTATTCTAGTTCCTTACCTTTTAGTTCAGGAATCAAGAATACTGTTGCTAGGATATCGATTACATAGATAATCGCAAGGAAGGCAATTGCCACTTGGTAGGAGTACATAGAGATAATCATACCTACCACCATTGGGCTAAAGCCACCTACAGCACGACCGATATTAAATAATACGTTTTGCGCTGTTGCACGAGCACTTGTTGGGTACGCTTCTGCCATTAAAGCACCGTAGCCACCCATCATACCATTTACAGAGGCACCTAGAATAGCACCAGCAAATAGCATTGCTGTTGGATCAGATAGTTGGGAGTAAATCAAAATAGAAGCTACTGCACATACTTGGAATAGGATAAATGTAGGTTTACGGCCTAGTTTATCCGCTAATCGTCCAAATAGCCAAATACCAACCATCATGCCGCATACTGTAACGGCAGTCCATAAGCCAGATTTAGTAAGGGAGAAACCTAATTGCTTACTCAAGAAGTTAGGTAACCAAATCATAATACCGTAGTAACCAAAGTTCTGAACGGATGTTAAGATGGCCACACCAATCGATGTTTTCGTAGTGGCTACGTCTTTCACAAGTAATTTAAAGGATTCCGTATGGGAATGTTCATTTACCTCTTTGCTTTGTACAAAAATTTCTGGTTCATGTAATTTCGCACGGAAGAACCACGCCACAAAGGCAGGAATAATACCTACCATAAACATGCCACGCCATCCGATGTAAGGAATCAATAACGGTGTTAATAGTGCAGCGGCCAATACGCCTAATTGCCAACCAAGGGCAACATAGCTAGTCGCTTTTGCACGGTGCTTCGCAGGCCACGCTTCAGCAGCTAATGCCATGCCGATACCAAATTCACCACCTAAACCAATACCAGCGATTGTACGGTAAATAAGTAGATCCCAATAGCCTTGAGCAAAGGCACAGAGTCCAGTAAATACAGCAAAGAGTACGATAGTCCACGTTAAGACGCGAACACGACCAAACTTATCTGACAAGGTGCCAAAGATAAAACCACCGATTACGGCCCCTACTAAAGTCCATGTCACAAGTGAACCAGCTTGACCTGTAGTCAAACCTAAATCCCCTGATATCAAGGTTAGCATAAAACCTAAAATCAAGAGATCAAAACCATCCATGGCATAACCAATGGAAGAGCCAATGACAGCTTTCCAGCCGTATGAATTTACATCTTTCATAGTTTTTTCCTTTCGCTACTCACAGGTAACAATTAAAGAGAATATAAGTCAACTTAATATTTGTACTAAGTTCACTAACATTAAATTATACAGCTTAGTGAAAATTATGCAATATATATTTCTTAATCTTCTAAATTATTTAGTTGTCTAAAAACTTTATTTAGAGAAAAACAAAAAGGTAGGGTTTGGTTCACTTAGTGAGGACCAAACCCTACCTATTATAGAGTCATCAGAAATAACTAAGCCCTTTAAGGTTAGTTGCGTTCTTTGATTTCGATTTTAATCGCATTGAAGAATTCTTCAAATGGTACGGAACCTAATTCGTCACCGCCGTGTTTACGAACGTTAACTGTGCCTTCTTCAACCTCTTTATCACCCACAACAAGCATGTATGGAACTTTTGCCATTTGTGCTTGACGGATTTTGTAACCAATTTTTTCACTGCGATCATCCACTTCTACACGTACATAGTCGCGATGCATTTGTTTTGCCAATTCTTTAGCGTATTCAACGTGTTTTTCAGAGATAGGCAAGATTTTAACTTGTACAGGAGCCATCCAAGTTGGGAATGCACCTGCATAGTGTTCAGTCAAGATACCGATGAAACGTTCCATGGAGCCGAAGCATGCACGGTGAATCATGATAGGGCGGTGTTTTTGACCATCTTCGCCAACGTAATCAATTTGGAAGCGTTCAGGCAAGTTCATATCCAATTGGATAGTACCACATTGCCATGTACGACCTAAGGAGTCTTCGATATGGTAATCAAGTTTAGGACCGTAGAATGCGCCATCACCAGGGTTAATTACGTAAGGAATACCTTTGGCTTCGATAGCATTACGCAATGCTTCTGTAGCGGCTTCCCAAATTGCATCATCACCCATTGCATTGTCTGGTTTAGTAGACAATTCAACATGGTATTTCAAACCAAATTGGCTGTAAATCCGGTCGAATAATTCAATAACTTTCATCAATTCAGATTGCATTTGTTCTGGCAACATGAATACGTGAGCATCGTCTTGAGTAAAGGCACGTACACGGAACAAGCCATGTAATGCACCAGATAATTCATGACGGTGAACTAAACCAAGTTCAGCATAACGTAATGGGAAATCGCGGTAAGAATGCATGTCGTTTTGGTAAACCAAGATACCACCTGGGCAGTTCATTGGTTTAATTGCATATTCTTCATCATCGATAATTGTAGTGTACATGTTTTCACGGTAATGGAACCAGTGACCAGATGTTTCCCACAATTGTTTATTTAAGATGATTGGTGTACGAATTTCTTCGTAATCAAATTCATGGTGAACTTCACGCCAGAAGTTTTCTAATTCGTTGCGAAGGGCCATACCTTTTGGCAAGAAGAATGGGAAACCAGGACCTTCTTCTTTGATAACGAATAAGCCAAGCTCTTTACCAAGTTTACGGTGGTCCCGTTTAGCTGCTTCTTCAAGCAAGTGAAGGTATGCATCAAGGTCTTCTTTTTTCTCGAATGCTGTACCATAAATACGTTGCAACATTTTATTTTTTTCATCGCCACGCCAGTATGCACCTG
>ERZ772961.538-NODE-538-length-15326-cov-3.024032_pt1 | contig 15326 bp, 12 predicted proteins | sample MGYA00580677_ERZ772961 | MGnify/ENA primary metagenome ERZ772961 (study PRJEB29015, sample SAMEA2738088) | human oral metagenome | biome: human oral; feature: human-associated habitat; material: saliva | place: China | collected 2227 ... | reverse complement strand
ATATGTAGCCGTAAAAGCACCTGTATTCTCATTCTCTAAAATGGGTCTTGTAGAAATCGCTCTTGGACCTGAAATGAAGTCTACTGGTGAAGTTATGGGTATTGGTCGTACCTATTCTGAAGCATTGTTTAAAGCTATTAACGGTGCCAACATGCGTATCCCAGAAGATGGCACAATCCTTATGACTGTAGCAGACCGCGATAAAGAGGAAGCTAGCCAATTGGCAAAAGGCTTCATCGAATTGGGGTATCACATCGAAGCGACTGGTGGTACAGGTAAATACTTCAAAGAACATGGCGTTGACTGCAAGGTGGTTAACAAAATTTCTGAAGGTGATGACAACTGTGCTGATCACATTCGTCAAGATAAAGTGGACCTTGTACTCAACACATTGACTGCTGGTAAACGTCCTGAACGTGAAGGTTTCCAATTGCGTCGTCTTGCTGTTGAAATGGGTACACCATGCTTAACAAGCCTTGATACAGCACGTGAAGTATTGCGCGTTGTAGCAAATCGTAAAAATAATGCAAATTATACTGTAGAAGCGTTACAGGATTTTGAATTGGAGTAATACCATGAGTGGCTATGTAGAACAGGGCGAAGTCGTTCGCAATGAGCAAATAGGCTCTGATGTGTGGGTGATGGATATCCACGCACCAAAACAAGCCGCAGAAGCAAAGGTAGGACAGTTTTGTAATGTTCGCGTAGCGGACTCTACGGCACCATTATTGCGCCGTCCTATCAGCTATGCAGGCTTTGATGCACGAAAGGGGACGATTACCCTTTTGTATCGTGTCGTAGGTAAAGGAACTGAGATTATGACTCACCTTGTTCCCGGCGATACTCTAGATTGTTTAGGTCCTTTGGGCGAACCATTTGTTACATCCAAGAATATGCTTCTCGTCGGCGGTGGTGTAGGTATTGCACCCATGTTATGCATCTCATCCCATTTGAAAGAAGGGGAAGAAGCACAAGTTATTCTCGGTTTTAGAAATGAAAGCGAAACCTTCTGGGCAGACTTATTTAACGATACGCCTGTTAAAGTGCATATCACTACTGATGATGGTAGCGTAGGTACGAAAGGTTTTCCTACTGCAATTATGCCTGAGTTGATTGATGCTAATGCTTTCACATCTGTTATGACTTGTGGTCCGACGCCGATGATGAAAGGCGTAGCTCAAGTGTCTAAAGACCTCAATGTACCCTGCCAAGTTTCTCTTGAAGAGCGCATGGGTTGTGGTACTGGTGGTTGTTTAGGCTGTGGTTGTGATGGTGCAGAAGGTAAACGCTATAAAGTTTGCAAAGATGGTCCTGTATTCCCAGCTGAGGAGGTGTTCTTTTAATGAGTGAACGCGATTTAAATAACACCGTTACGCCAAATCCAAAGTTAGCTATCGATTATTGCGGTATTAAGATGAAAAATCCTATTATCGCTGCGTCTGGTACCTTTGGTAATGGCCCTGAATATGCAGGCTACGTTGATCTAAGCAATGAAGTAGGGGCTATCTCTGTAAAAGGTTTGACTCCAAAAGGTCGTCATGGTAACCGCGGTACTCGCATTGCAGAAACACCATCTGGTGTTTTGAATTGTATCGGCCTTGAAAATCCTGGGGCAGAATATTTTGTTACAGATATTTTGCCAGATTTAAAGAAATACGATGTACCATTACTTGCTAATATGTCTGCAGGCACCATTGAAGAATTTGCGTGGATGGCTGAAACTTTATCTGTAGATGGTATTGCAGGTTTAGAAGTCAACGTATCTTGTCCAAATGTAGAGTGTGAAGGTATGGCCTTTGGTGTAGACCCAAAGGTAGTTGAACAAGTAACTAAAGCAGTTCGCAAAGTTACCGATAAACCTGTTATTGTAAAACTTTCACCAAATGTAACAGACATTGTGGAAATTGCAAAGGCTGTAGAAGCCGGTGGTGGTGATGGGGTAAGTCTCATTAATACCATTCTTGGTATGGCCATAGATATTCACCGTCGACAACCTGTATTGGGTAATATTTATGGTGGTTTATCTGGTCCAGCTGTTAAACCGGTAGCACTTCGTATGGTGCACCAAGTTTATAAAGGGGTTAATATTCCTATTATAGGGCTTGGTGGAATTATGACTGGTACTGATGCTATCGAATTTATGATGGCTGGTGCTCAAGCCGTTCAAGTTGGAGTTGCTACGATGGTAGATCCAACAGCGATTTCACGTATTGCCCGTGAAATGAGTGAATATGTAGAACAATATAACTTAAACAGTATCTCTGATATTGTAGGTGCTGTTCATCAAGCTTAATCTAATCATATCTATGGTAAACTTACACAACCATAAGTTTTACTGCACAACCATAAGCTTTACTGTACAACCATAAGCTTTACTGATATACAAGATATGATGCAAAAAGACCTAGTACATATTGTGCTAGGTCTTTTCTTATGTATTCTACTGAAGGCTATATTTATAGCCGCTACAGTAGTATGCTTTGTTAACGTCATATTGTGGTAATCGTTTTGCTTATTCTTGATTAGACATAAGCTTTGTAGAAATCGATAAATTGCTGTGCTACAGGAGATAAAGCATGTCCTTTAAGAGTGATAAAGGCTTTTTTAAAGTCCCCTGAGAATTCTGGCAATTTGATGCGGGCCATCTTACGATGGTTGATCAATTCTTTTGCATCCATTGGAACTAATGATACAGTGCGGCCAGAAGAAGCCCATTCAATGGCGGAGCTTTTAGTAGTAGTTATAGCCACTGCATTGAGTTGTTCCATGTCTGTTAAGCTAGATTGCATAATCATCCTTACAGAGCCACCAGAGAGGGATAGAGGACATTTTTTAATGTCTTCCCAAGTAATGGTATCATGTTCACGATCTGTCCAGAATACATCGCGACGGAAGATAGCATATAAATGTTCTTCTTGGGTAAGAAGAATATCAAATTTATCAGTGTCTACCATCTGAATGTTAGCAATACCTAATTCAGCACTGCCGTTGATGAGTTGATTTACTACATTTGTCATGAGACCTTCGTAAATCTCAAAGTGAACAGACGGATATTTCATAGAAAAGGCTGGTAAATATTGCTGTACAATCGGGGTTGAACGAGAAGCAGAGGTTGCAATACGCAAGGTACCTTCAATGCGAGAGTTCAATTGTTGTACAGCATTATAGGTAGATTCTTCAATAGAGCAAAGCTGTTGTGCCTTTTCATAGAAGATTTTACCAGCATCTGTTAATTGTAAGTTGGATCCTCGTTGCCCGCGTTTGATATTGATTAACTGGGCTCCAAATTCAGCCTCTAAATATTTCAACTGCTTGCTTAACGCTGGTTGTGTAATATGAAGAATCTCTGCGGCCTGCGTCATATTGCCCGTTTGTACGAGGGTAATAAAATTGTGGTAGTAAGATGTATCCATGGAATCTCCCTATTATACACAAAATAAGATAAATAAAAATTATAACGAACTAAGTAACCGTCATTTCACATTTTATAAAATGGTATATATACTATACTCAACAAGGAAATAGTGAGTTAATTAAATATGAAATAAACTTTCTATCCTTATCACAATTTTTGATATAATAACGGCAATTAAGAAAGTGGGTACTACTATGGGCGTGGTAAAAAGAACATTAAGCAAAGCAATTCGTAACTGGGAAGCACGTAGATTAATGACTGCACATAATACTGGTTTAAGTCGTAAAAAACAACTTGAACGCGTGTGGCCTCATCCATTGACTAATGAAAAACGTCATGAACTTGGTCAAGGTGTAAGTGGATTAGTTCATAGCGATAATTAATTGCTTAGTGTCTATTGTTTAGATGGATTCATCTATCGGTAGTACCACTTCAATTGAATCTAGTATAGTACAAGTAGCAGCTCCATGACTCATGTCTTGGAGCTCTTTTTGTATGTTCTCTACATCAGTAGGGGGTACTAAGATTATTACCGTTACATGTTCACCAAAGTTTGCTTCATAATGTAGTTTTTTATCTTGTACAAATCTTTCTACTGTGCCATATAATGAGTAGTCGATGGTCACTTGTAGTTGAGTCCGTGTTGTGTGTAGTTCTTTAGGGGCAAGACGTAAGGTTTCCGCAACGGAGTGTGAATATGCACGAACCAAGCCACCAGCTCCTAGTTTGATACCACCAAAATAGCGAGTTACTACGACTGCCACATTAGTAATTCCTGTTTTTTTGAGCACTTCTAACATTGGCTTACCGGCTGTACCAGATGGCTCGCCATTATCGGAAGATCGTTGTTGCTCTTGCTTTGGACCTAAAGCATAGGCTGTACAGTTATGAGTGGCATCCCAAAACTCTTTGTTGATGCGGCCTATGAAGGCTTGCGCCTCTTCTTCAGTTGTACAAGGGGATATAGTTGTGATAAATCGTGATTTATCAACAATATATTCATGGCGGAATTCCTTCGCTACCGAAGTAAATTCTACTGTAGGACTAATTGATTCAGACATATATTCACCTCCTTTGGAATCAAAGTTTATGTTTATTCATCATCACTTTATTATAATCTATTTATGAATGTTGTGTATAGGTAGGGACATATTAAATCCCCTGTAAAAAAGGAATAATCCTCTAAATTTAGTAGGATATTGACGTATTGAGAATTTATGTTACTATTAAATAGAGATGTATGAATGTGTACTCATGTAAATGTGTTCATATGTTAAATGTTAGAACTTAATAAAAATCTCTACTATTAATACAAGCTATGTACACTATAAGTTTATGGTCATATGTCTTGTATTTCTATAAGTGTACATATCTTTACATATACGGTTAGAAGGAAGTGATACTATGAGTAAGAAGAAACAAGAGTTTGATATAACAGGTATGCATTGTGCCGCCTGTGTAAAGCGTGTTGAAAATGTTGTTTCTAAAGTCGATGGTGTAGAGTCTGTAAAGGTAAATCTTTTGACTCGAAAGGGTAGCGTTGAATATAAAGAGGGCTCTAGCGTAGAACCACAACAGATTATAGAGGCTATTACAAATATCGGCTTTGGTGCTGAAGAGGCGGATGAAACAAAGCAGGAAATAGAAAAGGTTAATTTAAAGCCTCATATTATCCGATTAATAGTTGCAGCTTGTATGGCTGTGCCTATGATGGTGAATATGACCCTCCATCGATTTGGTATTGAAGCATTGCCTGTATGGGTTGAGTTTATTCTAGCTACTATCGCTCAGTTTGGACCTGGTCTCATGTTTTATAAGAGTGCGTGGAGTGCCGTGAAAAATGGTGCCCTTACAATGGATGTACTCGTAGTAATGGGTACGACAGTAGCGTATCTATTCAGTATTTATAATTGGCAGTTCCATCCTGAGCTAGGGCCTCATGGCATTTACTTTGAAACCTCTGCGTGGCTCATTACCTTTATCCTTCTTGGTAAACTCTTAGAAGAGATTGCAAAAGGGCGTACCTCTGAAGCACTTCAAAAATTGATTGCTTTACAACCTGCAACGGCTCATGTGTTGCGTGACGGTGAGTTTGTAGATATTCCTACTTCTAAAGTAGTAGCCGGCGATATTTTACAAGTTCGAGCAGGCGAAAAAATCCCAGTGGATGGTACAATTACTGACGGCTATTCTACAGTAGATGAGGCTATGCTTACTGGTGAAAGCTTGCCTGTAGAAAAACAAGTAGGCTCTGAGGTAATTGGAGCGACCATTAACTTGAGTGGTGCTTTCACGATGGAAGCGAAGCGTATTGGTTCCGATACAATGCTGTCCCAAATCATCAAGGTTGTAGAAGAGGCACAAACCTCTAAAGCGAGCATTCAACGTATTGCTGATATCGTAGCACAATACTTCGTTCCTATCGTTATTGGCCTTGCTATTCTAACAGGTCTCGTTTGGTACTTTGTAATGGGCGATTCTCTCAATGTGGCGCTCATTAATGCCACAGCAGTCCTCGTTATTGCGTGTCCATGTGCTCTTGGTCTTGCAACGCCAACATCTATCATGGTTGGATCTGGTCTAGGTGCAGAACATGGTGTTCTCATCAAGAGTGCAGAATATCTTGAAAAAGCAGGAAAACTTGATGCTATCGTTATGGATAAAACTGGCACCCTTACACAAGGTGTGCTAGATGTGACGGCTTTCAAAAACTTTAATGGTGATGAAAGCACAAATATGTCTATTATGATGGCTCTTGAAAGTGGTACATCACATCCGATTGCAAAAGCTATGGTCTACTATGGTGAAGATCGTGGTTATAAAGGTAAAGCAGTTGAACTTGAAAGTTTCGGTGATGTACCAGGTAAAGGTTTACAAGGCGCTTATCAAGGTGTGTCCGTACAACTCGGTCACAGCCGTTGGATGAATGAACTAGGTTATGACTTAAGTGCAGTACAAGACGATATTCTTCGTTTTGAAGAACAAGGTGCATCTGTATCTGTTCTAGCCATTGATGGTATAATCAGTGCTTTGTGGGCTGTAGAGGATGAATTACGTCCAGAAACTATTGAGGTTGTAAAAGAATTACAGTCTCAAGGTATTGATGTATGGATGCTTACCGGTGATAATCGACGTACGGCTCAATATATTGCTAAACAAGCAGGTATTACTCACGTTATTGCAGAAGTCTTGCCACAAGATAAAGCTAGCAAGGTAAAAGAGTTACAAGATAAAGGTCTTGTAGTAGGTATGGTAGGCGATGGTATCAATGATGCACCTGCCCTTGTAACTGCAGATATTGGCTTTGCCATCGGCAGTGGCACAGATATTGCGGTAGAGGCGGCGGATATCGTTCTCGTAAGAAACGATTTACACACATTAGTTCAAGCGGTACGCCTCAGTCGTAAGACAATGACCAACATAAAACAAAATTTATTCTGGGCGTTGATATTTAACTGCATCGGTATTCCACTTGCAGCCATCGGTGCATTAAATCCAATGATTGCGGGTACAGCGATGGCATTTAGTTCCGTTACAGTTGTGGGTAACTCCCTTCGCTTGAAACGAGCTAAACTCTAATTATATATGAGATAAAATATAGAACAGCACCTATAGAATGGTATAGGTGCTGTTTTGTAGTTCTTCATTTTTATTGGTAATATATTAATTCCTATAAATTCGGTATTTTTATAGTACTTATCATCTGATATACTGAGTATAGTTCTTAAGAAAAGGGAAGGAGTTTATTATGAAACTAAAGACTCGCGATATTGTATATATTGGTTTTATTGCTGCCTTATGTGCAGTAGCAACAACGATTCGCATTGAAATACCAGGTGGGGCCATGGTTCATTTAGGTTCCGCTGCTCTCTTTACGACATCAATTCTATTCGGTGGTTTATATGGTGGTTTAGGTGCGGCTATTGGTTCCGCATTATTTGATCTTTTTGGAGGACATACGCAATATATTGTCTTCTCTTTCTTTATTAAAGGTATTGCAGGTCTTATTGTAGGTGGTATGACAGCAGGTTACTTGCCTCCATCTATCAATAAACCGACAGCATCTTTTGGTCGTATTTTAGTAGCTCTCATTATCGGTGCTATTTGGACTGCCTTTGGCTACTTCATTGCTTGGTGGTTTGTTCTTAACAGCGCGGCTGTAGCAGCTAGCAAAATCCAATACTCCTTGATTACCAGTGCGGCTGGTATCATTGTAGCTATTGTGTTAACACCAAAACTACAAAAGGTAGTACGTAGATTATTTACAAAAAACTAATAGAGAGAACAAATGCAGATACTATATGAAACTATCTTAATAATACGTATGATTAATCGGTTTATATTATAGTAGATAGAGGTTTTTATGAAAGTTTTAAATATGGAAAGCATTTAATTAAGAGATCCTGATGGAAATTTAGTAGAACTTTGTCATTATAATCTGTAGTATCTCAATTTAGGGTATATAACTATAAATCGCACCTTATTTTTCTAAATAGTCAAAGGACGCTCATTAGCATATATGTTAGCTAATGAGCGCCCTTTTATTTTTCGTTTTATATCATTTGTTTATTGATTTTGTTTATGGCATTAAAAATTACATAGGTCGTTTAAGTTTTCTGCCATGGTAGGATGTGTGAAGATTTGATTTTTGAAGTATGTATATGGAATGTTGTTGTCCATAGCCATTTTTATGAGATTAATCAACTCTTCAGCACCTTGAGAATAAAGTGTAGCACCAAGGATTAAATTATTTTCTGCATCTACTACAATTTTAAAAGCACCTTTTAAATAGTCGTTTACATGAGCTCTTGGCATAGTAGCTACGAGCATTTCTTTAGTTTTAACTGTATATCCTTTGTTGATAGCATCTTCTTCTGTGAGACCTACACGAGCCAGTGGCGGTGTTAAGAAGGTTGTGTAAGGAATATTTTTACGATCTTTTAATGTGTATTGGCCATTACCTGTAAGAGCACCAAATACAATGCGGAAGTCATCGAGAGAAATATACGTAAATTGAGGACCACCGTTTACATCGCCTACTGCATATACGCCAGGAACGGAGCTTTCACATGTATCATTAACTACGATAGCACCGCGTTCGTTAGTAGTGATATCCGTATTTTCTAAACCGATGTTAGCTGTATTTGGTTTGCGACCTGTAGCATATAAAACGGCATCAAACGTATAGTTTTGACCATTTGCAGTGATAACAGGTTTGTTGCCATCATTAGATACAGAGTTTAATGTTACATCATTAAGAATAGTAATACCTTGTTCAGTCAAGTACTCATTAGCTAATTCTTGTACGATCGGTTCCTCCCGTTTTAAGATGCCAGATTCAATATTAAATACTGTTACCTTTGTACCTAGTTTAGCATATAGGCTGGCAAATTCAAGGCCGATAGGGCCCGCGCCGATGACGCCTAGAGTACTTGGTTGCGGGGATAATTGTTGGATTTCTGTACTATTATAGAAGCCTGTTGCTGTGTCGATGCCATCAATGTTAGGCTTAATCGCTACAGCACCAGTGTTAATAATAATTGTTTCACCAGATAAGATGATTTTATCTTCCCCAGCTGTAATGGCGATTTCTTTATTACTAATGAATTCACCATGTCCAGTATATACATCGACATGTTCATTAGTGTCTAACATACCGAAGTTTTTATTGCGTAAACGAGAGGTAACCACCTCGCGTTGGTTTAGTACTTGATCGTAAGATAACCCCTTTGATGCGGCTATAATCATCGTTTTAGTTGGGATACATGCAATATTAATACATGTGCCACCATACATGAGTGGGTTTTCTTCAATCATAGCTACAGATTTGCCCATGGAGCCAAATTTAGCTGCTAATGTTTTACCGGCTTTGCCGAAACCTAGGACAATAAGGTCATATTGTTTGGTATTCATAAAATACCTCCTGTTTTTATATTGAAAATATTGGATGTATTTATTATAACATAATCTCCTATTCTATTTAAGTAAAAATGTATATTTACAACTTTTAAATACTTAATATAATGAGAGTAAGATGAACTAACAGCATTGAAAGGTGAAAATGAACGAAATGGTTATCTTCAGCTTGAACGAAGCTATGAAAGATGGCAATAATCGCGTGAAACCGGTCGACGAAAAAGGTGCTCCTGTGATGGAGGACGCTCATGTGGTTGATCTTCGCACCGCGATTAATGCACCGACAATCCAATAGAATAATTTAATAGTATATATAAGAATATCGAGGGCTGTTCGAGTGACGGTGCCTCGATATTTTTGTATATCGAAAAATTGATAGTTTGAACGCATAATTATGTGAAAATAAAATGAAAAAAATTTTACTTATACAGTAAAATGTGGTATTTTAGTTATATAATTTTAAGAAAATCGATATAGTCTCAGTGATTATCGATTGGTTACTGTAATTTTTATGTAAGTGGATATAGTTAGTTTAATTTAAAGGGGTAAGATTGATGAATCGAGTTTTTAAAGTAATTTGGAATCGTACAAAGGGGTGTTACGTAGTCGTAGCGGAAACAGCAAAGAACATGACGAAACGTTCTTCTTTGTCGGTTGTATTTTCTAAAATGGTAGGTGCTACTGCGCTTGCCGTTATGTTGACGGGCGTTATGATGCCTACGGATGCTTTGGGGGCACCGATTAAAAATGGTATCAACGCACAAGCTGAAAATGACGGTGGTATCGCAATTGGTGATAGCACAAATGCTCGGGGTACTAATTCTATTGCTATCGGTACAGGTGCAAAAGCAGCCGGTGAAAGTACTGTAGGCACGAATATCCCGACAAGTACAGTAGCTATAGGTCAAGGGGCACAAGCTTTGGAAAACGGAGATATCGTTATCGGTCGTTCCGCAAAGAGTATTGTTTCTACGCATCATGGTAATCCTGGATCCGGCGCTGTTGTTATGGGGGCGGATGCTGCTTCCTACGGTGCTCGTGGTGATGTGGCTATCGGTGCATCTGCGGAAACAAATGTAAAAATTAAGAATGATGGCGGTACTGTTAACCCTAAATATGCGCAAGGTGTAGCTATCGGCAGCACTGCGAAAACTTATGGTACACAGTCTCTTGCTCTCGGTGCAGATACAAGAGCTATCGGTAATTCATCCGTTGCCATCGGCGGTGATGATATCGATATGGCTCGTACTGAATTGGAAACAACTGTGCCTCAATTGGCTGCTGGAAACGGTATTAAAAAGAGCTTTAACAAGGAAATTGAAGATAAATTCGCCGGCACTCTTGGTTCGGCATCTATTAATGTAAAAGGTAAATATGCAAATACGGCGGCTATCGGTGATGCAACTACGGCTATCGGTACATTGAGCGAAGCCTATGGTACAGGCTCTACAGCAATCGGTATCAACTCTTTGACTAAAGGTGTAGCCAGCACCGGCATCGGTATCATGACACGTAGTTGGGGAACAAATTCTCTTGCTCTTGGTACGCAGGTTGGTGCTTACGGTGATCGTTCATCCTCTATCGGTGATACGAACCAGGTCGGTTTAGATATGAAAGACGGTTCTAAATCCGGGAAAGAGTCTGCTGCTGTTGGTTCCAAGAATACGATTTACGGTAATCAGGCGTATGCTATCGGTGCAGGAAATACTATCGGTTCCGCTACTGTTATGACCACGACGGAAGCAAATGGTAGTGGTGCAGGTGCCGATCAGGATAAAATTACAACTGTTACAGACGGTACTGTTAAAGGTAATATGTCTGGTGCATTCGGCTATAAGAACAGTATTACGGCCGATAATTCTTATGTAGTGGGCAGTAACTCCAATGTTTCCGCTGATGGGGCTATGGTTCTCGGGAACAATGCTTCCGTGACGGCGAAAAATGCTGTGGCTCTCGGTAATAATACAAAGGTAGATAATGAAAGCGCTGTAGCTCTGGGGACCGGTTCTGAAACGGCAGCAGCTGTAGCGACACCTTCCGCAACCATTAACGGGGCTGTACATAACTTTGCAGGTATTAATCCGGCATCCACCGTAAGTGTCGGCAAGGCAGGCATGGAACGGACAATTACTAATGTAGCGGCAGGTCGTATTTCCGATACTTCTACGGATGCTATCAACGGCAGTCAATTGCATGCAGTTACTTCGGAGATGGATAAGGGCGTGGCATATGCTGGTGATGTGAAAGCTGCATCGGCTACAGCTAATAAATTTACTCGTAAATTTGGTGAACAGACGAATATTGTCGGTGGTGTGACCGATCCGACAAAACTATCCGATAATAATATCGGCGTTGTATCCAACGGAACGGATACATTAAATGTAAAATTGGCGAAAACGTTAACCGGTCTAGAAAGCGTTACTGCCGGCAGTACGACTATCAACAATGACGGCTTGACTGTAGACGGTAAGACTTATGTAACGCCGAATGGTATTGATGCGAACAATCAGAAGATTACCAACTTGGCGGATGGTAGTAATCCTAATGATGCAGTTAACTACGGTCAGTTACAAAAAGCTATCAACGGTACTGCGAAGGCATCCACTGTGAAAGCAAAGGATGCGAATGTAACCGTAACGGAAGGTACGAATGCGAATGGCGGTAAGGAATTTACTGTCGGTTTAGGCAATAAAATCAATGTCGGTGCTGCCCACCCTGTAACTGTAGATGGTGATACAGGTCATGTAACAGGTCTCACGAATACGGATTGGAATGTGGATAATCCAGTGGCTGTATCCGGTCGTGGTGCTACGGAAGATCAGTTGAAGAAGGTTAACGACAAAGTTAATACGAATAGATCCGACATCGACAAAAATAAACAGGATATTGCGGGTAACAAACAGAACATCACTAAAAATGCCGGAGATATCGCCAACAATACGCAGAACATCAATAAGAATAAACAGGATATCTCCGATATCAATAAAACTATTGAAAAAGGCTTGAACTTTGCCGGTGATACCGGTGCCGTAAGCAACAGAAAATTAGGTGATACCGTAACTATCAAAGGCGGTGCTGATGTAGCTAAATTATCCGACAATAATATCGGTGTTGTATCCGACGGTAACGGTACATTGAATGTAAAATTGGCGAAAGAATTACAGGGTTTAACGTCTACAACTTTCACAAACGGTGGTAATAACACTGTTATCAACGGTGACGGTATGACAATCAATCCTGCCAGCGGTAATAAGGTGAGCCTCACAAAGGACGGCCTCAATAACGGCGGTAATAAGATTACGAATGTAGCCGACGGTACGGATCCTAAAGATGCGGTTAATAAATCTCAATTGGATAAAGCTACAGCAGCTGCATCCACAACGGTATCTGCAGGTAATAATATTACTGTGACACCTAGCACCAATGCGAATGGTTCCAAGAACTATGAAGTAAGTCTTAAAGATCAAGTGACATTGGGCTCTGATGCTACGAAACAAATCGCAATGGATGGTACTACAGGTACTATCAAAGCTGGTGATAAAGTTACAATCGACGGCAACAAAGGTACTATTAAAGCTGGCAACGTAACAATTGACGGTGAAAACGGTACAATTAAAGCTGGTGATAAGGTGACTATCGATGGTAAAGATGGTAAGATTGCAGCAGGTAAAGTCTCTGTTGATGGTAAAGACGGCTATGTGACAGGCCTAGAAAACAAAGATTGGGATCCTGACAACATCACAAGCGGTCGTGCGGCTACAGAAGATCAATTGCAAAAATCTCACAAATCCTTAGATAATAAGATTAATAACATAGGTGATGAAATCACGAAAAAAGGTATGGATTTTGCTGGTAATACAGGTGAATTCCACCGTAATCTAGGCCAAAAGGTTACTATCAAAGGTGAAGGTACAGAGTCTGACGATAAATACTCCGGCGAAAATATTAAAACAGTAGCCGACCAAGATGGTAATGTTAATATCAAGATGGCGAAAAACCTTAAGACTGACAGCTTAACTACTGATAAGGTAAAAGTTGGTAAAAACAGTCAAGATGGCGTATCTATTACTGGTCCTAATGGTGCTGACGGTACAGACGGCAAAGTAGGTATCACAGGCAAAGACGGTAAAGATGCTGTATCCATGTCCGGTAAAGACGGCATTGGTCACATTGGCTTAAACGGCAAAGATGGTCGTAGCGCAGATATCACTGTTGAAAAAGGAGATCCTGATCTCGAAGGTAAAGAAATCACTCGCATTAAATACCAAGACGAAAACGGTAAGACACATCAAGTGGCAACTAAAGACGATGGTATGAAATACGGTGGCGATAGCGGTTCCGTAATCAAGAAAAAGCTTAACGAACAAGTAAACGTAATCGGCGGTATTACTGATGCTAGCAAGTTGACTACAGAAGATAATTTAGGTGTCGTATCTGATGGTGCTGGCAACCTTAAGGTTCGTATGGCGAAAGATTTGAAAGGTCTTGAAACAGTCACAACTAAAGATGCTGCAGGTAATACTATAGTTATGAACGGTGGCGGTGTAACGATTACACCTGCTAACGGAAATACTGTAAGCCTTACTAAAAACGGTTTGGATAACGGCGGTAATACAATTACCAATGTCGGCCCTGGCGTAAATGGTACCGATGCGGTTAACGTAAATCAATTGAAAGATGCTACTGGCGGCTTGTCAAATGCCATTAATGCGGTAGCGGGCGAAACGCAACGTGTGGGCGCTCATGCGGCGGCAATTTCAGCGTTGAAACCTATTCAGTATGATCCGTTGGAACCGACTCAGGTGATGGCCGGCATCGGCAACTATCGCGGTGAAACGGCGGCGGCTCTAGGCATTGCACATTACACGGCGGAAGATACAATGTTCCATGTAGGGATGTCCGTAGGTAGCCACCATAACATGGTGAATGCTGGTGTAACTCGTAAATTCGGCACTTCCGATGCGAAGAAAGCTGTTCCTGAACGTTATAAGGGCGGTCCTATCAGCTCTATTTATGTGTTGCAAGATGAAGTAACAGCGTTGAAAGCTGAAAATGCACGCATGCAAGAAAGCCTCCATGAGTTGTCTTCTGTTAAGGAGGATAATGCACGTATGCAACAACGTATTGATGAATTATCCTCTGTGAAGGAAGATAATGAACAAATGAAAGCTCAAATCGCATTACTTATGCAACAAGTGGGTCTTTCTAAATAAGGGAGAATTCTTAGTCTAGTTATGTAAGGAATATGAAAGCCGCCCTTCGCAGGGCGGCTGATTATCAGGAGAATGTATGAAATTCAAAAAAATTATGCCTATATTGGCACTTGCGTGTGTGTGTGCGGTGGGCCAAGTGGATGCGGCTCAAGATCGATTGATGATGCCGGAACAACCAGCTGAACCATTAAACGTGATTGAAGCAGAAGTGGCTATTCCTGTACCTAGCGAAGAAGTTTGGGACGTAGTGAATGCTTTCACACAATTCCAATTGGATCAAAAGGGCAAGCGTATCATGGATGATTCCCGCATTATGACCGGTCAAGAGCGTTACCGTAACAATGTGTTGTACTACATGAACGTTCGTCGCAGCTGGTACATCGTGAGTCATCGTTACAAAAACGACAGCTATGCGCGCATGGCATTAGATCGTTTGTACAACGATTACAAACAGTTCTTTACAGAGCATGCGACTGTATCTGAAAACGCTAAATTGGACTACGCGCAACAAATCATCGACATCTTGGATCGCAATACGGCCAATGTACATGATGACGAACTGCGTTTCTACATGAACGAAATGGTTATCTTCAGCTTGAACGAAGCAATGAAAGACGGCAACAATCGCGTGAAACCTGTGGACGAAAAAGTGGCCCCTGCGATGGACGAACTTCGCACGGTGGATCTTCGCCAAGTGATTTATGCACCAACAATTCAGTAAGATATGGTGTAACTAATAAACCGCTAATTTAATTAAATATTGTAATTAAATTATTGCCATG